>Ga0207655_1000455_pt1 | contig 53605 bp, 43 predicted proteins | sample KBSM44metaG_FD_184398 | JGI IMG/M metagenome (GOLD analysis project Ga0207655, IMG submission 184398) | Miscanthus rhizosphere microbial communities from Kellogg Biological Station, Michigan, USA - KBS M4-4 metaG (SPAdes) (version 2) | ecosystem: Host-associated > Plants > Roots > Rhizosphere >...
CCTACGGCTACGAGCTGGCGGTGATCATCCAGGACGGCATGAAGAAGATGACCGAAGAGCAACAGGACATCTTCTACTACATCACCGTGATGAACGAATCCTACCAGCAGCCAGCCATGCCGGCCGGTGTCGAGGAAGGCATCATCAAGGGCATGTACCTGCTCGAAGAAGACACCCGCGAAGCCGCGCACCACGTACAGCTGATGGGCTCCGGCACCATCCTGCGCGAAGTCCGCGAAGCGGCGAAGATCCTGCGTGAAGAGTTCAACGTCGGTGCCGACGTGTGGAGCGTCACCAGCTTCAACGAACTGCGTCGCGACGGCCTGGCCGTGGAACGCGCCAACCGCCTGAAGCCTGGCCAGAAGCCACAGCAGACTTACGTCGAAGAATGCCTGAACGGCCGCAAAGGCCCGGTCATTGCCTCTACCGACTACATGAAGCTGTTCGCCGAGCAGATTCGCCAGTGGGTACCGAGCAAAGAGTTCAAAGTCCTGGGTACCGACGGTTACGGTCGCAGCGACAGCCGCAAGAAGCTGCGTCACTTCTTCGAAGTCGACCGCCACTTCGTGGTGCTGGCTGCCCTGGAAGCCCTGGCTGACCGTGGCGAGATCGAACCAAAGGTTGTTGCAGACGCTATCGTCAAGTTCGGTATCGACCCGGACAAGCGCAACCCACTGGACTGCTGAGGAGTATTTTTAAGTGAGCGAACTCATTCGCGTACCTGACATCGGCAGCGGTGAAGGTGAAATCATCGAGCTGTTCGTCAAGGTCGGTGACCGTATCGAGGCTGACCAGAGCCTGCTGACCCTGGAGTCCGACAAGGCCTCCATGGAAATCCCGGCCCCCAAGGCCGGCGTCATCAAGGAACTGAAGGTCAAGCTGGGCGATCGCCTGAAAGAAGGCGACGAGCTGCTGGTTCTGGAAGCCGAGGGCGCCGCTGCTGCGGCCCCTGAGGCTCCGGCCGCTGCCGCTGCGCCGGCTGCTGCTCCAGCGCCTGCTGCCGAAGCCGCCCCTGCTCCCGCCGCAGCTCCGGCTGCCGCCAGCGTGCAGGACATCCACGTGCCGGACATCGGCTCGTCGGGCAAGGCCAAGATCATCGAAGTGCTGGTCAAGGTCGGCGACACCGTCGAAGCCGACCAGTCGCTGATTACCCTGGAGTCCGACAAGGCCTCCATGGAAATCCCGTCGCCGGCTGCCGGCGTGGTCGAAGAAGTCCTGTGCAAGCTGGAAGACGAAGTCGGCACTGGCGACCTGATCTTCAAGCTCAAGGTTGCTGGCGCTGCACCTGCTGCCGCTCCGGCACCTGCCGCAGCTGCTGCCCCGGCCAAGGCTGAGGCTGCTCCGGCCGCCGCACCTGCCGCTGCCGCCCCGGCTGCAGCCCCTGCACCGGCTGCTACCGCACCGGCCGCAGGCAGCAACGCCAAGGTTCACGCAGGCCCGGCTGTTCGTCAGCTGGCCCGTGAATTCGGTGTCGACCTGGGCGCAGTCGCGGCCACTGGCCCGCACGGCCGCATCCTGAAAGAAGACGTGCAGGTCTACGTCAAGGCGATGATGCAGAAGGCCAAGGAAGCGCCGGCAGCTGCTGGTGCAACCGGCGGCGCTGGCATCCCGCCGATCCCTGCCGTGGACTTCAGCAAGTTCGGTGAAGTGGAAGAAGTGGCCCTGACCCGCCTGATGCAGGTCGGTGCCGCCAACCTGCACCGCAGCTGGCTGAACGTGCCGCACGTGACCCAGTTCGACTCCGCCGACATCACCGAGCTGGAAGCCTTCCGCGTTGCGCAGAAGGCCGTGGCCGAGAAGGCTGGCGTGAAGCTGACCGTGCTGCCACTGCTGCTCAAGGCCTGCGCCTTCCTGCTCAAGGAACTGCCGGACTTCAACAGCTCGCTGGCGCCAAGCGGCAAGGCCATCATCCGCAAGAAGTACGTGAACATCGGCTTCGCCGTGGACACCCCGGATGGTCTGCTGGTCCCTGTGATCAAGAACGTCGACCAGAAGAGCCTGCTGCAACTGGCTGCCGAAGCCGCAGCGCTGGCTGAAAAAGCCCGCACCAAGAAGCTGTCGGCCGACGAGATGCAAGGCGCTTGCTTCACCATCTCCAGCCTCGGCCACATTGGCGGCACCGGCTTCACGCCGATCGTCAACGCGCCGGAAGTGGCTATCCTGGGCGTCTCCAAGGCGACCATGCAGCCGGTCTGGGATGGCAAGGCGTTCCAGCCGAAGCTGATGCTGCCGCTGTCGCTGTCCTACGATCACCGTGTGATCAACGGCGCTGCCGCTGCGCGCTTCACCAAGCGCCTGGGCGACGTGCTGGGCGATATCCGCACCATGCTGCTGTAAAGCTGCCCACTGCCCCTGCGTGCAGGGGCAGTACCCTTTTCGAGCTGCCACGCTCGTACCTCAACCCCGTCGATTGGCGGGGCTTTTTTTTGTCCGCCGATTGGGATCCCCGGACGCCAAAAATCTCAAGGCGAACTAATATTCCCGACCAGACAGCCGATAACCCGTCCACAGCATCGCACATGGCCGCTTGCCAGCCCTCGGGACATGATGCAACCTTGCCAGATCCAACGCCGCCCAAGGGCCGCGTTCCCTCTTCAAGCGAGTCTTCGATGAAAAGCCAACCCGATGCCGCCAGCCGTGTGGCGGCCGAGGTCGTGACGCAGTTACCCGTGCCTTCGCGGCTGGGCATGCTGCGTTTCGAAAGGCTCAACGAAGCCACTTGGGCCATGCTCTACCTGGACCCGGCCTGCGAGCGTCAGTTCGGCCTGCAGGCCGGCGACCTGTGCGCCCTGGTAGACGCCCCGTACGCCAGCCTGATGGAACCCGAGGCACGCTACCGGCTGCACGACGAGATCCAGCTGCAACTGGCCCAGCGCGGCTACTACCGCGTGCGCTATACCCTGCACACCCCAAGTGCGTCGATGCGCTTGCTGGAGGCCGGTGAAGCCTACAAGCAGCACAACCGCCAGTTGCTGCGCGGCTACTTGAGCGTGCTCGACGACCAGCAGGACGACACCGGCGAACCCGGCGCCAGCGACCTGGAATCGCGCAACAACCGCCTGCAACTGGCCCTGCAACTGAACCAGCGCGCCCAGCAAGAACAACTGGAACACCTGGAGCGTGTGCGTGGCCAGCAGGACCTTATCCTGCGCCTGGCCCGCCAGCGCTACAGCGCCGGCAACTCGCTGCTGGAAGCGGCCCAGCTGATTACCCAGAGTGCCTGCGAAATCTACAAGGTCGACAGCGCCAGTATCTGGCACCTGGAAGACCAGCGCCTGGAACCGATCATCGCCTGGTACCGCGATGCGCAGGAGCATCGCCAACCCGAAGCCATCGATGCCAGCCGCTTCCCCGACTACCTCGACGCGCTGCACGCCAGCCGCGCCATCGACGCCCACAACGCCGGCCACGACCCACGCACCCGCGCCCTGGCGCAAAGCATGCGCCCGGAAAACAAGGCCATGCTCGACGCCAGTATCCGCGTCGATGGCCAGGTGGTCGGCGTGCTGTGCCTGGAGCAGACCGGCCAGGCACGGGCCTGGCAGTCGGACGAAATTGCCTTTGCCGGCGAGCTGGCCGACCAGTTCGCCCAGGTCATCACCAACCACAACCGCCGCGCCGCCACCAACGCCCTGCACCTGTTCCAACGTGCGGTCGAGCAAAGCGCCAGCGCCTTCCTGCTGGTCAACCGCGACGGCCGGGTGGAGTACGTCAACCCAAGCTTCACCGCCATCACCCAGTACAGCACCGACGAAGTGCAGGGGCGCCAGCTGGCTGAGCTGCCGGCGCTGGAAAACCTCAGCGAACTGCTGTTCGACTCGCCGTCGAGCCTGGCCATGGGCAACAGCTGGCAGGGCGAGTTCAAGAGCCGGCGCAAGAACCTGGAGCCGTACTGGGGGCAATTGTCGATTTCCAAGGTGTACGGTGACAACCGTGAGCTGACCCACTACATCGGCATCTACGAAGACGTCACCCAGACCAAGCTGGCCCAGCAGCGTATCGAGCGCCTGGCCTACACCGACAACCTGACCAACCTGGGCAACCGCCCGGCGTTCATCCGCAGCCTCGACGAACGCTTTGCCCGTGATGGCGAAAGCGCGATGTGCCTGCTGCTGGTGGACATCGACAACTTCAAGCGGATCAACGACAGCCTTGGCCACCAAACCGGTGACAAGCTGCTGATCAGCTTGGCCCGGCGCCTGCGCAACAGCCTTCACGCCGGTGGCATCCTGGCCCGTTTTGCCAGTAACGAATTCGCCGTGCTGCTCGACAACACCAGCCTGGAAGATGGCCAGGGCGTTGCTCTGCAGTTGCTGCGCACCCTCGACAAGCCGATGTTCGTCGACAACCAGCTGATCAACGTCACCGCCTCGGTAGGCCTGGCCTGTGCACCGTTGCACGGCGTCGACCCGGCCAGCCTGATGAAAAACGCCGGCCTGGCGCTGCACAAGGCCAAGGCCAACGGCAAACACCAGGTGCAGGTGTTCACCGAAGTGCTCAATGCCGAAGCCAGCTACAAGCTGTTCGTCGAGAACAACCTGCGCCGCGCCCTGACCCAGAACGAGCTGGAAGTGTTCTACCAGCCCAAGATCTGCCTGCGCAGCGGCCGCCTGCTGGGGCTGGAAGCCTTGCTGCGCTGGAACCACCCAGAGCGCGGCATGATCCGCCCGGACCAGTTCATCAGCGTGGCGGAAGAGACCGGCCTGATCATTCCCATTGGTAAATGGGTGGTACGCCAGGCGTGCCGCATGAGCCAGCAACTGCGCGAGGCTGGCATGGGCAACCTGCACGTGGCCATCAACCTGTCACCCAAGCAGTTCTCCGACCCGGACCTGGTGGCGTCGATCAGCACCATCCTCAAGGATGAAGCCCTGCCCCCACACCTGCTTGAGCTGGAGCTGACCGAAGGCCTGCTGCTGGAGGCCAGCGAAGACACCCACCGCCAGCTGGACGAGCTGAAAGCCCTGGGCCTGACCCTGGCCATGGACGACTTCGGTACCGGTTATTCGTCGCTGAGCTACCTGAAGAAGTTTCCGATCGACATCCTCAAGATCGACCGCAGCTTCATCAACGAAATCCCCGACAACCAGGACGACATGGAAATCACCTCGGCGGTGGTGGCCATGGCCCACAACCTGAAGTTGAAGGTGGTGGCCGAAGGGATCGAGACGCCGGAGCAACTGGCGTTCCTGCGTCGGCACCGCTGCGACGTGGGCCAGGGTTACCTGTTCGACCGGCCAATTCCGGGGCGCGAGCTGGCTGAGCGGTTGAAGCGCTATCCGCGTGGCCCGGTGGCCTGACAGCCACGCAAACCTCGGGCACTATAGAGCCCATACGGGCCCTTTCGCGGGTAAACCCGCTCCCACAGGTACGCCACAGTATTCGAAATCTGTGGGTTGCCTGTGGGAGCGGGTTTACCCGCGAATGCCCCAGCCCCTATCTCAAAGCCATACAGAGGAACGGCCATGGTCCTGCGTTCGGAAATCCTGGTGAACAAAAACGTCATGCCAACTGCGGAACAGGCCCTGCCTGGCCGCGAAACGCCAATGAGCCTGCCCGAGTTCCACTACGTGTTCGAAGGCACCCCACTGCTCGGTCCATTCTTCGAAGGCGCCATCGACTTCGCCATCTTCGGCCTGGGTTGCTTCTGGGGCGCCGAGCGCCGCTTCTGGCAGCGTGAAGGCGTGGTCAGCACGGTGGTCGGTTACGCCGGCGGCTTCACCCCACACCCCACCTACGAAGAAGTCTGCTCAGGCCTGACCGGCCACACCGAAGTGGTGCTGGTGGTGTTCGACAAGGACAAAGTCAGCTACCGCGAGCTACTGGCAATGTTCTGGGAGCTGCACAACCCGACCCAGGGCATGCGCCAGGGTAACGACGTCGGCACCCAGTACCGCTCGGCCATCTACTGCACCAGCCCAGAACAGCTGGAACAGGCCAAAGCCAGCCGCGACGCGTTCCAGGCCGAGCTGAGCAAGGCCGGCTTCGGCGAGATCACCACCGAAATCGACCAGGCACCCACCGTGTACTTCGCCGAGGCCTACCACCAGCAGTACCTGGCCAAGAACCCGCAGGGCTACTGCGGCATTGGCGGCACCGGCGTTTGCCTGCCACCCAGCCTGCAGGGCAACTGAACAATGGCCACGATGACACTGTTCCACTCGCCGTTGTCGCCCTTCGTGCGCAAGGTCATGGTGGTATTGCACGAAACCGGCCAGCTCGAGCGCGTGCAGCTGCAGCCGGTGAACATCAGCCCGGTGAGCGGCGACCCGCAGCTCAACCAGGACAACCCGATCGGCAAAATCCCAGCCCTGCGCCTGGACGATGGCACTGTGCTGCATGACAGCCGGGTGATCTGCGAGTACCTCGACCTGCAACACGTCGGCCTGCCGCTGCTGCCGCGTGAGGGTTCGGCGCGTTGGCGGCGCATGACGCTGGTATCGCAGGCCGATGCAATCATGGATGCGGCGGTGTCGTCGCGCTATGAAAGTTTCCTGCGGCCCGAGGAAAAACGCTGGGACGGCTGGCTGCAGGCGCAGGGCGACAAGATCCGCCGTAGCCTGGCTAACCTTGAGCAGGAGCATTTGCCCGAGCTGATGTCCGGTTTCGACCTGGCGGCGATTGGCGTGGCCTGTGCGCTGGGGTATCTGGACTTGCGTCAGCCCGAGTTTGGCTGGCGTGAGCGCCAACCTGGGTTGGCTGCGTGGTATGCCGAAGTGGCCAAGCGGCCGTCGATGGTCGCCACATCCCCAGTGGCCTGAAGGGCCTCTTCGCGGGTAAACCCGCTTCCACAGGGTACAGCGCCAATTTCAAATTGTGCGGCATACCTGTAGGAGCGGGTTTACCCGCGAATGCCTCACTTCGGTATCACAGGAAACAGCTGCCCAATCCTGAAGGCCAACCACCGCCCGATTTCTCTGTCCTCCCTCATGCCGCTCTCCCCACCCGCGCCCAGTCCAGCCGCCGGGTCAGCACCATGAACACCCCCAGCAAGCCAAAGCACAGCAGCGACCCCATCAGCAGCGCATAATCTTCGGCACTCAACAGCCCGTAAAGCAGCGCGTACAGCGCCGCCAACCCTGCCGCAAACCCCACCCCTCGCCCCAGGCTGCGCAACACATGGCTGAGGTAGAAGCCGATCAACAGCACACACGCCGAAGCCGACAGCCCATACGCCAGGCCAAAGCCGATGTGCTCGGACAACGACAGCAACAACAGGTAGAAGAACGCCAGCGCCACACCCACCAGGATGTACTGCACCGGGTGCACACTCAGGTTTTTCAGCACCTCGAACAGGAAGAAGCCGGCAAAGGTCAGCGCGATGAATAACAACGCGTATTTGATCGCCCGCTCGCTTTTCAGGTACTGGTCCACCGGGTCGATAAAGCTCACGCCAAAGCTGCGCTCGTTGAAGTCTTCGCACTGGCCGGCGGTGGCGCATTGGCGCAGGGCATCTTCAAGGTTGGTGGCGAAGAACGACGTCTGCCAGTGAGCGCTGAAGCCCTGGGCATCGATGTCGCGGCGGTTGGGCAGATAGCTGCCGACGAAGCTCGGGTGCGGCCAGTTTGCACGCATGGCCACGCTGCTGGTGCGGCCCACCGGCACGACGTGCAACTGCCCGGTGCCTTGTAATGCAAGGTCGAAGCCGTAGCTGAATTCCCGTGCTTGCAGGCCATCCAGCATCGGCAGGCTGGCATGCACGCCACCGCGCATCCAGTCGAGCTGGGTGCCGGCCTCGAACGGCAGCTTCTGCTCGTCGATGCTCAGTTCCAGGCCATTCTCGATGCCGCGGATATCGCTGATGCCCACCACCAGGAAAGGTTTGTCGAAGCGGTAGTCGTCGAAGTCCTTGTCGATGCCCCAACGCTCCGGGAGCTTGAAGCGGCCACTGATACGCCCCTTGGCATGGAACAGCCGCGCCTGGTAGATACCGCGGGCACGCAGTTCGGTGTCCACACCCAGGTCGGCGTCGAAGGTTTCCGGCAGAAAGTACAAGTGGCCGGCAATGGTGCTGGTTTCCTGGGTGCGTTCGCCGTCCTTCTCGATCCAACGGCGCTGGTACTTGCGATAAGACACCACCAGCAGCGGGCCACTGAGTTGCTGGTCGAAGCTGGCACTCTGGGCGATGTCGCGCAGTACGTTGTCGCGCAGGGCCTGGCGTTCATCGATCAGGCCGTTGATCAGCAACAGCGGAATGAGCAGCAGCAAGATGAGCACGGCGATCATGCCGAGCTTGTAACCGAGGGTCTTGTTCATGGGGCCTCCTGTGGCAGTGGGCGCAGTGTCTGCGCCTTGCGTGGAGGCCTTGGGGAGCTTGTGTGGAGATTGTGTGTTTTTGGGTCCGCGCATTATTCGAAGTTTGCGCGGTCCCTGTAGGAGCGGCCTTGCGTCGCGAAGGGCTGCGCAGCAGCCCCGGCTATCTCAACTAATACGCCGCACCGGCAACCACAACCGCACCCGCACCCCGCCATCAACGTTATCCACCGCCAACGCTCCGCCATGCAGTTGCATCACCTCGGCCACAAAATTCAGCCCCAGCCCGGTACTCTTGCGCCCGCTCCCCGGCCGCGGCAGCGAGTAGAACCGCTCGCTAACCCGCCCAATGGCATACGCCGGTATCGCGTGCCCCTGGTTGAACAGGCTCAATGCGACCCGCTCACCATCGCGCTCCAGGTCGAACAGCAGCGCGCCACCTTCGGGGGTGAAATCCAGCGCGTTGTCGAGCAGGTTGGCCAGCGCCTGGCGCATCAGGAACGGATCGCACAGCAAACGCAACCCGGCAGGCACACGCTGGCGCACGTGCAGGTTGGCACCTTCGATTCGCGCCGCATGGGCCAGCAGCAATTCATCGACAAGCGCCGCCAGCGCCACCTGCTGTTCATCCTCCAGCGCCTGCATCTGCTCGACCCTGGCCAAGTTGAGCAGGCGCTCGATCATCTGCTGCAAGCGTTCGCTTTCGCGCTCGATATTGCCGGCAAAGCGTGCCCGTTGCTCGGCAGGCATATCGTCGCCCTGCAACAGCTCGGAAGCCCCCCGAATGGCCGCCAGCGGGCTTTTCAGCTCGTGGGTCAGGGTGTGTACGTAGCGCTCGACATAGGCCTTGCCCTCCAGCTGGGTGCGCATGCGTTCCACCGCCTGTGCCAGGTGCGCCAGCTCGCCCCCCTTGTAGTGCGGCAATGCGGCCCGTTCACCCTCGCTGACCGCCTGGGCATAACGCGCCAGCCGCCGCAGCGAACGCGCCAGCCACCACGACAGCGCAGCGCCGATCAGCAAGCCCAGGCCGATCAGCCCCAAGCCCAACGTAAGCAAGCGCCGCTCGGATCGGTCGATGTACGGTTGCAGCGAGCTATTGGGTTTGGCCACCGTGACAACGCCGATGATCCTGCCGTCGTCGATGATCGGTGCGCCAACGTGCATCACCGAGGTGCTTTCATCACTGGGGTCGCTGCGGGTGGAGCGGGCGCCGTACTGGCCACGCAAGGTCAGCAACACGTCATTCCACTGCGAGTAGTCCTTGCCCAATGCCTCACCGCTGGAGTCCAGCAACACGATGCCCTTGGCGTCAGTGACGTAGATGCGGTGGCTGACCTGGTTCTTGGCCAGGCCCCAAATCTGCGCACCCGGGCTGCGCGAGCCGTAGGCTTTGAGCACCTCGGGCAGACGCCCCTGGTTCAGGGTGCCGGCCTTGACGTCATCACGCAGGATCTCGGCCAGCAGGTTTGCGGTGTCTACCAGGGTTTCTTCGGAGGACTGGCGCACGACCGGGCGAATCTGTTCGCGTACGGTGTTGAGCAAGAAGTAGCCCGCCAAGCCGACGAACAGGAAGTAAACCAGGAAAATCCGGATGCCCAGGCGCATCAGGCATGTTCCGGGCTGTAGCTGTAGCCGAGGCCACGGTGGGTCTGGATTGGCTCGCCGCCACTGGCCACCTGGCGCAGCTTGGCGCGCAGGCTCTTGATATGGCTGTCGATGGTGCGCTCGTAGCCCACGTCGCTGGCCACGCCCAGGGCATCGAGCAGTTGTTCGCGGCTGAATACGCGCTGTGGTTGCTCCAACAGGCATTGCAGCAGTCGGAATTCGTGGCGCGTCAGTGTGAGGGGCTGGCTGCGGTAGGTGATCTGCATGCGCAGGGTGTCGAGCTGGAACAGCGCGGCATCGGTCGCGGGCTCGGCCCTGGGGGCCATGCGCTTGAGAATCGCCCGCACCCGTGCGGCCACTTCACGCGGGCTGAAGGGTTTGACCACATAGTCGTCGGCACCGATTTCCAGGCCTACCACCCGGTCGATCTCGCCGTCGCGGGCGCTGAGGAACATCACCGGCACTTCGCTGAAGCGGCGCAATTGGCGGCAGGTTTCAAAGCCACTGATGTCGGGCAGGCCGATGTCGAGGATGATCAGGTCGGCCGGGCGCTGGCGTTGCTGGTCGAGGGCGGCACTACCGAGGGTCACCCATTCGGTGCTGTGGCCATCGGCCTGCAGGGCGTAGAGCAGGGTGTCGGCGATGGCGGCTTCGTCTTCGACAATGAGGATATGGGGCATAGTGCGCGGCCTGTGTAAATGTCGATGGCGACGCACTATTGTGTAGGAGCGGCCTTGTGTCGCGAAAGGGCCGCAGAGCGGCCCCGGCAATATCTGCATCAACGCTTGGATCGTGGGGCCGCTTTGCGGCCCTATCGCGACACAAGGCCGCTCCTACAAGGGGACCGGTCTGGCTTCAGGTCAGCAGTCAGGCTTGCCAGCGGTGAATTTCTTGGCCGGGTTGACTGCGGCCTTGAACTCGCGCAATGCCTTGGAACCCACCAGCAGCGGGTAGTTGAAGCTGCTGCGATCCACCAGGTTCACTTCCACGGTGCGCTTCACATCACCCAGACACAGCTCCAGGTCGACCACCGGGCGCTTGGAGATTTCCGGCGCATCGCCCTCCTCCTCTTCATCGGCACGGCCCTTGATCTTGCTGATGCGCGAGACCTTGTGCTCGTACACCTTGCCGTCCGAGTCCTTGGTCGCCAGGCGGAAGCGCACCCACTCCTCGCCATCGCGGTTGAACAGTTCGATATCCTTGGCCGACAACGAGGCGGTGAACGCACCGGTGTCCATCTTGGCTTTCAGGGTTTCGCCAAGCTCAGGCAGGGCGATGTTCTCGTAACGGCCGTAGATCGTGGGCTCGGCAGCCATTACCGGCATGGCCAACAATGACAACAGAGCAAGCAGAGGTTTCACAGGCAGGCTTCCTTGAGAAGGGTCAGTGCTTAGACTGCAATGGCTGAATAGGTTCGCTGTGACAAGCCTAACCAACATAATGTGAAACATTTGTCCCTGCCGACGGGCATTGGACATTTGGCGTAGGCCATTGCGCTGCTTATCATTGCCAATCGTTCATCTCCCACAACAAGAGTTTCTTTATGCGTCGCCTGCTGACCGGCATTCTCACGACCACCCTGCTGCTGCTCAATACTGTGGTGTTGATCTGCCCGCTGCTGGTCTTCGCCCTGCTCAAACTGGTGTTGCCGGGCCGTGGGCGTGATTACGCATCATGGGCGGTGATGTGGGTGGCGGAAACCTGGTCGGAGATCGACAAGGCCATCTTCGCCCTGTGCATCCCGACCCAGTGGGACATTCGCGGCGTCGAGAACCTGCGCAAGGACACCTCGTACCTGGCCGTGAGCAACCACCAGACCTGGGTCGATATCCCCGCGCTGATCGAAAGCCTCAACCGCCGCACACCGTTCTTCAAGTTCTTCCTGAAAAAAGAGCTGATCTGGGTCCCGCTGCTGGGTCTGGCCTGGTGGGGGCTGGATTACCCATTCATGAAGCGCTACAGCAAGGCGTTTCTGGAAAAGCACCCCGAGCTCAAGGGCAAGGACCTGGAAATCACCAAGGCGGCCTGCGAGCTGTTCAAGCGCCAGCCAGTGACGGTGGTGAACTATCTGGAAGGCACGCGCTTTACCGAAGCCAAACGCCAGGAACAGCAGTCGCCGTATCGTTACCTGCTCAAGCCCAAGGCCGGTGGCGTGGCGTTCGTGCTGGCGGCACTGGGCGAGCAACTGGATGCCTTGCTGGACGTGACCATCGTCTACCCCGGCAACAAGGCACCGGGGTTCTGGGCGTTGCTCAATGGCAGCATTAGCCGGGTGATTATCGACATTCAGGTGCGCGAACTGGACCCGGCATTGTGGGCGGGTGATTACGAGAATGACCCGGAGTTTCGGCAGACGGTACAGGCTTGGGTGAATCAGCTTTGGGTGGAGAAGGACCAGCGGATTGAGCAACTGCGCCAGGAAATGCGTTGAGATTTTTGTTTTCTGGACCGGCCAATTCGCGGGTAAACCCGCTCCCACAGGTACTGCATTGCCTTTTAAAACTGTGCGGTCCCTGTAGGAGCGGGTTTACCCGCGAATTGGCCGGAACAGGCAGTGCAAATATCCAATTAAAACCCTGGCTAATAATCAGCATTAGGATTACTTCTTTGTCACACCCTACCTAAGTGGATAAAAATCGATCAAAGCACAACTACAAAAAAGCTTGGATCGATCAATGGCCAACCCACCCCGCTCCGCCCCCGCCCAGCTTCGCCGTGTCCTCGGCCTGCCCGCCCTGGTATTTTTCGGCCTGGTCTATATGGTCCCACTGACCATCTTCACCACCTACGGCATCGTCACCGAACTCACGGGGGGCCGCACTGCCGGCGCCTACCTGGTCACCCTGGTGGCCATGCTGTTCACCGCCGCGTCCTATAGCTTCATGGTCAAGCGCTTCCCGGTCGCGGGCTCGGCGTACTCCTACACCAACATGGCGTTCGGCCCCAACATCGGCTTCCTCGCCGGTTGGTCGCTGCTGCTCGACTACCTGTTCCTGCCGATGATCAACTACTTGCTGATCGGGCTGTTCCTCAACATCGCCTTCCCCGCAGTGCCCACCTGGGCCTTCGTGCTCGCCTGCATTGCCCTAGTGACAGTGCTGAACGTGGTCGGCATCAACTCGGTGGCCAAGACCAGCAACCTGATCGTTGGCGCGCAGATCGTGTTCATCGGCGTGTTCGTCGCGCTGTCCTGCCAGACATTGGCTGGCCAGCCGCTCGACCTGCTGTCGCCGCTGCTGGGTGACGGCAGCAAACCGGGCTTCGGCCACCTGATGGCTGGCGCAGCGGTGTTGTGCTTGTCGTTTTTGGGCTTCGACGCCGTCTCGACCTTGGCCGAAGAATGCCGCGACGCCCGCCGCGACGTGCCACGGGCGATCATCCTCACCACCCTGTTTGCCGGTTTGCTGTTCACCGTGCTGGCCTATGTCAGCCAGCTGGTGTTGCCGGGTAGCAGCTTCGCCAATGCCGATGCGGCGGCCAATGAAGTGATGTTCAAGGCGGGCGGGCAGTTCCTCACCAACTTCTTCACTGCCGCTTATGTGGCGGGCAGCCTGGGTTCGGCGCTGGCTTCGCAGGCAGCGGTGTCGCGCATTCTGTTCACCATGGGCCGTGACAACGTGCTGCCACGGCGTAGCTTCGGTTACCTGTCGCCGCGCTTTGGCACGCCGGTGTTCGCCATTGCGTTGGTGTCGGCGTTCTCGCTGCTGGCGCTGGTGATCGACCTGTCCACCCTCGCCTCGCTGATCAGCTTTGGCGCACTGGTGGCGTTCTCGGCGGTGAACCTGGCGGTGGTGAAAACTCATCTGATGGACGACACCAGCCAGCGCAATGCCAAGAACCTGCTGCGCTATGGTGTGGTGCCATTGGTGGGGTTGGGGCTGACCTTGTGGCTGTGGACCAGCCTGTCGGCGCTGACGCTGGTGATTGGCCTGTGCTGGTTTGCGCTAGGCCTTGTGTACCTTGCCGTACTGACCGCAGGCTTCCGCCGCCCGGTGCACCTGGTGGATTTCACCGAAGCGGCCTGACCTGCCGAGACGACGCAAAACCGCTTTTTCTTGTAGGAGCGGCCTTGTGTCGCGAAAGGGCCGCGCAGCGGCCCCAGGGATTTCCGCTTCACCTCGAAGATTGCCGGGGCCGCTTTGCGGCCCTTTCGCAACACAAGGCCGCTCCCACAGGTACAGCGCCAGGCTTGAAGTCTGCGAAAAACCTGTGGGCGCTAACTTGCCGGCGATAGAGCCGCCACTGGCAACCCAAAAACCTCAGACCGAAGGCTGGGTCAACGGCGCCGGGGTTGTCCATAGGCTACCCAGGTTCTGCAACAACGACCCAGCAATCCCCTGCTGCCCCAGGTACTGCAGAATCAACGGCGCAAACTGCCCAATCATCCCGGTATCCATCCCCAGCGCCTTGAACGCAGTGTCCAGGTCGCTGCGGTTTTCCACGTTGTTGCCCAGCGCATTGCTCAATGCCGACTGGCTTTCGCTGTTCTTGCCCAGCAAATCGCCCAACCCACTCAACCCACCCAGCGCATTGGCCCCGGCCAGCAGGTCCAGCCCCGGCACGGCCTTGGTCAGTTGCCCATAGTCATCGCTGCTCAGATTGTTGCGCGCCAACCCCAGCATTGCACCCGCCCCACCTACGGCCTGTTCGGGGGTGATCTTCAATTCACTGCCCAGGGTGTTGAGCAAATTGGCCTGTGCCTCGGGCGCCTGCACTTGGGCTTGCTGGCTCTGCTTCTGGTTTTGCATGGCCGACACGGCGTTGGCGGCATCGCTGAGGTTGAAGGCGAACACCGGGCTTGCGGCCAGGGTCATCAGGGTTGCCAAGGTGAACGCTTTCATCGGGAGGGACCTCGTTGGCCATGGATGGGATGGGCTGGGAAACGGACTTTTGACCGCAACATTAGTGGTTTGTTCCTGGATCAAGATCGAGTACACGCTGGGCTATGAGTGACCTGTCATTTCTGCCAGTAGCAGTTGGCAGACGGCTCCTAAATAATAAAAATTCAAATCAGCCGTGCTTAGAATTTGAGGTAACGATCATGAAGAGAAAACCCTCTACCGCAGCGTTTTTCTATCGAAACCACAATACTGTAACCAAAGTTTCCAGCTCCAGCAGCACAACCATTTTTGGCACTGATTCACGGCCCCTCGGCCAAAAAACTTCTGAAACAAGCGAAGCAAAACTACTGCTTGTCGACGACAAGAACTCCATATACAGCGCGAGCGAAGTGAATAACATAGCCACTCAATACTCCCCATACGGCCATGCAACCAATCTGCCGTTCCTACTTGGTTACAATGGTGAGTTAGCGCAAAATCATGCTTCAATCTATATGCTCGGCAACGGATACCTAGTTTATATGCCTCAGTTAATGCGCTTCATTTCGCCAGACGGGAAAAGTCCGTTTGGTCGAGGCGGTGTGAATGCTTATGCCTACTGTTCAAACGACCCGATTAATTACACCGACCCGTCCGGCCAAGCGAGAAACCCACTGCGAACCCCTGTAGCACTCACGCTGACCAAGTCGAGACGTGTCGTGAACGGTAAGCTCTACAGAGTGGAAAATATTCAAGGTAATAAGAGATTCGTACCTGCCCCGGCCTTGAGCGAGTCAGAAAAAATTCACCTAAAAGGTTTCATAGACGAACAAACAGGTGAAATCGATCGGACTCGCGCAAGAATAAATCAAATAAAACACTCACATGGACGCCCGATACAAGAAGCTGAAAATCTTGAAGCCATCATAGATAAAGGCAACGCCTCGCGAAAAACATATACTGACGCGCTTAACTGGACCAAAGATCGCCGCGCTGTAAAAAACACAATAGCTGATATTGAATCTCGCATCTCCGAGGCGCGCACAAAACTTACCGATATAACAACCAAGCACTCAGCCCACCTAGAAAAATACCGTACTTATAACGAACACCACAAACAGCTTACTAGCGACTTAGAAAATGCAAACGCAATACTGCGAGCGAGCTCGTAGTGTGGCAAAGCTCTTGCCGGTTGGGGGCCGAGGCTGGCATCTTCGCAAGCAAGCTCGCGCCTGCAAGAGCGGAATATGCCTGGAGGTTAGTTAAGGCATTGGATCTGTCATGAAAAGGGCCCCTCGATCTGAGGGGCTCTATTTACTCGACGGTTGTTACGCCGCACCCCACATCTTATGCGGATCAATCACAAACTTCTTCGGCACACCCGCATCAAACTCACCATACCCTTCCGGCGCCTGATCCAGGTTGATCACCTGCACGCCCACCACTTCAAGCAATATTGATCCGGCCCCACATGATCGCCTGCATCAGCTGGCAGTTGTACCTCATGGTCAGGGGCTGGCCAGTGTGGAAGCTGTGCGACTTCGCCCAACCCTGGCCAAAGCAGACGCTCAGCGCGCCGCATCCGGCCAACACCTGATATTTCTGCCAGTATCAAAATCCCTTCGACTGTTCAGAATGGGCATCAAGCAGCCTCCATTTATCCAACACGGCAGAGACTTGAATCATGAGCAAAGCGTCGAACAGTTCGCTTTTCTTCTACCAGGGCGACAAGCTGATCACCGTGAAACAAGTCGATAAGCATCGCGCCATCTTCCGCAATGCGGAACAACCGCTGGCTGAGCAGCAGACGAATGGAGACCGCAGCATTGCATTGCTGGCCACCAACGATAAGGGTTCGGTTCTCAGTGTTGAGAGCGAGGGTGATAAGGAGGACCACCCTTACTCAGCCTATGGGCACGACCCATCTCTGCCCTCGTTAAGGACTACGACTGGCTTCAATGGTGAGGTTTTCGACATTGGTTCGAACTGCTATCTGCTTGGGCTTGGATACCGCGCCTACTCACCACGTCTCGGACGCTTTGTTGCTGCAGATAACTGGAGCCCTTTTGGTCAGGGGGGCCTGAACGCTTACTGCTATTGTGAGGGCGACCCAGTAAACAGCAGCGACCAAAGCGGCCACATGCGTGTTTACCTAGCTAATGGTCAGATAATGAGGACTAGCAAGAATGCAGCGATTTCCGCTGGGTCCTGGTTGAAGCCGTTAGATTTCAACAGAACAGCTCATCGAAAGGCACTTATTGACACAAAATTGCAGATGCCTCGCAGGGTAAAAGCCGACAACTCGGTCACTGAAGGGCGTACCCACATCAGGGTGTTTGAGCTATTCCAAAACCCAGGCAGCAGTACTGAAGTAGCTCACGTCCGGGCAATGGATATGCAGACATTCAAGCGCAATCGCGCGGAGATTGGCGTGTTAACCAGACTGCATGACGAAGGCGACAGAGCCCCAGCCTTGAATTATCTGGCTAGGGCCGCAGCGCTCATGAACGAAAATGAGAAATTGTCCCAGATTGGCGAAGCGCTTTGGCGCAAAGGCATTACGCCAAATTGGCCGACTACCACACTACCTGCTGATGCCAGGCGCGAGATCAGAAAGTCGAACTCTTGATAGTGTAAAAATGCCCTCAAAAGAGGGCATCTTTATTTGGCCTTAAGCCGCGCCCCACATCTTGTGCGGATCGATCACAAATTTCTTCGGCACACCCGCATCAAACTCGCCATACCCTTCCGGCGCCTGATCCAGGTTGATCACCTGCACCCCCACCACCTCGGCAATGTTGATCCGGTCCCACATGATCGCCTGCATCAGCTGGCGGTTGTACTTCATGGTCGGGGTCTGGCCGGTGTGGAAGCTGTGGGATTTCGCCCAGCCCAGACCGAAGCGAATGCTCAGCGCGCCGATCTTGGCGGCGGCATCCACCGCGCCCGGGTCTTCGGTCACGTACAGGCCTGGAATACCGATGCTGCCGGCAACGCGGGTCACCTGCATCAGCGAGTTCAGTACAGTGGCCGGGGCTTCATGCTTGGCACCTTCGTGACCATGGCCACGGGCTTCGAAGCCAACGGCGTCAACGGCGCAGTCCACTTCAGGCTCACCGAGGATATCGACGATCTGCTCGTGCAGCGGGGTGTCCTTGGACAGGTCGACCACTTCAAAGCCTTGCGACTTGGCGTGGGCCAGGCGGGCAGGGTTCAGGTCGCCCACGATCACGCAGGCAGCGCCCAGCAGGCGGGCCGAGGCAGCGGCGGCCAGGCCGACCGGGCCAGCGCCCGCGACGTAAACGGTGCTGCCTGGGCCTACGCCAGCAGTCACAGCACCGTGGTAGCCGGTTGGCAGGATGTCGGAGAGGCAAGTCAGGTCACGGATCTTTTCCATGGCCTTGTCGCGTTCTGGCAGCTTCAGCAGGTTGAAGTCGGCGTATGGCACCAGCACGTACTCGGCCTGGCCACCGGTCCAGTCGCCCATGTCGACATAGCCGTAGGCACCACCAGCACGGGCTGGGTTAACGGTGAGGCAAACACCGGTGTGCATCTCTTTGCACGAGCGGCAGCGGCCACAGGCGACGTTGAACGGTACCGATACCAGGTCGCCGATCTGCATGCGCTCGACGTCGCTGCCCTTCTCGACGATTTCACCAGTGATTTCATGGCCCAGAACCAGGCCGACCTGGGCAGTGGTACGGCCACGGACCATGTGCTGGTCGGAGCCGCAGATGTTGGTGGAGACCACCTTGAGGATGACGCCGTGTTCGATCTTCTTGCCGCGCGGGTCCTGCATTTTCGGGTAGTCGATCTTCTGCACTTCGACCTTGCCGGCGCCGAGATATACCACTCCACGATTGCCAGACATGCTCTTACCTCGCTTGATTTTTATTTATGCAGCGGTGGTTGAACGCGCCGCCATCCATGGGCGGCATGTGTTTCTGGAATGCAGGGAATTGTGGGCCTGATGGGGCGAGATGCACTGACTGAAAACGACAGGGGGATGCCTTTTTACGGCAGACCAAAAGCTGGGGCCGCTTTGCGGCCCTGTCGCGACACAAGGCCGCTCCTACAGGGGTACGCCTGTAGGAGCGGCCTTGTGTCGCGATAGGGCTGCGCAGCAGCCCCAGAATTGTTCAGAGAACGACCGTCCGGTTGGCGTTGAGGAACACGCGCCGCTCGATGTGATACCCCACAGCCCGCGCCAAGGTCAGGCACTCGATGTCGCGCCCTTTGGCAATCAGGTCTTCCGGGTAATGGCTGTGGTCCACCACCTCCACGCCCTGGGCAATGATCGGCCCTTCGTCCAGGTCGTTATTGATGTAGTGCGCCGTGGCCCCGACCATCTTCACGCCCTTGTTGTACGCCTGGTGATAAGGCTTGGCACCCTTGAACCCAGGCAACAACGAATGGTGAATGTTGATCGCCCAGCCATCCAGGCGCCGGCACAGCTCGGGCGACAACACCTGCATGTAGCGGGCAAGGATGACCAGCTCGGCGCCGGTCTCCTCGATCACCTGCAGCACTTTACGCTCTTGCCCAGGCTTGTCCTTGGGGTCGAGGGCAAAGTGGTAATAGGGAATCTTGTGCCACTGGGCCAGGGGTTCGAGGTCGGGGTGGTTGGACACCACCGCGACCACGTCCATGCCCAGCTGGCCGATGCGCTGGCGATACAGCAAGTCGTTCAGGCAGTGGTCGGCCTTGGACACCATGATCACCACCTTGGGGCGGTGGTTCGGGGCGGTCAGCTCGAAAGCCATGCCGAACGCTTCGCTGCGCTCGGCGAGGCCGGCGCGAAAGCCGTCCTCGTCGAAGCCATCAGGGGCACGGAACTCCACGCGAATGAAGAACCGCCCAGACTGCCGGTCATCGAAGGAGTGGTGCTCCGTCACGTAGCAGCGCTGCTCGAAGAGGTAACGCGTCACCACGTCGACGGTGCCGAGCATGCTCGGGCAGTCGGCGGTGAGAATCCAGGTATCCGGTGCCCGACTCATGTTCTGCTCTCCTTAAGCTTCGATGCTCAGGCCGTATTCGGCCGAAGCGTCCTGCAGCCACAGCCACCAGTAGTCGGCGAAGCTGCGGCGAATCACCAGCTCCCAGGTGTCTTCGGCGGTACGGCGGATCACCAGTTGCGACTTGGCGAACACAGTGCCCACGGCCTTGCCCACCGGGAAGTTGTTCGGGTGAACATCATAGCTGGTGGACTTCATCAGCACTTCGCGCACGTTCGGGCCGCGCAACTCCAGCAGGCTTTGCCCGCCGCTGACGTTGACCACCTGGATGTGCTGGCCATCAAGGGCCGCGCGCAGCTTTTGCTCGACCGCCAATTCCTGGCCGCCGGGCACGATCAGCAGCCACTCGTCGGGGCCGACCCATTGCAGCGACATGTCGTTGTTGGCAACCACGGTCAGGGCCACTGGCAGCTCCAGGCCCAAGGCCTTGTGCACGCCGGCGGCGAACTCTGGGTTGTGGCCATCGCCACGCAGGGTCAGGTGGCCAAGGAACTTGCGTTCACGCAGGGTCACGCCTGCGTTCTTGCGGCCTTTGCCAACCAGGCTGGCCAGGTCGGCGTGGTGCAGTGGCGACTGGGCCTTGGCCTCGGCGCCGGGGTTTTGCTGGAAGACGTTGATAGCGCTCATTTCTTACCTGCCTTGAATTCTGTAGGTCGCATGCGGTGCCATGGCGGGTGGTGCATCCTGTGGGAGCGGGTTTACCCGCGAATGCGAGGGTGGATTCACCGCCCTCTTCGCGGGTGAACCCGCTCCCACAGGGCCCTCATTACCAGCCCGGCACCGTTTGCCATCCGGGGGCCTTTAGACGTTCTGCCGCTCACCCTTCGGATCGAAGAACACCGAAGACACGATCTCCGCCTCGATCACGCTGCCATCCGCCTGCGGCGAGTAGACTCGCTCGCCCATGCGCTTGAGGCCGCCTTTGACCACACCCATGGCAAACGAGTAGCCCAGGGAGTTGGAGGCATAGCTGGAGGTGACGTGGCCAACCATGTCCATCGGGATCGGCTGTTTCGGGTCGAATACCAACTGAGCGCCTTCCGGCAGCCACTTGGTCGGGTCGACCGGCTTCAGGCCTACCAGCTGCTTGCGGTTCTCACGCACGCAGTCTTCGCGGTTCATGCCACGCAGGCCGATCCACGAGAACGGTTTGTTGCGGCCAACGCACCAGCTCATGTTCAGGTCGTCCGGGTTCATCGAACCGTCGGTGTCCTGGCCAACGATGATGAAGCCCTTCTCGGCACGCAGTACGTGCATGGTCTCGGTGCCATACGGGGTCAGGTTGTACTTCTTGCCGGCCTCGATGATCTGTTCCAGCACGCCCATGGCGTAGTTGGCCTGCACGTTGACTTCGTACGACAGCTCGCCGGTGAACGAGATACGGAACACACGGGCCGGTACGCCGCCAACGTTGCCTTCCTTCCAGGTCATGAACGGGAAGGCTTCCTTGTCCATGTCGATGTCGGTCAGCTCGCTCAGCAGCTTGCGGCTGTTGGGGCCGGACAGGGTCATGGTGGCCCAGTGGTCGGTGACCGAGGTGAAGTACACCTTCAGCTCCGGCCATTCAGTCTGGTGGTACAGCTCCATCCACTGCAGCACGCGCGCGGCGCCGCCGGTGGTGGTGGTCATGATGAAGTGGTTGTCGCCGACGCAGGCGGTTACGCCGTCGTCGAAGACCATACCGTCTTCCTTGCACATCAGGCCGTAGCGGGCCTTGCCCACGTCGAGCTTGGTCCAGGCGTTGGTGTAGATGCGGTTGAGGAACTCACGGGCGTCCGGGCCCTGGATGTCGATCTTGCCCAGGGTCGAGGCGTCCAGCAGGCCCACGCTGTCGCGTACGGCCTTGCATTCACGGGCCACGGCGGCATGGATGTCTTCGCCGGCTTTCGGGAAGTACCACGGGCGCTTCCACTGGCCGACGTCTTCGAACTCGGCGCCGTTCTTCACGTGCCAGGCATGCAAGGCAGTGAAGCGCACGGGCTCGAACAGGTGACCACAGTGACGGCCCGCTACCGCGCCGAAGGTGACCGGCGTGTAGTTGGGGCGGAACATGGTGGTGCCCATTTCCGGGATGGTGATGCCGATCGAACGGGCGGCGATGGCCAGGCCGTTGATGTTGCCCAGTTTGCCCTGGTCGGTACCGAAGCCCAGCGCGGTGTAGCGCTTGACGTGCTCGACCGACTCGAAGCCTTCACGGGTGGCCAGCTCGATACCCGCTGCAGTCACGTCGTTCTGCTGGTCGACGAACTGCTTCGGCCCTTTGGTGCCTTTGTCGTGCGGCACCTGGAACAATGCCACGGTGGCCTCTTCCTTGCGCGCCACGGTTTTTGGCAGGGTGCCAACGGTTGCCTTGAAGCCCGCTTCGGTAGCTGCGCGCACACCGCCTTCGAAACCATCGGCAATCACATCGCCAAGGGCGTAGACACCGTTGATGCCCCCGACGCATTCGCGTTTCTGCGGTGCATCGCCCGGCACGAAGCCGAGAATGTCGTCACGCCATACCGGGCGACCGCCCAAGTGCGAGGCGAGGTGGACGATCGGGCTGTAACCGCCCGAGGACGCGATCAGGTCACACTCGAGGGTTTCGCCTGGGCTGGTGACTTTGTGCGCCTGCACATCGATGGCCGCCACGCGGGCGCCGGTGACGTGCTTGCTGCCTTTGGCCTCGACCACGGCGCTGGAAGTGAGGATGCGAATGCCTTTTGCACGGGCCTCTTCAACCAGCGAGCCACGTGGGTTGTGGCGGGCATCAGCGATGGCGACCACCTGCAGGCCGGCGTCGTGCCAGTCCAGCGCGGCGCGGTAGGCATGGTCGTTGTTGGTCGACAGCACCAGCTTGCGGCCAGGGGCCACACCGTAGCGGCGAACGTAGGTGGACACGGCACCGGCCAGCATGTTGCCCGGCACGTCGTTGTTGCCATACACCAACGGGCGCTCATGGGCGCCGGGCGCCAGTACCACACGCTTGGCACGCACACGGTGCACGCGGTGGCGAACCTGGCCGATCGGGGCGCGGTCGCCGAGGTGGTCGGTGAGGCGCTCATGAATGGTCAGGAAGTTATGGTCGTGGTAGCCGTTGACCGTGGCACGTGGCAGCAGGGTTACTTCCGGCAGGCCTTCCAACTCTTTGACCACGGCGTTGACCCAGTCGGCGGCAGGCTTGCCGTCAAGGGTTTCGCGGGTGTCGAGCAGGCTACCGCCGAACTCTTCCTGCTCGTCGGCCAGGATCACGCGGGCACCGCTGCGCGCAGCGGCCAGTGCGGCAGCCAGGCCTGCAGGGCCGGCGCCGACGATCAGCACGTCGCAGTGCTGGTTCATGTAGTCGTAGCTGTCCGGGTCGTTCTGCAGCGGCGCACGGCCAAGGCCTGCTGCCTTACGGATGTACTTCTCGTACGTCATCCAGAACGATTTCGGGTACATGAAGGTTTTGTAGTAGAAGCCCGGCGGCATCATGCTGCCGCCTACCTTGCCGAGGATGCCCATGACGTCGTTGTTGACGTTCGGCCAGCCGTTGGTGCTGGTAGCGACCAGGCCTGCGTACAGCGCCTGCTGGGTGGCACGCACGTTAGGGATCTGGGTGGCTTCGCTGGAGCCGATCTGCAGGATGGCGTTCGGCTCTTCGGTGCCGGCGGCGATGATGCCGCGTGGGCGCGAGTACTTGAAGCTGCGGCCAACGATGTCGACACCGTTGGCCAGCAACGCGGCGGCCAGGCTGTCGCCGGCATAACCCTGGTAGGTCTTGCCGTTGAAGGTGAAGTTCAGGACCTTGCTGCGGTCGATACGGCCGCCGCTGGCGAGGCGATAGGTCTGGCTCATACTTTTTCCCCTTGGCCTTTGACGGTCGACGGTGCGTTCGCCGCTTTACCATTGGCGGTCACTTGCGGCTTCTCGCCAATCTTGTAGGTTTCCAGAATTTCGTAGGTCACGGTGTCGCGAGTGACGTTGAAGTACTGGCGGCAGCCGGCAACGTGGTCCCACAGTTCATGGTGAATACCGCGCGGGTTGTCACGGTAGAACATGTAGGTACCCCACTCCTCGTCGGAGCAGGCGTTAGGGTCCAGCGGGCGGGCGATGTGCGCCTGGCCAGAGGCGTGGAACTCTTCTTCGGAGCGCAGCTCGCCGCAGTGGGGACAGAAAATATGCAACATGACGGTGTCTCCGGTTAGTGGGCGACGGCGGCGGCGCCGTGTTCGTCGATCAGTGCGCCGTTGTAGAAACGGTCCATGGAGAACGGCGCGGCCAATGGGTGCATTTCGCCCTTGGCCAGGCTCGCGGCGAAGACGTTGCCCGAACCCGGGGTCGCCTTGAAGCCGCCAGTGCCCCAACCGCAGTTGAAGAACATGTTCTTGACCGGGGTCTTGGTGATGATCGGGCAGGCGTCCGGCGAGGTGTCGACGATGCCGCCCCACTGGCGGTTCATGCGCACGCGCGAGAGGTTGGGGAACATTTCGACGATGGCCTGCAGGGTGTGCTCGATCACCGGGTACGAACCGCGCTGGCCGTAGCCGACCCAGCCGTCGATACCGGCACCGATCACCAGGTCGCCCTTGTCGGACTGGCTGATGTAGCCGTGTACGGCGTTGGACATGATCACGCTGTCGATGATCGGCTTGATCGGCTCGGATACCAGCGCTTGCAGCGGGTGCGATTCCAGCGGCAGGCGGAAGCCGGCCAGCTTGGCCATGTGCCCGGAGTTACCAGCGGTGACTACGCCGACGCGCTTGGCGCCGATGAAGCCTTTGTTGGTTTCCACACCGATGACCGCGCCGTTTTCCTTGCGGAAGCCGATCACTTCGGTTTGCTGGATCAGGTCAACGCCCAGGGCGTCGGCAGCACGGGCGAAGCCCCAGGCCACGGCATCGTGACGGGCCACGCCGCCACGGCGCTGCACGGTTGCGCCAAGGATCGGGTAACGGGTGTTCTTCGAGCAGTCCAGGTACGGGATTTCGGCCGCGACCTGGGCGGTGTTCAGCAGCTCGCCATCCACGCCGTTCAGGCGGTTGGCGCTGACACGGCGCTCGGAGTCACGCATGTCCTGCAGGGTGTGGCACAGGTTGTACACACCGCGCTGGGAGAACATGACGTTGTAGTTCAGGTCCTGGGACAGGCCTTCCCACAGCTTCATGGCGTGCTCGTACAGGTGCGCCGACTCGTCCCACAGGTAGTTGGAACGCACGATGGTGGTGTTACGGGCGGTGTTGCCGCCGCCCAGGTAACCCTTCTCGATCACGGCGACGTTGGTGATGCCGTGCTCTTTGGCCAGGTAGTAGGCCGTGGCCAAGCCATGGCCGCCACCGCCGACGATGACCACGTCGTACACCTTTTTAGGGGTTGGCGTGCGCCACATGCGCTGCCAGTTCTCGTGGTGGCTGAGGGAGTGCTTGAAAAGGCCGAAGCCCGAGTAACGTTGCATGGTGTGTGACTCCACTCAGCGGTAAACAGGGAAATCTGCGCACAGCGCCGCGACGTTCTTCGCCACATCGGCTTCGACGTCTGCGTCACCGAGGTTGTCGAGGATGTCGCAGATCCAGCCGGCCAGGGCCACGCACTGGGCGACCTTGAAGCCACGGGTGGTGACGGCCGGGGTGCCGATGCGCAGGCCCGAGGTGACGAACGGCGACTGCGGGTCGTTCGGCACGGCGTTCTTGTTGACGGTGATGTGCGCGCGGCCCAGGGCGGCGTCGGCATCTTTACCGGTAAGGCCCTGACGGATCAGGCTGACCAGGAACAGGTGGTTGTCGGTGCCACCAGACACCACGTCGTAGCCACGGTCGATGAACACCTGGGCCATGGCCTGGGCGTTTTCGATCACTTGCTGCTGGTAGGCCTTGAAGCCTGGCTCCAGCGCTTCCTTGAAGCACACGGCCTTGGCGGCGATGACGTGCATCAACGGGCCGCCCTGGGCGCCTGGGAATACAGCGGCGTTGAGCTTCTTCTCGATCTCTTCGTTGGACTTCGCCAGGATCAGGCCACCACGCGGGCCACGCAGGGTCTTGTGGGTGGTGGTGGTGACCACGTCGGCGAACGGGATCGGGTTCGGGTACAGGCCAGCGGCAACCAGGCCGGCAACGTGGGCCATGTCGACGAACAGCAGCGCACCGACCTTGTCGGCGATGGCGCGGAAGCGAGGGAAGTCGAGGGTCTTGGAGTAAGCCGAGAAACCGGCAACGATCATTTTCGGCTTGTGCTCGACCGCCAGGCGCTCGACTTCGTCGTAGTCGATCAGGCCGGTGTTGGTGTCGATGCCGTATTGCACAGCGTTGTACAGCTTGCCCGAGGACGACACTTTGGCGCCGTGGGTCAGGTGGCCGCCGTGGGCCAGGCTCATGCCGAGGATGGTGTCACCGGCCTGCAGCAGGGCCAGGTAGACCGCGCCGTTGGCCGACGAGCCGGAGTGCGGCTGGACGTTGGCGTAGTCGGCACCGAACAGCTGCTTGGCGCGCTCGATGGCCAGGGCTTCTACCTTGTCCACGTGCTCGCAGCCACCGTAGTAGCGCTTGCCCGGGTAGCCTTCGGCGTATTTGTTGGTGAGGCCGCTGCCTTGGGCCTGCATGACGCGCTTGCTGGTGTAGTTCTCCGAGGCGATCAGCTCGATGTGATCTTCCTGGCGCTGTTCTTCGGCATTCATCGCCGCCAGCAGTGCGTCGTCGTAACCCTGGATCTGGTCTTGCTTGCTGAACATCGTGTATCTCCCGGCAGCGATCGTTTTTTGTCGTAAGGCACTGTGGCCCTTTGTGGCGATGGTATGACTGGCGGGGTCGGGTCAGATGCCTGCGCACGCCTTGCAATGGCGCGTTTACGACATTCGTTGTTGTGCCGTTTGTGCCGGCCCTTTCGCGGGTGAACCCGCTCCCACAGGTACGGTGGTGCTCTGAAGGCTTGTGGTATCCCTGTGGGAGCGGGTTTACCCGCGAAGAGGCCAGCACAGATAACCCAGAAATCCGCCAATGCACAGCTTGTATAGGCAACCGCTGAATCGATGGTTTAGAGTGCTGTTCTGCGTCGTTCACAGGACCGTGTCATGACAGATAAGAGCCAACAATTCGCCAGCGACAACTATTCCGGTATCTGCCCCGAAGCCTGGGCAGCGATGGAGAAGGCCAACCACGGCCACGACCGCGCCTATGGCGACGATCAGTGGACCGAGCGCGCCTCGGAATACTTCCGCAACCTGTTCGAAACCGACTGCGAGGTGTTCTTCGCCTTCAACGGAACTGCCGCCAACTCCCTGGCCCTGGCCTCGCTGTGCCAGAGCTACCACAGCGTGATCTGCTCCGAGACCGCCCACGTCGAAACCGATGAATGCGGCGCGCCGGAGTTCTTCTCCAACGGCTCCAAACTGCTGACGGCGGCCAGCGTCAACGGCAAGCTGACGCCGCAGTCGATCCGCGAAGTGGCGCTCAAGCGCCAAGACATCCACTACCCCAAGCCCCGCGTGGTGACCATTACCCAGGCCACTGAAGTGGGCACGGTGTACCGCCCCGACGAGCTGAAGGCGATCAGCGCCACCTGCAAGGAGCTGGGCCTGAACCTGCACATGGACGGCGCGCGCTTTACCAATGCCTGCGCGTTCCTAGGCTGCAGCCCGGCCGAGCTGACCTGGAAGGCCGGCGTCGATGTGCTGTGCTTTGGCGGCACCAAGAACGGCATGGCGGTGGGTGAGGCGATCCTGTTCTTCAACCGCCAGCTGGCCGAAGACTTCGACTACCGCTGCAAGCAAGCCGGGCAACTGGCGTCGAAAATGCGCTTTTTGTCGGCCCCCTGGGTGGGCCTGCTGGAAGATGGCGCCTGGTTGCGCCATGGCAACCACGCCAACCATTGCGCGCAGCTGCTGGCCTCGCTGGTGAGTGACTTGCCAGCGGTGGAGCTGATGTTCCCGGTGGAGGCCAACGGGGTGTTCCTGCAGATGCCGGAGCATGCGATCGAAGCGCTGCGGGGCAAGGGGTGGCGGTTCTATACCTTCATTGGTAGCGGCGGGGCGCGCTTCATGTGTTCGTGGGATACCGAGGAAGCGCGCGTGCGCGAGCTTGCGGCGGATATCCGTAGCATCATTACCGCCTGAAAGCATGCTGGGAGGGCTTTGCCCTCCAAGGGCCGCAAAGCGGCCCAAGCAATCTAAAGCCTGAACCCACCCATCTGCCGCGCCAGATCATCAGCCAACCCACGCAACGCCTGGCACTCCTCGCGACACCCTTGCACCTCCGCCGCCGTTTCCCGCGCCAGGTCGGAAATCCCCTGCACCGTCCGGTTGATTTCCTCGGTCACTGCCGACTGCTCTTCCGTCGCCGTGGCCACCTGATGGTTCATATCACTGATGTGCTCCACCTGGTCGGTAATCGCGCCCAGCGACGCCCCGGTGCGCTGGCTCGACTCCACACCACTGCCAGTCGCCTGCTGCCCCGCCTGCATCGAACTCACCGCCGACCCCGCGCCCTGCTTCAGGCGCTGGATCATCTGCTGCACTTCGTCGGTGGACAGCTGTGTGCGCCGGGCCAGCGTGCGCACCTCATCGGCCACCACGGCAAAACCGCGCCCCATTTCCCCTGCCCGCGCAGCCTCGATAGCCGCGTTAAGTGCCAGCAAATTGGTCTGCTCGGAAATACTACGGATAACCGCCAGAACTTCATCGATCGAGGCGACTTCGTCGGCCAACTGAGTGACTGCATCGGCAGCCTTGCCGATGTCGCCCGACATGCCCTCGATACCCCGAATCGAGCGTTGCACCACCTCGCGCGCCTGCAACGCCTCGTCCCGCGCCGACTGCGAGGCTTGCGCCGCATCGCCGGCATTGCGGGCGATGTCCTGCACGGTCAGGCCCATCTCGTGCACGGCAGTAGCGACCATTTCGGTCATCTCTTGCTGCCGCCCCGAGCGCTCGGCCGTGTTGTCCACCACCTGAGTTACCTGCTCTACGGCCCGGTGCAGCCGCTCGGAGGTGCTCAACACCTCACCGATAAGGCTGCGCTGGCTGTCGAGAAAGCGGTTGAACCCCCGGGCCAGGTCGCCCAACTCATCCTGGCGCGAATCATCCAGGCGGTGGCTGAGGTCTCCTGCGCCGCTGCCAATCTGCACCAACGCGCCGGTGACGCGGCGGATCGGCCGTACCAGGCCACGCGCCAACAGCACCACCAGCAGCAGTGACAGCAGGGCCACGGCGCCACCGATCAGGCTGGTCAACCAGACGGCCTGATGCATTTGTGCATAGATTTCCGACTCTGGCACTTCGGCCACCAGGGTCCAGTTAAGGTCGCGCAGTGGCAAACCAAGCGCCAGGTAGCTTTCGCCGTCACGGCTGAAGCGGCGGCTGCGCAGCCCCTCGCCTCCGGTCATGACACCCTTGGCTGCGTCCGCCCCAAGCTGCTCGGTGAGCTGGCGTTTACCACTGAAGGCTGCGTCTGGATGCACCTGGATCAGGCCATCGTTGCGCACCAGAAACACTTTGCCGTGTTCGCCGAAACTGAAATCGTGGATCAGCTTCGACAGCTCGGTCATGCGCAGGCCCATGCCGGCCACGCCGACCAGCTGGCCATTTTTTTCCACGCGGTAATCGATGAACAGCGCCAGCTCGCCGGTGGCACCATCGATGTCGATGTTGATCAACCGCTCGGCGCCGCTATCGATGTAGCCGTAGAACCACTTGTCCTTGGGGTTGCTGCGGCTGAGGGTGCGGTCCAGGCCGTTCTCGTTGTAGTAGTGGCCGGTTTCAGTCGCCGCGAACAGGGCAGTGAAGGCCTGGTTGCGCTGCTTGGCGGCGGTCAGGTATTCGGTGAATTGCGCTGCCTGGGCGGGCTCTTCACCAGCCGCCAGCCAGTCACGCAGCAAGGTGTTGCCGGCGATGTCTGCCGCTGCCACCAAAGGCTGGCCGAGCATGCGTTCGATGTCGTTGCGGATGGCTTCGATACTGGCTGGCAAGGCAGTGTCGACCAGGTAGCGCTCGGTGAGGCGGTTGAGCGCCACGGTGAAGATGACGACCACGACCAGGATGCTCGCCAGCAAGGCGGCGCCCATGCTGGTGATCAATTGCCACTGGATGCTCTTACGCCAGATACGCATGCCCTACTCCCCGCACATTATTGTTTTGCGGAAAGTGTATACACTTGCGTATCCAGTTAATCCAGTGACCTGGAACAATGAGTTGGGCCTTTGGGGCTGCTGTGCAGCCCATCGCGACACACGGCCGCTCCTACAGGGAAACGTATAACTGTTGTAGGAGCGGCCTTGTGTCGCGAAAGGGGCGCGAAGCGCCCCCAGCTATCGATCAGGACTCTGCAATGGTCCGCACGATGGCGTCCACCGTGGCGTCGATCTGCGCCTGGGTACGCGCTAGGGTCTGCTGATGCTCTTTCTGCAGCTCAACCTGCTTGGAGCACAGGTTGAGGGCAGCCAGCACCAACAGCTTGTCGCCGATCAGGGTCGGGTACTGACGCTTGGTTTCGTTCAGGGCAGTGTTGAGCATCCGTACCGCCTGGGCCAGGGTTTCTTCCTGACCTTCGGGCGCCTTGATCGAATAGTCGATGCCGAGAATCGACACCACATTGATCGGCTGCTCTTGCAGTCTCATGCGCCGACAACGCCCGCGCTGGCGCGCTCGACCAGTGCCTGGATGCGCGCTGCGGTAGCGCCGTTCTTCTCTTCCTGCTCCATCAGCGACAGCTGCAGGGTTTCGTTCTCTTCCTTGGCCTGGGCCAGTTCCTGGCCGAGGGCGGTGTTCTGCTCGGTGAGTTGAGCGTTTTTCTGCATCAGGTCGCTGACCAGTTGCTCGATTTGATTCAGGGAAGCTTCCAGCATGGGTCTATCTCAGGTTGTTGCGAGGGGCGCACACGATAAAGAAAAGTGCCGCCCATCGCCATTAAATATCGGATTCATAAGGTGTCGAACCCGCAGATTGACAGGGTAACCGCCCCCTTGTTCCGACCTGAGTCAACCGCCGGTCAGGAAAAGGTTAGCTACCTCACAATTTTTGCCGGTCGCACTCAAGACTGGCCGGTCACGACCGATAGCCCGGCAAGTCATGTTTTGTCGCACTTTCCCCCTTGCCTGGATCCTCCTCTCCATGTCCCTACGCAACATGAATATCGCCCCGCGCGCGCTGCTCGGCTTCGCGCTTATCGGCCTGCTGATGCTCGGCCTTGGTATCTTCTCCCTGGTGCAGATGGGCAACATCCGCCAGGCTGGCGTTGCCATCGAGCAAGTCAGTGTGCCCAGCATCAAGATCCTCGACGAACTCACCGCGCTGAACCTGCGCATGCGCACGCTTTCCTACCGCCTGCTGCTCAACCGCGAACCGGAAACCCAACGCGATACCCTCAACCTGCTGGACCAGCGCAACAGCCAGATCGACCGCGCGCGCCAGGCTTACCTGCCGATGATCGGTGCCGCCGACGAACAGGCCGCGTTCGACCAGTACGGCCTGTTGCTCAACCAATACCGCCAGTTGGAAGCGCGCATGCGCACACTGAGCCAGGCCGACCGCCTGGACGAATTGCGCGACCTGCTCAACCGCGATTTGCTGGCCAACTCAGAGCAGATCAACAAGGTCATGGACACCCTGGTACGCATCAACACCGACCAGACCCGCGCCACCAATGACAAGGCCGCCAGCCAGTACGCCGCTGCTTTCGCCCTGGTGATCGGCCTGCTGGTTGCCGCCACCGTCCTGACGTTCGCCTGCGCCTTCCTGCTGACTCGCAGCATCGTCAAGCCGATCGAAGATGCGCTCAAAAGCGCCGAACAGGTCGCCGACGGTGACCTGACCCACATCATCCGTGCCGAAGGCACCGACGAAGCCGCTCGCCTGCTGCGCGCCATGGCCCGCATGCAGGACAAGTTGCGCGACACTCTGCAACAGATCGCCGGCTCCGCCACCCAGCTGGCCTCGGCGGCCGAAGAGCTGAACGCCGTCACCGACGAAAGCGCCCGCGGCCTGCAACAGCAGAACAACGAGATTGAACAGGCCGCCACGGCCGTGACCGAAATGACCAGCGCTGTGGAGGAAGTAGCGCGCAATGCCGTGAGCACTTCGGAAGCCTCCAGTGAAGCCAGCCGCTCCACCGGCGACGGCCGTGACCTGGTGATGGAGACCGTGGGCGCCATCGAGCGCATGAGCGGCGATGTGCAGGCCACTGCCAAATTGATCACTCACCTGGCCGAGCAGTCGCGCGACATTGGCAAGGTCCTCGACGTGATCCGTGGCCTGGCCGACCAAACCAACCTGCTGGCGCTGAACGCCGCCATCGAGGCCGCACGTGCTGGCGAAGCGGGCCGTGGTTTTGCCGTTGTGGCGGATGAAGTTCGGGCATTGGCCCACCGCACCCAGCAGTCGACCAGCGAAATCGAGCGGATGATCGGCAGCATTCAAGGGGGCACGGAGGAAGCTGTGGAGTCGATGCGCACCAGCACCGAGCGTGCCGAATCCACCCTGAACATCGCCCGTGGCGCGGGCATGGCACTGGACACCATTGCCGGCGCGGTGGCGCAGATCAACGAGCGTAACCTGGTGATTGCCAGCGCGGCGGAGGAACAGGCGCAGGTGGCGCGGGAAGTGGACCGCAACCTGGTGAACATCAACGACCTGTCGGTGCAGAGTGCCACCGGGGCGCATCAGACCAGTGCGGCGAGTGCTGAATTGTCGCGCCTGGCCGTGGACCTGAATGGGTTGGTGGCACGGTTCCGTACCTGACCTGAAGTACCTGGGGCCGCTTTGCGGCCCATCGCGACACAAGGCCGCTCCTACAGCTACCGCGCAGTTTCATGGCTTGCGCGATACCTGTAGGAGCGGCCTTGTGTCGCGATGGGCTGCAAAGCAGCCCCCTGCAATCTCGGATCAATAATCGATCCGCACATCCCCTTTCGGCACACTGCAGCACGACAGGATATACCCCTCGGCCTCGTCCTCTTCGGTAATGCCGCCGTTGTGTTCCATCTCCACCTCCCCGCCCAGCTTGAGCACCTTGCAAGTGCCGCAAATGCCCATGCCGCAGGCTTTCGGGATCATCAGGCCAACCTTGGCCGCCGCCGCATGCACGGTCTCGCCTGGGGCAATGCGAATGCTCTTCTCGCTGCCGATGAACTCCACCAGGTTAAGGTCGGACACATCCAGCTCCGGCGCTTCGGCTGCCTGCTCGGCATGCTCGACCGCATCGGCCTTGGCCTCGGCCGGCGTGGCACCGAACGATTCCTCGTGGTAGTTCTTCATGTCGAAGCCGACCGCTTCGAGCATGCGCTTTACCGCCGTCATGTAAGGCGTCGGGCCGCAGCAGAACACCACGCGTTCCATGTAGTCCGGTGCAATCAGTTCCATCAGCCGCTGGTTCAGGTAACCGCGATAACCCGCCCATGGCTCGCCCAGGCCGTGCTTCTCGCAAATGATGTGCAGGCTGAAGTTGGGGATGCGCGAGGCCATCTGTTCCAGCTCGCGGTGGTAGATGATGTCCTTGGGTGAGCGGGCGCTGTGCACGAACACCATGTCGACATTGGCGTTGGTGTCGTAGAACCAGCGCGCCATCGACATGACCGGAGTAATGCCCACACCGCCGGACAGGTACAGCGCCTTGCCCGCCGGGAAGTCGATGGCATTGAACAACCCCACCGGGCCATGCACCGGCAGCTCGGCGCCTTCGTGCATGGTGTCGTGCAGGAAGTTGGACACCAGGCCGCCCGGCACACGCTTGACGGTGATCGAGAAACTGTAGGGCACCGACGGTGAACTGGAGATGGTGTAGGAACGCATCACCGGCTTGCCTTCGATCTCCAGCTCCAGGGTGACGAACTGCCCGGGTTTGAAGAAGAACATGATCGGCTGGTCGGCCATGAAGCAGAAGGTGCGCACGTCCCAGGTCTCCTGGATGACCTTGACGCAGCGCACGATGTGGCGGCCGTTGGCCCAGGTCTGGGTAGTGACCGGATTGAGGAAGGTATCGGACATGTTCATCTCCAGCAGCCGACTATTGGGCTTTTTATGGCTTGGATAATGCGCAAGCTGAGGGCGACGTACATTCCTGCCAGCGACATCGGCGTGCTTATCGCGACCAGCCCCGCGCTACAAGGGCTGGCGCGTCGTAATTCAAATCGGCCATGTCGCCCATGGATACGGTTCGCGGCGCCTTCGGACGCACACTCCACGGCAAAACAAACAGCTGTTTCTTGATAAGCAGCCTTGCGGCACCACAACAACGATTAGCCACCTTTTGCCGGCCGCACACGGCCCCGAGGAATACACGATGGACGTCACCGCAACCCTGAGCCTGGGCGATCCACTGGAACCTGCACGCAAGGCCACCGCCGAGATGCTGCAGACCCGCGAGCGCACCTACTCGCTGCCCCAGCCTTTCTACACCGACGAGCGTCTGTTCCAGATCGACATGCAGGAGATCTTCCAGAAAGAATGGCTGATCGCCGGCATGACTTGCGAAATTCCGGCAAAAGGCAACTACATCACGCTGCAGATCGGCAACAACCCGATTCTGGTGGTGCGTGGCGCCGAGGGTAAGGTGCACGCCTTCCATAACGTCTGCCGGCACCGCGGTTCGCGCTTGTGCGTCAGCGACAAAGGCAAAGTGGCCAAGTTGGTCTGCCATTACCACCAGTGGACCTATGAACTGGACGGCCGCCTGCTGTTCGCGGGCACCGAGATGGGCGCCGACTTCGACATGAAGCAGTACGGTCTGAAGCCTGTGAACGTGAAGGTCGCTGGTGGCTACATCTTCATCAGCCTGGCGGAAAACCCACCCGCCATCGACGAGTTCCTGGCCACCCTTGAACACTACATGGAACCCTACGACATGGAGAACACCAAGGTGGCGGTGCAAACCACCTTGATGGAAAAAGCCAACTGGAAGCTGGTGCTGGAAAACAACCGCGAGTGCTACCACTGCAGCGGCTCGCACCCGGAGCTGCTGCAAACCCTGCTGGAGTGGGACGACACCAACGACCCGCGCGCCAGCCAGGAATTCAAGGACCACGTGGCCGCCTCCGCCGCCGCCTGGGAAGCCGAAAAGATCCCGTACCTGCACAAGAGCCACGGCCTGCGTAACCGTATCGTACGCATGCCTCTGCTCAAGGGCACCGTGTCGATGACCATGGACGGCAAGCAGGCCTGCCAGAAGCTGATGGGCCGCATCAAGAACCCGGACCTGGGCTCGATGCGTATCCTGCACCTGCCGCACTCCTGGAACCACTGCATGGGCGACCACATGATCGTGTTCACCGTGTGGCCGATCAGCGCCCAGGAGACCATGGTCACCACCAAATGGCTGGTGCACAAGGACGCCGTGGAAGGGGTGGACTACGACCCTGAGCGCATGCGCAAGGTGTGGGACGCCACCAACGACCAGGACCGCCGCCTGGCCGAAGAGAACCAGCGCGGGATCAACTCCACGGCTTACCAGCCAGGGCCGTACTCGAAAACCTACGAGTTTGGCGTGGTGAACTTCATCGACTGGTACAGCGGGCGGATGCTGAACAACCTGGGGGCGGAGCCGGCGGCGTATCTGAAAGAAGTGCAGGCACAGTAAAGTGCGCCAACCAAGCCTGTGTATAAGTCACAGGCTTGGCCTTTCTCTCTGCGCTTGCCGGATATTCGCGCCATTCTCCGTTGTATGAGTGGCAATTGAAGCACTCACGGTTGAGCCCGTCCTCGTTAATTCATTCTCGACCATAAAAACCGCCTGTACCGACACCCTTTTCGGGCTGTTCAGAGGGGTTGTCTTGTTCTTTTTCTTCTCGACTCGCCCTTTGAAAATTGTTCTGAGATTCGATCTGGAGTTATTCTTGATGTTCTGCCAGAGCGCCGATCGGTTGTCCCAAAGTGCCTTAGCTATGCGGGTAACCCCACCCGCAAGCAGCAGTCCGGTTCCAGTTGCAGAAACATAAGGGGCTACGGCGACCCCAGCAAAACCGAGCCCAGCCCCCGCGACAGTAGTGGTGGACCCCATCAATGCTAGGCGGGTGGCATTGACCGCAAGCGCCCCTTTAGGTGGAGGGCCAAAGATGAGCGCCGTAGGTGAGACAACATGTAGCGTCGTCGTCAGTAGGCGTTGCAAGAGTGATATCGGTACTTTGCCACTGGGATCAATACGGTTCACCGGATCAGCCTCACAATACATGTACGCATTGAGCCCGCCCTCACCGAACGGGCTCAATCCATCCGGACCATGGAAGCGCATGATCGCCGGATTGAACTGTCGATACCCATTCCCCAGGTGGTAATGGCCCGCCAAGGGATCTCTGTATTCACCGCAGAAGGCACTCATCGGCCCACCTTGGATGTTTACCAGGCCATAAGCCGTATAGGCCCGTCGCACATCAGTCGAATCATTCATGACAGAACGCAGGCTATCGGTCGCCAGCAGGTGCACCAAGTACATACGCGCCACTCCCAAGTCATTGCATTAACGCTAATCGCCTGGAGAGCAATTGGAAACTGGCAAAAATAACAGGTGGACGACATTGGTTATCCACAGAAGTGATCGCTGCGTCTGTGCAAAAAGGCTGAGCCATCAAGAATGCCGATCCGTGCTGTACTGGTTGTTTTTTAACCAATTTTCTAAAGGCCTCATGTTTAAAGGCTCCCAGCCCTCTGCAAACACATTGTCCACAGAGGCACCAACAGAGTTTGTGAGCAACCGACACATTCTCTGCAATTCGGGTGTGGATAAGCGATTCAAAGCCCTCAAAATCAACACGATAGCCTCTTCTTGAATGATTTGGTTACTTTTTAATCGATCCAGTCACCGCCTTTATCTGCGGAGCTTCCAGCCGCTACCGAACAGATTATCCACAGACCCGCTAACAGCGATTGTGGGCAAAATCTGGCGGAAACCAGAACGGCAGCATCCACCACGCCGGTTGAAAGCTGATCATTTTATGATCTAAACCCTGCAAGTACCGTCACGTAAGGCCCCCAGCCATGCGCCAACACTTTATCCACACATTGGCGAACAGATTCCGTGGGCAAAAAGGAAGATAACGCTGCCAGTTTCCCGAATTCCAGAAATGTGATGGGTAATGCCCACTACTTTGGCATTCTTCAGGAGTGACTTATGCACAGCCGCCAGAGGGGGAGCGGGTGAGCGAGGCACTGGGCTATTGGCCATGAGGGCTTGAAACGTGTAGGAGCGGCCTTGTGTCGCGATGGGCCGCAACGCGGCCCCAAAATCTCGAAACGGGTTCAAGATCGCTGGGGCTGCTGCGCAGCCCATCGCGACACAAGGCCGCTCCTACACGGGGACCGCGTAAGGCTTCAGCGCAGCACGCCCTCTTCCACCAGCAACTTGAGGATGGCCTCGGCGCCTTCCTGTGGCGAAACATCCTTCAGCACCTTGCCGCCGCCACCACTGGCCTTGGCAGTTGCCGCCTTCATCCGGTCCGCACCGCTCTTGGCCTTGATCACCTTCAGCCGCTTTGGCCGCGGGCGCGCCGGTTGCAGCTCGGCCTCAGCCAGCAGTTCATCGTCAACGATGGCCACATTGCGCGCCGCCAGTACACCCCGACGCGCCGGCCCGAAGGCACTCTGGCGCGGCTTGGGCGCCGCGTTATCCACAGTCGCCAGCAACGGCAGGCGCACTTTCAGCCGGCGCCGCTGGCCACGCGGCAGCGCCTGCAATACCTGGGCGGTGCCATTGTCGATCGACTCCACCTCGGCCAGCCCCACGATCAACGGCCAGCCGAGCTTTTCGGCCAGCAGAAACGGCAACATGCCCGATCCTTCACCCGTTTCGGCTTGGCTACCTGTCAGCACCAGCTGTGCCCCGGCATCGCGCAGGTAATCCCCCAGCACACCCAGCACATCGGCACCAGCCGGCTGCTCCAGCACATCCAGATGGTCCAGGCCCATGCCCAGGTAGGCGCGCAGCGCCTCTTCCTGTGGGTCGCCGGCATGCACCACCTGCAAGTTATCCCCAGCCAGTTGCAAACCCAGTTCCACGGCGCGGGCATCCTGCTCGGCGCGGCGGGCGCGGCCAGAGCTTGGGTGGGCACCGATGGAAACCAGGCTGATCACTTTCGTACTCATGCTCGTGCCCTTATGCCGCGTCGCGCTGGCCGCCGCTGCGGAAGTTGTCCACAGCCTCGATCAGCGCCTTGAGAATCGCCGAACTGTCGCCAATTACCGACAGGTCGGCCCGTTTGATCATGTCGCAGCCTGGGTCCATGTTGATCGCCACCACCTTGTCGCAGGCACCGATACCCTGCAGGTGCTGGATCGCGCCCGAGATACCCACAGCCACGTACACGCGCGCGGTGACCCAGGTACCGGTAGCACCCACCTGGCGGTTGCGCGGCATGAACCCGTCGTCCACCGCCACCCGCGAAGCGCCTTCGGTAGCACCGAGGGCAGCGGTGGCCTGGTGGTACAGGTCCCAGTCCTTGACCCCGTTACCACCCGAGACGATGAACTCGGCCTCGGCCATGGCAATGGTGGCCGGGTCCACGGCCACCGAGCCGAGGTCTTCGATACGCGACAGGCTGCGCGCCACGCTTGTGGACAACTCCACCGGCAAGGCTTCGTGGCGGGTTTCGCTGACGGGCTCGGCGCACTCGGCCGACGCCAGGATCAGGCGCGGCACAGCGCGTTGCAGGTCTTGCTGGCCGGCACCGGCGCGGCCAATGCATTGACCATCCTTGACCTGCCACACCCGCGTCGCCGGGCGCTCACCCAGCGCGGCGCCCAGGCGCCGACCCAGTTCGCCGCCACCGGTGCGGCTGTCGGGCAACAGCCAGTGGCGCGGGGTGAACTGGTTATCCACAGCCCGCAGGCCTTGTACCAGTTGCTCTGGTGCATAACCTTCGAAAGCCTCGCCCTCGATGACCAGCAGGCGGTCGACCCCGGCTGTGGAAAAGTTGCTTTCCTTGTGCTCGTTGAAAACCACCGCCAGCACCGCACCGTCGCTGCCGGCCAGGCTGTGGGCCAGGCCAAGCAGGTCGCGGTCGTGGCTGCTCAGGCGGCCACCGACCATGTCCGGTACCACGGCGATGTAGAACGCCGGTGCCGGTACCTGATGCAGTGGCAGCGTGACCTCGGCGGCCGCCGTGCGACGCCCGCCCACACCGGTGCCCTGCTGGGCGCCGCTGCGGTCGATACGCTTGATGCCGGCAGGGCCAATGAAGCCTGCGGCGATCGCATGGGGGTTCTTGCGGAGGATGCCGTTGGGCCCCATCCAGCGAGTTTGCTGTGTCTGCATTGCCGCATGCAGCGGGTGCAGGCGGTTACGGGCGATCCACTCGGCGCGTGGGTCGCGGCGGATAATGTCGCTCATCAGTGCACCTCCGCAGGTTCACGTTTAGCCGTTTGCGGCTTTGGGCCAGTGGGCGCGTCCTCTTCGATCAGCACGTCGGCCACCAGCTCGGCCAGGTCCTTGATCTGCGGGCGCGGCTCGACCACACCTTCGAGCATGGCGGTGCACTGCGGGCAACCCACGGCCACCAACTCGGCCTCGGTCTCGCGGATGTCGTCCATGCGCATGTCCGGGATACGCTGCTTGCCAGGGATGTCGGTGATCGGCGCACCGCCACCACCACCGCAGCAACGGGAGCGGAAGCCCGAGCGCTGCATCTCGCGCACTTCGATACCCAACGCCTTGAGCACTTCGCGCGGGGCTTCGTACTCGCCGTTGTAGCGGCCCAGGTAGCACGGGTCGTGGTAGGTGACGCTGCCGCCCTTGTGCTGGCCGAGGTTGAGCTTCTTGGCCGCGATCAGTTCGGCGATGTAGGTGCTGTGGTGCTGCACCTGGTAGTCGCCGCCCAGGGCGCCGTATTCGTTCTTCAGCACATGGAAACTGTGTGGGTCGCAGGTGACGATGCGCTGGAACTTGTACTTGCCCAGGGTCTGGATGTTGCGCTTGGCCAGTTGCTGGAAGGTCGCTTCGTCGCCCAGGCGGCGCGCCACGTCACCGCTGTCGCGCTCTTCCAGGCCAAGCACGGCGAAGTCCACGCCCGAAGCCTTGAGCACTTTGACGAACGAGCGCAGGGTGCGCTGGTTGCGCATGTCGAAGGCACCATCGCCCACCCAGAACAGGACTTCGGTGGATTGCACCTCCGACAGCAGTTGCAGGTTCAGGTCAGCGGCCCAGTTCATGCGCCCGCCAGGGGCGAAGCCGCCAGGGTTGTCGGTGGCGATCAGGTTGTCCAGCACCTCGGCACCCTTGTTCGGGGTGGCGCCCTTTTCCAGGGTGAGGTGGCGGCGCATGTCGACGATGGCATCGACGTGCTCGATCATCATCGGGCATTCCTCGACGCAGGCACGGCAGGTGGTGCACGACCACAGCGTTTCGGCGTCGACCAGGCCATTGACGATCGGCTGGTGCGGATTGCCGCCGTGTTCACCAATCGGCTTGCCAGGGTACGGGCTGCCGGCGAACTGGGCGTCAGTACCCCCGGCCAGGCCGATGACCATGTCCTGAATGAGTTTTTTCGGGTTCAGCGGCTGGCCAGCGGCAAAGGCCGGGCACATGGCCTCACATTTACCGCACTGCACGCAGGCATCGAAGCCCAGCAGCTGGTTCCAGGTGAAGTCCACCGGCTTTTCAACGCCCAGCGGAGCATTCGGGTCTTCCAGGTCCAGTGGCTTGAGGCCGGTAGAACGGCCGCCGCCAAAACGCTCGGCACGGCGGTGCCAGGCCAGGTGCAGGGCACCGGCGAAGGCGTGCTTCATCGGGCCGCCCCAGGTCATGCCGAAGAACAGCTCCGACACGCCCCACAGTACGCCCAGGCCAAGCACGACGACCATCACCCAGCCGCCGGTATTGGCCGGCAGGATGCCAGCGACCGGCAGTGTGGCGATGAAGAAGCTCGCGGCAAACGCCAGCAGGCTTTTCGGCAGGCGCATCCACGGGCCCTTGGACAGGCGCGAAGGCGGGTTGAGGCGGCGTTTGAAGACAAAGATGGCACCGCTGAACATGATTACCGTGGCCACCAGCAATGCGTAGCCGAGGATTTTGCTCTGCAGGCCGAAGCCGTGCACCAGGATCGCCAAGGCCGCCGACAGCACGAAGCCGCCCGCCGTGGCCACGTGGGTCTTGGACATGTACTTGTCGCGCTCGACCACGTGGTGCAGGTCCACCAGGTAACGGCGCGGCATGGCCAGCAGGCCGCCTATCAGGTCGACCTTGGCGGCTCGGCCACGCCGCCACATGCGCACCCGGCGCAGGGCGCCGAGCACTGCCAGGCCAAGGGCAGCGAACAGCAGGATGGGTAGAAGGGTGTTCAACATGGGAGGCTCCCACAACAGCTAGATTCTTGCGCCACCCCGAAGGCCAGCGCGGACCCCATGTAGGAGCGGCCTTGTGTCGCGAAAGGGCTGCGTAGCGGCCCCAAAATCTATGCTGCTATGGCGATCTTGGGGCCGCTACGCGACCCTTTCGCAACACAAGGCCGCTCCTACACAGGGGGCCAGTCCCGCCTCTAGAAAGGCGGTGCGATCAGAAGTCCTTGCACAGGCGCAAGGCGTCGTAGATCGCTGCATGCACGTTGCGCTGGGCCACGCAGTCGCCAATGCGATACAGCAGGTAACCTTCGCCCGGCTGGCTGAGGATCGGCTGTGGCTTGATGGCAAACAGCGCCTCCACATCGATCTGGCCCTTGTTGCGTGAGCCATCCTTCAGCGCGTAGTACAGCTCCTCATCAGGCCGCACGCCGTTCTCCACCACCACCTGATCGACCACGCGTTCTTCCTTGGCGCCGGTGTATTCGTTCTCCAGCACCGCCACCAGCTTGTCGCCTTCGCGGTAGACCTTTTCCAGCATCATGTCGCCGGTCATGATCACTTCTTTGGGGTACATGCTGCGGTAGTAGGTCGGGAAAGTGGTGCCGCCCATGGCCACGCCCGGCTTGATGTCGTCGGTGACGATCTCGACCTGGCTGCCCTTGTCGGCGATGAAATCGGCCACCGACATGCCGGTGAACTCGCAGATGGTGTCGTACACCAGCACGTTCTTGCCCGGTGCAACCTTGCCGTCGAGCACATCCCAGCTGCTGACCACCAAGCCTTCGGCAGCGCCCCAGTGCTCGTTCTGCTCCAGGAACGAATGCCCGCCTACCGCCAGTACGATGACGTCCGGGCGCAGGTCCTGGATGGTGGCCACATCAGCGGCGGTACCCAGGCGCAGGTCCACTTTCAGGCGCGCCAGCTCCAGCTGGTACCAGCGGGTGATACCGGCAATCTGGTCACGCTGCGGGGCCTTGGCGGCGATGGTGATCTGCCCGCCAATCTGGTCTTTTTTCTCGAACAGGGTCACGTCGTGGCCGCGCTCGGCAGCCACCCGGGCCGCTTCCATGCCGGCAGGGCCGGCGCCAACCACCACCACCTTGCGTTTGACGCCGGTGGTTTTCTCGATGATGTGCGGCACGCCCATGTATTCACGGGAGGTCGCGGCGTTCTGGATGCACAGCACATCTAGGCCCTGGTACTGGCGGTCGATGCAGTAGTTGGCACCGACGCACTGTTTGATCTGGTCGATCTGGCCCATCTTGATCTTGGCGATCAGGTGCGGGTCGGCCATGTGCGCACGGGTCATGCCGACCATGTCCACGTAGCCGCCTTCGAGGATGCGCGTGGCCTGGTTCGGGTCCTTGATGTTCTGCGCATGCAGCACCGGGACCTTGACCACTTCCTTGATACCGGCCGCCAGGTGCAGGAACGGCTCCGGCGGGTAGCTCATGTTGGGGATGACGTTGGCCAGGGTGTTGTGGGTGTCGCAACCCGAGCCAACCACACCGATGAAGTCGAGCATGCCGGTGCTGTCGTAGTACGCGGCGATCTGCTTCATGTCCTCGTGGCTGAGGCCGTCAGGGTGGAACTCGTCGCCACAAATACGCATGCCCACGCAGAAGTCGTCACCGACCTCGGCGCGCACGGCTTTCAGGACTTCCAGGCCGAACTTCATGCGGCCTTCGAAGGTGCCGCCCCATTCGTCGGTACGTTTGTTGACCCGCGGGCTCCAGAACTGGTCGATCATGTGCTGGTGCACCGCCGACAGTTCCACACCGTCCAGGCCACCCTCTTTGGCACGACGCGCAGCCTGCGCGTAGTTGCCGATCACCCGCCAGATCTCTTCCACTTCGATGGTTTTGCAGGTGGCGCGGTGCACGGGTTCACGGATACCCGACGGCGACATCAGGGTCGGCCAGTTGAAGCCGTCCCAGCGCGAGCGACGGCCCATGTGGGTAATCTGGATCATGATCTTGGCGCCATGCTTGTGCATGGCGTCGGCCAGGTTCTGGAAGTGCGGGATGATGCGGTCGGTCGACAGGTTGACCGACGCCCACCATTCCTGCGGGCTGTCGATGGCGACGACGGACGAACCGCCGCAGATCGCCAGGCCGATGCCGCCCTTGGCCTTTTCTTCGTAGTACTTCACGTAGCGGTCGGTCGTCATGCCGCCGTCAGTGGCGTAGACCTCGGCGTGCGCGGTGCTGAGCACACGGTTGCGGATGGTCAGCTTGCCGATCTGAATCGGCTGGAACATTGCTTCGAATGCCATGACGCTATCTCCGGCTTACAACGGCTTTGTTACGAACAGGCCATCTTCGTGGCCTTCTTCCGACCCGCCGTAGACCTGTTCGGCCACGGTGCGGATCTTGCTGCCGCGGGCAGCGAGAATCTGGTCCATCGCGCCGGCGAACCAGCCGGTGAACATGTAGTCGACCTTGCGGCCACACTTGCCATACACGTACACGAACGCCGAATGCTTGAGCTTGACGCTGCAGGTGCCTTTATCCAGGTCGATGTCCTGGATTTCGAACAGGCCCCAGCCACGCTGGCTCAAGCGCTTCATGTAGTGCTCGAACACCGCTACGCCTTCCAGGCCATGGCATTCGGCCTCTTTTTCGCACCAGTGCCAGGCGGACTTGTAGCCAGCCTTGTAGAGGATCTCGGCGTAGGCGTCAGCGCCCAGCACTTCCTCGATGCCGATGTGGTTGTTGACGAAGAAATGGCGCGGCACATACAGCATCGGCAAGGCGTCGCTGGTCCAGACACCGGTTTCGCTGTCGACTTCGATTGGCAATTGCGGGGCGATCTTGGCCATGGAAACTCAACTCCATAAAATTTTTTATTTGGGTGCCCCGGCGTTGCTGGCAGGGGCTATCAGGCTTGGAGAGCGGCTTACTCGCCCCAGACGTCCTTGAGGACGTTGACCCAGTTCTCGCCCATGATCTTGCGCACCACGCGCTCGGAGTGGCCGCGCTTGAGCAAGGTTTCGGTGAGGTTGGGGAATTCGCCCACGGTACGGATGCCCAGCGGGTTGATGATCTTGCCGAAGTTGGTCAGGCGTCGGGCGTAGCCCTTGTCGTGGGTCAGGTACTCGAAGAAGTCCTGGCCGTGGCCCTGGGTGAAGTCGGTACCGATACCGATGGCGTCTTCACCGACGATGTTCATGGTGTACTCGATGGCTTCGGCGTAGTCGTCGATGGTCGAATCGATGCCTTTGGCCAGGAACGGCGCGAACATGGTCACGCCAACGAAGCCACCGTGGTCGGCAATGAACTTCAGCTCTTCGTCCGACTTGTTGCGCGGATGTTCTTTCAGGCCCGAGGGCAGGCAGTGCGAGTAGCACACCGGCTTTTTCGATTCGAGGATGACTTCTTCGGACGTCTTGGAGCCGACGTGGGACAGGTCGCACATGATGCCTACGCGGTTCATTTCCGCGACGATCTCACGACCGAAGCCCGACAGGCCGCCGTCACGCTCGTAGCACCCAGTGCCTACCAGGTTCTGGGTGTTGTAGCACATCTGCACGATGCCCACGCCCAGTTGCTTGAACACGTCCACATAGGCGATCTGGTCTTCGAACGCGTGGGCGTTCTGGAAGCCGAAGAGGATGCCGGTCTTGCCCAGTTCCTTGGCCTTGCGGATGTCGGCGGTGGTGCGCACCGGCATGACCAGGTCACTGTTGTCGCGGATCAGCTTCTGGCTGGTGGCGATGTTGTCGACGGTAGCCTTGAAGCCTTCCCAGACCGACACCGTGCAGTTGGCCGCGGTCAGCCCGCCTTTGCGCATGTCCTCGAACAGCTCGCGGTTCCATTTGGCAATGATCAGGCCGTCGATGACGATGCTGTCGGCATGAAGTTCGGCTGGGCTCATCAGGCTGTCCCCTTTTATTGAATGGTTGGCGCCAAACCTTGTGCCGGCGCTTTGGGGCCAGCATATGCCTGTGCCCAAAGGCGCCCCGATGCAAAAACGACAGGGGGTTTGCCGAAAGCGTCAACGCGCGACAACACGCCCTCTGGCGCGGCGCCTGGCGATGAGAGACAGTCTCGATAACGACCTTTCTGGCTGCTTTATGAACATTTCGTCAGAGAGCTACCGCCTTGCCCTCGGCTGAGCGAGAATCCCTGCGATTCGTCAGCCTGTTGAGGAGAAAACGGATGAAATCATTGGCATGGCTGGTACTGCTGGCTGTCGTATCGGGCGCCCAGGCCGGCGAGGAAGAAAGCACCCCGTGCGACAACGTCGAAACCGACCAGCAGACCTACGCGTGCGCGGCGTTCAACAAGCAGACTGCCGAGCGCGAACTGAAAGCGGCGTATGACGACCTGATCCAGCGCATCCGCGATCAATATGCCGAAGAAGGCGACCAGGCCACCGCGCTGATCGGGCGCATGGACGCGGCCGAAAAACTGTGGACACAGTTGCGCGATGCGGATTGCAAGGTCGAGACCTATGCCGAAAAGCCAGGGAGCAAGGCGTTCCAGGCGGCTTGGGATACCTGCGTGGCGCAGCGCAGTGATGACCGGTCGGAATACCTGCAGAGCATTGGTCAGCAATAGGGGCTGCCGATGACGTGGGAGCGGCCCTGGGTCGCGAAAGGGCCGCAAAGCGGCCCCAGGTTTTGGGGCTGCCCAAGACCCTCATAGCGCCCGAGCCAAGCGATCCTCCCGCGGGCAACGCTGATACCGCGCCCGGTAGCAGCGGGTAAAGTACGAAGCGGACTCGAACCCGCAGGCTACCCCCACCTCCAGCACGCTCATGTCGGTCTGGCGCAACAGCTGCCGCGCCTTGTCCAACCGCAGGCGCAAATAAAACCCACTGGGTGTGTCGTCCAGGTGCACACGAAACAGCCGCTCCAGCTGGCGCCGGGTCACCTGCACCGCTTCAGCCAGCACCTGGGTATTGAGCGGCTGCTCGGTGTTGCGCTCCATTTCGCCAATCACCTTCACCAGTTTCTTGTTGCTGATGCCATAGCGGCTGGCAATCTGCATGCGCTGATGGTCCTGTCGCTGGCGGATACGCCCGAGCACGAACTGCTCCGACACCTGCACCGCCAGCTCGCTGCCATGGGCCTGTGCAATCAGGTCGAGCATCAGGTCGATCGATGCCGTGCCGCCAGCACAGGTGATGCGCCGTCGGTCGATCTCGAACAGCTCTTGGGTTGCCTGCAGGCTCGGGTAGTTTTCCTTGAACGCCTCCAGCGCCTCCCAATGCACGGTAGCCCGGTGGCCATCGAGCAAGCCAGCTTCCGCCAGCACCACAGCGCCGGTATCGATGCCGCCCAGAATCACCCCGTCATGGTCCAGGCGGCGCAGCGCCTGCTGCAGTGGCGGCCCATAGCAGGCCAACGGGTCGAAGCCAGCCACGATCAGCAAGATGCCGCCCGGCTCGCCGGCCGCCAACGCCGCATCGGCGTTCACCGACATGCCATTGCTGGCCTGCACAGCGCCACCGTCCAGGCTCAGCACCTGCCAGCGATAGGACGGGCCTTTGAAGCGGTTGGCCACCCGTAGTGGCTCAAGGGCACTGATGAAGCCGATTGCCGAGAAGCCTGGCAACAACAGGAAATGAATGATTTGCGGCATTGCATGCTCCACGGCAAAGGTGGTCGCCTCCGTGCAACTGTTGGTCGCCAGGGTGCGATTTTTCACCCTGCCAGCAGCGTAGCGTGTTCACACGGCCCAGAGAGGTCGGAACCCATAACAATATGCACTGCCGATGGAGAGCCACCATGCACAGCTTGATCCGCCGCAGCCTGTTGACCCTTGCCCTGAGCAGCATCGCCACTTCCCCGCTTTTCGCCGCAGAGCCTGCGGCCTGCAAAAACGTCCGCTTGGGCGTGGTCAACTGGACCGACGTCATCGCCACCAGCGCCATGGCCCAGGTGCTGCTCGATGGCCTGGGCTACCAGACCAAACAGACCAGCGCCTCGCAGCAGATCATCTTCGCCGGCATACGCGACAAGCGCCTGGACATGTTCCTGGGTTACTGGAACCCGATCATGACCCAAACCATTACCCCGTTCGTCGATGCTAACCAGGTCAAAGTACTGGACAAGCCAAGCCTGGAGGACGCCCGCGCCACCCTGGCCGTACCGAAATACCTCTACGACAAGGGTTTGAAGACCTTCGCCGACATCCACAAGTTCGAGAAAGAGCTGGGTGGCAAGATCTATGGCATCGAACCCGGCTCCGGTGCCAACACCCAGATCAAGGCGATGATCACCAAGAACCAGTTCGACCTGGGCAAGTTCCAGCTGGTCGAGTCCAGCGAGGCCGGCATGCTGGCCGCCGTCGATCGCGCCGTGCGGCGCAAGGAAGCCGTGGTGTTCTTCGGTTGGGCGCCGCACCCGATGAACGTGAACATCGACATGGCCTACCTGGGTGACAGCCAGGATGCGCTCGGCCCTGACGAAGGCCGCGCGACGGTGTGGACGGTGACTGCGCCGGATTACGCCGAACGCTGCCCCAATGCCCACCGCCTGCTGGCCAACCTGAACTTCAGCGCCGAGGACGAGAGCCGCATGATGCAGCCGCTGCTCGACCACAAGGATGCGCTGGAATCGGCCCGCCAATGGCTCAAGGACCACCCCGACGACAAGGCCCGCTGGCTTGAGGGTGTGACCACCTTCGATGGCAAGCCGGCTGCGGACAATCTGAAGCTTACCGCTAACTGATCCGGCCCTTTCACAGCACAAGGCTGCTCCTACATGTACAGCGCCAAGCTCAGGGTCACTGCTGACCCTGTGGGAGCGGGCTTGCCCGCGAAAAGGCCAGCACAGACACCACAAGGAACCGCACCATGAACCACGACGTCATCATCACCTGCGCCCTCACTGGCGCTGGCGACACCGCCTCGAAAAGCCACCTGGTCCCGGTCACCCCCAAGCAGATCGCCGAATCCGCCGTCGAAGCCGCCAAAGCCGGTGCCACCGTGGTCCACTGCCACGTCCGCGACCCGCAAACCGGCCGCTTCAGCCGCGACGTGGCGCTGTACCGCGAAGTCATGGAACGCATCCGCGAAGCCGATGTGGACATCATCGTCAACCTCACTGCCGGCATGGGCGGCGACCTGGAAATCGGCCCCGGTGAAACGCCCCTGGAGTTCGGCCCAGGCACCGACCTGATCGGCCCTCTGGAGCGCCTGGCCCACGTCGAGGCGCTGCTGCCGGAAATCTGCACCCTCGACTGCGGCACGCTCAATTTCGGTGACGGCAACTCGATCTACGTTTCAACCCCCGCACAACTGCGCGCCGGGGCCAAGCGCATCACCGAACTGGGGGTGAAGGCCGAGCTGGAAATCTTCGACACCGGCCACCTGTGGTTCGCCAAGCAGATGATGAAGGAAGGCCTGCTCGAAGAACCGCTGTTCCAGCTGTGCCTGGGCATCCCGTGGGGCGCGCCGGCCGACACCACCACCATGAAAGCCATGGTCGACAACCTGCCAGCCAACGTCACCTGGGCTGGCTTCGGCATCGGCCGCATGCAGATGCCCATGGCAGCGCAAGCGGTGCTGTTGGGCGGCAACGTGCGGGTCGGCCTGGAAGACAACCTGTACCTGGACCGTGGTGTACTGGCCAGCAACGGCCAACTGGTGGAACGCGCAGCCGAGATCATCACCCGCATGGGTGGCCGTGTACTCAGCCCGGCAGAAGGCCGGGAAAAAATGAACCTCAAGCGCCGCTGATCTTTTCAGGAGACCGATATGCCCTTCATCACCGAGATCAAGACTTTCGCCGCCCTGGGTAGCGGCGTGATCGGCAGCGGCTGGGTCGCCCGCGCCCTCGCCCATGGCCTGGACGTGGTCGCCTGGGACCCGGCCCCCGGCGCCGAACAAGCCCTGCGCAAACGTATCGCCAATGCCTGGCCGGCGCTTGAAAAGCAAGGCCTGGCACCTGGCGCATCACAAGACCGCCTGAGGTTCGTGGCCACCATCGACGAATGCGTGCGCGACGCCGACTTCATCCAGGAAAGCGCACCAGAGCGACTGGACCTCAAGCTCGACCTGCACGCGAAGATAAGCGCGGCGGCCAAGCCTGACGCGATTATCGGCTCAAGCACTTCGGGCCTTTTGCCCAGCGAGTTCTACGAGTCGTCCACTCACCCTGAGCGCTGCGTGGTCGGTCACCCGTTCAACCCAGTCTACTTGCTGCCTCTGGTAGAAATCGTCGGCGGCAACCGCACCTCGCCAGAAGCCATCGAAGCGGCAAAAACCATCTACACCACCCTCGGCATGCGCCCACTGCATGTGCGCAAGGAAGTGCCAGGCTTCATCGCCGACCGCCTGCTCGAAGCGCTGTGGCGCGAGGCGCTGCACCTGGTCAACGACGGTGTGGCGACTACCGGAGAGATCGACGATGCGATCCGCTTTGGCGCCGGCTTGCGCTGGTCGTTCATGGGTACCTTCCTCACCTACACTCTGGCCGGTGGCGATGCCGGCATGCGCCACTTCATGTCGCAGTTCGGCCCAGCGCTGAAACTGCCTTGGACCTACTTGCCAGCACCGGAGCTGACCGACCAGTTGATCGACGATGTGGTAGACGGCACTTCTGAACAACTGGGTGAACGCAGCATCGCCGCACTTGAGCGCTACCGTGATGACACGCTGCTGGCGGTGCTGGAAGCGGTGAAAACCAGCAAGGCCAAACACGGCATGGCTTTCGGCGACTGAGGACCACGCAATGCCTGCACTGATCACTTACCGCACCCCAGTCCAGGAGGACTGGGTCGACTACAACGGGCATCTGCGCGATGCCTTCTACCTGCTGATCTTCAGCTACGCCACCGATGCGCTGATGGAGCGCATCGGCCTGGATGCCGACAGCCGTGGGCAGAGTGGCAATTCGTTGTTCACCCTGGAAGCGCACATCAACTACCTGCATGAAGTAAAGCTAGGCACCGAGGTGTGGGTGCAGACGCAAATCATCGGTTTCGATCGCAAACGCCTGCATGTTTACCACAGCCTGCACAGGGCCGGGTTCGACCAGGTGCTGGCGGCCAGTGAGCAGATGCTGCTGCATGTGGACCTGGCGGGGCCAAAGGCGGCGCCGTTCAGTGAGCAGAGTGCCGGGTTGCTGCAAGGGTTGCTGGAACAGCAGCAGGATCTGCCGCCGGCCGAGTTCGTGGGCCGGGTGATATCCCTGCCTGCAGCACGGTAAGCAAAAAAATAGCCCCGGAAAGCCGTGAGCATCCGGGGCCAAGCGCGAGCAACATCCACTGTGCATGAGTGAGGGTGACCAAACCCTCGGTTGCTGTAGATGGCTTGAGTGTGCGCAGTTCCCGCCAGGTGGATTTAGCCGTAAACGACCTGTTCTTAGCCAAAGCAGCCATGCCTGCATTCTGTTGTTGCGGGCATGTCGTGGTCGTCACAGAATCGGTCGTAAATCACAGCAGCACTCTCTTAGCGATAAAAGGGACAACAGCCATGATGCATGCGGATTTGATTGATCAGGACGACCTGGCAGGCCACCTGCGCGCACGCGGGTTCGAGATACCTGCCGGGGCCAGTGCCGAACAGGCCTGCGAAGCGGTGGTGCGTGGGCTGACCGAGCCTAATGCACGGGCGCTGAAGGGAATGGTGGAGCAGATGTATACCGGTAGTGCGACGATTCTGCCGGCGGTGCGCCAAGCCATCGACAAACAGCTGTTGCCGGCATTGGCGCAGTTCAACAAGCGCGCTTAATCGAGTTTTCCTGCACTGGCCTCTTCGCGGGTTTACCCGCGAAGAGGCCAGTGCTGTTTCATAGCCTTACACTGGCAAACGTCGATTCGTTGCGCGCCTGGCTCAGGGCCGCCATCGGCCCGCTGTGCGGCGACAGGGTCATGGCCTGCGGGATCGGCATCATCGCCACCTGCTGGGCGGTGTTGGAGCCCACGCGCTCGTCACGCGGCGGAATACCGAAGTACTCGCGGTAGCACTTGGAGAAGTGCGGGGTCGACACAAAGCCACATACCGATGCCACTTCGATGATCGACATCGGCGTCTGCTTCAGCAGCTGGCGCGCACGGATCAGCCGCAGCTTCAGGTAGTAGCGCGACGGCGAGCAGTGCAGGTACTTCTGGAACAACCGCTCAAGCTGGCGTCGCGACACCGACACGTACACCGCCAGTTCGTCCAGGTCGATCGGCTCTTCGAGGTTGGCCTCCATCAGCGCGACGATTTCCTGCAGCTTCGGCTGGTTGGTGCCGAGCATGTGCTTGAGCGGCACGCGCTGGTGGTCCTGCTCGTTGCGGATGCGCTCGTAGACGAACATCTCGGAAATGGCCGCCGACAATTCGCGGCCATGATCGCGGCTGATCAGGTGCAGCATCATGTCCAGCGGCGCGGTGCCACCGGAGCTGGTGAAGCGGTTACGGTCAAGGGTAAACAGGCGGGTGCTCATGTTCACCCGCGGGAAGGCCTCCTGCATCGCGGCCAGGCATTCCCAGTGCACGCTGCAGTCGAAGCCATCGAGCAGGCCGGCGCAGGCCAGCGCCCAGCTGCCGGTGCACACCGCGCCCAGCCTGCGCGACTGACGGGCCTGGGCTTGCAGCCAGGTAACGTGTTCACGGGTGACCGACCGCTGAATGCCAACCCCGCCGCAGACGATCACGGTGTCGATGGGCGGTGCATTGCTGATGGCGGCATCCGGGGTGATCTGCAAGCCATCGCTGGCCCATACCTGGCCACCGTCGACCGTCAGGGTGTGCCAGCGATACAACTCGCGCCCAGACAGCTGGTTGGCCATGCGCAGCGGCTCGACGGCCGATGCCAGGGAAATCAGGGTGAAGTTGTCCAATAGAAGAAACCCGATGGACTGGGGTGCTGTGCGGTTCTGGGTTGGGTTCCCGGAGGTGTACGACGTCATCGCGATTTCTCCTCACACAAATGCAGGGTGTGCCTCAGGCGGGCACTGATTTCTTGTTATTGCCCCGATTCATGTGCCGGGGCTTGGTAGCCAATATCAACGCAAACGCCGTGCCTGAAATTGAACGGCTATCCAAAAAAACCTGAAAACGACGCCTTTATTCGGCAAATCAGGTGCTTTGATCGAGTTGGCCTGGTGTTCGCAAACGGGCGTGCTAGGCGCCATGCGTGTAACGGCTGAGCAATTTGGTGACACGCGCAGTGTAGGTTGCCCAGAAACGACACTCTTGAGTGTCACCGACAACACGAGTACTGATAACGACACCCGACGATCGGTAGGCGTCGTGCGCACCATAAAGAGGCATTGGTGATTGTGCTGCACCTGCATCAACCTCAAGGGCCTCTTCGCGGGTAAAACCGCGAAGAGGCCCTTGAGGGGGGATCAAACCATTAGCATTCGATAGCACTGACAGCCAGGCCACCGCGCGAGGTTTCTTTGTACTTGTCGTGCATGTCGGCCCCGGTATCGCGCATGGTGCGGATGACCTGGTCGAGAGAAATGAAGTGCTCACCGTCCCCGCGCAAGGCCATCTGCACCGCGTTGATGGCCTTTACCGCAGCAATCGCGTTGCGCTCGATGCACGGCACCTGCACCAGCCCGCCGACCGGGTCGCAGGTCAGGCCGAGGTTGTGCTCCAGGGCAATTTCAGCAGCGTTTTCCACTTGTGGTGGGGTAGCCCCGAGCACTTCGGCAAGGCCCGCTGCAGCCATGGCACAGGCCGAGCCGACCTCACCCTGGCACCCCACTTCGGCACCGGAGATCGAAGCGTTCTTCTTGCACAAGATGCCCACCGCAGCAGCACCGAGGAAGAAGTCGACCACGCTCGACTCGTCCACTTCATCGCTGAAACGCATGTAGTAGTGCAATACCGCCGGAATGATCCCGGCCGCGCCATTGGTAGGCGCGGTGACCATGCGCCCGCCGGCGGCGTTTTCTTCGTTGACCGCCAGGGCGAACAAGTTGACCCACTCCATGGCGCTCATGGTCGAGCCGATCACGTTGGGCTTGCCGATTTCCTGCAGGCTGCGGTGCAGCTTGGCGGCGCGGCGGCGCACATTCAGCCCGCCAGGTAGCGTGCCTTCGTACTTGAGGCCGTTGTTGACGCATTCCTGCATGGCCTCCCAGAGCTTGTGCAGGCCTGCGCGAATCTCTTGCTCGCTGCGCCAGACCTTCTCGTTGGCCATCATCAATTGCGACACGCTGAGGTCGTTTTGCTTGCACAGGCGCAGCAGTTCAGCGGCGCTGTTGAAGTCGTACGGCAGCACGGTCTGGTCGGCATCCAGCACGCCGCTGGCGGCCTGGGCAGCATCGACCACAAAACCGCCGCCCACCGAGTAGTAGGTGTCGCGGTGCAGCTCACCCTGCTCGCCTTCGGCAATCAGGGTCATGGCGTTGGGGTGGTATGGCAAGTTCTCGTCCAGCAGCAGCATGTCGCGAGCCCAGACGAATTCGATGGGTAGCCGGCCGTCCAGCTGCAGGGTGTCGGTTTCGCGCAGGTCGGCGATGCGCGGCACGATCTGGGTCGGGTCAATGGCGTCAGGCCACTCGCCCATCAGGCCCATGATGGTGGCGTTGTCGGTGCCGTGACCGATACCGGTGGCCGACAGCGAGCCGTAAAGACGCACCTCGATCCGCTTCACACGCTCCAGCTCGCCGCGTTCGCGCAGGCCCTGAACGAACAGGGCGCCAGCACGCATGGGGCCGACGGTGTGGGAGCTGGAGGGCCCGACACCGATCTTGAACAGGTCGAACACGCTGATGGCCATTGTCGAATCACCTCTTGCTGGGCTTGTCTCTGCGCGCC
>Ga0207655_1000456_pt1 | contig 53545 bp, 85 predicted proteins | sample KBSM44metaG_FD_184398 | JGI IMG/M metagenome (GOLD analysis project Ga0207655, IMG submission 184398) | Miscanthus rhizosphere microbial communities from Kellogg Biological Station, Michigan, USA - KBS M4-4 metaG (SPAdes) (version 2) | ecosystem: Host-associated > Plants > Roots > Rhizosphere >...
GACCCGAAGGCCGCCGTCTCGATTTCGATTACTTGGTAGCGTCACCGATGGTGATAACGCCAGCCGAGGCCTTGATGCTGTTCGCAACCAGATCCCAGTTGGTGCCAGTGGCCAGCTCGGCGCTGGTTGGCGACTTGCCACCGTTGGCGGTGTCCCAGGTGTAGCCCTTGAGGCCCATGCCGAAGGTGTAATCGGCCTGCATGGTGGTCTCGATGCGCTCCTTGCCGTTGGAGGTCTCGATGTTGGTGATCAGGTCGGAACCATCCATCACCATCGCGGCGCCGTCAGCCAGGCTCAGCACCTTCTGCTTGTTCGGGGTGCCAGCCTCGTACAGAGCCGCGGCGTCGGTGATGATCACCGCCTTGCCCAGGATGTCGACAACCTGCACACCGCTGAAGGTGAACAGCTTCTCGGCGTTGACCAGGTTCTTGCCGATCAGCTTGTGGTACATGGCGCCGGTCATTACCTGCGCGATCAGGCGCTGCGAGGCATCACCGAACAGCGCGTGCGCGTTGTTGATGGCGACGTAATCCACGCCGAGAGTGGCGGACACGTCGTTGGTTGCGGTTGGCTGGTTGCCGATAGCAGCGACCAGGGCGGCGATGGCGGTGTTCAGCTGGTCCGACATGATGGCTTCGGACAGGTTACGGCTGATCACTTCCAGGGCTTCTTCCGGGTTCTTCTGAACCCACGACAACTGCGAAGGCTCCCACAGGATCGGGCCGAAGCCGCCCGCGATCTTCACCGAGTCGTACTGCTTCTGGGTCAGCGGGGTTGCAGCCTGCGCGCCGTTGGCGGCATAGCGGTCAACACGGCGCTGGGCGCTGTGCAGGCCAGCCCAGAACGACTCTTGCAGGAAGTCGCCGTCGATGCCTTGAGTGGTCAGGCGGATGGATCCAGCGGAGGCGGCGTTGAACTTCTCAACGTCCTGCGCCAGGGTTTCGATGGTGGTTTTCTTGAGGTAATCGTTGAATACCTTCATGTTCGACAGGGACATATGTGCTCCTTAACTTGTTGCGGTCATGGCCTTAATGGCTGCTACGCGATCTGATTTGCTGCCGCCAAAGTTGCCCTTGGCGCCGGAATTACCGCCACCACCGCCCTGAGCGCCGCCGCCATTGGCATCGGAACTCTTCAGGATGTGGTCGCGGTGGGGGTACTGCGAAACAAGTGTCTCGATGGCTTCGTCGAAGTCGGCCAGTTCGCCCGGACGTGCACGGCTGAAGATCTTCTGACCCTGGACGTCATAAGCGACGACCTTGCCGTCTTCGATCTTCAGGTTCTGGCCGAACGTGGCTTGAACCATGTCCGCCGGAACAGCCAGCTTGTCGGCGATATACTTCGAGCGGGAGAAGTTGCCGCCGATCTTCTCGGCATACAGCTGCTGCTCGAAGGTCTGCGCCTTGCCGTTGGCTTCGTCCAGTTGGGTTTGGAAGGCCTTGCTGATTTCGTTGCGTACCGTGTCGATCTCGCCGGCATCCACCAGCTTTTTCTGATCGAGCTTGGACACAAGGTCCAGCGCATTACGGGCCGCGGCCGGGTCGGTGATACCGTCGAAAGCCTTTACCAGGCCCTCGGCAGTCTCGGCGCGGACGCGGTGAGATTTTGCCTCAGCGCCCAGGCGGGTGATGGTTTCGCGAGTGCCTACAGCATCGAACGCAATGTCTTTGCCGTCGTCACCAGTGAATACGGGCTTCCCATCCAGGACTTCCGCGTATTGCTTGCCATCGACTTCAACGATCTTGAGTTTCATTGTTTCTCCTAGCAGGCCATCCGGCCCAGTGCGCCCCGCTCATCCGAACAGACAGGCAATAAAAAGCCCCGGCGTGTGCCAGGGCTGAATGATTTGGTTTGTGGTTACAGGCCGGCTCGGGCGAATGCCGCGGCGTCCTGTTCGCGTAGCTGATCAAGGGTGAGCAGCTTGCCCTTGTCGTTGTAGAACTGATCCAGGTCGAGACCACCATCACGCAGCAGCTTGCCGCGCGCCGGGCCTAGCACCTGATCCTGTCTTGCTGCGCTCTGCGACTTGATCCAGTCGCCGTAATTCGTGGACTGCGGCACCTGGCCATCCATGCTAGCCCGCGTGCCTTCTGGCAGACCCTTGGACAGCCTCAGCGCCTCGTAACTCTTGATGATCGGCATTGAGGTAGACCGGCAGCACCAATGCAGCTTGCCCGGCCCGCTGAGCCAGGGGACTTTGTGGCCGACTGGCGCATGCTTGCTGTCGTTGGTGTAGACGAGACGGTCACGCAGCCGGCATGGGGCGCTTGTCTTGTTGTCGAGCGTGCTGAGCCAGCGAACCTCTTCGACAAGATCGTCGTTTTGCTGGTAGTAGGCCTCTCGGGCGCCCTGCGCGGTGTGGCTGATCGCCGTCCGCACCATCGAATCAACGTCGCGTCGGCTGCGCTCGATCAGGCCGTCAGCGTATCCCTCGGCCCGAGTGCCCATGATGCGGCGAACGATCTGGTCAGTGGTTTGGCCTTCGGTCATGCCGATGCGGATGCCGTCACGGATCTTTGCCGCCCGGCCCGCCTCAAGGCCGCCAATCCACTCCTTGAGCAAGCGCCCTTGGAATGGCCGGCTGAGCGCGATTTCTCGCACCTGCGCCAGGCTGACCGTGTTCAGCTGGACCTCGACCAGGACCTGGCCGGGAATAACCCGGGTGAACAGCGCGCCCTGATACTCGACCTCGTACTGGCCGATGTCGACGACCGACTCAATCATGACCTCGCCAATCGAGGCATAAATCGATTTGTTCAGCTCCAGCACCGAGGCCAACACGGCGTTTAGGTGCTTGGCCGTGTAGGAGTCGGCACCCAGGCGCTCGATGGCATCGATCAGCCGAGCCCGAAGGTCGGCATCCACGCTATTCAGCAGCTTGATGACCTTTCGCACCTCAGCATTACTGAGGTGCTGCAGGTCAACCGCATGCCCGATCGATGCTGATTGCAACTGCTCGTTGACCGTTGGCATATCAGAGCTTCCCTAGTGCGGGCCCTTGCTCATCGATGCGCGCCTTCTCTTCTTCCCAGTCCAGTTCGTCACTGATGACGCCCCGGCGCTGCATTTCGGAGTAGAGCGATTGGTCGCTGAGCTTGCCGGAGTTGGCCATGCTGATCAGGTTGGGCAGAGACACTTCAGGCGCGAAGTCGCTGTCGAAGTTGCCGCGCATTTCGACGTGACCACCTTCACCCAGGCTGCCGTAGTCGGCCAGGATCTGGAGCAGCTGAGCTATGCAGTCAGCGAACTGACCAGCCAGGCGAGCCAGCGGGGACAATTCCTGCGCCGCTTCCTCGTTGGCCTGTGCCGCCGTCTTCACGGCCTGCTTGTCCTTCTGGAGCAGCTTGGCCCCGGCCATACGCATATCGTCGACCAGATCGTTCAGCGAGTCGCGCCCGGCGGTGATTGCCGCCCCGGTGTGCTCGACGTACTTGGCGTCACCGTCCTTCGGCATGCGGGTCGCGCTGGCCGAGCTGATAGTCAGCTGGAATTCTTCGTTGTCGGTGAACACGAACAGCAGAGGGACACGGGCAACGTGCAGCAAGTTGTCCTGGTCGCTCTGCGACTGCCAGTGCTTGACGTTCAGGTGAGCCAGTTCGAGCAGTGGCGGCTTAGCCGTCATCGGCCCAGTGCGGCCCGTGTAGAACGTAACCCATGGAATGTATGTGAGGTTGGTCGAGCCCTGATCTTCCTGCTCCCAGGCCCCGCCCTTCTCGGCCTTTCGATAGGTGCGCCAGCTGCCAGGCTCCAGCACGCGGACCTGATCCACGCACTTGACACCGAAGTCACCGTCTGCGACCTCGACCGACTCCATGTAGCGCATCTGCATCAGCTTGCCGCCATCGAAGCGCCAGCCGAGCACTTGGCCCGGCTTGATGATGACGGCGTAAGGCCGAACCCCTGCGGCCTCTTCCTCGGCGACGGTCTTGTACAGTTTGTTGCCTTCAGCGTCACGGGTCGGCTGATGCTCGATCATTGCATGACACAAGCCTTTGGCCAGCGCCTCGCGGAACCACTCGACCGACCACGAATTGAGGTCATTGCCGCCCAGGTCGACGTCAGCAGAAAGCAGCTTGATCGGCTCAGGAATATCCTCGCCCAGCTGAAGAGGCTCAGCGAATACGCGGGAAGTGCTGCTGGCCACCGTCTCGGCGTATGCCGGTAGCAGCGTGGACAGGGCCAGGCGCTCTTTGTAGGTGTCATCAGCCTCAGCCGGGTATTGCGGCAGGAGCTTGTCGCCAGCCGCGCGCATTGCCTGAGTACCGCCCATCAGCGGGTCGACAATGGCCCAATACTCGCGCATGCGGACAACCGCCGGGAGTGCGATGCTCGGGTCGTCGTTGCTCATGGTTAAATTCTCAGGTCTTGGGTTTGGGTTGGAGCTGGCTTGACGATCGGATACAGGAAGGCAAGCGGGTAACCGGCTGCGTCGTTCAAGTGGTCAATGCCGCTCGACTTGTCCGGCATACCGTTCTTGTCGTAGGACTGCTGCTCAATCCCGTCAGTGAGGTGCGGGCATCGATTCGTGTTGATCTTCAGCCTCCGCTCGCCCTTACCGTTGAGGATCAGCGCGTTCACGGCGTTAACTCGGTCAGCAATGGCTGGGTTTCGGCTATTCACGCGAATGGAGAAGCCGGCCTGCCTCAGAATGCTCAGGTCGGACTCGCTGGCATTCTTGCTACTGGAGTTGGCGCCCGAGGCATCGGGGAATATCTGGATCGGGTGACCCTTGTCTTTGTACTGAGCCTTGATCAGCTCGGCCATGTACGGCGTATCTCGACCATCTGTGATCTCGGCCACGGCAACGGGATGCCCGTCACGCTGGACATAGACCACACCGCTCATTTTCAGTCGGTTAAAGTCCATTCCGATCAGCAGCGGTTCACGCTCGCGCTCGACCTCATCCGTGTGATTCAGCTTGCGGCAGAAGTCCGGATAGACGCTGCCGCTGTTCAAGTTGGTGAACTTGCCCTCGATGTAAGCGGCAATCAGTGCCGGCGGATAGCTGTCTCGCAGGGAGTCAACGTAATCCTCGGGCAGGAATGGGTTCGTGTAGGTGGCTGCCTGAACCATCCGGTAACCCGGCTTCGGGTTGCGGCCCCAGGTATCGAACACGAACCGGAAGCCTTCCGGGGTGGTGTATGCCGACACACGATTTAGCGGATCAGCGCCTTCAGGCTGCTGACGATTCCGCGCAATGATCTTCTGCCAGGCCAGTCGCGCCTGATCCTTTTTGAGCGTGTCGATCTCATCGACGTGCGCCCGGTAGGACTGATAACCGACGATGCGCGCCGGGTTCTCCAGGGTGCGAAGCACGAAGTCACCACACTGGCCGGAGCTGGTGTAGATGATGTTCTCTTGCTTGTTGTACTTGTACCGGATGCCCATGTCAGAGAGCTTCTCTTCCATGCGCGGGGCAAGGATGAGGCGTACCAAGTCATAGGTCGGCTCGTACAGCGCGATAAGGGCGCTAGACGACTCCAGGGCGTCACGAATGGCGCAGTTTGCTAGCGTTTCGGTCTTTCCCGTGCCGAAGCCACCAACGAACGCCGGGTACTTGTCTCTCAGCTGGTAGAACTCAAGCTGGGGCTCCGTCATCTGGAGCTTTAGGGTTCTCCCTGCCACGGACCACCTCAATTTCAATTCGGGCCACTGGCAGTTGCTCAGGCGGATTCGCCTTGAGCAGTTCGGCGCGGGTTCGCTCAAGGCTCTCAATGCGAGCAGTGAGGCGATCGATCATGCCGACGTAGTCACGCACCTTGGTGGTGATGGTCACCTTCTCGACCGGCTTGCCATCGACCATAACGGGCTTGCCGTCAATCTCGACCGGCTCCCGCTTCTCGCTGTCAGCCTCCAGCGTGTTGCCGTGTTCGTTCTCTCGAGCCAGCGCACGCATCAAACGAATGCGCGTCAGGCGCAACTCATCGTCAACGCGCCCCAGCTCAATGCTGGCCAGCATGTCGTTCTCGGCATCAGTCAGGAACTGGCTGTAGATCGATCCAGGCTTGGCGGCGTGCTTGTTGCCCTTGTTGACCTTCGATGCCGCGCCACCGTGTAGCTTGCACTTCGAGGAACCCGGAACGGCGTGTCGCTTGCATGGTTCCCCTGAGCGCGTTTTTGCGCCGCAATGGGCCATGGGCTTGCCTCATTCATGGGGTGTTATCTCAGAACGATTCATTCAACGTCGTTCGAACGTCATTCAATGATCATTCGGTATCTCGTCAGCGCACTCAGCGAATGCGCTCAGGGGATACGGTCAGTCGTTATCCAGCAACACATCAATCAGCTTCTGCTCGCCCAGGCGCATGGCACCCAAGCATTGCAGGTCGTCGCACTTTGGCCCGAGCCCGAACACGGTGACCTCGCCTTTTGGGCCGATCAGGGTTAAGGCCCCAACAGTGCATTCCGGATGTACGCCGGCATCGAGGTCTTCAGCAATCTTGCGGAGTGTCTTGGCGGCGTCGCGCCAGTCCTCACGCCTGAATTCAACGATCTTCATGCTCATTCGATCATCCTCTGCGTCTGTCGCAGCGCCTGGGCGTGCAGGATGGCCACAACGAAGCCTTGAGGCAGACCGGCTTCCTGAGCATCGGAAATCGCCTTGATGACAGCTCGGTCCAGGGTCTCCAGCGCCTTGCTCACTTCTGGACTGACTGCCATTGGCTGGCGGATTGGTGTGACGTTGCTCATGTCCTGACCCTGTGATCGCTGAGCTCAAACTCGAACGGGCCAACGTAGAGCCGTCGAACCCATGGCTGTAGGGATGGGCGAACGTAGTCCAGGTGCCAATTCCACGGCCTTATGGCAACAAGGAACCACCCGGCCTTGATCCTCCATGAGGCGAAAAATCCATTGCCGCGATACGGGCATTCGAATCGGCCTCGCTTATGCAGTCTCATGCAAACCTCATCTCGCGCCACGTTTCGCGCTTTATGAATTCGTAGCGCGAGACAATCAGATCTCGCCCTTCGCCATCCGCTGCCGTCTATCCAGCTTGCGAATCCCGTACAGGACGCCACACGCCAGAATGACCAGGAACCCCAGCCACAAATGGGTCAGGGTCTCGGCGTCCATATCACTTGCTCACATTCGGCTGCAGCACGATGCGGGCAACCATGACCAGCGCACCCAGGATCGCGTAGATACCGGTCGGCAGTGCCGCTTGCAGTGCTGGCAATACCTGCTCAGCCACGCCCAGCGCAGTGATGGCCGCGCCCGCTTGAACGCTGCTCAGCTTCCAGGCGTCTTTCCAGTTCTCGATCAGTTTCATTTGAATTTGGCTCCGGGTAGTTTTTCGAGGCTTTCGGCGTATCGCTTCCACTGGTTGCGACTTTCGATGGCTCGGCTCAGTTGTTCGTTGTCAGGGGCTGCTGGCTCGCAGGCTTCGTTTGTGTACCGGTAGGTGGTCGTCAACGATGCCTTGGGTGATTCCGTGGTCGTCTCTCTCTGAGCGCAGCCAGTGAGCAGCAGGAGGACAACCATCAGGCGCATCACTTGGGACGCCCCATCAGCGCCATAGCCTTCAGGCTTTCGCCGAACTGGCTGATCTGCATGCCTTGCTGCATGGTCGTTGTGCGCAGGGAGTCGACGAACTTATCCGTCGAGTCGCGCGACCGCTCCAGTGAGTCGATACGCTGAGTCAACAGCGCTTGGCTGGTCTGATAGTTGTTCAGCGTCACCTGGATGGATGTCAGCGATCCGGTCACGTACATGAATGCGCCGATGGCAGCGCCGGACAGGATGGTTTGCAGCACTGGCACCACGACCTTGAATACCGTGCTGTCTGCAATGCGCGATACTTCAGTCATGGGCAACACCGAGAATTAAATGACCGCCTCAGCGATCAATTTGAATAGGTCCGGCACTCCACGCGCTCTCGTCCGCTCGGAGCAAAGACGGTTGCGTGGGTGCCGAATACGAGAAAGCCCCGCACGATGGCGAGGCTCTGTGTTTGGTGCCGTCACAAGGATTCGAACCCTGGACCCTCCGCTTACAAGGCGGACGCTCTGGCCTGCTGAGCTATAACGGCGTATTTGGCGGAAGGCGAAGGAGTCGAACCCTTACCGTTACCAGCAGCTCCGGGTTCAAACCGGATTGCCCACCGCTGAGCGCCACCTTCCTTTGATTGATGCAGATGGCCGGCGCTGATCTCCGGCTTGTTGCTCGCCCCTGCGCAGGGAGCAACCCCTGCTTTTGGGTTTCAGTACGCATCAGCCTGCGCATTCATCTGCATAGGGCTGACTCTCCGGCATCACGGCTACAACTCCCATTTAGGCAGGCTCCGTGCAAAGGGTCAGTCCGATACAGCCTCTCCGAGGTGTTATCTCACCATCTGCATTGGGGTGCCAGCTCAATCAACATTCCGCCAGGGGTGAGAGCTTCCTGTCGATCAAGCTGGCATTCCGATGTAGACGATTCCGCGTGGGCGGGAAGGCGGTTTTATCCGCGTCGGTGGCGTTGGTTGATCTTTTCAGTCCCTCTAGAGGGACCCTATTACAACTACCTGATCCGCAATTACCGCAGGATGGACATAGAATGGCTCATTGGCTCAGTCCCTGTCAAGAGACCATTGCAAGCAAAAGGCCTTCATTGTCGAGAATCACCTGAACCTCCGATAAAGCCTCATCTACCTGGCGCTCCAGCGCCTTACGGATGTCACGCCGCCAGCGCTCCTGGGTCTTGATCGGCGCCGGGTCATCGCTCCAGTTATCCATTTCGTACCATCTGGCCTGCAGGGTGTTCACGCTGCGCTTCCCTTCTGCGCCTGGCAGCTTTGGGATTGCCCAGGTCACTACGGCACATTTTCGGAACTGCTCGGGCGCTGGCGAGCTGACCGCCCTCGTCAACTCCTTGATGGCGTCGTGCTTGCGGTCGGTGTGCGTCGAGAACTTCGCAACCAGGGCCAGCCAGTGCGCCGCGCTCAGGTTCTTGTGCAGGCGACTGAACAGCATGCAGTCGACGAGCAATGCCTCGTCCTTCCCGATAATCGCCCCCTTCTGCTTGGCGCACTGAACCTTCGGCTCGAAGTCCTGGCCACCGGTGCCGCTCATGGTTTCGGCTGCCAGCGCCCGGACGACTGCTGCGATTACGCTTCTGTAGATCATCTATCACCCCTGATATTCACTTATGCGGCCCCGTACTGCTCCGCCCTTGGTTGTTGTTTCGCTCGTCATGAGTTGCTACAGCAGGCCATCAGAACAGCCTCCCCATGCTTGCCGCGAACTGATATGGATCCTTTGCGTTCTTCCTGTAGTTGCAACCCGGGCAAGAGATCACAAGGTTGGCAATCACATGCTTTCCGCCCTTGGCCAGCGGCTGGTAGTGGTCTACGTGGTAGTTGCTCGAGCACTTCTTCGAGCACCAGTGACAAACCTTCGATGCTGCCTTCTCCCATGCGCAGATCATCGCAGTAGGATCTCCATCTGCGCAGTTCGAGCGGCGACGCGCACTGTAGGCCTTCATGATTGCGGATCGCTTCTCAGGATTGCGCTTCACCCAGGCCCTCGCCCGCTGATTGTTCTGCTCGGGGTTCCTTGCGCGGTACTCCCGATCGTATTGGCTCTTGTCCGCCTTCTTGGTGTCTCTGCCCGCCTGCATCCGCTGCTTCCACGTTGAATCCAGCTTCACGCGGTCGTAGTAGGCCTTCTTCAAGGCAGACAGGTGCTCTCGATGGCTTTCCCTGAACGCCTTGGCCCTTGCCGCGAATGCTTCGGGGTTGGCATCGTAGTAAACCTTCCTCCTGGCCCTGCTGCCTTCCGGATCCTCCGCGTGCCGGTCCTTGCTTGACTGGCACTGACATGAAAGGCACTGAGACTGCAGGCCGTCGCTTGCTCGCTTGTCCGGACTGAATTCCGATCCGGGTTTTGCTTCCCGGCACTTTCGGCAGACCTTATGGCCTGGCTCGCACTGTTTCCACGGATCCCGGCCCTCGGGGAATTTCTCGCCTCTCAGCTTGGCGCGCTTCTCGTTCTGCCTGGAAAGCGCACACTCGACGCACTTGTTGTCGCGAACACTGCGCAGGGATACGTGGCCGAACTTGCACGACTCCCCGCTGAAGTATCTGGTCAGGCCTTTCTCTTTGGCGTCAGCCCGGGAGATGATTTCCATTTCCCGCCTCACACCGAATAAACAGCGCGGCGCTTCGACGCTTCGGCGCCCGGGATAGCATTCGAGATGATGTCCTTCACCTCTTCGGCGCTGATGGTGATCCGGCCCTTCTCGCCGTAGGTCTTGGAGCGCAGGACGGCCGTCAGGCATGCCCTGGACCGCCATCCTCCGTCGTGCGCGTACTTGTCGCCCGGGGCGAGCTGGTTCCATGACTCAACCGTCACGCCTGCCGACTCCTTCGACTGCATGCGGTGATGGATATGGCCGATGTCGATGTAGCGGTAGGTCGATTCACCCCAGTCCACGGAGAAGTCGGTGGCCATCACGTCGATCAGGCGATCCGGCTTGCACTTGTCGCTGTGGTGGCACATGACGAAGGTGTTGCCCATCCGGTACGGGATGAACACGCTGGAGTTGTCGAGGACGTGAAGACGCGGGTTTTCCTGATAGACGTGATTCAGGAAAATCCGCATCCACACGTCGTTCGACCTTGAGTGGTTGCCTTGGTTGACGATAACGTCAACGAATTCAAACTTGGCCAGGGCCTTGTCCACGATAGAGCGCATGATCCTGGCGCACACTTCAATCATCTTCGGGTATCGGCTGTCGAAGTCGAAGTCGTGGCCGGACTCGCTCTTGGCGGTAAAGTCCTGGTAGTGCGACATGTCCCCTAGATCTTGAATCACGCAGCGCACACAGCTTGGCGCCCGGTCGATCAACTTGTGCATGGCGACGATGAGTTCACGCTCGGCAATCTTCAGGTCGAAGTTGTGACCTACTTCATGGGAGTGAGCGAGCATTCCAACGTGGGCATCCCCGATTTGAAACCAAGGGATGATGTCGCTATCCAGAACCTCAATAGGCCCTGCGATTTCCGGCAGAGGGTTGACGTCTTCCATGAAGGCATTGGCAAACGCTTCGTTCATCTCGCGCTGGCGCTCATGGTCGATCGAGGTCTTGACCCATTGCAGCTTGGCCTTGCCGTCCTCGTCGTACAGCGTCGACGTGCCCTTCAGGTGAAACCCGTCCGGGACAGTCTTGGTCATGTCGTGCTCGGGGCTCCAGCCTTGGCGGGCCAGTCTGGCCTTGTGCGCCCACGCCGTGCGCTCATGCATGCCGAAGTGGGTGGCGGCCTGCTCCACGGTCATCGTGGCAAGCGCCTCTCGGAATTGCTCAGGGGTCGCCTTCGCCTTCATTGGTCGGCCGCCTCACGTTTGGATGTAGCCACCATGCGGGCGCCGAAGAATTCGACCTTCTCCGCATCGTACAGACCATCCTTGTAGCCCTGCTTGACCTTGCCAAGGGTGCGAGCCGCGCACTTACGCCAGATCGCCTTGAAGGCATTCCCTTCGGCGTAGCTCATGCCAAGAGCCTCGATAATGTCGTTGCACTCAGCTTCGTATGGCTTCAGGTCGGGACTGGTCGGATCGGAGACCTGTACGCGGTAGTAGCTCACGCTGCCGCCGGTGTATTCCTGCGCCTTGCTGTTCTCGTCACTCATTCGGTCCACTCCCTGTTTGTTTGCCTACGCGCGCTATCATATCCGATACAGTCCCTCTGTAGGGACCGTAATAATCAGAATGCCATCACTTATTTTTGGCTGGCTCCAGGGTGTCCAGATTCAGCAGCGTGAAGTGGCCGCGATCCGGCACCCATCCAGCGGTGTCGATGTGGTAGACGTTGCCTAGGACGGTGACCTCGCTCAGCGGCGTATGACCAACCACCAGCGCACGAATATCCAGCACGCCCGACACGTCGCCCTGCTCAACCCGTGAGCGCGACCACATGCAGCTGTTCTGCACCAGCTTCAGGCGTTTCGGCGTCGTCGCGCCTTCCAGCTCGAACTGCAGATCATGCCAGGACGGGAACGGACAGTCAGCGTGCACTAGGCCAACCAGACCGCCTACAGTCTCGACCTCGATGGCGATCGGCAGCTCGGCGAACTGGACGCGGAACTCTTCCTGCTCGTCGCGATTCAGCCCAGCGAACCAGGAGCCGCCGTTGTAGATCCAGTTTTCCACGTCGCAAGTGTCGAAGCGCACGACGTAATCGTCATGGTTGCCGCGCACCGCGTTGAACCATGGCTTATCCAGCCAGGCCAGCACGTCACGGCACTCGGGCCCGCGGTCGACCAGATCGCCAACGCTGAATAGCCGGTCTACGGCCGGATCGAAGCCGATGGCGTCAAGCGCTGCCTGTAGCCGGGTGAAATGACCATGAATGTCGCCGACTGCGTAGTCAGTGCCTGCGGTGTTTCGTTCAAATCGTTTGATCAGGCTCATGCCTTGTTCTCCCCCGCAAACCGCATCTGCCGCGCCCGGCTGCACTTCGCATGACTGCCAGTGGCGCGAGACTTGCCGCACTCGGTGCATTTGGTTTTGTTGACGTACCAGGGCGATGGCGCTGGCTGCTGAAACATTGATGGTCGGCGGGTCATGCGGCTGTCCTCTTGAGCTCACGGGTCTTGGCCCGGTATTCGGCGGTGATGGCTTTCAGGTCGTCGATGGTGTACTTGCGCGGCTCGTGGTCAGCCTCCAGCGCCTCGACTGCCTCCAGCCCGATGCGGTCGATCAAACCAGCACGGAACCCTTCGGAAACGGTCGCTCCTTTGCGGGCGAACTTGAATGAGCCAGCGTTACAGCCCTTGCATTGAAGCCATATATTGTTCGGCACCATCCTGAGCTCCGGCCGGGCACCCTTGCCGAGGAAGTGGCCAGCATCGAATGCGCCACCAGTCTTCCATCCCTGAGCCGCCAGAATCGATTCCTGAGACTCGCCGCAACTGATACAGCCGCTGCCGATGCTCAGCTCGTAGGTGCGCCGGTAGTCGCGCACGGCCTTCTCTGCCTCCTGCACGAATTCCGATCTCGACTTCAGCTTTTCCTTGCGCAACTTGATTTCGCTGCGCTCGACCTGGGCCAGGGCCTTGCGCGTGCTTTCCCTGCCCTTCTCTGACTGCCCGTGAGCGATGGCGCACTCGATCTCGCCGCATACGGCTTGCGAGTCGCGTGCAGGGGTGAACATCACGCGGCATGTTGGGCAGCGCTTCCGGCGCGGGCCGCCGGACGTGAGCGGAGTTTTCCGCTGTAGTGGGGTGCGCTTCATGCCGCCACCTCACTCAGAAGGTCGGCGAACACTACGCCTTGCCCTGTGAAATACGTTGCCATACGGTCGGTGTACTGGATTCCCTGGGCGCGATTGAACAGGCTGGTCACCGGGAAACCGTCCGGACCGAACAGCTTGCACTCGCCCATCATGGCCAACTTGTCTTCGTAGGGCAGATGACGCATGACCCGATACCAAGCGGCCTGAAAGCCCGAATCCTCGTTGAGCAGGATCTGCACGCCGAAGTGCAGCTTGCAGTAGCGACGGGCATCGTCGGGCTCCCCGATCTGGGTCATCTGGGCGATTCGCTTGTACATCCCAAACCACAGAGAATTCTGGTCGAGCGTGCGGTCCTTCCCCGGGCGCAGCGACACGACGACGAACTTCTTGTCGCGGTACATGGTCGTCAGCGCCGTAATCGCCTCGGATAGCTTGGCTGAGCTGTTAACGCTGATCTTGTCAGCCATGCCTGAACGCCTCGTCAAACTTGCGCTTTTGGCGCTGAACCCATCCATTCAACATTTGACTCACTCCTTGAGAAAGGCGGTGATTTGCGGGGTAACGGTTTTCGCCTGGGTGACCAGGAACAAGTGGCCGTCGTCGATGACACTCAAACGCGAGTTGGGGATGAGACTTGCCAGAATGCGCATATTGACCAGCGGAATGATCGGGTCATCACTTCCCGCAAGGATCAGGGTTGGCTGCGTTAACCGGTGCAGCCAGTGGATGCTGGTCCAGTACATTGCCGCGAATAACTGGTAGTAGTACCCGGTCGTGTTCGTGCTCTTCGGGCGATCCAAGAGCGCCTTGCACAGCTCTGGATTGGTTCGGTACATGCCGCCATAGATCTCTGGCGCGATCTGCGCAGCGTACTCAGGGTCTAGATACCGGCGAGGGCTGGCCATCTTGAGAATCACGCTCGGCGAGGCCGGCACCATGAACATGCCCATGGCAGTAGCCGCCAAAATCAGTCTCTTGCACCGGTCTGGATAGTCATGGGCGAACTGCTGAGCAAGGGCGCCGCCCCAAGACACGCCGATAACGCTCACCTCGTCGTATCCCAATACGTCCAGCATCTTGGCGACGGTGCGAGCTAGCCCATCGAATCGATAGGGAAAGAACGGCGCGGGAGACTCACCGACCCCGGGCGCATCGAAAGCGATGACCTCAAGATCGGGGTCCAGCGACTCAATGAAAGGCATGACCAGATCGATACTGGCGCCAATGCCATTGAAGACCAGAAGCGGCAAGAGTTTGTTGCTACCCGGGCGCACCATAGTGCGAATCCGCTGGCCGTTGACGTTTACAGTCTTGTGGATGAAAGAATCTGCCGTAACGCGCTCCATGCGGCTCATTGCTCGCCACCCTTCGCAGCCTGATCCCGGTCATAGTCCTGATCGCCACGCTCAACGCATACGCCGTGGCAGTAGGGCTGATCGCATTCGATGCAGGTCTTGGGCTTGTCGGCCTGGGCTTTCGGCCAGTCTTCAAGGTCAAGCTCGGCCTCGCAGTGCGGGCAATTGCCGTCAGCGTCGGCTCGGTTCGCCATGGTCACCGGTGCGTGGCAGCTCCAGCACGGGAAGGATTCAGGCTCCGCGATGGTAGATAGAGCGTTACGAGAAAGCTCTACGACATCGCCGTCATCGCTGTTGTCGATAAACATTTGCAGCAGTTCATCCCGCTCGGCCAGCCTCTTCTCCAGATCCTGGCTCAAGTCGAAGAACGAGCGGCGCGATTGTTCGGTGTTGGCCAGCTGGGCGCGCAGACGCTCACACTCCAGAACGATGGCCTTAGCTGCATGGATCGACTCACTGTCGCCATGGACGAACAGCTGACCGGCTCCGCAGCCGACGCCCATGGTTACAGCGGTTTTCTTGCGCAGCAGTTCAAGCTCTGACGACTCACCGTGAGCACGCGACTCACCGTCCGCACCGTGAGTACCATTATCACCATCCCACTCCAGCGCGCCGGGGATGGTCAGGTGGGCGGCGGGTTGTGCATCCAGAGGGCCGAAGCTTGCGAAGCCACCAACGCCCAGGATGCAGTCGAGGGAATCGCTGCCAGTGCCCGGCGGCGAGCAGGCGGCGAATTTCAGCCGCTCGGCTGCCGACTCCAGCAGCTGGCGGGCCAGTCCGCAGACACCGTTCGGCACAAGTACGCCTCGATCATCGAGGGCCAGCAGCGACTTTATGCTGTCGACTAGTGCGGCGTTGTCGCCATTGAATCCGTCAGATGGAATATTCACTTCGTCTTCACCCCGTATTTAACCAAACACTCCAGCGCGTACTGCGCCGGGTAGGACCACTTGATCTTGCCGCCGAGCCAGTCACCGATCGTTCGGTGACCGACGCCCAATGCCGCGGCTGCTTCCTTCTGCGTCATCCCGGACGATGCGATCAGCTGTCTGATGTGTGCCGGGTCACTGCTTAACTTGCTTGGGTCCAGCTTCATGCCTATGTCGCCTTATCAGTCGGTGTATGCGATGTACTTGAATCGGCCGTTTTCTTTGTCGAATCGTTCGAATCGGCCGCCAAATGTTCCGCGCACCTTTTCCTCAACATCCTTTGCTTCAGTGCCAACAGGGAAAACACCTTCCTTGATCATCGAGCTGCTGCTGTGGAGCTTGTCCACCCAGTCGATTTTGGTTGGGTCCAATACCCGCGGCTTGGTTTGGATGTACGGAACCGGGCCGCCCAGGCTGATAGACGAGATCTCGCGAACACACAGCGGGTCATCGGCCGCACGCCACCCGCAGTCATGACAATGCATGTCAGCGTTTTCGTGGCTCCAGCAAGGTGCAGATATGTGGCAGCTGCAATCCTTGGCTGGCTCGATCGCGATAACGCCTTCACATCCTTCTCGACTGCACGTCTCGCCTTCGCAATATCCAAAACTCATGTCGTATCACCCCTGATCCGGTTTCGGTCCCTTTCTGGTCCCTCTGAAGAGACTATATGCGATGCCCGCGAATATGCAAAGCGATTTCCGCACATTCGTATATCCTGTGAGTCAAATACTCACGATGGGCACTGTACTCATGAAATTTATCGGGTTGTGGAATGGGAAAGGAGGGGCTGGCAAGTCAACCGGCGCAGTTATCTTGGCCGGCGCGTTGGCTCAGAAACACCGAGTCGCCTTGGTCGATACGGACCCGCAAGGCAGCGTCGGCCGATGGGTTGAGATCGCGAACCTTCCGAACACACTTGAGATATTCACCGCCGAGCGCCTGGCCGACTTGAAAGGCCTGTCGGGCTTTGACTACGTGGTGGTTGACACTAAAGGGGAGCTATCTGCGGCTGCACTGCCCTACCTGGACATGGCGCTGCTGCCGTGCGCGCCGAGCATCTTCGACATTTGGGCGGCCTCCGACTCCATCGAGCTGATGAAGGCACACAAGGCGCACCGGCCGGAGTTCATCGCGGCGCTGTACGTCAATCGCCTGGACGCGAACACACTGCTCGGCCAAGACATCAGCGATGCGCTGAACGGTTACGGCCTGCCTGTAGTCAGCGTGCCAGTGAACGACCGGATCGGTTACCCGACCGCCATCGCCCGAGGCAAGACCCCAACTAGAAGCGGCGACAGCACCATTCGCCTGGAGTCGCTGCGCTTCGCTGAAGCCGTCAAGAAACTATTGGAGGCCTGATCATGGCACTACTCACCACAGCAACCAGCAAGGTCGCCGACAGGGCGCCGAAGATCCTGGCCCAGGCCAGCAAGCCAGTAGCCGAAGAGAAGCGCCTGAACGTGCGCCTCGATGCGGAGAAACACGAACGGTTCCGCCGGGCCTGCATGCGCAACGAGTCGGACATGACGACGGTGATTCAGGACTTCATCGACCAGTATGTCGCGAAGTACTCACGGTGAGTATGTGACTCACCGTTCGCGCTGTACTCACTTGGATCTGGCGGCGTCGACAGTAGCATCTATCTCATCAGGCTTGCCCATGAGCGGGTACCTGATGTCTTGCGAGGTCGCCAGATCGCGCAGCCACCGGTACCGCTCGGCATCCTTGCGCAGCGCCTCAACTTCGGCTTTGAGCTGATCGCGCTCCGCTCTGATTTCATCCTGTTTTTCAATTACCGCCTTGTAGGCTATGAGGTCATTCTTGGCGTCCCGGCGCAGTCGCTCAATCTCAGCCTGCATCCTGGTAACGTGGGCGCGATCCACCAGTTCCGTGCCTGCTGGCAGCGAATCAATGCCAGGAAGATGCTCTACAACTGTCTCCTTGAAGTGCTCGCCTTCCTCATTGACCACGGCAACACTAATTACTTCGTTAATCTCACTCATCCCATCCACCCCTATATCCCGTTGATCCTGCCTGACATCGCGCCAGGCAGGTTCTATTCCGTTTTGCGAGCAATCCCCGCGATGGCTTATCCACACGGGATTAGGCGCGCTTGCGCTGACCTGACAGGGCTATGATCCTGTCGACGAATGTAACCAGGACAAACTCGGCTCGACTCGCACCGCTCCATGCCGACAAGCGAGCGGCGTTCAATGGTGCGTGAAGCGCGTCTAGGTGAGCCTCAACCTCGCCTCGCGTCATTCGCAGCCTGGCCAGCTCATCGATAAGATCGCCAACAAACTGAGAGTCCGGAAGGTCTTGGCGGTCACCATCAGTCAGGAAGGCCGCGTAGGTCGCCATGTCGTATTTCTTCAGGACTACCGCGCCGATCTCCCTGGTCGTGTACCGGACCAAACGCCCGCCGTTGTAATAACCGACGCTCCCATTGCAAAGCTCGGAGCCGATCATCTCGGGGGTTCCGTAGGCAAAAATCACCGGGAATCCAGTTCTCGCCTCGACGTCCTCGGCCTTTTCCTGCTCGACCTTCGTCGGCTCAGGGCCTTTGACTTCCACGAATGCGCCCGCGGCAGGCAAGAAAAAGTCAGGCTTGTACCATCCGTGCCGCGTCTCGATCGTTTCTGGCTCGTAAATCCAATTGACGCTCAGGGCATCCATCATTCCGGCCCAGCGAGTTTCGGAGTGCGACCGCATTTCGTAGCCAGCATGACGGAAAATGCTGTTGCGGCTCGCGCCAGTGACTGACTGATAGGTTGAGATAAGCATCAGAAATTCACCTTCACGACGTAGCTGTCATCACGGCTATGGCTGGCCAGAGGCATAAATCTAGACTTGGCACCCTGGAATACCGTGGGAACCATGCCGATTTCACCATCCCGGTTTTTGCGGATCAGGATCTCGCCGATACCCTTGTCCTGGGTGTTCGGGTGGTACACCTCATCGCGATACACGAACATCACGATATCGGCGTCCTGCTCGATGGCGCCCGACTCGCGCAAGTCACTCAGTACCGGGCGCTTGTCTGGACGGCCTTCACAGCCACGATTGAGCTGAGACAGGATGATCACCGGGCAATCCAGCTCGCGAGCCAGCAGCTTGATCTGGCGCGACATAGCGGTTACGTCTTCCGTGCGCCCCTTGCCTTCGCCTTCAACAAGGCCAAGGTAGTCGATAACCACAACACCCATACCGCCCATGCGATGAGACTGGCGACGAGCAATCGAGCGGATGCGCGGCATTGTCATCACCGGAACCTCGCAGACCGACATTTTCGCGTCTCGCAACTTCATTGCGGCCATCGCAAGCTCAGTGCTGAAGTCGCTGCTGCACTCGCCCGTTTTCAAGGATGGAAGTGGAATCCCCCCAACAGCCGCAAGAAGGCGATCCATGAGCTGTTTCTTGCTCATTTCCAGGCTGATAACCAGCACCGGCTTTTTCTGGTTGATCGCCACGTCAGCGGCGATGTTCATTGCGAGCGTGGTCTTGCCCATGGCAGGGCGACCTGCAATGACGACCATCTGCCCAGGCTTAAGACCTTGGGTATACGCGTCAAGATCAGGAAGCCCAGTCCCGAGCCCGTCCATGGTTATGCCGGCGACGAACCTGTCATGACGATCCTGAAGAACTTCAACGTGCTCGGTCAGGATGTCTCCGATCATTTGGCACTCGCCATCGCTACCACTGGCATCCAGCCCCAGGATGATCGACTGCGCTTGCGAGATTTTGTCCTCGATGCAGGCCTCTTCGTGCGCCACCTCGTTGATTCGTGCAGCGGCAGCCGCCATAAGACGGCAAACGGCTCGCTCACGAATGATCCGGGCATAGACCTGTGCGTTGGCCACGCTTGGGGTGTTGGATTGAATCTCGGCGGCATAGGCCATGACGCGGACGCCGCTGGACAGCTCGGCACGGCGATCATTCAGGGTAACAATGTCGATTGGCTGGCCGTCGGCGTGCATTTCCAGGATGAGTCGATACAGCTCGGCGTTGTCCCCCCAAGAGAACGCATCAGGCGACAGGTCATCACTAAGCACGTCGATCAGGTGCGGCTGGCAAAGCATGGCGCCGATAACGCCGTGCTCAGCCTCAAGGCTGTGAAGGTCGATCATTGCGCTGCCTCCGAGATCTCACGAAAGACTGAGCGACTGACCAGGGCCTCAAGGCGCGGGACAACATTTGAGCCCCTGAAAAAAACCTGGTTGCGGTTGTTAGCTTTCTGGAAGAACGGAAGCCAGAAGTCTTTGCCGCTCTGGTGGGTCGGCGATTCATTCCATCGCTCAACGATCATCGAGCGCAGGATCTTGTCGCCGGAAACGGTCACGGCTGGCAGGTTCGGGCAAACCTGCTGATACAGGCCAATGATCTGGTCGACAGGGACATCCGTCTCATCGACCACCGTGCCGGACTTCTTGGAAAGCCAGTTGGACAGGAAGCGCTGCCAGTCCTTCTTCGGCGGGTTGCTTGCGGCCCATACGGAGGCGCGTTCGACTTCAAGATCGATGTTCACGCCAGGGAATGCTTTTGCCCATTTTGCCAACAGCGCTTCGTTAACAGAAAAATCCGTTCCATCGAATTCAACATTGGGGGGGGCTGGCTGCGCAGCAGCGGGAGCTTTAGCGCCCTTTGTCCCCTTAGATAATTCAGTAGAAGAATCCTTTATTGAGTAGTGGTCAGTTTTCCGTATAGACGGACCACCGTCGCTACGGTCACCCGAACCTACGGGAAATGGTAGTGTCGGTTCGTAGTGAACAATGATGCGCTTTCCGAGCATCTTGCCAGTGCCTTCTTCGCGAAGGGTTTCATAGCTGAGCAGCCCAAGACCCTTGAGATAGGCCATTGCCTTCCAGTAACGATCCCGACTGATCGAGAACCGGTCTTGCAGATAGGATGCAATGACCTTCCAGTCGCTTGAGCGTGTCTGAAGGTAGATCCAGATAGCCAGGGCATCCGGATTAACGATCATTGCCACCACGTCATTGCTGACGGAGCTGTACGGCGCTTTCTTGGCGTAAAGCTCGGTTGGAGTTGCCTTCTGGACATTAACTTGCTTGGTCACGCCTCACCTCCGGCGCAATTGCCAAAAGCCAGCATGAACCCGTGCGCGCAAGCTATTGCGCCACCTTTAAAACCTGCCATAATTACGCTTCCTTTCTCGTTGTACGCTGTAGTTACATCCGCCCCGGCCTGATCCGCCGGGGCATTTTTTTGTGCGCTCCGGTCCCTCGTTAGAGACTAGGCTGCACGGTATACCGCCTTGAAACGAAAATCTAGGCTCTACTGATGGACAGCCTTAGCGAGCTCGAATGCTTTCTTGAAACGGCGCACGGACTTGTAGACCGATTGGAAGGTCACGCCCACTACCTCGGCAGCCTCTTTTGCTCTCACGCCTTCCACCAGGACGAGCCTTGCACCTTGTGCGCCTGGGCCGCCATCCGAATCTATGAGCTCTGACAGTTTGTCGAATTGGTCGCTATTCATGGCATTCATGGTTCACCCCTCTGGTACGAATCACAGTAACCCTGCCGGCGCGAATGTTCAACCTTAAAGGGTTATTTATTTTCGACCGGCTCAGCGGTAACGCTCTCGGCCTGAAACCTGCACATCTGCCAGTCGGCGAATTGTCTGACAATTTTATGACGCCATCATCTACAGCCTATGCCGCACCTATATCATTCCGCGCTACGAAATCGACTAACCTAAAACGTAGCGCGCTAATGATCGGTCTGGTAAGTTAACGACTACTGTATGGAAAACCAGTATTAGGTGACGTGGAAGAGACCGCCGCGGAGTTAGGATTTGGTGACGTGCAAGGGACTCTGATGGGCATCATGCTGATGCGATTTGCGAACTTAAGGCGTTTTGATGGCTCCTGGCTGGTCTTTCGACGGTCCCAAGAGTCTGCCGCTTCGGCATTGAAGTTGACCTGAATTACATTCCCGCTGACCTGGGCGACGAGCGCATTGCGCGGCGCACCCAGATCTCGCCTTCTCTCTTTGAAACGCTGAACCAGTACGTCAGTGTAAGACTCGACCATGTCCTGGCCGGTCATATCAATCATCGCGGCAATTTCTTCAAGCTCCGAGAGATTGTCGCCGGCCATCTGGGCATATTCTTCCCTGGTCATGGATTCACTCCCTGGCTGATCACGCCTGTACGCACTGATGGAATAACCGCCTCGACCGGCTCAAGCCTGGTCAAGCCATGGATTGCAGCGGCTACTACGACGGCGAAGTCATCGCCGGCAAACTCTACAAATTCTTCCCTGGTCAAAACGGTTACCCCCGAAATTTAGTGATTATTATGCGCGCTGCTTGGCGATGAAGTCAGGTAGTTCGCCAGTCCTGCGGTACTCTTCAAGAATGGCCCGCATGGCGATTCTAGCCATAACGCTGTGCAGCTGTCCTTCCTTGTGAGCCATTTCTTTCCACTCGTCGTACTCACTGTCAACGAGCCGAACTTTGATCTGCCTTTCGTGCATCATTTCTTCTGGTACGTATGCCATATAAACCCCTTGGTTTTACGATTATCAGTCTGGTGCCGCTTTCTTCTTTGCTTTCGGGAACTCGCTACGCTCGACCCCTTTTGCCTTTCCGTCTGACAGCAGGGTAATGAGAATGTCTCTACCCGCTTCAACCGCCTTCGTTATCCCTTGATGACTTACACCGAGCATCTTCCCTACCTTGGCCGGGCCAAGTTCTGCGACCAACTGTTTTAGCGGAACACCTTGCATGAACAACTCCCCCGCCGATTGATACGACATGGTAACTAACGGTTGCGGAGTCTTCAACGGTATTTCGTGAAGTTTAGTCTCTTTAGAGGGGCTGGCAACCTAAAAAATATTTCACCGAAAGGACTTTACAGGTTCGCAACCGAGAGTTACCTTTACATCCATCGAATCGGTCCCTTCCAAGAGACCAGAAACGAACGCTCTTTAACCTCGCTGAAGACAGACCCAGGACGAGCTCCTGGGAACAGTACGCAACACGGCATGCTTCCGTGACCGAGAGATCGGCGCGCAAGGTTTGCCGGCGGCGAAGAGTAACGACGGGGATCGCTGCGACAGTTCGTCGTAAAGCTACAGGCAGTGTGACAGCCGGAAAGACGGCACCTTTATTCAATAGGTGGCCACTGCCTGCCCAGTGAGCGAGCGATAGGAGATTCCATCATGGACTGACAACAGCGAGTCATCTGCGTGGCGCAGCAAGCCTGAAGGCTGCGCCCAACACCCATACAGGCAGCGGACAGCAGGCCGATCGATCTCACCGCGGATCGGCCGGAACACCGGTAGGCCAACCGAACGAAGACGGACAACTTGATGCAGCAAGCCAGGCCGGTCGCCAGCAGCGCGGCCTGGACCATTTCACCAGTGCCGATTCACTGAGTCGGCAGCGGGAAATCAATAACCAACGCAAGCAGGGGTGCAGGCACATGAACAATGAAACAGGGATGGCCCTAGAGGGCGAGGATTTTGAAATGAGCGTGATCAGCCTTCGCGGGCTGTTCGTTACCGGAAAGATGGGCGGATCTGCCACCTACCCGAGCGAACGATCTGCACGCCTGGCGCAGCAGCGCATACCAGGCAACGGACAGGCTCGCACCTTCCGCCATCACAGCCGCCTTTAAATCACGAAAATAGCGGTCCCTCTACAGTCACCGAGGCAATCCATCATGTTCAACACGACAGCAAGAGCGGTGTTCGATGAGCGATTGAAAAAGATCCATGCCATGCCCGCCGGCGACCTGGTAGGCAGCGAGTCGGAATTGAGTTACCTGGCTGGTTTTGTCTCCTACGCACTCTGGAGCGGGGACATCAGCCATGAAGAAGTAAGTCGGATGAACAGCAGTCTCACGGCGGCCCGAAGCGCTCGCGTCTCCCGCCTTTGCAGCGCCACCGAGAGGATGCACGCATGACCACGCCAATCGTTAAATCGTTGATCGACGAACAGCTCGAAGATATCGAGCGCGGCCTGGCCATCATTGCCCACGGCATCCCGTTCTATCAGGTGATCGGCAAGTCGCCGGACTTCAAGGTGTGCGACCTGACCGTCAAGCTCTCGGCCACGCAGAAAGGCAACAGGATTGCCGTGAGAGCGCGGCCATGACGCAGACGACTGATGACAAGTTGCGCGAGCTGGCCAAGGCCTATTCCCGCCACCGGGAAGCATGGCGAAAGAACGCCCAGGCAATCCGCGGACAGCATGCTGACGCCGAAACATTCGTCGACCTCAAGCCCTTCCGCAACCGCTACATGAGCGGCGAGGTCACCGATGACCCTGACTGCAGCATCGTTTGGCGAGGCTGGCTCCATGCGGTTGACGAGTGCCACGCATGGGACGGCACGGAATTAGACGAGGACGACATCTACCGATCGATGGCGATCCTGCTCGATGAGCGCAAAGAGATCAACGCCCAAGGCGCCCGCATCCGCAACCGCCTGCGCATCATCGGAGACCAGTTGCTGAGGGCTGAACCATGAGCACCAGCTACGCAGACAGCGCCCAGGCCCGGGAATGGGATCGGCAGCATGACGCATGGGGCAGGCCCCGGAAAGTATCGAATGACTTCTTCCACGACTACGAGGCGAGCGCCGCCCGGAGCGCTGAGCGGGAAGCGATCCGACTGGCCGAGCGCAAGGCCGCCCAGGTGCGGATCAATGCGGCGGTCGAGCAGATCGGCGACTTCTTCGGATTGAATGACAATGTTTCTAACGGTCCCTTGCACGGGACAATCGACGTACAAGGGGTGAATATGAACGCAACGACTGAGCTGGCCACCGTGCCGCCAAAGGAAACCGCGCTGGCTGTCTACAGCGCCGCAAACGGGCTTGACCCATGGCTCGAACAGATCCGCGCCGAGGTCGACAAGTTCCTTTCGGTGCTGCCGGACCTGACCACCAAGAAAGGTCGCGACCGTTATGCCTCGATGGCGCACACGATCGCCAAGTCGAAAACGGCGCTGGATGCCGTCGGCAAGGAATTGTCGGCCGCGCAGAAGGAAGTCCCGAAGCGCATCGACGCCGAGCGTAAGCGTGTGTGGGACAAGCTGGAATTGTGGCAGAAGGAAGTCCGCAAGCCGCTGGATGACTGGCAGGAAGCGGAAGACAGAAGGATTGACGCCATCAAGGCCGATATCGAGCTGATCAGCGATCAGGCCATGAACCTGGATGGCGTCACCGCCGCCGAACTTGATGAGCGCATCGCAAGGGTTGAAGCGGTCACCATCGAAGACAAGTGGGCAGAGTTCCAGCTGGACGCGGCGAAGGCTAAGGATTCGACGCTGGCCACGCTGCGCAATGCGCTCACCGCTCGCAAGCAGTACGAGGCGGATCAGGCCGAGCTGGCCCAGCGCCGCGCTGACGACGAGGCCCGTGAGCAGCGTGAGCATGACGAGCGGATCAGAAAGGAAGCGGCTGAGCAGGCGCAGCGGGACGCTGTTGAGTCGGCCCAGCGTGAGCGGGATCTGGCCGAGCAGCGCGAAAAGGCGCTGAAGCAGCAGGCAGAGGACGCCGAGCGCAATGCCGGGCAGGCAAAGCGCGACCTGGAAGAATCCGAGCAGCGCGCAGAGCGTGAGCGCAAGGAGTCAGCAGCCCGGCAAGAGCAGGCGGTCGAGCAAGCGCGACTGGATGAGAAGAAGCGCGCAGACGATGCCGCCGCCGAGATCGTCCGCCAGCAGGAAGTCCGCGCAGCCGATACGGCGCACCGCGCCAAGATCAACCGGTCCGCACTGGAAGCCTTCACCGCCAACGGGTTGACCGAAGCCTGCGCCAAGCAAGCAATCACGCTGATTGCGCAGGGAAAGATCCCGGCCATCGCCCTGACCTACTGAGGTTGTCATGAACACACCAAGACTGACCGCCCAGCTCGACTGGATGACGGTAGGCGCATTCGACCCTGAGCAGTTCCAGGGTGATCAGCGCAAGGAATATGAAGACGAGGCGCTGAAAATTGAGCGCCAGTGGGATAACCAGCCAATCTGAGGCAGAGCAAATGAGCATCGCGACTTTAATTCTAGGCAACTCAGGCAGCGGAAAATCAACCAGCCTTCGCAACTTCGACCCCAAAAAGACGCTGGTCATCCAGTGCATCAAGAAGCCGCTGCCATTCAAGGCAGAAGGCTGGAAGGTCCGCGCGACCATGAAGGACGCGGGCAACGTAATTCGAACTGACAACCCAGCCATGATTGAAAAGATCATGCGCAGCTCGCCTCATGAGGTGGTCGTGATCGACGACTACCAGGCGGTAATGGTCAACGAACTGATGACCCGGAGCAGTGAAACCGGCTACACGAAGTTTTCCGACATCGGCAAAAACGCCTGGAACATCTTCAACGCGGCCGGCGACCTGGCCGACCATCGCCGGGTGTACATCCTGGCCCACACGCAGACCGACGACTTCGGAAACGTCCGAATGAAGACGGTAGGCAAGATGGTTGACCAGACCCTAGTCCCTGAAGGCTTCTTCACGATCGTGCTCAGGACTGAGGTCAGCAACGGGCATTACCAGTTCAGCACGCAAACGAACGGCCAGGACTGCTGCAAGAGCCCAATCGGCATGTTCGACGACAGGCTCATCGACAACGACCTGGCGCATGTCGATGGGCTCATCGGCGAGTTCTACGGGATGGAGGCCCACGCATGAGGCCGCTCGATCTGACCGGGCAAAAGTTCGGCCTGCTATCGGTCGTTGAGCGGGCCGGCAGGAAAGGAAGCCAAGCCCTGTGGCGCTGCATGTGTGACTGCGGCGCCGAGTGCATCAAGACGCTTGGCAACCTCCGAAGCGGTCACACGAAAAGCTGCGGATGCCTACGATCGGTAGTGACGACCGAAGCCAAGACCAAGCACTCCATGTATGGCACGCCGGCTTATGTCTCCTGGTCGTCAATGCTGACCCGCTGCAACAAGCCGACAAACCGCAAGTACCCGGATTATGGCGGCAGAGGCATCACCGTTCACGCTGCTTGGCATGACTTCTCGGCCTTCTTTGCCGACATGGGTGAGCGGCCACCAGGAACAACCCTCGGGCGAGAGGACAACGACGGCAACTACGAGCCAGGCAATTGCAGCTGGGAAACCGGCACGCAGCAGGGCAGGAACAAGCGAAACACCAAGCTATTCGAGTTCGAGGGAGTCGCCGCGACGATCACCGAGCACTGCGAAAGACTGGGGCTCAACCCCAGCACCATCAAAAGCCGGGTTTACACCTACGGCTTCTCAATTGAAAAAGCACTGACACAACCCAACCGAAACTAAGCCCTTGGAGGCACTTAAATGGCACGCGTATATAACCTCGACACTCAGGCAGCCAAAGAAGCGAACACCGGCGGCAAGCGCATCACGGAAACCGGCAAATACATGGGCACCATGACCGCAGCCTTCTACGAGAAGAACCCGAAAGGCACCGAAAGCGTGAACCTGATGTTCATCGCCGACAACGGCCAAGAGGTCGGCCCTCTGAACCTGTATACCCACAACAGCAGTGGCGCGGCACTGGCAGGCTACAAGCAGCTCAACGCGCTGATGACCTGCGCCAAGGTCAAAGCGCTGAACTGGAAAGAAGAACCGGTCGAGCTTTACGACTTCGACCAGCAGGGCATGGTGACCAAGCAGAAAGAGTGCGCCATTGAGCTGAAGGGCAAGAAAATCGGCTTTGTTCTCCAGCAGGAGGAATACCAGAAGCAGAACGGCGACATTGGCGAGCGGATCATCATCGCCGCCCCGTTTGAATACGGCACCGAGCTTATGGCTGCCGAGATCCTTTCCAAGCAGAACAAGGCGACAGCGCTGGGCGGCTTCATGGCGTTCATTGCAAAGAACCCGGTTCGCAAGCTGCGCAACCAGCCGAACCAATCGCAGTCGACGAACTACCAGAATGGCCCGGTCGATGACGCGCCGGACTTTTCGGACGACATACCGTTTTGATTGATCGCCAAGCCGCATAGCAATAACCCGATGCCGGAATCACGGCATCGGTCATTCAGTAAAAACCATAGGGGTAACAGATGAACGCAATTATCTTTGATAGTGAAACAACCGGCCTGAAAGACCCGCAAATGGTCGAAGGCGCTTATCTCAAGCTCGCCGATATCCAGACCCTGGAAGTCGTCGAAGAATTCCTGCAGCGCTACAAGGCTGATAAGCCGATCGAGCTGGGCGCGCTGGCCACCAGCCATATCTACGACGAAGAGCTGATCGACTGCCCGCCGCACACTGACTTCGCCCTTCCCGCCGGCACCACCTACATCATCGGCCACAACGTCGACTATGACTGGGGCGTGATCGGTCAGCCGGATGTTAAGCGGATCTGCACCCAGGCGCTGAGCCGTGCGCTCTGGCCTGACGCCGACTCGCACAGTCAGTCGGCCATGATCTACCTGCACTACAGGGCTCAGGCGCGCGAACTGCTGCAGAACGCTCACGCCGCGCTCGACGACGTGCACAACTGCCGCCGGCTGCTGATCACCATCTTGATGGAACTGAACCTGCGCAACGGAGTGGCGGTGTCCAGCTTCGAGAAGCTTTGGGAGATCTCCGAAGAGGCTCGCATCCCGACCGTGATCCGCTTCGGCAAGCATTCCGGATCGAAAATCGCCGACATCCCTGCCGACTACAAGCGCTGGCTGCTCGGCCAGGCCGATGTCGACCCGTACCTGCGCAAGGCGCTGACCAAGTAACCAATCAAGTAACCGACAAAGGGCGCCAATGAGCGCCCTTTCTTTTGGGTGCCAAATGAACCAATACAACGACCTCCGAGTGATGGACCGATCGACACTGGCCGCCGCTCAAGAAGCGTTCCTGCGCTCTGGCAAAAAGATCGACGAACTGGAAACACCCGAATTCATCCCACGACCTAAGCGCATCGAACCTCAGCTGACGCAGGAAGAGATCGAGATACGACAGATGGCCGATCAGATCCGAACGCTGAGCGAAACGATGACCAAGACGGAAATGGCCAAGCACATGGGCATTTCTCAGGACCGGATATCGAAGGTCTGCAAGTTGTCGGGGATCAGTCTGCGCAATGGCGCCGGGCGCAACCCGGGCAGCAGGCATGTAAAGCCGGGTGAGGATAAGGCGCTGGTCGAGCGGATCAATGCGCTGGCACAGATCGGCCTGAGCAAGCTCAAGGTGCGGAATCAGATCGGCATCGGCTGGCACAGGATGGACCGGTTGGTTAACACCTACCGCATCGCCTTCCCAGGACCGTCGCAGTGCGAATGATCCGAACCAGGGTGCGCCTGCGGGCGCGCCAATCACAACACGAACTACCTGCCAGCGGTATCACCAATGACCACGCCCAATACCAGCCACCAGTTAACGATGATGGACGCGATCCTGATCTTGCTGCTCGCCTACCGGATTCACGGAACAGACTCAGCCATAAAGGCTTCAGCGTACTCAGTGCGCGATAAGGTTCGGATCGCATGCCGCCCGGTCATCAACCGGGTTATCCGCTGCTCGTCGCCGATCAAGTGGGCCGAGGCTATCTGCCGGGACGACGAGTTATGAGCGAGATTGCAAGGGCGCCCAGCGGCTGCCGGGTCGGCGCATCGCATCAGAAGGCGAAGCTGACCAGCGAACAGGTGGCCGAAATGCGGGCCATCTACGAAACCGGCGGAAAGGGCTACGGTTTCTTGGCTGAGATCTACAAGTGCGGAGCCTCGACAGTCCGCGACATCGTGCAATACCGCACGCGCTTTGCAGGATAAGGGATAGGGATATGGCGAAGAGTACGAAGGAGCGGTCAGCGAAGGCTGCGAAGAAGCGCGAGCAGTACGACGAGCGCGAACTGAGACACAAGGTCCGGCCCGGGATTCACCAGGCGATGGACCGCATCCGGGAGCGGTCAGGCACCGAAGAAATCAGCGAAGTCATGCAGTTGGCCATCCTCAAGATGGACGCCATGACTGACGCCGAGCTACTGGCCTTCCTTGCTGTTCCGCGCCACGAAATCGCTATCAGCAAATCGTTGCGCGACAAGTTCGACAACGAGTCGCGGCGTGAAGCTGGTCATCACGGTGATGACAGTGAGTACGAAGTAGTCGAACCGAACCGCCTGCCGCACGGCCCGGACGAATGCGCCAAAGTCCAACTCGACATTCTCAGCCAGTGACCACGGAGAAACCCGCATGGAAACCACTATCTACACCCACCGCCCGACCGGGCGCACCTACTCGCTGGCTCGCACTTCTGCCGAGTTCGCGATCCTGCACCACCTGACGGGCGGGGCGAAGTTTGTTCGCCGCGGTGACCTGGTAGACGGCAGCGTTTGGAGTGTTACGGCATGAGACTGAAGAAGGCTGAGCGCGAACAGGTCAGATTGAAGTACGAAGGGTGCTGCGCTTATTGCGGCGTGATTCTTGGCGATCGCTGGCACGCGGATCATCTGGAGCCGGTAATTCGACAGAAGGGGAAAGAGGCAGACCATCCAGAGAATCACGACATCGGCAACATGATGCCCGCGTGCGCGCCCTGCAATATCAGCAAGGGTCGGCAGACGCTGGAAGGCTGGCGACAGTGGCTGGCTGGCCATATCAACAGCCTGAACAGCTACACGCCAATCTACAGAATTGCCAAAGCCTACGGCCTGATCGCCGAAACTGGCGCGCCGGTAATTTTCCACTTCGAGAAGGTGAAAACATGAAAGTTACTGACGCAGAAATTCTCAGGGCGATCTGGCTGGCCCAGGTCAAACGCACCGCTAAGGGCGTGATCACCAACTACGTCGGCGGCAGCAAGGGGCTCACGGGCGACAGGGACCAAGACCGACACTTCGCCCAATACCAGAGCATGATCAGCCGGGGAAATCTTGGCATCCCGCTCGGCAATGGCCAGCTCGCGCGACGACTGAAATCCTTGATTGGTCAGCACGGCCTTAAGTGGCGTGACGGCCGAAGCAGCTCCTACGAGTTCATGACCGATGCGGCAATGGATGTTTTCCGATTTGCTCGCAACTGGTGGGCAGAGCGTGGCGTGCCGAGCGGCTTTGACGAGATCAACAAGCGCATGCGGACCATCCGCCTCAGCGACTACGAAAGCCTTGCTGAGCAGCTGGAGCAAGAGCTGCTGGAGCGTTTCGGAAACATCGAGGTGACGCCATGAGTAACCACACGAAGGAAGAATGGCTGGTCGATCGGCAGGACTACTCGATCAGTGTCGAGCGCGACGGCGAGCCGCTGGAGATCGCCACCATTGGCGCCATGGATCACAACGGCATCAAGTTCGTTATCGGCGATGAGTCGTGGGCCAATGCCTATCTGATGCGCACCGCTCCGCAGCTGCTGAAGGCGCTCGAAGCCATGCTGGAGAAGGCCTACAAGCATAACTGGAGCGATCAATACCCTGAGCTGCTCAAGCAGGCTGAAGAGGTGATCGCGCTGGCCAAGGCTGGAACGCCGAGCTGTGACGGGGAGGAATTCGAGATATGAACCTCGTTGACTGCTACGTCACAGAGATAATCGGCGAGCCATACGAAGCCTACGGCAAATGGTGGCGACAGGTCCGGTACGAAAGCTGGGGATCTCCCAGCACCAGCGAGCTGATGTTCAGCACCGAAGACGAAGCTGCATCTGTCGCCGTCGGCCACCACTTCCTAGCCTAACCCCTACCCCACACAAGAGCCTGCCGGTGTACGGCGGGCGAGGAATCCCCATGACCAAAGATCAGTTGCCAGAACTTGTAGCAGCAGTCGCTCGCGCCATTGAGGCAGGCAAGGCTGCCGCAGAAGCCGCGCCGGATGACGGAGGAAGCGCCAACCTTGATCGCGTTTACATCAAGACCGGCCTGCTCCGCGAAAAAACCCTGGATAAGGCCGGGATCACAGGCTGGATGCAGCGCGCAACCACCTATCACGCCCGGGCATTTCACCTGAGCGCACCTTTCAGCGGACAAGGAAATCGGCGATACGCCGGCGTGCAGGCCATGTACAAGTCACTGAAGGCCGAAGGCATCGATTGCTGCGTCTGGTATCAAATGGATTGACCCACAGCCACCGGTGCCGCCACGCGCGGCACAGGTCTAAACTGTCGGCCAACTAAACGAATCGTCAGGGGTGGCGTATGGCTGCGAAGCGCGGGGTGCGTGCGGCATCGAAAAGCAGTATCGAGATCAGCTTTATGGTCGACGGCAAGCAGTGCCGGGAGCGCCTGCCGCTGGAGCCTACGCCGGCCAACCTGAAGCGGGCGCAGCAGCAGAAGGCGTCGATTGATCTGGCGATTCACCGGGGCGAGTTTGACTATGCCGAGGCGTTTCCCCGGTCGAAGCGGGCGGCGTCGGCTGTCGGCCAGTCCGGACAGGTTCCGTTGGGCCAGTACCTGGAGGAATGGCTTGAGCGCAAGGCCGGCATCCTGAAGGCGTCCACGCTGGACGGTTACCGCAAGATCGTTGCTGGGGTTCTGGCCCCGGCGCTGGGCAGCCTGGCGCTGGCATCGGTCACGCGAAAGGAGGTCAAGGCGGCAATGGCCAAGATGTCGGCGACCAACAAGCGGCTGGCCAACGTGCAAAGCTGCCTGCGCTCGGCCCTGAGCGATGCCGTGGATGACGAGCTGATCGAATCGAACCAACTGGCCGGCTGGACGTATTCAGTGAAGGGCAAACCGCGCACCGAGGACGAGATCGACCCATTCAGCCCGGACGAGCAGCGGGCCATTCTGGCGGCAGCGACCGGGCAGTATCGCAACCTGTTGCAGTTCGCCTTCTGGACTGGCCTGCGCACGTCAGAGCTGGTCGCGCTGGAGTGGGGCGACATTGACTGGCATCGAGGGGAAGTGAGGGTGTCGCGAGGGCTGACAGCGGCGGCCAGCGAGGCAGAGACACCGAAGACAGCGGCCGGGGTGCGCAGTGTGCGCCTGCTGCCCATGTCGTTCGAGGCGCTGAAGGCCCAGCGCGAGCACACCTATATAGAAGGGAAGGCCGTTTTCCACGACCCGAGGCACAACCGGGCATTCAACGGTGACCAGGAGATCCGCAAGTCATTCTGGACGCCGGTGATCAGAAAGGCAGGCGTTCGCTACCGGAACCCGTACCAGACACGGCACACATACGCATCCATGATGCTTAGCGCGGGCGAGCATCCTATGTGGGTGGCCAAGCAGATGGGGCACGCGTCGTTTCTGATGATCAGCCGGGTTTATGGTCGGTATATTCCGAACGAGACGGACACGTCGGGCGATAAGGCACACAAACTTTATGGAGCTAAAGATGATTCAGAGAGAATTCACGGGTGGGGAGATACTTCTTCTGGATGAGGCTGATGCCTGGGTGCTGGATCAGTACTCCCTTGCCGTCGACAGAAAGAAGACCAACACCTATATCAGGACGACGCGCAAGGGGCCGGGTGCCGCAAAGCAGGGCCGTGGCTATCTGCATAGAATCCTCATGGACTGCCCGGCAGACATGCAGGTAGACCATATAGACGGTAACGGACTGAACAACACCCGTGCGAACTTGAGAATAGCCAGCCCATCCCAAAATGTTCACAACAAAGGTATGTGCCACAACAATACTTCAGGCTACAAAGGTGTTTACTGGAGTCGAGAGCGGAGCCGATGGTTCGCAAAAATAGTCATTTCCGGCAGAGAGTTTAAGCGCGGATATTTCCATAATGTCCATGACGCAGCCCTGGCCTACGCATCCCTTGCTGAGCAGAAGATGCCTGAGTTCTGTCGATTTGATATGCCACAACAGGGTCTCTTCTGAGAGACCATGATTGCCCGGGTGTACGGGCGTTGGATTCCAACCGATGGCGACTCGTCGGGGGATAAGGCGGCGGCCAAGTTTGGTCGACCTGAGCAGTCCGAAACCCTAATGCACGGATAATCTAATTCTCTTCTTGCGTTGGTACACCAACTATCCTATAGTTAATTCCATGGGAGGCGCGGTGCCGACCGAACATCGGAGCAAGACGAGATGAACACTATCGAAGTTGGCGGCAAAACCTACATGGCCGGTTCTTTCATGGCTGGCGCAGTAGAAGGCATCCTGTACCGCCTGGAACAACGCGATATTGGCCGCGTACAGGTTCCGGTGCGCAAAAACAGCCTGGAAGCAAAGCGCGTTTACGCAGCCTTCGCTGCACGCTAACCAATCACGCCCGCCGATAACCCAAAATACTGGAGATAACCATGAGCGATTGTCGAGATTGCTTATCGCTAGAAAAACGATTGCATGAAGTTGCTACCCACTGCGCAACTGTCGAGCAAGAGCGCGATGAACTTGTCCGGAAACTGGAGCGAGCTGAAGCAGGATTGCGATGGGAGTCAGATCGGAACGCTCTTTTACTTGAGTCTTTGCAGGATGCAGAAGATCAAGCTGGATTTGAGGGCTCCCGCGAGCAAGTGAAAATTAATTACGAGTGCCAAAAGTGCAAAGGGACTGGCAGCGCTGATAGCGGCGGCGTCCAGCCGTGGGGCGAGCAAATCTTCATCCCTTGTGATTGTCAATGTCAAATGAGACTGGACGACCCCGCATGAAGCCTGAAAAAACACCGAAGACCTCGACCAGCCGCGTCGAGGCGCACGAAAAGAATCTGCTGGCCCGGGGCGGCCGGAGGCTGAGCGGGATCAAGTTGCAGCCTGACGCCGCTGAGTCTCTGGCGGATCTTGAGGCCAAAGGCGAAAGCGCCACTGCGGCAATCAATCGCCTGCTGGTGCAGGAATCGGAATGCGTGAAGGACACGAAGGGGAAATTATGAAGCTCAATATTTCGACGGCGACAGCCATAGCTCTCTTTGATGAGATGAATTCGCTGATCGTCATGTCTCCGGCCCAGCGAGAGCTTTATGAAGAGCTGGCTCGCCTCTGCCAAGTGAATCTCGAATGGCACCCAACCGGCGCCAAGATGCTGCCGACCATCGGAGGTGTAGGCTGGATTGCAAAGTATCTGGAGCAACCAACCGACTCAGACGAGCCTGAGACATCGCTTTTCGATATTGCCGAGGAAGAGGTTTATGTCCTGCGCGGCGATCACCGATCCGCTGTCCAGTCGGCTGCTGAAGGTGGGCTTGAGGCGCTGCTGACGCTCTTCAAGGAGCTGGGCAAGAACCCGGAATTCTCGGACCCGTTGTAAATATCGGAAAGCGTGAAGGCCGGGCAGTCCGGCGACAAATAAACGAAGGGGTGAGTGATGAGCAAGGAAGAGATGCGCGAAGGCTTCGAAGCCTGGCACTGCGAGCAGTACAAGACCCATGGCATGACTGGCGCGCCGACTCGCGACATGCACGGCGGTGTGCGCGACGAAAACTACTGCTCGAAGAAGTCGCAGTCGTTGTGGGAATGCTGGCAGGAAACCGGCGGCGACGTAGCCAAGGTCGGGGCGCTGAAGGAAGAGATTGAGCGGATCGAGCTCGGAAAGCAGGCCGCTGCATTCTTGATGCTCGGCGATATTTTCCACGGCGTCGACGGCCCAGAGGTCGACGACTGGGACATTCAGTACGACCACAAGGTCTGCAATGTTTTGGCGCAGTCGAACCCGGGCGCACAGATTCCACTCTTCACCCGATCCGATGCCGGCGAGGTTGAGCGGCTGCTGGCTGAACTGGAATCTACCAAGGCCGCCCTGCGCGAAGAGATGAAGGACGCATTCGAATTTCAGCAGAAGAATGCGGCGCTGATCGAGCTGTTGCGTGAAACCTCTGACTACCTGGACGGCAGCACCAGGAATTCAGTCTGGTGCGACTCGATCCTGCACAAGAAGATGAAGGCCGCCATGCAGCCAGCCGAATCGGGAGAAAGCGCATGAGCAACGAACACCCAATTCCTAAGGCATTGCGAGACCGCTTCGACCAGATCGAAGACGCCATTTGCCGCAACCGGATGGAGCGTGGCGCCGTGTTCACGCAGATGCGCACGGCGGTGCAGGCGTACTTTATGAGCGCCGAGCCCGAAGAGGGCGACCACGACGGCCGCCAGCTTGAGTGGGAGCGCTGCGAGAACAAGCGGCTGCGCGCCGAGCTTGGCGAATGCAAGGGCGAGTATGACCGGGCCGTCAACAAGGTGGATGCGCTGCGGGATCAGCTGGATGCGATGTGCCGTCTATGGCCTGATGATATGTCGGACGACGGCTCAGGTCGACTCGGCTGGCAGCAGCACGTCGTTCAGACTGTTATCAAAGCGCGGGCTACCTTATCCGCCAGCGCAGCACCTGCAAAAGGAAGTGAAGCATGAGCGAACAACGCCAACCCTACCGCCGATCCGCTGTTGACGACGGTATGAACCTGCCCGATGGCAAAACCTGCGCTGACTGCGCGCACTGCCGGCGGTGCACGATGATGTTCGGGCATATCCCCGAGGATGAAGTGTGCGACTGGGCGCCGTCGCGCTTTACGCCGAAAAAGGAGATCGCGCAATGACCGTCGACAAAGTGAAGCTGAAGGCGCTGGCCGAGGCTGCAACGCAGGGTGAATGGGTAGACGACCCGTCTGCGCTCGGCGGCATAGTTCGCGCGGGCCCAGTCCTCAACTACAGCAGAGGCAGCGGGCAAAGCCAGATCGCAATGATGACGGGTGACCACTGGATGAAGCCGGGGGAGCCAAAGGCAAACGCTGCGTTCATTGCTGCCGCCGGCCCGGAAACGGTTCTCGCCCTGCTCGCGGAGATCGACCAGCTCAAGGGTATCCAGCCAGGCTTCCCGCCTCGCCCTCCTGAAGGTGAGGGATTGCCACGGTATGGGTTGCGCTGGAATGGTCCGCAGCAGCCTCTGGCGACACCAATGGACGATGGCTACTGGACTCCATGGCATTTGGCTGAACAGCTCAAGGCCGAGAACGAGCGGTATCGAAAATACGGATGCGACACCTGTGACGGATCTGGACACTTACATCGCGCGGATGGCGAGTACTTCGGCGAGTGCACCTCTTGCGGTGCGTATGAGTTGGAGCAAGCTAAGCGCGAGCGCGACCAGCTCAAGGCGAAGCTGGCCGAACTGGAGTCGATTGGCGAACTGATCAACTCACAAGACAACCGCTGCACCGATCAGCCTATGTTCGCCGTGATGGAAAAGCGCGGCATGATCACGCTCGACACGCACGACCATGACCGCATCGAGTGGTACGACCCGGTCAACATATCGACGGCAGACGATCGAACGGCGGCACGACTTGAGGCGCTGCATGATGGCGGGCGAGACGTGAAGCACTGGGAGCGATACGCGATCAAGGATGTTGACGTGTTCGTGACCGCCTGTTTTACCGAGCAGGGCTGCAAGGACTTTCTGGCGATTGATGGTCACAACCACCGCGAGCCATTCATCTACGCCTTCGGCAGCTTCCGGAACGGCGAGTACCAATCGGTGCGAAATTGGCTGAAGTCCCTGCCGAAAAAAATGGGTGACTAGAAAGGGACTATCGGTCACACCCAAATGCGGTTTCAGCAGCTTTTCAGCTACCACACCGCTACAGGCCACGGAATACAACGACCGACCGGGGGTTTAAATCCCCCGGATGGGAAATTATCGAAAGGGGATGAGCATGAGCAAGCGAGTGCTGGATATCATTTCACTGGAGCAGCTCAGAGAGCTACGGGCTTGCGGATTCGTGGTGGTGCACCAGGTTCCGACAGACTCGATGGTAAAGGCCGGGCTATCTACTGGAAAATGGCCGGAGGATCGAGGCGTGGTTCAGGAGTTTCACAGGATGGTTGCGGAGAGCATTCGCCTGCAGAACCTTGAAGAACCGGAGGCGTAGAGCAATGGCAACTATCACAGAAATACGCGCCATGCTCGAGCGTGGCGAAACCGTGAGTCTTCAGCGCAAATATGTTGCGGCAGTCCTCGAAGGGCTTGCAGCAGATCCGCGCGGGACCGAAGTCTACAAAGTGATCCCGCGCCCGGGCCGCATGTCCGATATCGTTATGGAGGGGAGAAGTCGATGAGTACGGATCAAGCGCCACAAAACGACGAATCGCAAAACGTGGCGCGGATTGAGCGGGGTAGCGATCAGGCCAGAACTTTCAGCGCAGCCTTATAGAAGGTCTCGCGCTCTGCCAGGCCGTTGTACCCGCCATTGATGCGCTTTGTGATCCCTTGGAAGTCACCCTTGTCAGCCAGCGCGTTCAAGTTGCGAGAATTCCAGAACCAGGCCGCCGACTTGCACGCCCACTCGGCCAGCTCCAGCGTCTCAGGAGTTCGCAGCAGACGGTCATCGCCGAACAGGGCCTTGCTGCATGCGAGGTAGTTGTCGCGACCGGTGATCTGGATCAGGCCGCGGCCGCGGTACTTCTGGCCGTCGCCGTCCGCTTCTGGCGTATTACCCAGGCGCGCAGCCAGCGTCCCGGTGTCGTACTTGCTAAGGTACTGGTCGCCTCCCAGCTCGCGCACATAGCGGAACTGGCCGGACTCATGGCCGACCTGGGCAATGAAGGCCGCCATGCGCAGTCGCGTGTTGATCTGGAACCGCTCCATGGCCAGATTCAGCGCAGACGCAAAAACGCCGGCTTGCTTGCCGGCGTTCGGGAGGATCTGCAGCAGTTGCTGCGCGGTGACGGACATTTACTGTTCTCCTGACATAGAAAGCCGCCACACCGTGGCAAGCTGATTGTTGATTACGAGGTGCAAATGAGACGGCGCTCTAGTAAATTGCCGGGCACACAGAGTTCCTCAGGGAAGACACACACAAATGAAAGCTTCACAGCCCGCCAAAATATCGGCGTTAACTGGCCTGAGGGTTTTTGCTGCGGCCAGCATTTTCCTCTGGCACTGCGTTGGGTACTTTTTACCAAAAGAGTTTTTCCAGCCATTCCGTCCGGACGGTGCAGTTCCCTTCTTTTTCGTTTTATCTGGCTTCATACTCGTCATTGCGGGTTCTCGCAGCAGGTCGTATAAGCAGTTCTTTATTTCCCGCATAGCGCGCATATGGCCGGCGCATATGGCAACCATCATTTTGCTGTTTGCGGTATTTTGGCCTTGGAGCTTAGATTACTTTAAGTCTTCCGAATCAGTACGGAACCTTGCGCTCAATACACTATTGGTGCAGGGGTGGTTTCCGCAGCGGGAAATATGGAGTAGCTACAACAGTGTGTCGTGGTCGATCTCTGTCGAGATGTTCTTCTATGCAGCATTCCCTGTATTGTTTTATTTCATCTCGTTAAGACCGCTTATGGTAACAACCATCATCGCCACTTTAATTCTCTCGACAATGCTAGCCGTTCCGATCTTTTTCCCTGGCATAGACCCCGTATGGCTTGGCTCGCTGTCCCCCATTGCTGGGCTATGGGCGTTCACTACGGGAATGCTCATTGGCGCTTTTGCCACGAGCAAAGCCCGCGACCCGAGATTAAGCGCAACGCTCTGGACTCTGCTGGAAATCGGCACGATAGGACTCGCTCTATTCGCAAACTACTATGCATCATCGGATATAACAAAGCAGGCGCCTGAGGCGCTCAGAGAATTTGTTCAACACATGGGGCCAGCCCCAGCTTATGCCGCTCTCATTTTAGTGATGGCCTATTCAAAGGGGCATATTGCATGGCTGCTAAGCCGTAGAGCTCTGGTTTATCTGGGAGAGGTAAGCTTTGCATTCTACCTTGTTCATCAGATCGTAATTCGCTGGTACGGCGACAACACCAGCATTTTTGCTGATATGGATTCATCCTACAGATTCGCGATAGTGGCTTTTGTAAGTTTGGCCATTTCCATGGTTATCTATCACTGCATAGAAATACCAACAAGGCGATATATAGTGCGCAAATTCGCACATTCAAAACAGATGCCCACTACAAACTCCAAGCCAGACTTGGTTCCTTTGTAATGGGCGAAAGTCATCGAAGTTCGGTTATGGTGAAATCGGCCAGATGATGGCAGACGGATAACCGGGTTGCTGCTCGATCTTGTTCAAGGCCAGTTTGTACGCGGCATAGGCCTTGAACATGGCTTTATCGTCATTACTGAGAAGATCCGCCAGAAAGGCATCTGCCATGCCAGCGGTGACTTCGTTGGCCTGGCTCAACAGGGCATCACGCTGCGATAATGCGGCGGCTTTCAGCTCTGCGTCTGTAAGCACAGGTGGAATTGGCGCGGCGAAGCTCCAAACCCCATCGATTTCAACGGCAGTCCACCCGAACGCTATAGGCGGAATGGCGTCCGTCACATCCACCCAGATCATGTCTGGATGGAACATCTCGGTAATGTCCTTATCCGTAGGCAGCAGGTATTGCACGACGCCATCTGCGATATTTGCATAGGTTTTCATTATGCGTACTCCCATACAATAACGATTCCAGGAGCGCCAGCGCCTCCGGTCAGCGCCGCGAGGCTTGGTGTCAATGCAGTACCGCCGCCGCCTGAGCCTGGCGAAGTGGCCGCGACTCCCGCAAGACCGGCCCCGCCTGCTGGAGCACCAGCACCGAACAACGACTGCCCGGCCCGACCAAATACCATGCTACTTGCACTGAAAACGATAGCCAGATCAGACCCTTGCCCGATATTGCTCTGTATGTTGCCACCGCTCGGGGCGGTACTGCTGGTGGCATACGAAAAGAATAAGCCGGCTGATGGACCGGCAGCAGTACCGCCTCGCCCCCCCGGGCAGCTGACCAGCGCGCCAAATGACGACGGTCCACCATTGTTGCCCGCCAGACCAGATACGCCCGTACCGCCAGCGCCGACGGTGACGGTGACGCCTGAAAACCCGGTCGTAAACAAGCTCTTGGCATAAGCCCCCGCACCACCGCCGGACCCGATAGCTGCCTGACCAGCAGCAGTAGCTGGCGAGCCAGCGCCCGCACCACCTGCGGCCTGAACTTCAACAGCTACCTTTTTGGTGCCGGACGTCTCGGTGTAGGTGAAGGTTCCGGCCGTACTGAACACTCGAACATTGAGCAAGCTGCCAGGGGCTGGCCTAGCGGAATCTAGCGGCCCCAAGTCAATCCAAAGCGTATTCGCGCTGTCGCGCTGCCTCAGCCTACCAGTCCCAGTGTCGCCCCATAACTGGCAGGGGAATGTGGGGCTTGGGGCAATCGCGCCGCTACTTTGCGAGGCGAGCGCCTTCAAGGCGAGGTTGATATCGGCACGGACAGCCAGGCCCGCCCCGTTATCCACGGTCATATCGTGTTGCGACATAAGTCAGTATCCCTTTGAGATGTAGTCAATCGAGCGGCCCGATTGGGCGACGCCACTGGAATTGCGGATGAAGACTGTGAAGCCGGTGGCGGTTTTAGCTGATACGTCCGGCCAATCGCCGGCCGCAAGGCTCTGCGCGGTAAGGCTGACGGCCGGCGAGGCTTTGAACGGTGGTGAGTAGGTGACTACGAGGCCGCTAACCGGAACCAAAATGTCGTTCCCGCTTTCGATCCTGTCCGGCATGTCGATCGTGACTTCCAAGGTCGAGACGTCGATCCAGTTCGTCGCCAGCAGGACCTCCCCTCGAAGCTGGAAGTCGAAGACGCGGGCGCGGTAGTCGCCGACAACAAACGGCTTCCAGGCGGACCAAACAGCCGGCAGCACATCAGACGTGCGCACCCACAGCGACAGTGAGGCGCCGACCGGCGGATCGCCGTCGATGCTGATCATCGAATCGAAGTCGGCGATCGTGTCGATGTAGCTACCGTCGTCGTACAGCACCGCCTCGACATTCGCGGTCAGGCGGCAGTCGTAGACGTGGCCGAGGTCGGAGGGCGCGGCGAAGCTGTAGGTCATCGTCAGGTGCGAACCGCCGTACTTGTCGATTTCCCCAAGCCACGAATCAAGATCGGGAATGTCATCGAACAGGCCGAGCGCCGACATCTTCAGTACGCCATCCGAAACCGCTGCATTCACAGCAATCCCTGAGAATGCTGGTGATTCTGTGACGGTCAGCACGACGTTTTCAGGCAGAGGTACCTGGGCGTCCGACCAGACTTCCGTGATCGGCCCGCCGACGCCCGAAGAGTCGACCGCGCGCGCCAGGTATTTGCCGGGCAGCAACGACACGACCGCTGATGTAGACCGGCCGGCCACCTCCGTGAGCGGCAGTGCCGTGTCCCAGTTTGCCGACGTGCTGCGCGAATGGCGGATGTTGATGCTGCCGCCGAGTTTGACGTCCAGTTCCGGCGCCGGGTCCCAGGCCAGAGTGGCCACGCTGTTGATGACATCCAGCCGCAGGCCGACTAGCGCCGTCGGTGGCGCCAGCAACGCCTGAGCGGTATAGGTCTGGATCGATGCATTGCCGGAGAGGCCGAGCACTGACTTAGACGTCACGCGAACCGACCACAAGCCCGAGGATGCAGAATCGAAGTCGATGCTGGGCGTCGACACTTCGCCGACATACTCCCAGTTCCCTCCCGGCTTCATTACCTCGACCTGATAGCGCATCGCTCGCGCCGGCTGAGTCCAGCTGACTGTTAGTCGCGCGGCAGCCAGACCGGTGCCGGTGTCATAGAGCGATTCGAAGAATGTCAGCTGACCAACTGCATCTGGCTTGGATATGTTGATGATGCTGGTTGGGTTGTCGACGTCCGGCGTACCGTACTCGACCTCGTTGAACTTGTCCGGATCGAACGCTACAGCGCTGATTGCATAGGTGCCGTCATTACCCTCGCTGATGCCGACGACGCGGAACTTCTGCGTTTCCAGTGCAGCTGTTGAGAACACCCACGGCGCCGTAGCCAGTGGAGCTGTCGCAAGCGGCGGGGATATAGTGATCGATGTCGCCCCGGCGCCGACAGTAACGGCTGCACTCGCATAGCTGCCATCAGCCATGACCACGCCGACAACACCCGTTCCGGCCAGGCCGATTGGAGCATCCAGCAGCAAGGCAGACGCTGTACTACCAGCCAGCAGTCGACCGCCATTGCGAGCACCGGCCCGATTGGCGTCAGCAATATCAATGATGTCGCCCGGCAGCGGTAGCGCGCCGTCTGCGCCGACGGCGAAGGTTACGGCCTCGGATTCGGCGTACAGCAGCCAGCGACCCAGGCGACGAGCCTGCCCGCGGGACGTGCAGCCAATGGCCACAACGTCGCTCTGCTGAATCCTGTTCCATTTCGCGATCAGTTCCGGTCGCTCAACCACTTCGACCGACTGTTTGTATTGCTGTAGCGGGTCGTTCCAGGTGACAGCAGCGACGTTATAGCGCTGATCCGATGCGACCGATTGATAGCTAAAGTCGCCACCGACCACGCTTGAGTTGTTGAACAGGTATCGACTGGAGCGCGGCGCGTCCTGCACGGCGGTCAACGCGCCACCCGCCCAAAAGCAAATAGCGCGAAACACCGAGACCATATCGTTAACGAGCTTCCATGCGTCCTGCTGAGTGGTCAGCGCGAGGTTGCAGGTAAAGCGCGGCTCCCAGCCGCCGTAACCGTTTGGAACCATCGCATCGCAATACTGGGCGATGTTGTACAGCGACCACTTATCGACCAGCGCCGTGTCGAGCAAGCCACCTAGCCCATAACGGGTGTTGGTCAGCATGTCGTACCAGACCCAAGCTGGATTATCGGTCCATGCGCGAATGAATGAACCGCTCCATGATCCGCTGTACGTGCGCGTTGCTGGGTTGTAGTTGCTTGGAACCAGAACCTTAAGGCCGCGCACCATGAAGGACATGCGCGGAATGCTGGCGAACTGCTGAGCATCAATGCTGGCGCCACACAGCGCGGTATTTGGATAGCGCAGTTTTTCATCCCACAGGAGCGTAAACGAATCGAAAAACGTTCGGTTCTGGACCGTAGAGCTGGTCGAATCGCCCCCCATTCGGGTTGCCCGGATATAGCGCGGCAGGCCGCCAGATACCGGCAAACGCAGATAGTACGAAAACTGCGTGCGACTCATGGTTTTGCCATTGATCAAAATGTCTTCGCACATCTGATACCACGCGCCACTGCCAAGCTTGGCCTCCAGGCGAAACAGCGCCGAAGAGCCGCCTGTGTCGCCGTTTTGCGTGCTCTGCGAGAACAGCTGCGGAACGGCAATGGTCACGCGAACCGCGTCAGCATCGGTATCGGTGATAGCGCGCTCGATGGGAATCCATCCTTTCATCTCGACGCCAACGGACTGCTCAGCCTCAAGCCCGGTGATCGGCATATAGCCCTGCCACTGGGTGCCAGTTCGCGTATCGATGCTGACGCTGGAAAAGTTGTAGCTGCCGTCGGAGTTCTGCAGCGGTACATCGTCGAAGAAGATGCCCTGATCGCCGCCGACGATTCCTTCTATCTCGCCCTCGCAGATTGCATGCAGCACCCGCACATGCTGACGCGAACGTAGGCTGTCCGGAGCCTCTACGGCGGCGCGCACGGAACCACTGCTGCTGCCTCCGCTCTTCCCGCTCCCGCCGCCCTTCCTGCCGATAATTACTTCGCTCATGCAGGGATAGCCTCCGTCCAGGTACCGACTGCGATAACGCTGGAGCCGACCAGCATCTGCCCGTAGATAACCGGGACCGGCAGGCCTTGCTGGGTTGAGTTGAAAGCGCCATTGAACAGGTAGCTCGGCTTATTCTCGGTACTGGCCTGTTCTTGCTGGCTTGGCGTATTCGGTACGGGTGACAGCATCTTCATGACACCACCAAAAACCGCACCTATGACTATCCCTGCGACATCAAAGACCTTCCGGAACATGCTGCCGATACCCTTACTGCCGGCGATGACCGGGACGATGCGGATCTCGGTGGTTCCGCTAAGACTGAGTTCGTCTTCCCCGACATTTTCGCGATTGCGGAAAATAACGAAGCGCAGGCCGCTGCGAGCAGAATTACGAATGAAGTCCTCGAAGCCGGGAACGGTGTGCTTCAGCGCACTGAACGCCTCATTGGTCGTACCGCTATCGAGCTGGCGAAGGTGCTTGCGACCGAAGGCTTGAGCCAGGCTGCCGGACAGCAAAATAGTGGTCATGGGCGGTTTGTTGGCAGGGCTCATACTTTTCTCCAAGCATTAAAAAGCCGCCATGAGGCGGCATTGTTAGGTTGCGGTGGGCTACCCCCTGTAGCGCAGGAAATGCGTCGTGCGCTCGCGATACGCTGCGCCGTAAACCTCGCGACAGCTCAGTCGGCCATACAGGTGATGCAGCAGGACGTCGCCGTCTAGCCAGATCGCACCATGACAGGGTGTCTGGCTGCCAATGGCCATCAGGATCACGTCGCCATTGCTCAAGGTGTCAGTCTCGACAAATCCGGCATTGGCGAAATTATCGACGTATAGGCTGTCGCCGTTGCGCCACCAGTCGTCCTTGCGATGGAAGTCCGGCAAAGTGATACCGAGCTCTTGCCGGTAGTAATCTCGCACCAAGGTGTAGCAGTCGATGACACCGTGGACGAACACACGGCCTTCCAGCGGTAGTTCGCCGGCGGCCGGCATCTCATGCCAGGTTGCAGCGCCATCCTTCAGCCCGACAATCCACCAGGTCATGCGACTGGCGGCGTGGCTGGCGACGTCGTGCAGGCTTGGCTCGGGCCCGGCGTCAGGATGCGAGTGCACGACGGTGATGATATCGCCCATATCCTCGGCGGCCGCGTAGTCCTCCGGATGCAGGATAAAGTGATCCGGCTCTTCAGATTGATTGCGGCACGGCACGTAGGACGGTTTGCCACGCACGCTGACGACCAGGCCAACGGCTTCGCGCGGGTACTCGGCAAGGGCGTGCGCCTCGGCGTCAGCCCGGCACTTATTGAATACTGCACTCATGGTCACAACCTCGGTACGCGGGCAATGCCCGGGAAGCCGCCGAAAGGAAGCTCACCATTTGCGCCAAAGCGCATCTTGCAGCCAATCATGGTGCGACTGCACTGGTCCTGCGCAGGGTCGCTGGTCAGCACGTTGGCATAAGTTGCCACGGGACCGCCGGCGTAGCCGCACTCGCCCGAGCGGTAAGCCCACAGGCATGTGCCGGCAACCACCTGGCGCCGCGGTAGCTTGACGCCTTGCAAGTCGAGCGGCGATCCAAGCTCGAACTCGACGGTAGTAGGCACTTCGTTGACCTTGCGCGTGACGATCCAAGTCTCTATCGGGTAATGCTCGTTTGGGTTTGCCGTTGGATTGCCGTCCGAAAAGTTCGCTGCGTCCAGGTACTTGACCAGTGTGCGCTGACGCTTGAGCTTTGCGCCAAGCAGGTCTTCGTACTGCCGGCACAGCGCCGAGATCGTACTGCCGAAGTTGCCGACCTGCAGTTTCGGCCTGGCCGGAGATCCGCTCCCTGGCGTGCCAAACTCGGTGCCATTTAGCGGCCAAGGGGTGTAGGTATTGCCCTGCCAGATGACCGATCCCAAGTTTTCATTGGTGCCTGAATGGAAGCGGATCGTCTGATCAGGCAGAACCAGCTCGAAACCCTCCCAGATCGTCAGGCCTTTCGCGAGCGAGAGCTGACCTTGTAGTTCACTCATTCGTAAACCTCCTCAAAGGTCGCGGACAGGCTGTCGAAGTTGTACGCCACATCCGTTCGCGCCCACTCTCGACAAACAAAAACCCCGGCAGATTGGCCGGGGTGCGTGTAGCTGAAGGCTTCGATTGCGCCTCGAGCCTTGAGAAAGTCATCAATGACGTCGATTTCTGCCTTCACCCGATTGAACGCCAGCGAGTACTTGCGCGGCTGTTGGTTGATCCCATTTCCCTGTCGCTGCTCGTATCCATCGCCGAACTTAATCGGCTTGACCGTCGGGGCAACCGCCTTGGAGGCGCCATATGTTGCGCGCCATGTGAATGCCAGCATGATTTCTCCTTAGCTCAGCATTCCGCCGTTACGGCGCTCGCTGGCAATTACCTGTCTCGTCACGACCTCGATGGCCTTGGCTAATTTAGCCGGGTCCGGCAGGGCGCCTTCGCTGGCGTCAACATAGAACGTCATGCTGTATTGTCCGCCGCCTGCCTTGGCGCTCGAATCATTCGTCGCCGCACCAGGGCTTGAGCCAGCAGCAGAGCCAGCCACGGGCGACACGTTACCCTTGCGCATCGCCTCAACCGCCGACACGCCGCCGGAACGACGAATGTCAGCCTGGCTCCAGACAACTTCGCCTTTGTGCACCATGCCGGCCGGTTCGTTAACGCCGCCCGCACCGGTGTATCCGCCATCACTGAAGCCCTTGATCAGCGCGAAGGCTGCCAATAGGCCGGCGCCGCCCACGACTGCGGCCGCACCGAACGTACCAATGGAAGCCACCAGCGCGGCGGGCAGCCAAGACGCCATGGTCGTAGCCGCCGCAGTAACAGTGGCGGCAGTGGTTGTCGCGAGCGCCGCAAGGGTTGACCCGACCCCGATAGCATCGCCAGCAACCTTGGCGGAAGTCTTCACGCCCTCAGACGCCACTACAGCGGTCGTCTCCGCAGTGATGCCGGCCATTTTCAGGGCTTGTGTCACCAAGAACTGAGCCGTGATGTCCGAAAGCGCTCCGAGAACCGAGCTCGCCATGGTCAAGCCCAGGTTACGGAAGGCATCGCCAACCTCGACGGTCCCTTTGACCAGCCCCTGGATCTGACTCGACAGCGACGACGTGGTGTCGCCAAGCAGGTTTGCCGTGGCGTCCTGTGTCTGCTGGTTGTAGTCGGTCGCGATCTCGAAGTAGTTCTGCCAGGCGGTAGAAGCCCCGGCGAGCCAATCGTTCTGAGCGGCGTCCTGCTGGTTGTAATAGTCCTGCTGCATAGCCAGGCGAGACGCAAGGCCTTCCTGGACGACGGCGTTTTCTTTGGCGTAGAGGTCGGGACTGATCCGGTCCGTGTTGCGCTGCTCGAGCAGGTCGGCCGACTGGCGGGCATAGTCCTTTTGGATGGCCAGGTCCTGCTTGAGCCGGTCGCGAGCCTTGGAGCCCAGGCCGATACCTTCGATGCTGGAGTTCAGGCCGTCCTGAGCAGTAGAAAGGCGGCTGCTCTGGTTGGCCTGGAACGCCGACAGCTTCGAGATTTCCTCGGTCGCCGTTTTGCGCAGTTCGATTTCCTTCTCAAGCCCGGCATTGCGCTTGAGTTGGGCGGTGATCAATTCCTGATTGGCGACCAGCGACTTCTGGTCAGCGGTCAGCGTCTGCTTGCCTTTGATGTCGGCGAGCTGCTGCTCCCACTTCACCAGGGCCTGGCCGGATGTGCCGAGCTTTTCGACATCCCCCTTCTGGGCGCCGATCAAGGCGTTCTGCTGCTGGAGGACGGCGAACTGTTGACGAGCCTGATCGAGCGTCTTCATGCCCGCGTCTTCGGCGTAGGCTTTTGGCGCCGCGACCTTCGGGTCCTTCTTGGCGTAATCGGCGCGGATCTTTCCGATTCGGTCCTCGATCTCAGCCTCGGAGGCTTTGGCGCTCAGGCCCAGCCTTCTTGCGTCAGCTATTTCCTTTTCCATCTTTGCTTGGTTTGAGCGGTATTTCTGACCGTCCTCGCTCCATTTCTTCTCGTCCGTGATGGACTGCTTGCGCTCTTGGATCTCCGCCGATACCGCCTCGGTCTTTTGTGTTTGGGCGTCCACTGCCGACTGAGCGAGAGCCACTTGCTCCGTCAGGCCATTGATCAGGGCCTTGTCGCCAATCTTTTGAGCTTCCTGCAACTGCGATTGCAGGTGCTGGAGCTTGAACATCTCAGGACTGGCAGACAGCCCAGCCTTCAGTTCGGCCCACGTCGAGGAAATGCTCGACTTAACGCCGTCCCAGGCCTTCGCGAGCCCCCGGGTGCTTTCCTGCATCTCCTTGTTGCGGGCATTCATCTCGTCAGCCAGTGCGGTAGACAGGAGCTTCACGGCGCCCATCCGATCGCCTTGCTGCTCAAGCGCGCGAATCTGCTCGAAGGTGGCCAGGGTGATCACGCCATACTTGTCGCTGTATTCGGCGGCCATGTCGGTGACGCTGCCCTTGGTGCTGGACAGTTGGTCAGCGATGTCGGCCGCGCTTTTGCCGGTGGCCACGGCCAATTCAGTTGCTGCCCGAGCGACCTCAGTGAAAACCTCACCGGTTACCCGGCCACTGCCTGCCAAGACAAGCACAGCACTGCTGGCTTCGGCGAAGTTGCGGCCGCCGGCCAAGGCCACAGAAAGGCCGATGAGATCGTCAGAGGTCTTGCCGGCGGCCTGCCCGGTCAGTGTCAGAGCCTTGCGATACTGCTCGGCCTGCTCGTAGCCTTTATAGGCGGCGAATCCAAGCGCGGCGAAGGCTGATGCTGCAATAGTGAAAGGAGTGATCAAGCCAGCGACGTATCCGCCGAGCGCCTTGGCTGCCGGCCCGATGCCGCCGAACATATCCTTCAGCTGCCCACCCTGTTGCAGTAGCACCGTAAGCGGGGCCTGCCCACTCTGGAGCGAAACAGCAATGTCGGTGAACTGAGCCGGAACGCCGCGGAGGTTGTTCGCCATTTGCTTGGCGGACATGCCGGCCTTGCCCATGTCGGCGCCCATTCCGGTCAGGGCACCGCGGGTGTGATCGATGGAAGCCTGATATTCCTTGTAGGTATCGGTCTCGATCTTGCCCGACTTGTGCGCTTTGGCGAGCGCCAGTTCCTGCTTCTCAAGCTCGTTCAGCTTGCGCGTCAGCGGGTTGATGCTGCCGAGCAGTGCTTCGATCTCGTCGCGCTGCTCGTGGACGGACTTCTTTGCCTTTTCGGAACTGGTAGACAGACCATCAAGGCCAGCGCCGGCCTTATCCATCGCCGGCTTGACCTTGAGCCCTGCGTCTTCCAGCGCCCCCAGCGCCTTGCGCACGTCTGCCGCTTTCTGCTCGGCGTCCCGGCTGTCAATCTCCAGAACCAGGCGGGATGTCTGAGCCATTGAGGTATCTCCAGGCGTAAAAAAACCAGCTCAATGGCTGGTATCGGGGCAATAAAAAACCCGCCGAAGCGGGCTTATCGAATATGTGCCGGGTTACTTCGCGTAACGCTCCCCGACGGCTTTCAGGTTCGCACTGAACAGGTTCGCGGCCTTGTACGGGAGCGTCCCGCAGCGCACGCAACTGAACTCGGCGTCAAAGGACGTGCCGCCTTGCGGTCTCGGCACTCGCTTGATGGTCGCCGTCAGCCGTCCCGACCGGTTTGCTCGGTAGGTCTGTGCGAATGTGTCCGTGGCGAGTTGAATCCGCATGCCGCTGAGCTGCTGCACCTGAATGAGTGCCTCTGTCCACATGGCGTCACACTGCGGCGCGCTTGTGCAGGTGGCAGGCGGATCAATGGGTGGCGGCTGCTCGACCGGACCTTGAGGCGCGACCGCACAGCCGCCAAGACTGGCAAGGATGAGCATTGTGATGAGTGGCCGACGCATGGTTCGATTCCCTCCGATTAGATGGTAGCAATCTACCATTATCGGCAGGGAGTGCGACAGGCCCTTATCAGTCCTTTGCGTCCTCCAGACAGATCGCGTCCAGAGCGAACACGACCTCGTCTACGTGACGGCGCGGCAATGGCGAGGGGTGAGCCTCAAGCCAATCCGAAACCTCCCTGGCTGACAGCGGGAGCGGGAATGCTCCAGCCATCGTCGAGAGGAACCGGCGACCGCGACACACATTGCTGAACAAATTCAGCAAGTAGCTCGTCAGGGAGTCGGTCGGCGGCTCGTCAGGAACAGTCAGCTTCAGGCTTTTGAAGATGAGGTGCCGCTTTTCGCCGCCCGACCAATCTTTTTCCCATTCGAATCGGGCGATTGCTTTCCCACTGTGTCGGCCAGTTCCTCTTCGGCCTCAGCAGCCACGGCAGCACCGCCGCGCAGGGCGAACAGCAGGAACTCGACATTGCCCTCGATCAGCTGGGAGGCAGCGTCCGGCGAATAGGCCAACTCATTGCCTTCCTCGTCCAGAACGCCTTTCCAGTCTTTTACGATGTATTGACCCAGCAGCATCGCGTGGTTCTGCAGGTCGGTGACTTCGCCAGTCACAACACCTACGGAGCCCTCGCCGAACTTGGCGTCGTTACGCGCAACCCGGCGCTGATAACGCTCCAGGGCAACGCGGTATTCAATATTGTCGGTGCCGGCCAGCAGCACTTTGGTGTCTGCGTCGAAGTCGACCCACTTGGCGCCGGCAACTGCCTGCGCTTTCTTGCTCATTTGCAAAGCCATGATGATTCTCCACGCCACGCCATAAAAAGACCGCCCCGGCAGGCGTTAGCGCCGGAGCAGTCGAAAGGTTGGATCAGGGGGTTGCCGGGTTAAATCGCAGCCAGTCGCGTGATGGTCGGTGCCAGTTTCGCGACGGTGTAGTTCAGGGTGACCTCGACCAGATCGCGCTTGCCGGCGCTCGGCAGCTCGCCATCCACTTCCACAGCCGGGAAGTCGAAGGTGTACGAGTTGCCCAAGGCGTCGGTGATCGGGAACTCGACGGAGACCGGAACACGGGTGAAGGTGTTCTTCCAGATCGCCCAGGAAGCGGCAGACCAGGCCAGCGTGATGGTGCCAGTGATGGCCGCCTCGGTAGCGATCTGCGCGCCAGGCCCAAGCTTGTCAGTGCCAATGCAGCGCTGAGCTTGCAGGCTGTTGTCCAGGTTGATGGTCATGGCCGAGACGCAGGCCGTGCCTTCCAGCGAGACGCCATCGACGAGGATGGTGCCGACGCTGTTGTTCGACAGGAACGGGGTGGATGTCGGCGGATTTGGCGCAACGATGGTCGACACTGCGCTGTCGGTGTAGTCGAGGCAGGCCATGTTGAAGGTTGCGGTGACCTTGCCGTCGGACGGGATGTCGAGTGCAAAGGTACTGACGTGTGCGCCCTTGAACAGGGAGTAGACGCCGACATCGGTATAACCCTTGGCGATGCTGAAGGTGTGGCGCGTATCGCCCACGGTCAGCACGTCACCGGTCCAAGTGCCGTAGAAAGCCGCTTCGAGCAGCTTGTCGAACGAGCCGTAACTGAACTCGGCAGCCAGGTCTCCGCCGATATCGATCGAGGTTGCGACCGAGCCCTGACTGACACGGGAATCGGTGATCTCGTCGGACACTGCGGTGTTTACCGTCGGCGTCAGCGAGTTGCCGGTAAGCCGCAGGGTGTCCCACGTACCGGCAGGGGTAACGCCGGGGGTGACCTCGGCAATGATGTGACTTACAACTTTGGCGCCGGAACTCATATTTTCCACCTTTGTGTGGGCATAAAAAAACCCGCTCAATGGCGGGTGGGATTGGTGTTTCTGGGTCAGCCGGCGCGGAACCGGATGTTCACGTTGATCTGATAGAAGCCTTCGAACTCGCCGGCCGCGACCTGGCTTGCCGCGTCAAACTCAAGGTCGCCAGATGACCAATAGGCAAAGTGCGCTTCGAGCTGATCCGACAGGACGTTGAGCGACTTGGTGCCGGTGCCGATCCGGGCGAAGCATTGGATGCTGATCTGTCCAGGCTTGCGGGTGTACGGCTGGTCAGCCATGCCAGCCATGAAGGCCGTTGCGTGCTGAATGTTCAGGCGGCACCAGAGGCCGGTAGCTGGCGGCGTGAAGGTCTGAGTGTTCGGGTAGTCGATGCTGGCTTGAGGCAGGCCGGCAAAGGCGACCATGCGCGCCGTGATCAGCTTGCGGATGTCTTCGTATGTCACTTGTAGACCTCGCTCACGCCGATGAATGCCAGGTCATAGACGCCGCCCGGGGCCTGGGTTGAATGCCCGAGTTCGAGCATTTCCGCATACGGCAAATTCGTCTGGATGTAGATCACCGGGTAGTTTCCTGATGCCTTAATCAGCATTGAGCCCCTGGACAGGGTTTCGCTGCCTGATGGGTCGATGTTTTCCGTCACGGTGAAGTCAGGGGAGCCGATGGACACGGTGTGACTGCCGCGGAAGCGACCGCCTACATAGCCCTGCCCTGCCGCCTTCGCATCGACAAAGAAGTTCTCTTTGCGCTCACGCTGGGTCAGCTTCTTGAATTTCTTCTTGCCGGTGTTGGTCGCGTTGCGGGTGTCGACGTTGGCGTCGTAGGCATCAGCCAGGGATGTGTTCTTCGTCCGCAGCTCGGTGTTGGCCTTCCATAAATCCGGGTTACCTACCGGTGATCTCTGGATTACCTCGCTCAGCATCGCCAAGGCGATTGACTGGACATGCTGCGTCACGTCCTCGTCGATCTGGTCGGCGAAGTCGCGCAAGCTGTGACTCCATCCGGCCTTGGCGTTCATTTACGGAGCCCTCAGTTGTATCTGGTAGGTAGCTGACGCCGGATCAACCTGCACGCCCTTGACCACGTAACTGACGCTCTTGGTCCGGTCAGCCAGGTCCGGCGCCGTGATCGTGTGACCCTCGGCTGGCCGCTCAGTAACCTCATTGGTCAGCGCGATCAGCTTCAGGTCACCCGACAGGATGTTGATGTTGTCGATGCGCTTGGTTTCGTACTCAGCCAGCACGCCGCGACCGGTGTAGGTCACCGGGACGGATGTAGTCGTTTCCTCGACCGGGTCGTAGACGCCTGGCCCCTGATACGAGCCAGTGAATGCCGACACGGCATCGGCCAGCTTCCCGTCGAAGGCCTTGGCCAGCTTGGTCTGAAGCTTGTCCTGTAGGCCCATGCTCAGCCCCTCACCATCGGAATGGAATTGGTGCCAGTGGTCCAGGGATAGATCAGCGCCAGGGCGAAGCTCTCCCCAGAGGACAGCGCGACAGAGCCCTGAACATAGGTCTCGCTGACGGACGTGCCAGAGGTGGCCGATACCGTCTCGCTGATCGTCTCGCGCTCGACGGCCTTGTACAGCGCGCCCGTCGAGGCGATCTTTGCAACCTGGGCGCCGGCCTGCTTGATCTCGGCCGGTACTTCGGCGGGAACAGGACGCTTTATCTTGCTGGTCAGCCAGGCGTTGACCTGCATCACAGACAGAACCGGATCACCGGCACCCGCCCAGTCCGACCCCAGCAATGCGTCAACGTCTGCAACAGTGATGAAGTCGGTCATGGGTTATTCCTGTTCGGCCTTCTGGCCTGCACCGCCGGACTTCGCAGTCTTGATCGGCTCGGGATGCTTGTAGTCATCCGGCGCGAACTTGGCGTCGATGATCTTGTAGCCCTTCTGGCGCAGTTCAGACTTGCGCTCAGCGGTGACCGGATGCTTCTCGTAAACGACTTTCTCGTCCATGGTGGACTCCTGGCAGGTGGATCAGGCGACCCGAAGGCCGCCGTCTCGATTTCGATTACTTGGTAGCGTCACCGATGGTGATAACGCCAGCCGAGGCCTTGATGCTGTTCGCAACCAGATCCCAGTTGGTGCCAGTGGCCAGCTCGGCGC
>Ga0207655_1000458_pt1 | contig 53410 bp, 92 predicted proteins | sample KBSM44metaG_FD_184398 | JGI IMG/M metagenome (GOLD analysis project Ga0207655, IMG submission 184398) | Miscanthus rhizosphere microbial communities from Kellogg Biological Station, Michigan, USA - KBS M4-4 metaG (SPAdes) (version 2) | ecosystem: Host-associated > Plants > Roots > Rhizosphere >...
AGAAATAAATACCGCAGACCCAAGAACTTCTTCGCCGGTCAACTGGACGCCATCGGAAAGACCGCTGTCATTGCCATGGAAAAGCTGCGCGGTATAGGTGCCGTCAGTAATGGTGCCGGAGATGATGTAGAACTCCAGTGACTCAGAACCAGCGGTATCGATGATCGCGCCATCGGTGTTGGTGTTAGTTGCGATTGCGGCAATGGTCAAACCAAGACGGCTGGTCGCTTCGTTGTGTAGATCAAATACCTGGAACATGGCGACCCCCTTAAGGCTTGGTTTTCAGGATTTTGAACGCTTCCGGCAGAACCACTTGACCGTGGTTGTAGCGGTGGAAGGTCAGCTCGATGATGTTGTTCTTCTTGCGAGTCACGTCATCGCGGATCACTTGCAGGCCGGTCCGGTCGATGATGGTGTAACCGCGCTGGAAGTCGGCGTAGACCAGACTAAGCGAGTTAGCCGTAACCGATGGCATGTCCTGCATGATGATGTATGGCGCGCCTGCCAGAGTGTTTGGCTGGGTTGGGCCAAGACCTACTTGCCACAGGTAGTGGTCGTTGGTCGAGCCTTTCAGGGTACGCAGAAGGGCCAAAGTCTGGCGGTTCATCGCATACATTGGGTTGTAGCCAACCTTCAGATCGCCAGCCAGCAACAGCACGTCGTCGCCAGTGATCACGCCGCTGGTCGAAGAAGTGCGAGCATCAGCCACGACGGTAGCGTTTGCCAGGAAGCCTTCAGGCTGTTTGGCGCCAGTACCGAGCGTGAACTTGTTGCCTTCAGTGAATGCGAACGCCTCGGCCACATCATTCATGATCTCGGATTCCATATCGAATTCCGAGTCAATCAGCTGGTCGTAGGTGTAAGGTACGGTCACAGTCAGGCGGTACGCGGTCAGAGTTTCCTGGCCGTAAGTCGAATTGCTTTCGCCGCCAGCAGCTGCTTCACCTTCATAGGTAGCAACCGGGATGGTCACGCGAGTCGGGATTGAGAGGGTCTTACTGCCGACAGTGCGAACACGAGCAACAGAGCGCACCGGAGAAATCTCGGTGATCTTCTTGATGATCATGTTGTCCATCTCAGGCATGACCAGATAGCCGCCCTGAGTTGCGATGTCGGTGCGCAGAGTCGCCTTCTGTTCAACGCTGAGAGCATCCAGGCCTTTCTGTGCGTACAACTGCATAGCCTTGTATTCAGGCTTGTCCTTGTAGTTCTCGCCGGTCGAGCCTTTACGGGACAATTCCAGTTCCAGACCGTCGATACGCTCTTTCAGCTCTTCAGCTGCTTTGCGCTCTTCAGCGAGCCTGGTAGTGAATTCCTGGCTGGCCTTTTCCTGCTTTTCAAGCGCGGTATTGGTGGCGTCCACCATCGACTTGAACTGCGCAGAATCAGCCCCGTATTTTTCAACGGTATCGCGCAGAGCTTTGACAGCCCCCAGCGCTTCTTGGTTGATATCAGTCATGTCATTTTCCTTCGAATTTAGTAGTCAGGGTTTTAGCAAGTTCCAACAAGCTTTTTAGCTCATCGACAACTTCTGCTCCGGTAGAATCTTCCCGATTCCCTGACTTCCCTTCGTCTCGAAGAAAAGTTTTAAGCGCGGATGCCAAGCGCTTGGATGTTTGATTGGTGAAGGATACGCCTGACTTGAAGAGTTTTTCAAGGTCTCTTTCGGTCAGCACGGTTAAGTCATCGACGCGCAGGCCGGACTTTTGAGTGAATGGCGATTCCATGTCCATCTTCTTGTAGTAGCGCTCGACGTTCGCAATGACGGCGGCACGGTCAGAGTCTGGGATGTTGACGCCACCGCGAGCGCCACTCAATGCAGCGGCCGCCGCGAAGATGCCGCGAGGGACTGCAGTTAGCGTGCCGTCGATCACATCGGCAATCGGCAACTTATAGGCGCCGAATTCATCGGCATTCTCTTCATCGAACCACAGGAAGGCTTTGCGATATTGTTCGCTTGGCTCATCAGTGGAATCTAGGAATTCCTTCACGCGGCCAAGTGCGGCGTCGGAGTTCCAGGCCAGGTCGCGGGATGCAAGCGGGAGATCCTGGAATGGGACCGCCGACTTCATGTCGGTGATTACGGCCTCTGGGTTCATCGGCATCGTGACAAGTGAAATCTCGTAGAGCTTCAGCTTCTTCAGTAGGCGCTTACCAGACTCAATCGCATAGTCCACGACGCCATAGCCGATTGACATCGAGCTGATGCTTTCAGCCTTCATCTGAGGAACTACGCGACCACTGACGAAGGTATCAGCTTTCGGCAGCCGACCTTTAACGAATAGGCCGCGAGAGTCTTCTCGCAGGTCTGTGTAACTGCCAACCGGCTCATCGCAATCATGCTGCCACAAAGCCGGGAGTTTGCCGGTCTTCTTGCTGGCCATCAGTTCGGCGACGGTTTCAGTGAATGCGCCGGAAACTACGACATCATCGCCGAGGTCGACATTTCCGAAAGTGGACGCGTAACCTTCGAAGATGAAATAGTCCGCATCCTCGGTGATTTGTTTAACCTCAAATGGAACAACCATCTTCTTCATGCATACATCCTCAAAATAGATATTGGGCGCTGCAGCGGCAATGCGCGATCTCGCGAACCGGTGCGCCTAATGAAGTATCGCCTGGGTACATCATACGCGAACTCCCTACATTAAACGCCTCATTGATTGGCCGAGTCTGGCCGTGAGCATCATGATGCGTCGGGCGAACTCTTTTATCACGAAGCGTAATCCAACTTTTTTTTAAAGTAACAGGTGTTGGCGGTGGAGCGATAGTTGGTTCTGTCGGGGCAACTGGCTCGGCTGGTGTTGGCTGGCTAGGAATGCTCGGTGCAAACGGAGACGGTCTCGGCACAAATGATGGGAATGCATTTGGCGGAACCGGGATGCCAGGGATTCGGGTATTGGTCACGACCGATGCTTCGACAGCCTTGGTAGTTTCGGCTGACATCTGCGTCTCGGTAACCGCTATCAGATCGACGCGGCCACGCAGGATACGCTTGAGGATCGCTGTGGCGGTCAATGCGAGTGAACGCTTATCAGCGGGCTTGCCTTCTGCCGATAACGCTTGGCGGGCCTGGTCAATAGCATCGCTCATGTCTTTAGCGGTTGTCTGCGCAATGAAGTCCGCTTGCTCTGGCGCATGTTGTTCGCGCCACAACAGGAAAATAGCAGCTATCAGTTCCTTTTCGTGCTGGTCTTCTTCGGTCGGCTTGGCTGCTTTGTTCCGCAGCTGAGCAAAGGTATCGACTTTGTTGTGCAGGAGGATCGCGCCACTGAATGCCTTCTGCACTCGACGGTAATGATCCTCTAGCAGCGACTCGAAGGAAGTTCGATAACGACCGATCTCTTGTGGTTGACCGGTGCGCCCAACCGAAACACGGAAGTCATCGACCACTCTCGCGAATATCTTGCGAATTCCAGGCTTGACCAGCGCTTCGAGTCGCAGTTTCTCAGCGACTTCGCGGACTAGGATTTCTTTACGGCTGGCCATCATCTAACTCGCGATGGATGGCTCGGGCCATAATTCGATTTTGGATGTCATGGATGTCGCGCATATGCTCAGCATTATCTTGGCCATGCGGTGCTGGTAATTCGATCAGTGCATTCCAAAGATCGGCCGTCATACCGAGAATATCTTTCTCTTGCTCAGTCAGCATTCGCCGCATCCTCAGCCATCAAACGCGCCGCAATCGTCGAATCATCAACATTGTCATCAGTAAACAGATCAGTCCCGACCGGAACCAGAGTGGAAGCTTGATAAAGCGTATCGCCGCCTTCAAGCGGTTCACGGTTTGGCAGTTGAGCGCGCAATTCGTTGATCGTTTCAACGCCCAACTTCTGGCGGTCGAGCAGCATCTTGACTCGTCGGTCAACAAGGGCATCAATCGATTCCGGGTTGAATGTCAGCGAGACCCGAGAAGGATCAAGCCCATAGCGAGGGAGGAGAAACCGACCAAGTCCGTCGAGAAGGACGTCGGCCAATGGAAGTACAGCGCGGTCATACAGATGATAAACAGCATGCTCCATATTGTTATCAGTCGAAGCATCTTGGCTCACCAATGGCAATGGGATCTTGTAACGCAGAAACAGCGCCTCGCGGGCTACCGAGTCAAGCTCGGCATAGTCCATGTCCTTGTTGGTCGTGCCAGCTTCGTGAATCACCATGTCGCTGGAGGATACCACCGCAATACGACCGGCATTGCCAGCACCAGCTAATGCCCGATTTACGCTGTCACGACGAGCAACATGCTCATCCTCGGTCATCGGATCTTTGAACTGCACGATCAAACTCAGGCGACCGCCGTTATCAAGCAGCGCCAGGTTATGCACGCGGCCCTGGATCTGTTGCTTGGCTTCAAGTGCGACAGCCTCAAGCGGACTATCCGCAAGAGTCTCATTCGTACGCGAAGAGAATCCATGCACACGGAACAGCTCGCGCAGATTGCCGTCATAGTAATTGACCTTTCGGGCGCGCTCACTGCGAAGGTAGTCACCTCGTGCGCGACCATTAGTCACCAAGAAGGATTGCGGATACCGGTCAATCGCGTTCTCAATAGTTGATATCGTCTGCGGTTTGACGGCGAATAGCTCAAGAGGCGGTCGACTGATACCGCCGCCACCGTAGTAGTAGCATTCACGAGTCAGCAGGTAATGCCTGGCAGCGGCGCCGATGAACCCAGCCCAATTGTCGAAGCCGTTTGGCGACTTCAATAGGCGCAATAGTTCATGATCATTCACATATTTGCCGTCTTCCATCTGGATGACCGGCTGCAAGTGCTCGATCTCATCGGCAATCATGTCGACTGCAATAGCGACACTCGAGCAAGTCCGATAGAACTCCATCGCAGCAGTAGGAGTCATCCGGCCGCCACCAAAGATCATGTCCATCAGCGATCCGCGCTGAATAGGAATCTCGGAGACGCGACCGCCTGATTTGATCTCGGGCTTTTGCCAAAACTTCAGGCGATCATAGAATGCCATGGACGAATTCCGCTAAATAGTTCGCTGATGATACCTGACAGCGGCGGTCAAGTCATGTTAGTCGGCAACGACTAAAGTGATGTTTACGGTCTGGCCGGATACCGGAGTAGCGGCAGATGAAAGAACCTGAATGGATAGGACGGTTGTTACGGTGCGCGCCTCGACCATTACCGCGAATCCGGTTTCGCTGGATGCGGTCACTCTTACCGAATGCGTGTTAGGCGCACCTACCATTGACGGGATGACAGTTGGTGCTTTGCCGGCAGCAAATGGCGTCGGATAAACGACCGAGTACAGGCCGCTGGAGTTTGTGGTACCGGCATAGCTGACGATCTTGTCAGTCTCCAATTGCGAGTAAGGGAGGATTGGCATCACATCACCTCGACAGCTAGAGCGCCATTACCTTTGAACCAGACTTTAGCAGTGCCTGCCGGGACGCGCCACAACCCAAGCGGCTCAATGATAAATCCATCAAGATTAGTCCCTGATGGCTGCGAGCCAATATTTTGAACGTTAACAGGGCCCATCGATTTATTCTGCACGACTAACTGCGTACCGGAAACAATGCCGGTAGCTGCATAGACCTCGACGTAGGCAGTCGGAATAAGCTGAACATCGGCAATTGTGGCCATGGTCTAGACCTGCGTTAGAGTTGTGTTAGAAATCAGGACGCCGAGAAAGGCAGCCGTCAAAGCAGTATTGTTGGCATTCACGAAAGTGCACCGGAGCGCGACATCGGTCTTTTCAGTCGAGATAATCCCAGGGATACCCTCGTGCCGGTATGGCACCGTATCGCTAATGCTGAATTCCAATGGAAGTCGATAAGTACCAGTTGGAGATCGAAAGAATGTCGCAATAGTTGCGCTGGCACTGGCGCCACTCCTCACCATTGAACCAAGGATCGAATGTACGCTAAGTGTGAATCCAGCCGGAACGGTGTAAACAGCCTGCCTGGTGATGCCATAGCCAGCCGGGATGATCCCGCGAACAGTGCCAGCACCAGCATCACGAATGTTGATGTCGCCGACATTTGTTTGGGTTGAGCCAGACGTCATAACTAAGGCATTGTTGATGCGGAATAACTGAGTCGGAATTACTACCGGAGTCAGGCCATTGAGCGTAATTGTCTGCGCCACTTCTACATAATTGATATCAAGACCATTGATCAGGACTGTCCGAGCGCCAACACCAGCAGATGAATCGGTAGCGTCGGTCGATACGATCTCAAGAGAGGTCGTAGCCGTCATCCACGGATAAAGACCGCCGCCAGTCCAAACGGTCTCCGGGAATGTCGCGGTATCAATGTCTGGGTTGTTGCCGAGTGCAGTCACGCGGCGCACGCCAGGCACCATACCGAGGCCTACAGCCGTATAGAAGTCCATACCCTTTGCATGCGCCTGCGTGATCCAAGCGGCGGCTGCAGAATGGCGCTGAGTGGCCTGCTCTTGCACAAGGAGTACGGCATTGCCATTAGGAGATAGCGCCCATAGCCCAGGCTCGCCAGGCGGGATCTCAAGCGGGTCACTAGGGTCGGTAGGGGATACGAGAGGAATGCCGCTAACCGTGGTCGGCATCGCAGCAGACGCCACGATCATTACGGCCAAGCTGGTGTTCTTGTAGATCGCAACCTCGGTGCCGACCGCAATGCCAGAGGCGGCATATAGATCAGTCCATACGCCTTGAGGAATATTTATATTGACTCGCGTGACTGCCATTATCGCGCCTCCTGTGATGGCGCGATCGTATCATTTGGCGGATCCAATTGCGAATTACTTGCGCAGTAACTCGGGAAATCTCTTGCCGAGATATTGCTTGCCATCTTTCGCCATATCCCAGACGCCCGACACTTCATGGTGATGGGTTGGCTCTGACTCAGGATCTGTAATAAGGCGATCTCGTTCAGCAGCCCTCATCCGTTTATGCCACAGCCGCTTGTCAACGGATTCGCTTTCTGCGGTTGAGATTCCGCAGATTGGCGTTTTCCTGCGGCTGCGGCTCATAGCCCAATGAAGCCTGCAAGAATCACAAAGATAACCGGAGCAATGATCAGCAGCAGGATGCCTTTGAGCGCATCACCCGGCTTATGCTTGCTCGGGATTGGCTCGTAGTGCCGCTTAACGACTGACGGCGCCTGCTGAATCTTCATTTCTCGCCAGAATTCAGACCAGATCCATTTGATAACTTTCTTGGTGGTGATTGCCATGATGATTCCTCGGTGTTTAGATGATATTGCACGGCTATAGACCTGCTGTCAACCAGCAAAGAACGGATTTTTCTTCGTCACGAAGACTTCAGCCAGCGCATCGATCATCACGTCAGTCTGGTCATCGTGCTTGTGGCTGTCGTCAGCGGTGAATGACGCGACCTCAGAGATCATCTCGTAGTTGTCCTTGTCGCCATACGGGAGAGCCACCTTCTTGGCAGCATGGAATCCTTGCACGTCCAGGCCGCGAGTCAGTTTGTCACGGTCGCGCTGAACAGGCGTTACTCTGAGCGGCAATCTGTTCTCCATTTCTTGGATCAGACCGGTGCCGCTGGATTTATCCTCGACCAGAACCTTTCGCAGATTGCCAAACTCTGGCCCATTCTTTGCCCAGCTCGTTTTGACGAATGACTCGAATTCAGTGCGCAACACCGTGGCATTCATCCTGGCGCGCCGGTACCCCATTCGATAGATCGGATCTTTCGGATTCTTCGAGACGCCCCATTCAGCAAAGACCGTCCAGTCGTTCCAAGTGTTGGTCTTCTGAGCGGTGTCGACGGTGATGAATCGATATTCGAACTGATCCGGCATGGCGATATCAGCACCTTCATCCCTGTCGCCATAAGTCAGGAAGTCATCAGCCGAGAAGATGCCGCCATCAAGGGTGTCAGGGTCTTGCATGTACTGGCTGCTGAAGGTGTACGGGTGAGCATCACGCAGCGCGATCAGGTCGCCAATGCTTTCCTTCTTCGGCCAGTACGACCAATAGCCGCTTACCTTTTCAGATGAGCAGATATCGCGAATGCATCGTTCGCGCAATCCATCTGGCAGCGACTCGATGTATTCCTCATTGATCAGCGCCGGAATCTTGATATGCAGGTCGATCTTCAAGCCCATGCCGCCAGATAGCAGGAATGCTGTCGAGTCGTCGACGTGGCCGCGCTGCTGTATCGCAACGAATGGGGTTGCGCTATGAGCCTTACGACTGCGCAGCGTGTTCACCAGACGAACGTGGGACTTCCTGCGCTTCGTCTCGCTGAACAGGTCATCCATTTTGTCCCAGTCATCAGCTTGGATGTGACCGGTGTAGCCGGTTTCCATGTAGCCGCCACGGACGCCAGTGATCTGGCCACCACTAGGCCGGCTGAACAATTGATGAACTCGCTTGCCGTCACGCTCCAGCGTCCAATCATCAACCTTGTCCTTTCCGATATCGAACGGGTAGAACCTGGCAAACTCGGCCGACTTGACTAGGGCTCGGGAACGCTCGCTGTTCTCGTTGACCAGATCCTTCGAGTAGCTGGTGTTCAGGATGCGCACGCGGCGATGCTTGATCATCGCATAGACCGGCAAATGGATCGACCAGAATTCGGTCTTTGTGCCGCCAGGCGGGATGTTGATGATGATGTTATGAGCCTCGCCCGCAAACAACTTGCGTGCTGCCCAGTCGTAGTAGTGGTGATGCCAGTTGGTGTGGAAGGTGTCGCCTTGAGTCAAGTTGAACCACAGACTTGAAAAAGCCAGCGGTCCAGACTCTCCAGCAGCAACTAATGCCAGTCGCTCAAGGTCAGAAAGGTTGTCCCATTCAATTGGCTTAATTGCCATATCAGTCGATCAACTTGTCAACAAGTGCCTTGACTACTTCAGCGTCGACAGACTTAGGCGACATGGTGCCATCAGAACTAACGTGATCCTGAGTGATTTTGTCACCGTAGATCTTCGGCGCAATCTTAGACAAGTACCACTTGCGAACATCAGTACGATGTTTTGCCCAAACGTTATAACCAAGGTCTATTGAGCCATCTTCTTTTTTTCTTGGTTCTTCGTCGGCAATATCAAATAGCTCTTCGGCAAGCGCCGTACATCCATCTTGTTTTGCGCGCGCGTATTGGTCTCGCAGTTCAGGCTTATCATTGAGCCAACGAAATACAGAGCCTTTTGCTGGCATCCCATCACGCTTGCAAACAGTGCGCAATGATTCACCTGTAGCCAAATATGCACAGATCTCATCGAATAGTTCTTGGGTAAATTCAGCCACGATCAACTCCCTCTCATTGCGAATAACTATACCCCACAAAGACGAAAGCCCCAAGCTGGTTAGAGTCTGGGGCTTTCGGTGCTGGTTACCGATCCAGCGGCTGACTACAGGTCTGCCTGCAACTGCCAGATTGTGATACAGATGGCCGGTGCTTATCTCCGGCGTTACCGGCATACCTACATCCGGCATAAGTAACTACAGCGCATCAGCCTGCGCATTCATCTGCATCGGTCAAGCCATCAACTGCGTATTCGATCCGGTGATCCGACCTATCGCTGCCACAATCGATGACTTGCCGATAAAGACGACTACCCAACAACCTCAATCTCAACCGCCACCCCATTCTCCCTGATCGCCTCAACCTGGTAGCTGGCATGCTCAGCGTCGATAGCGTAGAAGTACGCCGAGAAGCTGCCGTCAGGTGATCTGAACTCTATGCTGAACAGTTTCCATTCGATGCCGCTGACAATTACGGATGGCTGTAGGTTCATGGCGTGGTGACCCTTTGAATTCGTTAGACCGCCTGTGCGGGCACTCATCTGCGGGAAACCATAAACCCGCCTACGGTTTACGCGAACACCTCAGGCGCTTTGATCCGTCGTTCGCGCGATGATCTGGCGGATAGAGTGGTCCGCCGCTAAACCTGTTATGCATGCCGAGCCGTAACGGCCTGCCAATCAACGATTTAGCTGCTGATTGGGTTCCGAGTCTTCGGGCACTTGTCGGTGGCGCTGGTTATTCGTTGCAGCGGATGGTGTCGATCTGCAGCTTTTTCGGCGGATCTAGCATCGACCTGCTCATTCACTGCACCGCTATAGTCTCACCATGCGAGAAGGATTGCAACTGCCCGTGAAAAATAAATTCCTGACTTTTTGGTAAGGTTTACAGGCTGGTAACTGTTCCCTCTGTGTTACTTCAAAAGATAACAGCTGCAGCCCAGGTGGGGCGCGGCTTTCAGCAGATCTGTTCCCTTGTTCCCTCGTTTCCGGCTGCACGCAAATAACCCACACTGAATGCACGGTTGAAATAATTATTATTTTGAAAGAATCATTCTCATTTGAATAGGTGCGTAAAAAAAAAAAAAAATAGAGAGAACAAGGGAACACTTTGGCTAAAACCCTTACGTGGCATGGCTTGGCGCTGTTATTTTTTGAGGGAACAGAAAGGGAACAGTTACCACTTTTGTGCTGTTTCATGCCATTTTCAGCGAAATAACAAAGGCCGCAAAGGATCACAAAGACACATAAGGGCGCGAAGATCGCAAAGGAATTTGCACCGAAAAATCTCTCAATCTGAGGGTGTTGAATTTAAATCGGGATGACGCTACAGTAAGGGCCGCAAACAACTGAGGATGCCAAAGATGCAGGTAGAAAAATCCATACCGATCCCGACCAGGAAGCTCTACAAATTCGAGCGCATGGCCATCGGTGACAGCTTCTTTTTCGAAGAACTGGATGAGGTAGAGAACTGCTCAAGCTCTGCTTACTCGTATGCGAAAACCCACAAGAACGGATTCAAGATGACCCGCCGCAAGGTGGATGGCGGTTACAGGATTTGGAGGATCGCGTAGTGGATATCGATATCAGTAACCCGCCTACTTTCGAGGCGTCGCCAGTCGATATCTACGTTGACGTTTTGCCTGATGAGGATGACTTTCATCTGGAGGCTTATGACATCGGCGTCATTGAGCAGCCTCTGGTTTCCGAGGTTCCGATCCCTGCGCCTGTCAGAAAGCAGTACAAGCCGAGAGTAAAGGCTGAGCCATTGAGTGATGCCGAATTCATCCCGGCCATGATGGAAATTCCAGAGCGACTGTCCAATACAGTGATCGGCCGCCTAGCCAATATCGCCCATAAGAGAATTGAATTCCCGGAAGTGAGTTCATTGTTTTCATTGCTGGCAACGGCGAGCTGTTCGGTATCCATGTCCTATTCGGTTGAATATGCCACTGGCGATCCGATCTCTCTTGGTCTATATGTAATCGTCGAGCACCCGCCTGCAACCAATAAAAGTTATCTGCTCGGGATAGGCCTTAATCCTTATCGTCTCGCCATTGAAAAGCATAATAAGCAGATCGATGGAAAGAATATTGAGATAAAAGAACGCGGCGGAAATGAGGGCGTGCAAAATCTTAAAAGAACATTTTGCCTTACGTCTGACGGCACTTCAGCATCTATCGATGGAGCATTAACTACTTGCGCCGAAGGTAGGTTTGTAATGTCCAGCTCAGAGCAAAGCGGACTTATGTCCCTTTTCCCGGAGAGTGGGACATTTTCAAGTAACAACGATTTGCTTTTGAACGGATATTCAGGCGAATACATCGCCGGCCAGCGGGCGACACGCAAAGCATTTTCTGGAGTTGTCTTCGGCTCTATGGCTGTAATCGCGCAGCCTGGCAGCAGCAAGCGAGTGTTGACAGCATCCGGCGGCTCAGGATTGGCAGAGCGCTTCATTTATCTATCCGAGCCGGACACTATCGGGTTTCGCAAAAATGAAGGGATATACCCATCCAATGCGGAGAAGGCTCCTTTCCAAGAGGCTTGCATGAAATGTGTCGAGATATATTCCGCCAAGGTCTTGTCTGGCGCCCATCGTGAAGAGGCTGAGCGCGTCGTTATGGAGCCATCGAACCTGATACGGCTCAAGGCTTCAGCGGAGGGATACAAGATCCTGCAGGCGGCAAAGAACGCAACCGAAAGCTACCTGTATGAACTTAAATCGGCCGGCGAAATGGTCATGATGGGCTGGCTTGGCAAGATCATCACGCACGTCCTGAAGATCGCCGGAAATTTTCATGTGATCGAATGCCACGCAAACAACTGCAAGGTTCCTGAAATCATCCCAACCTGGATTATCGAAGAGTCGATTGAGCTAGTCATGACACTCTCCGAGCACATCAAGGAGATCATGAACGCTGCAGGCGAGTCCGGCTCCCAGGCCGAAGAGGAAACGATAATTGATATCTTGACCGACAAGTCAATGACATTAAGGGCTCTGGCGCAGAGAGCTAAAAGTCGCAGGCCATTCCGAGCGATGCCGGCCGGTTATGCAATCGCCAGCTCTAGGATTGCGGCGATGCTGAAATCAGGAAAGCTCATCGTAAGTTCATCCGGGAAAATTGAGGTCGTATGACCATCGAAGAAGCCATTCGTAGCCAATATGGCGTGAAGATCACTGTCATGCCCCCAGATCTTAAATTGAGGAAGTTCAAGATCGATCAATTGCGCAATGGTTTTCTGATGAAAGATACGAATTCTGGTGTTTTTGGTTCATTTATTGACGGTGAAGCGTTCATTTTCAATGAATTCGGCATCACTTCTCATAAGTTAGAGCACCAAGACCACAAAGAAATATGTGCAGAATGGCTGATCTGGGAGATTGCCAGGTCGATGCTTGAGCGCGGTGAAAAGTTGAGCATTATCGATGGCGAGCGATTGGCGCTCGCGGTGCAGAGATTGGAGGATTGGCTATGAAAAAGATTAATCAGATGGAAATTGGATTGACTAACAAGCTAAGTCATGTCGGCAAATCCATGAGATGCACCACTCTCGAGGAAGGTCGTGGCGTACTTGCTTATAGCCGAACCAAACACGGAATTCGAATGGAGGTCATTAGTGGCGATGGGCTCGACACCTATTATTTCGATGTTCCGGAGCACGCTATCGCGGTCATGGGTCTGATGGTTGCCGACCAGGATGAGAAGCTATGACCGACAAAAGCAGAGAGGCGTTTGAAGCCTGGTACCAGGCGGATATCCCGAACTGGACGCTGCGGTTCAACCGGGAGAATAACAGCAAGGGAACGTATTCATTCGCTGGCACTGAGAAAGCGTGGCAGGCATGGAAAGCGAGTCGAGCCGCATTAGATGCAGAGATCAAGGAATGGGTAGCCAATGGCAAGCCCGGACTTGAAAAGAATGCTGGATCAACCACAAATGATGCGCTATAGTCCAACCAACACAAAACAGCGGAGAGGCTGGAGATGAGTGATTACGAAGAGTTGAAGAAGCGTGCAATGTTGGCGACGCCAGGACCATGGGTTGAAGTAGATGATGAGGATAGTGCTGGCGGTGCAGTCTTTATCATTCCCGATACAGACCTATGGACTCCGCCTATTTGCAGAATAACAATAGAGGCTGATGCGGCATTCATTGCTGCTGCGAACCCTCATGCAGTGCTGGGATTGATCGCCGACCTCGAATCCTACCAACAAGGCGCCAAAGCAGAGGCTGATGCTGGTGATGAAGTGCGGGCTGAGGTTGTCAGGCTCAAATCCGAAGTAGCCCGCTCAACCGAGCGCGAGATCCTGCAACTGGCTGAGATTGAATCGCTGCGCAAGGTGGCTAACGAACTTCGTCGATTCTCAGTCTGCGAGCATATGCATCACGACAGGCCGGATCAGCATGAGGCTGATGAGCCTTGCAAGGTACTAACCAGAATCGACGCCATCATTGCTATGGAATCCCTCTAATGTCCAGAATCGAAGAACTCCAAGGCCGCCGCTGGGCGAAAGAAATCTGCATGTCGTTCTACGCTGAGCTGACTGTGTTGGGCGGCTATGAACGGCTGATTGAGAAGCTCCAGTGGGGATTAGTCGAGAAGCCGGAAGGGTACAAGATTGGCGTCCGGGAAATTATCAGTGTTGTTGAGGATGTCGGGCGGTTTAGTGGTGTTGGGAGGGATGGGGAATGAAGGCGACGATGGATGTGCATGGTGTAATCACGCTGAAGCCAGAGAGCAGTATTGAGGCTTTTGCATTGCGCAATTGGATTGATGATGCATGGATAAGCCAAGAAGATCTTATGCGGATGGAGAGTGGCCATTGGCGCTCATCAAATCTGATGGTTTGCACGGATTTTGAAGAGGCTGAATCATGACCCCATTCGAACAAGGCTACAAAGCATTCCTGGATGGCAAGCCGAAAGACGGCAATCCGTTTGACGATAAATCGCCATGGTCTGCGAATAAGTGGATTGATGGTTGGACTCGGGCTAGGAGGGATCGGAAGTGACATTCATAATCAAACATCAAACCCAGCCAACTAGCAATACATGCTTTTCTACCTGCATGGCAATGATCAAGGGTGATCCGGTCGGATATGTCGTCTCGCAGATTCATGAATGGTATTTCGATTCGGAAGAATTGGTCAGTACTCGGCAGGCGCTGAATTACCTGAAGATCCCATTTGAATCATTCGACACGGTCGACCTGCCTCATTTCCAGAAAGATGGCGTGTACCTAGTCGCCGCACCGTCTCTCGGCATGCCCGGGTGGATGCATCAGATTCTTTGTGAAGTATACGATGGGGAATATGTAGTACTTGATCCGCTAAACGGCTATTCGAATGACCAGAAGTCTTATGCGGCCATTGTCTCTGACGAATCAAGACAGGTGAAACTGCATGGGTACGTGATTGACGCCTTCATTCCTCGCAGCTATTTGATCGAACGATATCAAGGAGTTGCCAAATCATGACCCTCCTAGTAATGGCCAGCACCGGACGCAACAATTCCAGCTGGACGAAAGTTCAGGCGATTCGCATAGGGCTATGGCGGCCGCAGATTTGTGATGATGCCACTTCTGAAGGTCCGCATTGCAAGGTTCAATTTCGAGGTGGGAAATGACTACTCAAGTAATAAGCTATCGAGTACCACCAGAACAAATTGAAGCTATCGACAAATTGTGTTCCTCGACTGATCGCAGCAGGGCATATCACATGCGACGCGCACTTGTTGCTTATCTTGAGGCAAATTCTTGGCAGATTATTACTCCGAAAGAGTTGGTGAAATGAGCAATTGGATTAAATGCAGCGATAAATTGCCGCCAATCGGCGAGCATGTTCTTTTGACTGTTGAGTTCATGCGCAATGACTGGCGCACCAAGGTTGGCGCGATTGATCCAGAAACCGGCATGTGGTGGACTCCTGGAGCATCGTGGACACCTTCTCATTGGCAACCATTACCAGAGCATCCAGTTGATGACTAACTCAGCCGGAAAACCATGCCCACTATGCGGCGCACCCATGTCAAACCTGACATCTCAGTTCGTCAGGATATGCACCAATGGCAAGTGCGGGCATGTGGTTGAATGGAAGTTGAGTGTTGGGCAGAAGCCGCTTTTTGCTTAGGAGGTTGGAATGAGTTACCACTACAAAGATACCAATTGCATTGACCACACCAATCGTTTGGGATTTGTAAAGATGCCAGAAGGATATGCACTGCTTCAGCTGGACAGTGGCCATTTCATGTGGCGTCACGAGGCAAGCGATGATGAATCGTGTATTCATTGGAATAAATGGTGGGTCTATCGTGGCGCAAAGCTTAATGAGAAGCTAACGAGGCTTGCTGCTAAATGAAACGCAACTGGCTAATCCACATACCAGGCTACGCACCATTCGCCATGCTGTCGCTGGACGGCGAACTTGATTGCGAGCAGGCGCTGGCTGAGGCTCGGGCGATTTGGCCGACTTGTGAGGTTAGTTGATGGAAAATTACAACGAAGACATTCAGAAGTGGATAAAGCGCAGCAACCGCAAGGCAGCGAAACTGATCCGCACAAACGACGGCAAGCACCATATCGTTTATTTCGACAAAGGTAAGGCGCGAGTTGGCGTTGTGCATGATGGCATGTACTGCCGCTATGGGATCTCCTGCCGTGGTGCAATGTACTCGACAGATCCTATGTCGCTTTGGCAGTCAGGCCCTGGCTCGTGTACTGCGGAAGACGTTAAAGTCATGCAGGACTATCTGCATGGATCAAGCAACTATCCTGATTTCGATTTCGGATCTATCAAGGGGATGAAATGGTGAGCATGCGAAATACAACCTGCCTAATCGGCGCCCTGATAGCCGGCCTTGGCTATGGCGCCTACCTAACCGGGCATGAAGCAGCTGGTATTGCGGCGCTGATCGTTTCGGTTGTGGTCTATGGGATCGTCGTGAGGATTTGGCCATGAGCCTGTTTCAATGTGAGAAATGTGGCTGCTGTGAGAACACAGCGCTGGCCGCCCAAGGATTCCACTGGATGGCCGATCTATTCGATTGGACCTACGCCCCGGAACTTGAAGGGAAACGCCTGTGCAGCGCATGCGGCCCTACGCTTTATCGTGACGGCAAGCCTACAAAGTTCGGAAAATGGCACGACGTGTTTGAGCGCACCTTCCTGCCACTAGGGATGTTCCGCACCAACGAACGCGGCAATCTTTCCCATATCGAGACGGGTAGCGAGGACTATCGCGCGTTCGTCATCCATCCGGTGGTGCCATGATCACCATCGCCGCCCTAGCAATCGGATTCTTCCTTGGCGCCGCATGCGTTCTTGGCTGGATCCTCTATCTGATCAGGCGCGGGTAATGGCCTGGCAATCAATCGGCCTAGACACTGTGCGTCAAGGCCGCTTCACCCTCTACAAATCCCGCCTACCCGCCGAAGTCTACTGGCTCAGCATCGACGGCCAGCCTCCAATCCGATGCGCCTCCAAAGAAGAAGTTCAGGCCGTGATTCGCCGGACGAACGGCAGCAAAGAATAATTGCTATCCTGAATTTGTCGGGCTATAGTTCATTTCAACAGAGACGAACACGGAGCAGCAGCCATGGAATATCTCCCCGCAATCATAGCTCTAGGTTTTTTCACCGCAGTCATCGCCTACGTCCTTTGGAGTAACTGAAATGTTCGCACTAGCTATCTTTTGTCTGTTCATGAGCCGCGACGCCAAGACCGCCAGATCCAAACCTGTCTATGTCCGCACCTGGCCCGATGAAGTACCTGGCTATCCGGCTTCTGACTTCGTTAGGAATCTGTAACTAATCCATGAGGTGAGGTCATGAAAAACAATAAAGCAATAGACGCCAATCAACCCTGGATTCCAGGCTGCTGGGTGGTTGATGGCAAGCCGGTCAGCATCAAGTTCTTCGAAGACGACAGCCGCCGCAAATACGCAGTCGTCAAAGTTCGCGCAGCAATCATGAAGGCGTGCCGCCATGACAACTAAAACGCTTGATCAGTTTATTACTCGGTCTGAACCAGCTGCTAAAACTGACCGTCGCCAAAACACAACTTCGGCAATCACTCCACAACTGACCATCGCCCAATCGATCCGCCGCTCAAGTGATCCATACCAGGCTGCAGTAGCATCTTTCACGCGCCGCGAAGTTCCGCACGGCCAGAGCAAGCATACCTATTACTTCGAAGACCGTTCATTCCTGACCTTCGAAGTCACCTACACTGCCGTCGAGGATGGCGCGTCATAACGGAGAGGATCGATCATGACATTCATTCTCGAAGAAGACGGCGACGATACGATTTTTGCCGACGCTTGGTCCGATGCAGTTGCATGTCCGCGCGAACGTATACGCCAGGAATTGGCAGCCAAGATTGCCGAGTTCCAGAAAAACGACGGCAAGATCACAGTTGTTCCGACTGGCTTGATGACTGGCACTACGGAATTCTGCGCGAGGCTGGTGACTAACAACGCCGGCAAATTCACGCCAGCCGAAGTGAAAGCCTATGTGCAGCGCAAGACTGACGGCCTGCACTACAAGATCCGCAACGGTGACGCAGAAGCCGTTGAGATGATGAAAACTATGCTGGATACGGCGCAAAACACCACGGTACTGGCTAAACAGTTGCAATGCAGTACGAGCCGAGTCCAGCGCCTGATCGATGAGTATTTCCCAGCTGATGCGCGCGCTGATAAGTTCCGCCATAGCGACCGCGACATGAAGAAGCGGGCCAATGAACTGGAGCTTGTCGCCAAAATTCGCCAATGCTTGGCAGATGGCATGGTTGGAACCTGGCCGATCTGCAAAGCCTGTCATTCATCTTTTGCTGCGGTTACAGCAGCCAATAAGAAGTACAGGCTGGGGATTCCTCGTGGGAAGACTGGTCGCCAGCCAAAAGAAAAGGAGGCCGTATGACGCCGCATGATCGCTGGCTTGAGCCGGACGAACCCGAAACCGAAGACATCGAAACCGAGACTGATTTCGATGATGTTGAGATTAATGATTATCCGGAGGATTGAATGATGGGCGCACACCTAATCGCCCTGCTGGCGATCCTACTAAACACGGGCCTGCCCAACATGATTTTGGAGATTTGCAGATGAGTGAAGTGAAGCGCTATACAGCGCCATATGCATCGGTGAATGAGGATGAATTTGGGCTTTATGTTCGAATTGATGACTACACACAGGTTCAATCCGAACTGGCTGCGCTGCGGGAAGAGCTGGCCGATCGTGAGGCGGATGTTAGAGCACATGCAGGTCGCCGAATAGCCGCCGAGCAGCGGAATGCGGCATTAGAAGCACTGGCCCTACTGGCATTCAACTCTGGCGAGATGACTGGATGGTGGTGTGATCGTTATGCAGCACTCATCAAACCCACCGAATCGGGAGCAAGCGAATGAGCAGTAAAATTGAAGTTCCGCGTGAGCTTGCGGAGTACGCGGCTGCGTTACTGGAACAGCATTGTCAAGGTAATGTGTCGAACGAGCTACGCACCCTACTCGCCGCCCCTGTCGTCGAGCGCCAGCCGGTAGCGCGTGAATTCATTGAATCTGTTCGAGTGACGCCGAGTAAGCCACTCAAACACCCAATGCTGGCGAATGCTTGGGGCGATGGCGTCGATGACACTGTTACGGCCCTGATTTCCATGTTGGCCGCCGCCCCGCCCGAACTCGCCGAACTGCAAGCCACCATTGCACGGCTGACGGCGGAGAACGAACGGTTGCGCCATGGCATGAAAGGCGACTACGACCTTGACGCATGGCTCGACTGGGCGAAAGAGGCTGAAACACTCCGCGCCGAAATCAAGCGGCTGAAGGGTGGGCAGGGTGAGCCGGTGGCGTGGGGTACGATGCAGCCTGAGTTCCATGACGACGAACGAACCCTTATAACTGACAAGGCTTATGCCGAAGTCTACGACCGTCAGTGCTACACGCTCACCCCGCTGTTCGCCTCTCAGCCCGCGCCGGTATCGGTGCCTGATGGCTGGAAGCTAGTGCCAAAGGTGGCGACTCTAGAGATGAAGAACGCCGGCTGGCAAGAATGCGAGCGCCAAGGCATTGATCCGGAATCAGTCGAAATGCAAACAATCTGGACGGCCATGCATTTGAATGCACCGACCGCATCGACAAGGTCAAGGAGCTGAACCAATGAGCCACCCATCTGCGTACTACGAAGGAAAGGATCAACGAAAGCTTGGACTTGCTTCATCAGGCAACCCGTATAGAGCAATTACTAACCACTGGTCCTGGTGGCAGGCAGGATACAACGACATGGACATACAACTTTCAAAAGGTGAAGCCTATGTTCCAGCTAACACAAGAGCATATTGACATGTGGAATCGCGGATGGTCATGCCGAAACATTGCTCAAGTCGCAGGAGTTTCGCGGACGACAGTCTGTCGAGCGATGCGTCGAATGGGGTTCGATCTTTGTGATAGGCCGCAGCCAATTATTGCGAAAGCCATTGATGAATCACTGAGTCTTCGCGAGGAGGGAGTGTCGATGCGCAAGATTTCTGAGGATGTTGGCTATTCAGTCAGGCAAATTCAGCGATGGCTCAATCCAGGGGTTGCTGGCTAGGCCATGCTGGTCTATAGTTGCTATTCGAATGGTCTAGAGAGAGGGACGGGAAATGAAAATAAATTGGAGCATCGCCCCATGGTGGGCTGATTGCGTTATTCGTTCGGCCGACGATGAACTGAAGACCCTTTACTGGGCAGAGCCATGGGGAACTAAAGACGGCAAGCGCTGCGAATTAGGCGCGGAAGTTCGCCGGAATGATTGGATTAATATTGCCGACACGGCCAGTAAAGATCACCGATGGCTCCTTGTTGCTATGCGGCCTCCGCAGGTATCGGATCTGATTGCCAAGGGCTGGCTTGAATCGCCGTCGCTGTACGCTCAGCAGATCGGTCGGGTTGAGCGGAAGTTGTCTGAGTGGTCTGGCGATGGATCACCTCCAGTCGGGATGGTATGCGAAGCCCGTAAGCGTACTCCAAACAACTCAGGAGAGTGGATTTCTGGCGACGTTCGGTATTTGAGTGATTACACAATCGTTATAGGCGGTGATGATTGCGAATACGTCCATCATCCACGAACGCTTGAATTCCGCCAAGTCCGCACTCCAGAACAAATCGCCGCAACAGAACGCGAATCAGCCATCAAAGCATTCATGAGAATCGGCGACATCTACTATTGCGATGCCGAGAAACTTTATGATGCTGGCGCTCGGTTGCCTCAAACATCGAAAGGAAAGAAATAATGGGCTGGCAAATATCGATTACCGGATTTGTGATATTCGCGTGCGTAGTAATATTTGATCATGGGCCTGACTGGTTTCAGCACTGGCTTAAAATTATCGGTGGGATTGCTTTCTGGTTAATCCCAATTGGATTGATCGTCTGGATTTGGCAATGAATATCTACCTCCTAGCCGAACTCCACCGCGCCCAGCACCATGGCGCAAAGACCCTGGAAGTTTCAACGTCGGAACTGTCCGAAGTTCTGTCACGCCTGGAATCCTTGGAAAAACGAGCCGCCATCGAATTCGGCGGCAAGCACTTAGGCTATGCAACCGGCCACAAGTTGAAAGCTATGCTTGCGGGCGGCAGAAAATACATCACCGTCAGCGCTTACAAGTCTGACAATTTTGATGCTGAGGTTACTTATTTGGAGTTGCCGAGATGAATGCAATAACTGCAATAGGTTGGTTTATCGCTCTGATAGTTTCAATCATGTGCATATTCAGTATGGTCGGAATGCATGGAATGGTTAGCTTCTTCCCCGAAGGTAGACGGTGGTGGCAATTTCCAGTACAGCTAGCATCGCTGGCATTGTTCGCGGTAGTCGTTATCAACCATCCGTTTTGAGGTGTGCCATGACCGAATGGAACGATGCCAAAACAAGCCAGCCAGATGACGGAGTAGTTGTATGGGTTAGTGATTGCAAGTCAGTTGGCCTGAGCGAATACAGTCACGACTTAGGCGACTGGCTTTACTGTGACTCGGTGGTTGACCCTGTTCTTTTGTGGCAGCCGATTGAATATCCGGAGGTGCCAGAGTAAAATAGCAGTGTGACTGTATCTAGTGGTATCGGAACGACTAGCCGGATGAGATTTGAACGTTCCCCAGCGGCTTAGCCGTAATCGCGCAAGGCGGTTCGAAAGTGGTGTCCGGATCTGCAATACCAAGCCAGCCCCTCAAGCTGGCTTTTTTATTGCCCGCAATTGATGCCCCCACTTTCTCGCACACAAAAAAATCCCCATCCGAAGACAGGGAAAACAAGACGCGGAGAGGGGGAGTTACACGTCTTCAGGCCACTTTAACTGAATACGCAGCGGGTATCAAAAATACCTCGTGGCCGTAGTCTAGGAATTCTTCGGCTAGTTCTGCTGAGCAGCCTATGTGAGAAAATCTATCTCTCTGCTTGTCTGCCATCCATTTGCAGTTCTCGAAGCTGAGCGAACAGATTATCCGGGCGCAACCCTTCCGCATCCACCACAGTCTCCATGCCTCGGCATAGTCCATGGTCAGGATTACGGTTCCATCATGCGCGCCAACCGGCTCAATGGTTGCGACGGCACCATAGCTGATGCCGCCAGCCGAATACTTGATTGAGCCATCAGTCTGGATCGCCGCCAGGTTGACCAGTTCGCCGGCCTGATTATAGAGATCGACGATCAGCGATCCCTTCAGGGTTTTAATGGTGTCGTGTGGAGCGGTGTTGTTTCTAAGCAGGTGCATGTGAGTTTCAGATTCCGTGCATTTGGCGAGCAGCATTTTGGCTTGTTCGGGGTTTTCGGTGTGGTCGGATGGGTATACCAGTTTGGCGGCAACCTTTGTGGCGGCCACCACACGGTACTGGTCTAGCTGTTCTTTTGGTGTGACATTGAGGAAGTCGGCAACTGCATTGACCATCTGCGGGAAAGTCCAATGATTGACCTCCATCAGCAGGTGTTCTGGGCTCGATACGCAATTGCCGTCACCAGAGTTTCCGCAACCATGTCGGCAGTAATTCATGATGCGGCCGGCACGCTCGAAGAAATGGGCGCGATCATTGCCGCCGCAAAGCACGCATGGGCCGTTGCGATTGATCTTGCGTAGCTCTACGCCCATTGCCGGCAAGATGGCATCCCAAAGCCCGTTCGCGGCTTGAGAGACGTCTTTGTAGTCGATGCAGGCCATCAGGATTTATCCTTCAGGCCTTTGATGTTGCCCAGCTCATCTTGTGCGCGCTGAAGAGATCTGCGGGCCGACTCAAGAGCCCTTTCTGCACGAGCAAGCAAATACTCTTTGGCTTCTGGCCACGACTCGTGGAATTTGTAATAGCTTGAAACCTTATTCATTCTTGAGCCATTGACCCAGATGCATTTGTCGGTTTCTCGCTCGATCTCTACGGCCTCAATGAGCTTGCCGCCCCAACTACCAGTTCTGTATTTAATCACGGGCATATCCCCTCAAACTTATCCGGCCGCACACTGGCCACATCCATCCCCATCTTGTCCGCAATCTCTGCCGCCCGAGAGATCGGCGCTGCGCCACGCTGAACCCAGCAGTCAACGATATTCGGTGCTACACCCATGATTGCCGCGAATCCCGACCTGCCGCCAGCCTTCTGGATAATTGCTATCAGTGCGCGACCCTGAGAAGTTTTGCGCATGTCGTCGACCCAGTTGCGCTTGGGTTTTAGGGCGGCTTCCCAATCGATGATGTCTGGACGCATGAACTCCTTGGTGAATCTGCCGCCGATCTTTTCGCCGATGAGAGCTGCGCCTTCTGGGCTGCATTGTTTCCAGATGTGGACCCAGTTGTTCAGGATGTAGGATTCAACGCCAAGCCTTTCGGTGATGCGATGGATTCCTGGCATCGCTTCGATCAGCTCATAAAGCGCTCGCCCCTGATCGGTCTCAAGCAACGCCTGATATGGTTTGTTATTTTTCACTATAGCCCCTTGTGATTCGTGATTTCTTGGGTATAGTATGGGCTATAGCGCAATCAAGCGCAATCGTGAGGGGAATGAAATGACTCGGCTGACCAAGAATATTCGCGAACAAATCCTGGCTAATGCGCAGACCAAATCGGGCAATCGCGCAGCTCGTGAAACAACTCTGCAAAAGCGTAAGGCATGGGATGAGGCGGTCCGTCTCGACTCCCTTGAGGCTCATGCGGAACTGCTCACCTCGCTGGACGCCAAGGTTGAAAAGATTCGCGCTCAAGTGCCCGAAGAATTCCAGAGTTATGGCAGCCCAATCCAGCGGCGAGGCCAGATTCGCGTCAACTGTGCTGGCTTGGTGGTGTATGCCAATGGATGGGAAGGCGAGAAGGTTGCACCATCAAATCACATCATCAAGGCGGATAATCCGCTGGCTCAACAGTTTCACGACATCTGTGCAGAAGAGAAAGCCAACACAGAGCGGTGGGAGCAGCTTAAGGCGAGCGTAAATGCCGCAACCGGCGCAGTAACAACTATCAAAGCTCTGCTCAAGGCGTGGCCGGAATCGAAAGAGCTTCTGCCGGAAAACCTTGAGGAGGCCAAGTCTCAGCTTCCTGCGATTCAAGTTGCCGATTTGAATGCTCTCGTCGGCCTACCTTCTGGCGAAGATTGATGAAATTCCACACCCGCTGCAGCCACTGCGGCCATCGCCGAAAACTGGCGAAGCATCCGGACGAATACCAGATCCAGCCGAAGTGCCAGTGCGGCGCCAGATCGTGGCGAGTTGATCTGTATCGGCAATCAGGATTGGATAAGCGACCGGTATGCCGATCAGATTGCGCGCACTACTTCCATCGTATGGGCTGCGGCCTGTGCAAATTTAATGCTGATGGTAGTTATAAGGAGTTCTCGGAATGACGGCCAAGGTATCCAATGTCGATGCGCTCAAGCTTCTGCACAATGCGCTGAATAGCCCATTCAAGGGTGGCCGAGTGTGGGCCGCCTATGAAAAGAAATGCGTGATCGCAATGCTCGACACGCTCAAGCAAGTAATCGACCAGATTGAAAAGGATTCTTCCAAATGACCGCCCCACAACAACTCTTCACCATGAACAAACTAGTCGCCGAAAAAGTAGTAGGTCGCGGCGACCTGTTCAAAGTCCGCATTGACTCATTGGTCATCGTCGAGGACTTCAATGAGTCGCGCAAATACAACGATCCCCAAGAACTGCGCGCTCACATCGACGGTATGAAGTCCTTCGTTCGTGCTGGCGGTACGTTGCCGGCAATAGAGGTGTTCGTTAATCCGGAGACTGGCGCGACCGAGGTTGTTGAGGGTCATTGCCGGACTTCATGTTTCCGTGAGCTACTGGCCGAAGATTTCACTATAGACGGAAAGCCCTTCACGCACATTCCTGCGATTCCGTTCAAGGGTTCGATGGCGCAGCGTCGGGCCAGGATCGTGACCAGCAACAGTCAGTTGCCGCTTGCCAAGTTGGGCGAGGCGATGGTCTACCTGGCGATGCGTGATATTGACGGGCTGAGTCCTGCTGAGATCGCCACTGAAACCCGCAAATCTCGCGGCCACATTGATCAGATGCTGTTGCTGGCGACTGCCGATGACGATGTGCGCAAGGCTATTATCGACGGTGTAATCACGCCAACCGAAAGCGTGCACATCATTCGCAAGCATGGTGACGGTGCTGCTCAGGAGATTGAGCGCCTGAAGGAAGTGGCTGCTGAGTCAGGCAAAGACAAGATTACTGGAGCCGTTCGCAAGAAGGCTGCGGTCAGTAAGCGGGAATGGCCGGTTAGCTTGGTGTCGGCCGCTAGATCCATCAAGAAAGACTTCGGCGACCTAACAGTTCAAGGGATAATTCTCGGTCAGGCTCCAGAGAAAATCGAAGTCAGCACATGGGCTATCGCTGAATTGCTTATGGCGATCTCGAATATTCCGGAAGACGAAGAGCCTATCCAGGTTGATGATCGTCAGATTGATATGCTGGAGGGTGAGGAATGAAATTCTTTTTCGCGAACGAATTCAGTTTTGCTGACACCTTATTTTTAGGCGTGGCGGGCCATGGCTTTGCACAAGGCGACATCCTGGCTCCGATAGTTATTACCATGATAGGTTTGGTCATCCACCTGGCCGCCGGCCGCAAATACAATGCGCCTTCTGCTTAATTCCATCCGCTACTCACTAATAATGCACGCGGCCAGCCTGGTCGCGATGCTCATAATCTTCGAGGGGATTCGATTGTGGCATTACTAGGATTTCAGAGGCCGGTAGTTGCCGCATGCATGAAGCATGTTCGCACTAAGCAATCAATTGAATTTGAGGGGCTCAGCATTCACCCACCTTTATGCGTGACCGCTTCTGTATCTTCCGGGAAAAGTCTCATGATTTCCCACCTGGCAGAAGCTGTTCATTCAGCGGGAGTCAGCAAGGGCAATCGTGTCAGAGTTATGGTGATGGCTAGGGCTGGAATTCTTGTTGAGCAGGATAGCGAGGCTGCATGGTCGATTGATTTGAAGAATTCCGTTTATTCGGCTTCAGCTTTCGGCGGCCGAAAATCTCTGTATTACGACGTCGTGTTCTGCTCTGAGGGCACAATAGCAAGGGCCCTAGATGTTCGTTTTGCAGCCGATAAGCCATGGATCCCTGACATGGTCATCATTGATGAATGCTTCCGTGCGGGGACGCTAATCGATGGCCTGGCGATTGAGAATATCAGCACAGGCGACATGGTGTGGTCATTCAATCATGCCAATGGTAAAATGGAGAGGCGCCGAGTTGTTCAGACCTTTAAGTCTAGACCTTCTCAGCTTTGCACGGTAAAGCTTGAGTCTGGCGAGTCAATCGTCTGCACTCAAGGTCATCCATTTTACGTTCCGGGAGAGGGATATGTTGCAGCCGCATCACTCAAGAAAGGCGCCAATGTCGCACAAATGCACAATGTGCGAGAACGAAGTATTTCTAGAGAAACCCCATCAAAGGCAGGCATTCAATCAGACCGGGAGATGCTATTGCTCAAGGGTATGCTCGGGAAAGTACAAGGCAATAATTTGCGGCCAAATCGTTTCGGAGACCAACAAAAAATATGCATCGGCACGAATGAAACTGAAGAACCCGATGCACAAGGAAGAGAACAGAACAAAGGTTTCGGAGACGTTGAAGTCGATGGGTCATCGCCCTCCAGTGAGAGGTGGAAATGGAAAATCTCACCCTGTTCTACAGATAGTGATTTTCGATCTTCTGGAGGCGTCGGGGCATTCGCCACAAATGGAGTTTGTGGTTCCTACCAAGATGGGAAAATTCAGCGGATGGCCGCTCCATTACAAGCTGGATGTATCCATTCCGCCACTGAAACTCTGCCTGGAGTTGGACGGAAAGAGCCACGGAACTCTGAAGCGGAAGGCGCAGGATGCGAGGAAAGACCAATTCTTGATTTCTCAAGGGTGGACAGTGTTGAGATTCACCAACGAACGGATGATGGGGAGTTCGGAGGAATGCTTCCAGGAGGTTTTGTCTACAATTTCGAGGTTGAAGGAAACCACAACTATTTCGCGGATGGAGTCCTAGTTCACAACTGCCACCAAGTGCCATGGGATGAGCCTGAAAGCCAGGCCATGAAGACGTTGCTGCACTTCTATCGTCTTCGCCCGCATCTTCGTGTAATCGGCATGACAGGCTCGCCTTTTAGGGGCATTGATTCAATCATTGGACCGTTCTGGCAGAAGTTCGCCTCCATTGAACCTGATGATCCCTTCTATCCGGAAGGTGGCGTAGGCAATGGCGTGATCAGCACGGAAGCCATGCTTGACGGCGGCTGGATCGTAGGGCCGCAATTTGGCGTACCCATCGCACATGGGTACGATTTTAGTTCTGTCGATTGGAATGTCGATGACGAAAGAGAGTTGAACAGACTCACGGAATCAGAGCAGTTGCTTGCCGAGATTCTTCGCGAAGTGATCGCTATTTCCAGTAAGCGCAAAGGCGTCCTGATCTTCGCTTCGACCAAGCGTCATGCGAGAAATATCGCGAAAATGCTGGTTATGCTTGGAGTGCCAGAAGAGTGGGTTGGCCTAGTGGTCGATTCGACTCCGGAGAAAGACAAGACGCGCATCCTGAAAGCAGCTCAGACTGGCGAGATAAAGTTCACAGTAAATGTCGGTGTCCTGACCACGGGAATCAACGTGCCATGGTGGGACACCCTTTGTTTCCTAAGGCCGATTGGGACATTGACACTGCTAACCCAGGCTATCGGTCGCGTACTGCGCCTCCTGATTGGCCCCGATGAAATACCCATGATCGAGCGCGATGCACTGACCGCCGAAGAGCGCAAAGACCTGATCGCCGCGAGTGATAAACCAGACGCCCTGATCTTGGACTTTGCCGGCGTAATGGATCGCCTCGGCAAACTCTACGAAAACCCAGTACTAGAACAAGCCGAACTCGAGCGCGCCAAAAAGCAACACGAAACAATCCTGTGCCCAGAATGCGGCGAAGAGAACTCAATGCATGCCAGGCGGTGCATTGCTACGGATCGAAATACGAAGAAGCGCTGCGAGCATTTCTGGTCGTTTCGGTTGTGTCCGAATTGCGGCGAGAAAAACGATGTGGTTGCGCGCCAATGCCGCAATCAGGAGTGCGCTGCCGAGTTGATAGATCCCAATGAAAAACTGAGCAAGACCCACTTCAAGGATGCTGAGGCGATACCAGTTGTCAGCATGGATCTGAGCTGCGGTCCGGGCGGTGCACTGTACGTCAAATGGGAGTTGTCAGATGGCCGCAAGCCAATCGAGATCTACTACCCGAACGCCTCCAAGAATCCGCTGGTGACAACGCGAGCATGGTTCAATTCATTCTGCAAAGAGCATGTCGAAAGCGAGAAGGGGCAATTCATGGCGAGACGCATGAAGAACACCCAGGCAGTGGCTATGAAGACGATATTCAGGGTGCCGACGCATATTATTGCCAGGCAGAACGACAAGGGGAAATGGACCGTGGGTAAGCGGTATTTTGCGGTTGAGCGGGTGGAGGAGATGGTATGAAGCTGACAAAAAAGCAGCGCGAAGACCTAAAAATGAAGTTTGGCGGAAACTGCTCATATTGCGGATGCGTGCTAGGCAAAACTTGGCATGCTGATCATTTTGTTGCATGTCGCCGAGAACTTGAGTCATTCCGTACGGAGTCTGGGTATCGGTTGCGCTCAGTAGGCGACGGAAGCCCAGAGGCCAATGTGATCGAAAATTTCATGCCTTCTTGCGCTCCATGCAATATCAGTAAATCGGTATATCCCCTAGAGAGCTGGCGCCAATATCTGCAAAAGCAGATTGAATACCTGAATGACTACAACAAGAAATACAGAATGGCGAAGGCATATGGCTTGATTCAGGAAACCGGTGCCGAGGTGGTTTTCTACTTTGAGAAGGTCGACCAATGATCCGCATCTACGACAGCGGCTACCGAGGCGAGTGCAAGTCGGAGATCGCCGAGCAGATCGATTGTATGGGCTGGCTGGAGAAGCACCACCCTGATCGCTGGCCTCTGATCTGGCACACACCGAATGAAGCAAAGGCTAAGCCCCAGTACATGGCTATCCGCAGAAAGATGGGCGTCAAGCCCGGAATCCCAGACATCGTGGATTTTGGCGAGATCCGAGGGCTTTTCGAACTTAAGCGGCGCGACAAGACCAAGTCAAAAGTCAGCAGTGATCAGCTCGCGGTCCTGAATGCGGCCGACGCCACCGGTGCATTCGTCGCCATCGTTTACGGCTACGAACAGTTTTTGCTTGCCTATAGTGATTATCTTGCTATAGTGAGTTCCACCAGCGCACGTTGAGGCGCGAGAACTGAAGAGAGGGGAATGAAAATGGCAACAATCGAAGAGATGAGTCTGGCAAGACAGGTTCTTCAGCTCGGGATGAGCATTACTGCTCAAGGCAAGATAACCGTCCAAGTTGAATATGCTGGCCACGTCGACTCCCTATCCGTTTGGGTCGACTCGACTTATTCGGGCTGGGGTCCGTGCGATCATACGATTTACCTAGGATCGTTCCATGACGATTGCTTTGGCAAAAAAACCAAAAAGGGTTGCGATCAGCTTAAAAAGCTTCTGAAGGACATGGATTCACTTCTGGTCCGCGACACTGACGGGGTTCCGGTATGAGCCAGTGGATCAGCATCAAAGACCGCCTGCCTGATCTGCATCAGATCGTGGCGCTCGCCAACAATGACCGCTGGATGAACACGGGCGGCGCGAAAGAGTTCGAAGAAGAAGGCTGCAACTGGTATGGCGCCGGATATCTTTGCGAATTCGGAACGAAATACTGGAGTGTCTTCGGCGAAACTCGCGCCCAATGCCTAGACGCCGTTACTCACTGGATGCCGCTGGAGGTAGTACCGCAATGAAAGCCATAATCCAATTCATCATATTCGCCTGCTTCCCTGCCGCCTGGCTGACCCACGTCATCGTCTGCCTGCTTGAAGCCAAGTACCTGCTGCTGATTGCCGGCGCGATCATCTTCCCGGTTGGAATCATTCACGGCTTCGGCCTCTGGTTGGGGGTTAACTGGTAATGGCGATCAAAATCTACCAACCATCCGAGCTATCAAACCCTGAATACCAGGCGCTGCCACAATGCAGCGGCTCATTCCTACACACTCTGTTCGCCGAGAACCCAGCACAAGCACGCTTCGGCGAACACGAAGCATCCAAGGCGCTGGACTTCGGCATCTGGGGTCACGCCATGATTCTGGAGCCCGAGCGTTTCGACTCGGAATACTGCCGCGACTTCGATCCTTCGGTTTACGAATCGATCCTTGATACTGGCGCGCAGATGTCGGCATGGCTCAAGGAGCGCGGCATCAAGTCGTCAGGCGTAAAGGCTGAATTGATCGAGCGCATCCTCGCCGCAGATCCAAATGCGCATATTGCTGAAGTCGAAATGCAGCGTTACCGCAGCGAGCGCGAAGGCTTGGAGTTCGTGCCACCAGCAGCATTCGATAAAATCCAGCAGATGCGGTCGGTGATCATGGCTGATCCTGAGTGCGCCAAGATGCTCGCCAATGGCCATGCCGAACTGAGCCTTGTAAGCGATGAATTCAAGGTGCGCCCGGACATCATCACGTCCGGTGCTTACCTGATCAACTACAAGACCACAGCCAGCGCGCACCCAGAAGAATGCGGCCGAAAGTTCTATGACTACGGCTATGTCATGAAGGCAGCCTTTGAGTGCGAGATGTTCCGACAGGCTTACGGTGAAATGCCGCGCGGGTACATCATCCTGGCTCAGCAGAAGAAGGCACCGTATATCCACGTCCCGTTTCGCTTGAGCAAAGAGACGCTTGAGATCGGCAAAAAGGATCTGAATTGCGCCATCAGAGTTTATCGCGCCTGTCGGGATGCTGATACTTGGCCCGCATTCGGCGGACTTCAAGATCTGACGCTGCCTGAATACATCACTAAAAAATATCAGTAAGAGGGGAATCAGATGTCAGTAATCAATATCCGCCCAGCCGTTCGAGAGGGTGCGCGACTGGTCATAGGTGTTGCCGGTCCATCTGGATCGGGTAAAACCTATAGTGCGCTGCAGATCGCCTATGGCATGGCTAACGGTGACGCCATGAAAGTCGGCCTGTTGGACACCGAGAATAAGCGTGGCAGCCTGTATGCAGACGCCATTAAGAACAAGGATGGTGTTGTTCAGCCGTTCCTGATTGGCGACCTGTATGCACCATTCAGCCCGAAGCGTTACGCCGAAGCTATCAAGGAATTTCAAGCGGCTGGCGTTGAGGTGCTAGTGGTCGACTCAGCGTCGCATGAGTGGGAAGGCACTGGCGGCTGCGAAGAAATCGCTACCGAAACCGAGGCCAAGATAGCCGACTGGAAAAAGGCCAAGCGCGAACACAAGCGCTTCATGAACACGCTGCTGACCTGTGATATGCATATCATCGTCTGCATTCGGGCGCGTGAGAAAACCAGCTTCACTGATCCGAAGAAGCCGGTCAGCCTGGGTCTTCAGCCGATCCAAGAAAAGAACTTCATGTTCGAGATGACGGCCAGTCTAATGATGTATGACCAAGGACGCTCTCAGGACGTGCTGAAGTGCCCCACCGACTTGCAAGCTATCCTTGGTCGCGGCAATGACTATCTGACGCCACGCGACGGCCTGATGCTGCGCAAGTGGGTTGATGGCGCAAAGCAGGCAGACCCGGCCGTCGAGCGCGCCAAGAACTCTATCCTAAGCCAGTGCGACGAAGGGCTGGCAGCCGTCAATAAGGCATGGGAATCGGTATCGGCCAAGATCAAGAAGGAGCTTGGCGAATCTTTCATTGAAATGTGTCGTGATTCGGCTCGTGCTTTCGACGATCAGCTGGAGCAGGCACTGGGCATCGATCCAATCTCTCTGGATTCCGGGTTCAATCCTGCCGTGCCGGTTGAGCGCGAGACGATCAATTCAGTCCCTATTCATGATCCGTTGCCAGATCACGACGGCGACCCCTTCAGCATGAACGATCCAGAATAATCACTATTTGACAGACTATAGTTGCTAGGCTATAGTCTGTTTACTTTAGAGAGGAGTGGGCGTAATGAGCGGGAAAGATAACGGCGGTTCGGCGTACCCATTCGAGGGCGGCGAGAATAATAACCTTCAGCCGTGTTATGGAATGACTCTTCGCGATTACTTCGCGGCCATGGCATTACCCTCGCTGTTGCAGCCAGCTTATAGCGATATTGGAACCAATTTTTTCACCGAGTCTGATGCTGCTGACAGGGCAGAGCTTGCATACGCAATGGCCGACGCCATGATTGCGGAGCGTGCCAAATGAAAACAATCCGCGAGCAGTTTGAAGAGATTTGGCCGGCGCCTGAGGGCATTGAGTGGTCCATGAATATTGGGCGCTATGTCTGCAATGACGATATCCTCATAACTCAGGAGTGCGTAAACAAGGCAATCGAATGGGATACCCGCCTAGACACCTTCACCCGCTTCCAGAAATCGCAGGCAATCGTCACTTCGCTGAATGATGAGCTTCTGGAGGCGTGCGAGCTTCATATCAATACCATTCGATCTCAATTGCGAGATGGCGTGATGACAAGGGAATATGTCGATGCGATTTACGAAGCGCAAAATAAAATGATCGCAGCCATCGCCAAAGCCCGAGGTCAATTATGACCAATGATCGCGAATTACTGGAGTTGGCGGCGAGGTCTGTAGGTATGCCACCACCAGTTGATGTGAATGGTGTTTGGTCTGCCTGGGTTGGTACGCCCGAGAATGGCCATTGGTGGGATCCATTGGCCGACGACGGAGACGCCCTACGCCTAGCCACAAAACTCCGCCTAGACATCATGTTCTTCAACGGATTTGAGGAGGTGATCTGTTCGGGCCCAAATGAAACAGACGAAAACGTTATCGAACCATATGGCGACGACATTGATGCAGCAGTTCGGCGTGCGATTGTTCGGGCTGCGGCTGAGATTGGGAGATCGATTAAATGAAATATCCATGGGATGATGATAAACAGATCGATTGGTCGAAATCATGGCAAGAGATAACCGTCGATTATCAGGATAAATATTTCAAGGCAAACAAGAGCCTGATCGACTACTACTTCACTTCAAAGCTGTGGAAGATGGGCTGCATTGCCGGCTGGGTCATCGCGCTGACTTTTGCTTATTGCTTATTTGTGGTGACGCCATGAAAACAAAATCCTGCGCCACCAAATGCACCCAGCGCGAACTAGCCATGCTCGCCTACTGGCAATCCAGGGGAATCCAGATCCGTCGCGATCAGAAGATTCCGCTTTCGACTGAGACGCCGCCATCGTTTGCAACTGATCATCCTGTTTTGGATGCGATGCTGGGACTGGGGATTATCATATGCATCTTCAGTGGTGTGGCTTTCTGGGTTGCTACTGCGGCGGGGTTGTTATGAACTGCGGAGGACTTGAAACCGAAAGTCACGACTGGTCGCAAGCGCCATCAGATGCAACCCACTACGGACCAGACTCAAAGAGCTATTCGGCCTGTTACTACAAAAAGGTCGATGACATCTGGTACTTCAACAAGGCTTGGTGCGCTGGCAAATACTGGCATCCGATGAGCAAGCCGCCGAGCAAGTTCAGATTTGGAAAAATGGAGAAGAGAACGATATAAAAAAGGCGCCAACTAAGGCGCCTTTGTTTTATGCCTGCATAATTCCATCTTTTAGTGCCTCATTGAGCGTGGCCAAAAAGTCAGCCAAGTTCGCAAGAGTCGCGGATGCTGTTGCAGGCAATGTCGTTAAAGTCGCATGAGTACCAGTATTCATACGAACCGCCCCGGAAATACCGAACTTGGTACTGGCATTGTTGATCAGCACTGTGCCGCTGACCTGATTGGACTTGTTGCTGTTCTGATAGCAGACCGATACATCGTTGTTGACCACGTAACCATTAGACGTAAACCCATTACCGGTTACATCCAGAAAATTATTGCGCAATATTAATGTCGTGATCGCACCGAAGTTCATGCCTGTGCCACCAGTTGTTCCGCGCACATCGTTAGGGTTGAAGGATTTGCAGTTCGCCAACTCCACTGTCCGAACGTTGGCGATGTTGACATCTCGGGCGCCATTGCTGTCGAATTCAATTCCTGTAGCAGTAAAGGATCCTTGCCCATTCAAGTATGCAGAATTCGATACGCTTAATGCGGTCAGGTTCTGGCCGCCGATCAATGTTCGGCCATTCCTGAATATCTTTGTACCAGGCAGTACGCCGCCGCGATAGATACTCTGGATCGCGATTCCGCAGCCAGCATTATCACTGTATTCGCCTCCACAGCTCCAAGTCGGCTGCAATCCTGAGGCACCCAAAAAGGAAACTCCATGGCGCGCATTGAATCGGTGCGAGCCGAGAACCGTCACCTGATCAGCCGCCACTACGGTCACGCCGTTCATTTGGAGCCCGCTGACGTCGGCGGCGAGCCCGAGTACTCCATTGCCAAAAGTCCCGCTATCCTCATCAACGAACACGCCTGGAGTGTTGATATAAATCCCATTTATGCCGTTGTTATTAGCATGGCAGTTTTCGAATCGACCATCCGCATATTTGATCGATACCGATCCGGCTGGAGATTCATAACTAAACCCACTCCCAGATCCTCCAGAGCCATTGTTAAACCCATTGTTGTGCGCGATGCATCCCCTGAATGTTCCGCCACTACAATGATAATAGGTCATACCCATTGATGAGTTATTATAAGCAATACAGTCCTCTACGACGCCATGGCTATACGTACGGTAGTCACCACGCACATAAGTGGCCCAATTGGTCGTGATGTTCAGGCCGTTTGCAAGGTACTGCGTAGCATCACGGAAGATGCATTTATTGATCTTGTGATCGCGGCACTGTCTCAAGTTCAAGCTATCGTAAACGCCATTTGCAAAATCCATCTCGTGGATCTTGAGGTTGTCGATATAGTTGAGCATCGGCGCCGGGAATGTTGGCGGCAGCACGCCAGGCCCAAGCCCCATGCCTGCCAGAATGGCAGCACCGTTCCCGTCCAACTTATGACCGTTACCGATGATCGTCACATTGAACAATGCGGCCAGCGGTTGGGCATTGAGGTCGTGCGCAAACACCAACGGGGTGACATATGTCGAGCGGGTGTTGACTATATCGGCATGGAACTCGTAAACGATCTGACTACAGTTAAACAGTACCTGATTCGCTACGGTGTATTGACCGCCAGCAATCGCAGAAAATATCACGCGCGCAATGGCGCCATTACTGGCTACTACTGCGGCAGCCACCGCATTGAAGGCAGCGGCGCAATCAATCCCAGCTTTTGCGCCGGCCTGCTTAACATCAATCGTCCCGTTATGGGTAAGCTGCCAATAGCCACGATCATCATCCGATCTTACGGTAATGAAGGTATCGGCGGGTGGCGTCGCATCCTCAACGAATAGATATTTTGAATTTCCGCCATCACCAGCAGAATAGAACCCGAGCGTCTCAGCATGCTGGACTACAACAGTATTGAGGGCGCGTAACGCTGCGACATTATTGACCTGACTATCCGGCCCTGGAACGCCATGATCACCCTTAATAAAAGCCGCAACCTCAGCCGTAACAGTCTTCGGCTGGCTCTCCATCAAAACAATAACTGGGCTTTGATCTTCAATGCTCATGGCCTGGTCACATCCGCGACGATATGCAATATTTTTGACCAAGTACTATCGGTCGCGCCGTCTGATACGCGTCGAAACTGGATATCCCAAACGGCTTGGGTTATTGGCCATGTATCGGTATCGGCGACATTGAGGCTAACAGTAGTGGCCGCTAGAGGATCGACCCATGCAGTGACGACATCAGCAATCAGGTTATCCTGCATGTCGCGGATCTGGCATGTCGGAACGAAGTCGATAAAATCGCCCCAAACAGATTCTGGCAGCAGCACCAAATAGCTGAACGTATCACCGCGCTTATGCTTCACTTTCCAGCCCTCGATTTCAATCCGTCAAAACTTGCCTCGCAAGCCAGTGCCGCTACTCGGCCTCGGTCAAACGCTTGAGAGAGTTCGTTGAGTCGAGTCTGACAGCTTCCGTACAGGTCGGATAGCACCATTGCGGCACGGGTTGCTGACGCGCTGCTGATGGCAGTTCCGGCACCGTTGCCGGTTCCACCGAGGCGGGCTTGCAACTTGGCGAGTTCATCGCGCAGCCGGCCAGTAGCAGCATTAGCGCTATCGGCATCGCCGCGTAGCTTTTCAATTGCCTGAGTTGCATCTCGTTGTACTCCTGCCATTGCTTCGGCGCGTCGTTGTTCTTCGGTTCTTGCGGATCGCTCGGCTTCGGCTTGCGCTCTTGCGTCGGCCGTATCGCGATCCGACCATTTGATCTGCCAGACTGCACGCTCGACTGATTTGCCGTGATTATATATCCCATACGCGGCTGCGCCGAGCAGGCCAGCTATCACTAGATGCAGCCAGTATTTGCGCAGCAGTGCTAGGACGATCACTTCAGCACACTCAACGCATACTTGTAGCGTGCCTTGCGATCTTCAAGACCATTCGTTCCGCCATTGATTGCCTTGGTAATATCAGTAAAGCGATCGGCATCGGCCAGCGCATTCAGATTGCGCGTCGTCCAGTACCATACTGCCGACTTAGCCGCCCAATCAGGCTGCTCAAGCAGATCGGGATTGGCCAGCAATCGATCATCGCCAAACAGCGCGTGACTGGCTTTCTCATAGTTGGCGCGTCCAGTCACTTGGATCAGCCCGCGACCGGCGAACTTCGGGCCATCACCTTTCTGCGTATTGCCAAGATCCTTGCGGCCTTCATACTTGGCAAAATAGCTGGGGCCCCCAAGTTCTTTGGAATAGACCAGTGAGCCGCTCTCATGGCCGATCTGCGCTAGGAACGCAGCGATACGCAGCCGAGTATTGATCTGGCCGCCAGCCATAGCAGCAGTAAGCGCTGGCGCCCATTTCTCGGCGCGCACCAGCGGGATATTCATTACGGCCGCAAGAGTTGAGGCTTCCATTAGAATTCCCCTTTGATACCGGTCATGAGCCTGACACTGACTTTTGCTTGACCTGCAAAGCCAAGAACGTCACCACCGAAAGCCCGAGCATGATCAGCTTATAGTCATGCGGATCTATATACTCTTGAACGGTCGGCATGAATGTCATCAGCGCGCTCAATGAGCCGGCGATGGCAAGTAGCCAAGTAGACCAACGCTTATGCCAGGAACGCCAATTAGGTATTAGCTGCATCAGTAGACCCTCGCTTTCTGGAGGCTACACGTTGCTTGCAGCCGGTATGGAATTTTGGGATTGAGCCGATCACGACGGCGATAACCACTATCATGACGCCCTGAAGTAGTTCTGTTGGCGTGCTACCCCATCCGAATATGACAGCCTTGCAGAAGGCCCATGCGCCACAGCCGCCGATTAGTACTACGATCACCCTAGTCAGGTGATTCGTCTCTGGCGTCATGCGCTCACACACGCACAGACTGACCATGATCAAGTATGCAGAACACAGGACGACAGGAATCAGGATCATTGTTCGCTCCACGGTAGCTTGGCTTTTGGCGCTCGCTTCAGCACCTCTACAGAGGATTTGACTAGCTGCGACGACAAGAGTGCTATCCAGAAGAATAGCGCCAGACCAATGGCGAAACTAGCCTCGATCGGGAGCGATGGGTAGAAGAGGTAGATGCCGTACATGACGGCCGGACTAGTGCAGCAGGAAATGCAAACAGCTACAGCTACTTTGATGACTGCCTTTGTCCGGCTTGAAGGCGGCCAGAACGACAGTGCAATGATCGAGCCCACAAAAGCTACGGCGAGAAATTCCGACCTGATAAAGTCGATGCTTTCCTTAATAGGCTCGCCCACTATGCTTTCTCCAGATGCGACCTAACACAGTCAGGCAGTTTTTATTGAGCGACCAACGCATGCCGATAAGGCTATCAAGTCGCTCGATGATGTCGGGATCCAACCTGTCCCCTCGCGTTACATGATAGCTAATTGCTGTCAAGCTTGAAACCTTTCGTCGCACCAGTTGTCCGGCTGAGAACTTGTAAAGATATCCGTTTGCGTACAGGGAATAACCGCCGTCCGGGCCATATAGACCGGATAGAGAGATCAGGAAGTCTTGGGTGTTCGACGGGATATGTCTTACGCTATACAGGTAGCCATGATCGAGGACATCAGATGGCTGATCGTATGAGCGGCGCCAGTAATAGACTGCCGCCGCAATGAATCCAACACCTTGAATGACCAGAGCTGGAATCGGAGCGGGAAAATGCCAAGCATACCAAGTCGCGCAGACGATTGCGTCGGAAATGTAATAGCCACACAAGGCGGCTATCAGGCATTTGAGGCGGAGCATTCGCCACGGGGTTAGAGTGGCGCACAGAGCTAAAGCTGCGCATAATCCGATTGCGCGCAGCACATCGCTTATATACCAGACAATTCTAGCTTCCAGATCCGGCAGGGCGGCTAGAAGGTGTCGACTGACCAAGACCGCCATTACGACTGATAGCAGGAGTTTTACCGCTCTGCTTTGGTTTTGCAGTGGGTTTCGCACTTGGCTTGCTCACAGGTTTTTTGCTTGGCATAACTATACATCCTTTCGTTGATGTCAGAGAGTCGGCGCGACCGGCCAGATAATTGTTGTCGGGAATCCTGCCTGCTCAGCAATACCTTGAAGCGCTACCGCATATGCATCAACTTCCGCGAGTTTGCCTTGGGCGTAGGTAGTTTCTTCTGGAGTGGTAGCTAGACGTAATGCACGCAAGGCCATCATGGTTCCAGGATCAGAAACGGTTCTGAACAGATTGTCCCGCTGCAATCTTGCCTCAGCAGCAAGCTGGATAGGATCTGGACCAGCAACGACTGGCGCGGCGAATACGGAACCATTATATGTCCACTGCTGTTGAGGCTGCGGGTCTAGATCGGTGATATCGACCATTTGGGCAACCATATTGGGCGTATATCTTTCTTCAATAGGAACATCTACGCCATCTGGATTTACATATGGAGGAATGATCTCGGAAACCTTTCCGTCTTCAATTAGTGCGTAAGTTCTCATTTATGCATACTCCCAAATGATTACGACACCAGGTGCGCCTGCGCCACCCGTGAGAGCGGACGAGCTTGGAATATTGCCCGTAGCCCCACCACCAGCACCAAAAGATGTAGATGCTGTGCCATTCGATCCGGAGCTAAGGTACTGACCGCCCGGACCAAATATTGTACTGCCCGCATTACCTGCCACAATAGTTATCGAGGTGAGTGAGATTATTCTAGTGCTACCACTGCCTACGTTGGATGATATATTGCCGCCTGTTGGGGCTGAGCTATTTAGCGTTCCAATCTCAAATGCTGCTCCAGAGCCTGCAGTTGTAACCGCTCCTCCTCGACCACCAGGACAACTAATGACTGCGCCAAATGATGACGTGCCTCCGTTGTTACCTGCTGCGCCAGATGCACCCGCGCCGCCAAGGCCAACCACAACAGACGCGCCTGAAAAGCCTGATGTCAGAAGGCTCTTTGCGTACGAGCCGGCGCCACCAGGCGCGCCAAGCGAACTCTGACCAGCACCTGTTGCTACTGCGCCGCCACCCGCGCCACCTGGCGCCTGAACCTCAACGATTACCTTCTTCGTACCTGCTGTTTCCGTATACGTGAAAGTCCCCGGAGTACTGAAAATCTGCGCGCCAAGCAATCGACCAGATCCAGACCATGGCAGCAGCTCCCATGCTCCGGCGCCAGCATTGAATGCTGGGTTATAGATGACTTGGATGGACTGGCCGGCAACAATTGATCCAGCCGGGATGGCGACGTCAGCCTGTGTGCGAATAGCTTTAGCGCCGAGTAGCGTGCCAGTTGTCTGGCCTATGTTCAGTGTGGAAGCCGCACTGTTGCTGGCGGCTGCCTTGAAGGAAATTACGGCTCCACCCATGTTTGCATAATCTGGCGGCAGCAGAACTCCGTTAGTACCAGAAATAGGAGTTGCGACATAAGCATTCGCTGCGCCGCTATCCTGAAACGATTCTGACTTTACGCCATGTAGGAATAATGACTGTGCCAGCTGCGTTGCTGACGCGCCACTTAGCGTCTGACCGGAATGCAGAACAGCATTCTCCGCCTCGGTAGCCAAGTTGTTAAATTCGGCGGCTGACAGCTGGCCGCCCGGTGGTGGAGAGTTGTCTGCCTTTGTTCCGAAATCTTGCATTTACGGCCTCACTGGAAAATGATTAAAACGTTGGCTGGAGCGATCTGTTCGAAGACACATCGAATTATGTTGTCGCCAGTCGATATAAAATTGAATGGGAACAAATAGGGGAATCCACCAATCGCATCGTTGAATGTGACATACAGCTTAAAGTAAGAGTTGCCGCTGGCAAAGTGAATAGGGAAATCCAGCGGGAACAGTTCGATTTCTGCGCCCGGAGTAACTGTAACGCTCATCCCGGTTAGATCGAAGGCCAATTGCTCGTAGTCGGCCTTTGTCACGAATGGAATCTTGCGCAAACGTAGGATTACAGCCTTTCGTCGATCAGCAAGTGATGCCATTTGCCCCATGCATTCTTCTGGCAGACCTACAGATGTTTCCCAATCTGGAAGCAGTTGATCTGTCAGGTTGACGTCGAACTCTCTGGCCAGCGTTTCAATCTGGATTTGAATCTGCCGAAACTCTGCGGCGCATGCGCTGACCAATGCGTGCATATTGGTGCCAGCAGCATTCTTCGCATACCATGCCCTGCCATCGGGAAGCGTTGAAGAAAGCTGCCGAGTCGCCTCTTCCTGAGATGGCGCCGAAAACTTGATCATGGGAATGTCACCGTGCCGAGCACTGGAATATTCCCGTCAGCCACCACGATAGATCCCGGTGGTGCAGACAAGGTAAACGACACCAGCCTGTCACCTGTCACCGTGTCGCGAGTGTTCTGGATGGCGCCATTGTAACTGGCTGATGGAATGTCTTCCTCAAACGTAACGGTATCCTGAAAGAATGCGATCAACTGGTTTCGGATGGACGTCTTCATGGTCTGTGTGTTCGGGCTGATCGCAGAGAATGTGAAGTCTACGACCTGAGCCACTGGAGCCAACACAAAGACATCATCGGCGCGAGTGTGTGCCGGCAATTTGCCTAGCGTGATGATCGCATCCTTGGTCTGATCAAGAACGCTTTGCGTAGGAATGATGTTGGTGTCATTGTCTCTGACAACGATAACTACTACTTGGCCGGCAGCTGGGCTGTATGAAGGCAAGCCTTGAGTTCCGCTGCCGAGCGCGGTAACTGGGCGCTTCACAAATACACGGGTGTTGCCCGGAATCGTGCGAGCCGCGATCTTGATTTGATCTTCGGTGAAGACTCCGCTGATATTCGACCGGCTCTCAATGATGCGGTCGCGATAATCGTTATCGCCTTCCAAATCAGCGCCGCCGCCCAGCGCACCAAATTGCACGTAGGCCAGCGATGCAAGGTTTGCCAGATTTACGTTGAGCGTTGCGCCAGCCAGCATATTGGTTGCTGGGCCGGTCGTAATTGCCTGCACATTGAGAGATGCAAAATTGCTTGTTTCAGTAATGGTGCCGGTTGCTGGAGTCGATGGAGCGCCAGCAACTTGATAGATAAAACTGTTCTCGCCGGTCACAGTCACGGTAACAAGACCGTTGTAGGCGGTCTGTACAGCGCCGGATATTGTCGTCTGCATGCCGGTAGCCAGCATGTGCGGCGTAGTGGTGATGGCAGTTGCGGTAGTACCTGAGCGAGTCAATGAAGTCACCAGCAGCGCCACAACCTCCACGGCCGCCGGAGATATGATGCTGTACACGACGTCATTCGACCCCGTGAATTGCTCGCCGGCATTGATTAGCGTGGCGACCGTACCATTTAGGCTGATAAAGCCAGACGCGCCAGTAGCTGGGTTGCGCGGGAGATTCTCATAGCCGCCCCATCGATCAAGGAATTCATCGGTAGCGGTCTGCGGAAACAACTCCTGCTCAAGATCGCGGACAACGAACCCCAGGGCGTGAGCCATGGCGCCGCAGCCATCAATAAAGCCGCGAGCCCATGAGCCGTAGACGGTTGGATCGATATCGGGAAGCTGCCTGCGAAACTCAGCGCGAGCCGTCTCAATCAGGTTCTCAAGTGTTGGGTATGACAGAGGCATCCGTCGCTCTCCAAAGGGTCTGATAGCGGCTCACGACATTGGATGTGTCTGTGATCTGAATGTGTATGATGATGCCGGATTGCGACGTGCGGACGACATCGACAACAACGGCAAGAGCTACGCCATCGTCAAGCATCCACTGGAATGCATCTTGCGCAGCAAGCCTGGCGATGTTCAGTGTTTCTTGGGTGAGGCGAGTCTGATCCAGCACCCATAGTATCGAGCCAAGTTGGCGCATGGTTTGGGCGGTCAGCAAATTGCCGATCCAGCCACGACGGTTCTGAGGTTCTGCTACCAGCGCCGCTGGAGCGCGCGCATCAGTGAACAGCGAAACAGGAATAGCCGTTTCAAATCCGCCGGCAGATGCGAATAGATTGCCGTCTACGACCAAGTCATAGAGTCCATCGCGGTTTGCACGGATCAGCACGTCCTGCATCTATTGCCTCGATTAAGTCGTAATAAAGTCATCGGCAGTTACTATGCCGGAAGTCGTGATGTTTCCGGCTGCGTCTATGATAACGCCATTCAGACTAATTTGCGCTGCTGTTGCCGTGATGTTGCCGGTGACTGCGGCATTCACATTGCCGGTGACTGTTGCGGTTACATCGCCGACGATATTTGCAACCAAGTTCCCGGCAGTCGTAACAACTTCGATGTCGCCATTCTGCTTGAATAAAACATAGGAGCCGGTCAGATAATTGACTATCGCCACTTCGCCAGACAGCAATCCCTTCTTTCTACCGGATGGCAGATCGGGCAACCCAATTGAGTTGGATTCCTGTCCATTCTGCGGCAGCAGCAGCACCTGGCAGCCGGCAGGCGGGTTATGCACGAGCCCGTAAAGGCTGGCCAGTTGGATCGGCTGGCTTTCGCGCCCAAGCCAAGATGCGGTGCCACTACGCAAACCGCTGGAATCATCGGTAGATTCCAGATATCCATACTTAAGATTTGCAGCCATTACAGGAACCCCGCGAATGGATCTTCTTTGCTCTTGCGCCGAGTCTTGCGACTTGGCTTGGCGAGAGCCCGATATGCGTCAGCAGGACTGCAGCCAATCGTCGTTTCAGAGCCGCCAGACAGATTGATCTGGGTAGAGATGGCGAACATCAGTAGCTCGCCTCTGGCGCCATTGTAGTCATCGAAGACGTCGGCAAGGAATCCTATATCCCAAGGCGAGCCATCATCCTGAGAATCGCCGTGCAGGACGGCCGTATATTGCAGCCCCTTGGCGCGGCGAAGATTGGATTCTTCCTTGGCGCGCTCAGTACCTTCTGATGCCGTCATGGCCTGCTCGCCTTGGATCTCAAGGTAGCGCGATGACCTGATCTCAGGGTCAAGTGCAGTTCCAGTCACCGAAGACGAATGCTTATCGACCCCAGAAAACGGATCGGCAGCCACATTCTTCTGAGAGCGCACCACGTACTTCGCATAGCGCGCACTGACGTCCAGATCAAGGCTGGCAGTTTTCACGTTGTTGGTGGCGCCATTTTGACGATGCAGCAACTGAGTCCGAACTTTTTGGCCGCGCGGCTTGAAGATCACCAAATCGCCGTTACCGTTGGTGATCAGGTAGACCTGACGCTTCCTGGCAAACGACACCAGAAAGTCCATGCATTTCTGGCCGCTCTCGGCGGCCTGCAGGTCTTCGGCGCCAAATGATTCTATACCGCCAGTGTCGTCGATCACCTTGATGCCAGCACCTAGCGCCGCAATGATGCGCTCAGCCATCGCCTTCAGCGTGATAGGGCCTTTCATGGACTTGACGGAATCAGGCACGGAACTATCGATCAAATCGGAAACCTTGTCGCGGCCGGCAATGTTCAGGCGATGTCCGTCCATGTCGCCGCTCGCCGTGATTTTGTCAATGAACCCATTGATAACCGATATTCCGTTGATGACAATCTGCACGCGGTCGCCAATCCGCAGCGGGTAAGACTGATCGAATGGGTTGCTGCTGGTGATCGAGAACTGTCCGCAGTTGCTGTCGAGCGACCGGTTAAAAGTGGCTGACTCCCACAGCGTGTACGGGATTCCGTTGTGTCTGATTTCAAGCATTGCGACCTCGCAGCACAGTCAGTTCGCCAGACATCGCGACAGCCGAAACCTGCTGATTAAGTTGGCGAACCTGCAGTGTGCGCGAATCCAGATCATCAGTAATCGATTCAGCGTAAAGCAGATAGGTCAGCGATGGTGCGGTCAGTGGGCCTGTGCGGATGATCTGTGAGGTCAGCCATGCCGACTGAGCCTTCTGATCCAGTACAGCCAGCGCACGAATGCGCAGATCGTCCATGGCGGCGCGCACTTCGCGATTAGCCGGAACCGATCCGACGTCCTGCGCATCAACCCGCATGATCTCAGCAAACGAATCCTCAAGGTCGGTACGGATCGTCTGCACCTGATCAATAGTCTGGTAGTCACCGTTCGCAGCCTGCTCGTATGCGCACACAAGCGCGGCCAGGCGATTGGATTCAACAATGGCTGTGCGGCCGTCATTGCGATCTATGCGGTCTTCTGTGGTTGCAGCCCATAGCGAAATATCCGATACAGGCGAAACAGTGGCGCCACCATCAAGGTCCGATTGAATCAAGGCCAGATTGTTGCCGAAGTTGTTGGCGAAATTCAGCAGAGCACCGACCGAGTCGAGAATATCCAGGCCTTCGCTGATGATCTGCCAGAGTCCTGGCGCGTCATCGTCAATGCCGAAGAACTCCAGCGCCAGATTGATTGGGTCGCCAAGTAGCCCGCCAGCATTGCCGACAAGGTCGCGAAGTGCTGAGGTCATCTCGCCAAGGCTGTCTGCCGTGATGAGATTTGCTACTGCTGAAAACGCTTGATTAGCCGCTGACGTCACATCAGACAGCATCGCGCCGAAGCCTAGCGAATCACCGGGAGCCTTGAATATACTGCCGAATGCGCCACCAATGGCTCCGCGCGCCGTATCGCCAGCAGTGAACACCATTTCAGGCGCTGGCACTGATTCGAATATGCCGGCAACCGCACGACTGGTGGCGAACTCAAGGCTGAATTCGATCTCGCCTACAGACGTCTGTGAGGCGGTCTTGCTGTAGGGGAGAGCCCAAACAGTGAACGCGCCGAAGGTTGGCATGACCAATCTGCCGGGACCAGCTTCGCGCAATGCATTTTCTAACGCCTGCGCCCGCTCAAGCCAATCTAGGCCATGTACAAATGCCTTGATTGTAAACTGCGGAGGAATCTCGCCAAGATCCTCAACAAATCTTTCAATGCTGTTAGGGAACTCATGAAGCGCAGTTTTGCGGCCGCCAGATGGCAGGTCTTCGGATCTAACCGAAAACACGACGCCACGCCATGATGCCTGCGCAAGTCGCTGCGTGTAGACGTCGGTCATTACTTCACCATCAGCAGATTGCTGCCAGTCGGCAAATTAGGTTGCTGAACCTTGGCTTTGGTGCCTGGCTCAGCCTTAACCGTAATTGTACCACCGACAGTCGCCGCCCCATTGTTTCTGCCTAATGCATTATCCAGACTTCCGGCTGCCTTGATGTTCGGAGGAAGAAGCTTGCCAATGGATGATTCCGTATCGGTCAGCATACCTATCGGCTGGATTTTGTCTTGATACCCCATCAGCTTCTCAAGGCCGGCAAGCAATAGATCGAGCATCTTAAGAGGCAATGCAAGAAATTCTGTAAGCCAATCGAATGCCTTGGCTAGAAATTTAATTGATTTACTTGAGCCGTCGCTGGCCGTATCAAGTTCTTTGAATCTATCTATGATATGGCCAACCCGACGAGCGATAGAATTAATAAGCACTACCACTGGATGGCCAGCCTGCTCCATTTCACTCCATCGCAGTGCAATACCGACAGCCGCCACGGCAATCAATGCGAGCGGCGAAAGAAGAAGTCCTGCCGATGCAACAATAAACGAGAATGCAGCCCCGAGCGCCCATGCAACTGGCACTGCCAATGTGATCGCAGCAACCGCCAATGTTATGCCGGCAGCAAATTTAACGATCTCTGGATGCTGGCGCACGAACTCTCGAATCTGAGGCGTGATCTCGCGTAGATATTCGCCAAATCGCTTGATGTCTGGGGCCAGTCCTTCGCCGATAGCTACCATCACGTTGGTGACGGCGTTCTTCATGTTCTTCCATAGCATGGTAAGCGATTTCAGTTTAGAGCCCATTTCTCGCTCCATGCTGCCAATCGTGCCAGATGAGGCTGCCTTTGCCATGGTATCTTCAAACACTTCCATATTTCCTGCGAGTTTCACGGCGAACCGACCGGCCTCATTACCGAACATCTTGGTCGCCACAAGGATTCTCTCAGCCTCTGGAAGTTTTGCCAGCTTGCCGAAAACCTTCCGCATGGTGTCAACTGGAGCATTAAACATCTTCTTAGCAAGAGTTTTAGATTGCATCATCTTCGTGATGACCATGTTCATCCCTGATGCAGCAAGTTCTGGAGACCTTTCAAGTTGATCGGCGATGCCGGTAAAGCCTGCGACCACGCTTGGTGAAAGCTTGAGTGTTTTGAATGTGCCAGATAGACGCTCGAGAATGTTGATCATGTTTTCGCCATCGGCCGATGTTTTATCGGCGACGACGTTCATACGATCCATCAACTCTTGAAGCCCATCAATGGATAAGCCCATCTTTGTCTTAATAGAGCCGAGCGATCTGCCGGCTTCTTCTTCAAGAACCTCAAATGCTACGGCCGCATTGGCTGTAATCTTGACGAATCTATCGAGTTCATCGTTTGGCAGGCCAAGCTTTGACCCCTCGAATGCCATGATGCCGAGTTTATCGGTGCTGATCCCGATTTTCTCAGATAGCGTCATGAAGCGCTCTTCAAATGCTTTCAATTCGGCTGATGGTAAATTTGTAGCGCGCCCCATATCAATCATCGCGTTTTCGACGGCTGCGGTTTGCTTGAGGACGCTGGAAATTCCCATGCCGGCACCGATACCGGTTAGGCCTGATGCGGCGGCGCCGAATCGAGACATGCGACCACCAACACCTTTACCGCCACCAATCTCGGCATGAGCGCCGCCAGAGCTTGGCAGGCCAGGAAGTTTAGCGCGCCCCATCTTGTCGACTTGCGCATTCAGTTCTTTCGCCTGATTGGTCAGATGCTTGAGCGCATTATTCCCCTCCAGCGCCTTCAATGAACCGTTCAGGCGCTCAGACCGATTCGCCATCTTGGTCAGCGTCGCGTTGCTGGCCTTAATGGCGTCTTGGTTTTCTTTGAGGATTCGAGTATGCGCGCGAGTAGCGGCGATGATCTTTTGAATCGGGGCCGTGTACTTATCAATGAGCTGATAGGTATATGCAATGTTGAACGCCATCAGCGGCCCCTATTTTTGGAGAGAAATTTACAGACTTGCTGGACCTCCCAGAGCGGCATGTCCTTCGCGACTTCGTAGCTTATACCACCTTCGCTTGCCCTAACGATGCTGACGGCTTGCTCGACAAAATCTTCTGGCCGCCTGCTGAGGGCATAGCGAAAAAAGCTGCCCACCGAATGGCCATCTTGTAGCCGTCATCTGGATGCATGCTCGACCAGATAGCATCGGTCATGGACTGCTCGCCATCCAACATTACGATAGGCTTGCTGGCGCGCATGCAGGCCATTGCGCGGAAGGTATTGAGGAAGTCCGACACCTTGACCTTGTTAGAGGTCAGCAGCAACATCTGCAGCGTCTCGGCGAACTCTTCGCTATTCTGCTCGTGATCATCCTCGATAGCCCTCACTTCTTCGCCGGAGACATCCTCTTGGCCAGTCTTGTGCTTTTCGCCGACTTCAATGAAGACCTGCATGAACATTTGCTTGATGCGCATATAGTGATCGCAGTGATCCATGCCAGGTTCGCGCAGTACAAAGGCATTCGTTTCCTTTTGAACCCCCTTACAGCTATACGAGACATCGTGATCGGAGAAGAACTCAATGGTGCCGTTGTGAATCATGTGTTGCCCCTCAGCTATTTCGAATATTGGTTATCGAGCCAAACATCGACCCTGATTATTAGACGCCAGCCATCGGATCGCCTTTGAACTCCAGTGAGACTACGCCATCCGAAGAGGCGTTACGCTCAATAGCATTGATCAGTGACATACGGCTCATTGAGCGCGTGAAGTTGCCGCCACCACTGAGGCGCTGAACAAACTGGATATTGTTCTGGCCGACCTGATTCTTCCAGGTGCGAATCTTGGAGTCCAAATCAGGAGTCAGGAACAATTCGAATTTGCAGCTACCAATCTTACCTTCGGCGTTGACCGAGTGGACCGATTCGATGGTGTTGCCGCCACCTGATGCGGCGCGGACGTTGATTTCGCCCTCGCCACCGTCATAGCTGAAGCTGTTTGGCACAATCGCAATCGTCTCGTTGTTGACGATGACCGACGGGACCGAAAGAGTAATAGACATGACGCCTCCTTAAAAGGTCACAGTTGTGCCGGTCGAGCCGACGCTGAAGCTGAATTGGAGCGCGTAGTCGAGCTGGCGCAGTTGGGTGACGATTGGCAGTGGACCGGTAATGGTTGCAGTGCCGGTAGCCAGCGAGACAGTCACAACAGTGTTGTCACTGAAATACTTCTCGGCATCGTCGCCAGCCTGGGTAAGTGCCTCTCCGGCCAGTACGCGATAGATCCGCAATAGTTCGGCCTTGATGCTTTCAGCGTTCGCCATGGAGCGGCCGGGAATCAGGTCACCCTCGGTCAGACGAGACTGGGCGAAAGTCGTGCGCAGTGTCCGCCAGAAGATCTCGCGGCAAGCCGAACCGGTGTCGACGTAGTTGAGGTAATGGAACGAGACGTTCTCGTTGCCGCTGGCATCAGTTACCCAGTTAGTAGTCACTGGCCCCATGATCATTGCTGACGACGCGATGTTGACGCCGAAAGTCGTGAAGCCTTTATGCTCCAAATCAACTTGCTCGGCAGCGCTATACAGCAGATTCGGCGATGCCAAGGACGTGCGAGCCAACGGAGTGTTGAAGTACGGCAGCGACGCCAGTGCAGGACCGCCGAATGCATCCAGCAGGCCGGAGGTGGTGACAATGAAGTCAGCAATCGGGGCATCTGGAGTCAGGCGACGAGCGCGGACGCCCATGAAGTACGCCATAGTCCAGTCAGCCGGCTGAAGGATCGCAGGCCCGATATGCGTCAGCGTGGTGATCTTGTTGTTGCCGCCCATCACGACGACCTGGCTGTTCTCGGTAGATACCGCAGTCAGTGCGTTGGCGTAGGTCAGGCTACGACCATGGAAAACGGTGCCATCGATAATCTCGTTGGCGGCATTGAAGCGAGCTTCAAGCAAGGTCTTCGGGAGAGACAGGTTCGCCGACCAGTATTCAGGCCAGCTGATACCAGTGTAGCGGATGCCGGTGATTACGTCGAAGATGCCGGTCAGAGTCGGATCAGTTGCACCGCCAGCCCAGCCGGTCAGCACTTGAGTGACACCTTCCACATTCATGGAGATCTTGATACCCCAGAAGTTGCCGCTGGTGCCTTTCTCGTCTGCCGTTAGAGTGACGGTGCCAGTTACGGCATTAGAGGTGAAAGGCGCGTCAACCAAGGCATCCAGCGCAGTATCAAGCGCGGCACCGATCACGGTAGCAGTAGCACCAACAGCAACCTGAATGGTAGTAGTGAACAGGAATTCATCCACCACCGAAACAGTAATGGTGCCAGCAGCAGTCGCGGTGCCAGTGAAGGCAACGACAGCGGTCGCGGCAGTGCCACCGCCAGTTTCGTCGATGCCAATTACATCCAGGGGACTGTTGCCGGCATTAGCTTGCAGCCATTTTTCGATACGGCCGAACAACTCACCAGTACCGAATTGGGTGCGACGCTGCGCCAAAGTCAGAGAGTTAACGTTCTGCACCAGCGCACCAGATGTCGCAGTGGCGGCAGTAGGCAGCACGCCGCAGATCAGATCGCGGCGATCCGCGAAGGCGTCAACGATGGCAGCCGGTAGCAGCTGGATATTAATGCGCGGATTGCTTGTGGCAGCCATTACTCGGCCTCCTTCTTGGTCGACTTGGCGGATTTGTTCTCGATGGCGACTTCGCCAGGAGTTTCAATGACCGCAATGCAGCCATCGTGAATACTGTCTTTCAAGCGGCGGCGCCAATGTTGCTCTAATGGCGTGCCGTCGCGGTCTACTTCGATGACGGCCTGCTTACCAGGCTTTAAGCCGTGCAAGACCACCATTGATTTGTTTTCGATGGTAACAGACTTGATCACGGCAAAGGTTCCTCATCTAAGTCTAGCGCCATGGACATTATGGCCTTGTCGCTGTTATTTACATAGAGGGATTGGTTGATATCCCTGAATGCAACGTCGGTAATGAACGGAGATTGTCCGTCAAATCCAGATTCAAATGTTACCACGTTCGGTACTTGCCAGTCATATACATGCAGGTAGTACGCCGAATTGTAGAGCCCCGGACCGTGGCCGGCTGACACCGTTACATACTGGATGGCCGATTCATCACTGAACCCGAAGCCATAGAAGATCTTGGTCAGCGCCTCATAGATCTCGCCGTAGGCCATGTGTTGCGCATTATCGCCGCCAATGTCATCAGCGGTCGGAATGAATACGGCAATCGCGAAGTTCTGAAGCAGTCGTAGCAGGCGCATGTCCTGCTTGGTGAAAGTTGCCAGGCCATCGTTCGGTGTATGACGATCTTTTGAGACTGACACGTCGGTCATGATGACGAAGATGAACGGCTTGGCGGCTTGCTGTTTTGTATAGATCGCGGCGGCGCGTGTGATGTCTGCAGCTGCTCGGGCACGAATGACAGTCAACACGGTTATGGTGTCGACGATGCTGTCATAGTGGAAGATGCCTTCTGCCGGATCGATGGTCACTATAGTGCCGACAACAGAAGTCACGGTGCCGATGCCGAGGACGCCAGTAGGCTGCTCGATCAGATATCCTGGCACAGTTGGTACGGTTGCGCCCACCGGGATGTTGATCTCAAAGTTGCGGCGATTCGGCACACCAATGATGTCGTGGCTGCCGTTCCAAATAGATGGCATGATTCCACCGAGCGTCAGTTGTTTGGTATCTAAGCGCTGGTGCGGCTCGGTCTGGTCGTGATCGTTGGCAGTCGTGAAGCGTGCCGTGCCGTCGCCATTATCGACGTAGGCGGTGATCGGGTTGCGAACCTTAATGCCGGACAGCAGCAAATTTTGGCCGAGAACTGGAGTGCCCGTCGTAATTGTGCCGGTGATGATGCCGCCTGTTACCGTGACATTGGTGATCGTCAGTTGCTCGTTGAACAGGTTCGTCACTGATGGTAGATAGCGCCATAGGTGCGCCATTACATCGCGAGGCGTAATCATGGAAGGAATCTCGCAATCAGCATGTGATCTGCACCTGATCAAACGGCCAGTTTACTTTGCCAAAATCAGGCATTTTTACTGGATGCGGATGGTAGACCGGAGTCGGAACATAAGTCCGATCCGATGCTGGCATCTGAACGGCCGGCGTAACTTTGACGAACACCGTAGCCAGATGCTCTTTCATCGACTGCCATTGCTCGGCGGTTGGCGGCTCAGCATTCAGTTCGGCAAAACCCTGCATCCAGTACGCAAATTGTTCGGAAGTCATTTATAAGCCTCATCGATGAATTTGATTAGGGTCTGCATGGTCACGGTTTGCATTTCGTTCACAGCAACGCTTAGGTGTGGTCGTGGCGCCATGTTGCGGGTGCCGCGCTCAAGGAAGCTGGCATATTCAGCCTCTTCACCAAAGACTAGCGTGTGATGCCCGGTTGCTTCATAGCCAACACTCTTTGCAAGCTTGCCCGTGCGGTTTGCCGGCACCTCACCTGGCGCTGACGCTTGATGCTTGCGGCCGCGAAACGTATAGACGCGACCAGTGCGCGGGCCGTTGCGAATCATATATCGGAGCTTGTTAGTCAGCAGTGTGCCGACCTCTTTCCATGCTGCTGTCAATGCAACATTAGTGGCGCGCTCAGCAATCAGGATCTTCAGCAGAAACTTATCGTTGGTGTCCGCGCCAGTAATGCTGATCATGCCTCGCCCGCCTCGGTCTCACCACGCTCGGTAGCCTGGATGATATCGATTATATCGTCTTCATCCTGATTATCGACCCGTAATACGCGGAACCGACGATCACCCATTAAAACGAATACATTGCCAGCCTCAATGGCACGCCAATCGGCACGGTGCCGGATGTAAAACAGGTGCGTGGTATGCGGGTCGATGGAGGTATTGTTGAACCTGGCAACGCCGGCAAATACACCGGCCGTGGTACTTATGGCGCACCAGACCGTCGCAAATGGAGTGAAAGTGATTGCCGAGTTATCCCAGTCGCCCGGAGTCATGCCGTTTGCTACACGATTGGCCAACTGAATCTTCTTGGTCAGATCGCCAATGCACATCTTGACCTTGGGGAATCGCTTTATTTTGCAGCTCATGCAAACACCCGCAGAATCCTGAAGAGTGCTAGCTTGGCATTAATAGCCTGCGGAATACCAAGCGCATTACAGCCACCAGCCACTTCGCCACAGCCGCCGCAGTCACCACGGTTGGCATCAAGGAATGCAATCAGTTCCAGCAGCCCCTGTTTCAGCGCAGGAGGAATTGCATTCTCGTCGGCGTAGCCGGCAGTGAATGTAACGCGAAGAGGATATGGCTCGAATGGGTCTGGAGCACCAATGCCGCGAATCAGATAGAGTCGCGCCTGATCGTCGAATGGCTTCAGTCGATAATCAGCAGAGATAATCGTCTCGGCACCAGATACGCCCATCAGTTGAACCAGCGTGACGGCACCATCATTGATCGGCGCCCGACGCAGCCAGAGATAATCATATGGCATCGTGCAATCGCCGCGACCAATGGAATCGAACTTGCCTACCACTGTGCGCGGTGACAGATATCGATTCGTGTAGCGCTCAACCATGTCAGTTGCATCGGCAATGAGCAATGCCAATTCATCGTCACGTGTGATATCACCAACATCGATTTTCAGGAACAGCTTGACCGTATCCAGAGACACAGCCAGAACGGTTGGTGCTGATGCCTCGTAGCGGTCGGTCATTACTTGCCTCGTTTGCGAGGTGCTTCTTCAACTACAACTTCAGCCGGTGCTTCAGGTTGAGCCCACTCGGCCCAGCCAGCCTCGACCATCTTGAATTCTTCGGCTGCGCTGAAATGCAGCACTTCGTCTTCAGTTACTTCGACAACATGCACGCCTTCGAGTGCCCAGTTGCCGGATTTTAAAAGCTTGATCATCTTTCACCTCTTAAAAGAAAGGGCACCGAAGCGCCCTTATCTTAGCTTATTGCTTAGGCCGATGCAGCTGCCGGGCCATGCTGAGGAGTACCGAGGACCGCAACCGCGCCCAGAGTACCGCCAGTGGTAACGCCAGTGGAGACGATACGCAGACGCACGTAACGTTTCTTGCCGACATAGCCGATGCGCTTGGTAACGTTGTCGCTGGTAGAAATAAATACCGCAGACCCAAGAACTTCTTCGCCGGTCAACTGGACGCCATCGGAAAGACCGCTGTCATTGCCATGGAAAAGCTGCGCGGTATAGGTGCCGTCAGTAATGGTGCCGGAGATGATG
>Ga0207655_1000461_pt1 | contig 53372 bp, 47 predicted proteins | sample KBSM44metaG_FD_184398 | JGI IMG/M metagenome (GOLD analysis project Ga0207655, IMG submission 184398) | Miscanthus rhizosphere microbial communities from Kellogg Biological Station, Michigan, USA - KBS M4-4 metaG (SPAdes) (version 2) | ecosystem: Host-associated > Plants > Roots > Rhizosphere >...
ATACAATTACAAAATCGATGAGGCACAACCCATGAGCAAAATGAGAGCAATCGATGCAGCCGTTCTGGTCATGCGCCGTGAAGGTGTAGATACCGCGTTCGGCATCCCAGGGGCTGCCATCAACCCGTTGTACTCGGCCCTGAAGAAAGTAGGTGGCATCGATCACGTCCTCGCTCGCCACGTCGAAGGTGCCTCGCACATGGCCGAGGGCTACACCCGTGCCAACCCGGGCAACATCGGCGTGTGCATCGGCACTTCCGGCCCAGCCGGCACCGACATGGTCACCGGCCTGTACAGCGCCTCGGCCGACTCCATCCCGATCCTCTGCATCACCGGGCAGGCCCCGCGTGCACGCCTGCACAAAGAAGACTTCCAGGCCGTCGACATCACCAGCATCGTCAAGCCGGTGACCAAGTGGGCAACCACCGTTCTGGAGCCAGGCCAGGTGCCTTACGCCTTCCAGAAGGCCTTCTATGAAATGCGCACCGGCCGCCCAGGCCCGGTACTGATCGACCTGCCGTTCGACGTGCAGATGGCCGAAATCGAATTCGACATCGACGCCTACGAGCCGCTGGCCGTCAACAAGCCGTCCGCCACTCGCGTACAGGCTGAAAAAGCCCTGACCCTGCTCAACGACGCCGAGCGCCCGCTGCTGGTCGCCGGTGGCGGCATCATCAACGCCGATGCCAGCGACAAGCTGGTCGAGTTCGCCGAACTGACCGGCGTACCGGTAATCCCGACCCTGATGGGCTGGGGCACCATCCCGGACGACCACGCCCAAATGGTCGGCATGGTCGGCCTGCAGACTTCGCACCGCTACGGCAACGCCACCCTGCTCAAATCCGACCTGGTGTTCGGTATCGGTAACCGCTGGGCCAACCGCCACACCGGCTCCGTCGATGTCTACACCGAAGGCCGCAAGTTCGTGCACGTCGACATCGAACCGACCCAGATCGGCCGCGTGTTCACCCCGGACCTGGGTATCGTTTCCGACGCCGGCAAGGCACTGGACGTGTTCCTGGAAGTGGCCCGCGAGTGGAAAGCCGCTGGCAAGCTGAAAGACCGTGCTGCCTGGCTGGAAGATTGCCAACAGCGCAAAGCCACCCTGCAGCGCAAGACCCACTTCGACAACGTGCCGGTCAAGCCGCAGCGCGTGTACGAAGAGATGAACCAGGTATTCGGCAAGGACACCACCTACGTCAGCACCATCGGCCTGTCGCAGATTGCCGGCGCGCAGTTCCTGCACGTGTACAAGCCACGCCACTGGATCAACTGCGGCCAGGCCGGCCCGCTGGGCTGGACCATACCTGCCGCACTGGGTGTTGTGAAGGCAGACCCGAAACGCAAGGTTGTCGCGCTGTCGGGTGACTACGACTTCCAGTTCATGATCGAAGAACTGGCAGTGGGTGCGCAGTTCAACCTGCCTTACGTCCACGTGCTGGTGAACAACGCCTACCTGGGCCTGATCCGTCAGGCGCAGCGTGGCTTCGACATGGATTACTGTGTACAACTGGCGTTCGAGAACATCAACTCGACCGACGCCGCCACCTACGGTGTCGACCACGTTGCTGTGGTCGAAGGCCTGGGCTGCAAAGCCATTCGCGTGTTCGAACCGGCCGAGATCGCCCCAGCCCTGCTCAAGGCGCAGAAGATGGCCGAAGAGTTCCGCGTGCCGGTCGTGGTCGAAGTGATTCTCGAGCGTGTGACCAACATTTCCATGGGCACCGAGATCAACGCGGTCAACGAGTTCGAAGACCTGGCGCTGGTCGGCAACGACGCGCCAACCGCCATCTCGATGCTGGACTGATCGCCTGACGCCCCCAGGCACGCCCTGGGGGCCTTCATCGCAAGGAGACAACTCATGCCTCGCTTCGCTGCCAACTTGTCCATGCTGTTCACCGAACAGGACTTCCTGGCCCGCTTCAAGGCTGCCGCCGACGCTGGTTTCAGTGGCGTCGAATACCTGTTCCCCTACGACTTCAGCGCTGCAGAAATCAAGCAGCAGCTGGAAGCCAACGGCCTGACCCAGGTGCTGTTCAACCTGCCTGCCGGCGACTGGGCCAAAGGTGAGCGCGGTATCACCTGCCACCCAGACCGCATCGAAGAATTCCGTGCCGGTGTCGACAAGGCCATCGAATACGCCAAGGTGCTGGGCAACACCCAGGTCAACGCCCTGGCCGGCATCCGCCCACAAGGCCCGGACTGCGCCACCGTGCGCAAGACCTTCGTCGAAAACCTGCGCTACGCCGCCGACAAGCTCAAGGCCGCCGGTATTCGCCTGGTCATGGAAATGATCAACACCCGCGACATCCCGGGCTTTTACCTGAACACCACCCAGCAGGCCCTGGAAATCCAGGCCGAAGTGGGCAGTGACAACCTGTTCCTGCAGTACGACATCTATCACATGCAGATCATGGAAGGTGACCTGGCTCGCACCATGGAAACCAACCTGCAGCTGATCAACCACATCCAGCTGGCCGACAACCCCGGCCGTAACGAGCCTGGTACTGGCGAGATCAACTACCGCTTCCTGTTCGAGCACCTGGACCGCATTGGCTACCAGGGCTGGGTGGGGGCGGAGTACAAGCCCAAGACCACTACCGAAGCAGGCCTGGGCTGGCTGAAAACCCATAACGCAATCTGAGGAACAACTCGGGACCCTGTGGGAGCGGGCTCGCCCGCGAACACCGGCAAAGCCGGTGCCATCCACCGAGTTGTCTGCTTCGCGGGCGAGCCCGCTCCCACAGGGGGCCAAAGCTTGCTTGAGATATCACAATTACAAAGAGGTAATTTCTCATGGCTAAAATCGGTTTCATAGGCACCGGCATCATGGGCAAGCCCATGGCCCAAAACCTGCAAAAAGCAGGTCACAGCCTGTTCGTTTCCACCCACCACGACGCCGCGCCAGCCGACCTGATCGCCGCCGGTGCAGTGGCCCTGGCCAACCCGAAAGAGGTTGCCCAGGAAGCCGAATTCATCATCGTCATGGTGCCGGACACCCCGCAGGTGGAAGCCGTACTGTTCGGTGAAAACGGCGTGGCCGAGGGCGTAGGCCCGAACAAGGTCGTGATCGACATGAGCTCGATCTCGCCTACCGCCACCAAAGCGTTCGCCGAAAAAATCAAGGCAACCGGCGCAGCCTACCTGGACGCCCCGGTGTCCGGTGGTGAAGTCGGCGCCAAGGCCGCGACCCTGAGCATCATGGTTGGTGGCTGCCCGAAAGCCTTCGAGCGCACCCTGCCGCTGTTCGAAGCCATGGGCAAGAACATCACCCGCGTGGGTGGCAACGGTGACGGCCAGACCGCCAAGGTCGCCAACCAGATCATCGTCGCCCTGAACATCCAGGCTGTCAGCGAAGCGCTGCTGTTCGCCGCCAAGAACGGCGCCGACCCGGCCAAGGTGCGTGAAGCACTGATGGGCGGCTTTGCTTCGTCGAAAATCCTCGAAGTGCACGCCGAGCGCATGATCAAGGGCACCTTCGACCCTGGCTTCCGCATCAACCTGCACCAGAAAGACCTGAACTTGGCCCTGCAAGGCGCCAAGGAACTGGGCATCAACCTGCCCAACACCTCCAATGCCCAGCAAGTGTTCAACACCTGCCAGGCCCTGGGTGGCGGCAACTGGGACCACTCGGCGCTGATCAAAGGCCTGGAACACATGGCCAACTTCTCGATCCGCGGCGACAAGTAATCTGAATTCGGGGGCTGCTGCGCAGCCCGATCGCGACACAAGGCCGCGCCTACAAGCGGTACGCGATCCCCTGTAGGAGCGGCCTTGTGTCGCGAAAGGGGCGCAAAGCGCCCCCCAGGATTCCAGATCAGACACCGCTGAACCTGCGACCACAGCTTCAGCGGTAGCACCGAGCAACACCCGCCCCTGGTTCGGCCTGCACGGAGGCAGTTCCAGGGGCGTTTTTGATTCTGCAGAACAACAATAACTGGGAGCCTGCCATGTCGGTCGATCCGCAAAAAATTCTCCGCGAGCTGTTCGACACAGCCATCGCTGCCGCCCACCCCCGCCAAGTCCTCGAACCCTACCTGCCCGCCGACCGTAGCGGCCGGGTCATCGTCATCGGCGCCGGCAAGGCCGCAGCCGCCATGGCCGAAGTGGTCGAAAAAAGCTGGCAGGGCGAAGTCTCCGGCCTGGTCGTGACCCGATACGGCCACGGCGCCAACTGCCAGAAAATCGAAGTGGTCGAAGCCGCCCACCCGGTACCGGATGCCGCCGGCCTGGCCGTGGCCAAGCGCGTGCTGGAACTGGTCAGCAACCTCAGTGAAGACGACCGCGTCATCTTCCTGCTGTCTGGCGGTGGTTCCGCCCTGCTGGCGCTGCCGGCCGAGGGCCTGACCCTGGCCGACAAGCAACATATCAACAAGGCACTGCTCAAATCCGGCGCCACCATCGGCGAGATGAACTGCGTGCGCAAGCACCTCTCGGCGATCAAGGGCGGCCGCCTGGCCAAGGCCTGCTGGCCAGCCACGGTCTACACCTATGCCATTTCCGATGTGCCGGGCGACCTCGCCACGGTAATTGCCTCCGGCCCTACCGTGGCCGACCCGAGCACGTCGGCTGATGCCCTGGCCATTCTGAAACGCTACAACATCGAAGCGCCCAAAGCAGTCATCGAATGGCTGAACAACCCGGCCTCGGAAACCGTCAAGGCCGATGACCCGGCCCTGGCCCGCAGCCACTTCCAGCTGATCGCCAAGCCCCAGCAGTCGCTCGAAGCCGCCGCAGTCAAAGCCCGACAGGCTGGTTTCAGCCCACTGATTCTCGGCGACCTGGAAGGCGAGTCGCGCGAAGTGGCCAAGGTACACGCCGGTATTGCCCGGCAGATCGTCCAGCACGGCCAGCCATTGAAGGCACCCTGCGTGATCCTGTCCGGCGGCGAAACCACCGTGACCGTACGCGGCAATGGCCGTGGCGGGCGCAACGCCGAGTTCCTGCTCAGCCTCACTGAAAGCCTGAAAGGCCTGCCGGGCGTATACGCGCTGGCCGGCGACACCGACGGCATCGACGGCTCGGAAGAAAACGCCGGTGCCTTCATGACCCCGGGCAGTTACGCCCGCGCCGAGGCCCTGGGCCTGTCGGCCAGCGACGAACTGGACAACAACAACGGCTATGGCTATTTCGCCGCGCTGGATGCGCTGATCGTCACCGAGCCGACCCGCACCAACGTCAACGACTTCCGCGCCATCCTGATCCTCGAGACTGCCCAACCATGACGCCTGATAAAAAAGTAAAGATCCTCGCCACCCTCGGCCCTGCGATCAACGGTATCGACGACATCCGCCAACTGGTCGAAGCCGGGGTGAACATCTTCCGCCTCAACTTCAGCCATGGCGAACACGCTGACCACGCCTTGCGCTACCAGTGGATCCGCGAAGTGGAGCAGCAACTGAACTACCCGCTGGGCATCCTCATGGACCTGCAAGGGCCGAAGCTGCGCGTGGGCCGCTTTGCCGAAGGCAAGGTGCAGCTGCAACGCGGCCAGGCGCTGCGCCTGGACCTGGACAAGACCCCGGGCGACAGCCGCCGGGTCAACCTGCCACACCCTGAAATCATCGCAGCCCTCGAGCCCGGCATGGACCTGCTGCTGGACGATGGCAAGCTGCGCCTGCGCGTCACCGCCAAGCACAACGACGCTATCGACACTGAAGTGCTGAACGGTGGCGAGCTGTCCGACCGCAAGGGTGTCAACGTACCGCAAGCAGTACTCGACCTCTCCCCGCTCACCGAAAAAGACCGCCGCGACCTGGCCTTTGGCCTGGAACTGGGCGTGGACTGGGTGGCCCTGTCGTTTGTACAGCGCCCGGAGGACATCGTCGAAGCGCGCCAGCTGATTGGCGACCGTGCCTACCTGATGGCCAAGATCGAGAAACCCTCGGCGGTCGACCAACTGCAAGCCATCGCCGAACTGGCAGACGCGATCATGGTGGCCCGCGGTGACCTGGGCGTGGAAGTGCCGGCCGAAAGCGTGCCGCAAATCCAGAAGCGCATCATCAACACCTGCCGCCAGCTGGGCAAACCGGTGGTGGTGGCCACGCAGATGCTCGAGTCCATGCGCTTCTCGCCGGCGCCGACCCGTGCCGAAGTCACCGACGTGGCCAACGCCGTGGCCGAAGGTGCCGATGCGGTCATGCTGTCGGCCGAGACTGCCTCGGGTGACTACCCGCTGGAAGCCGTGCAGATGATGAGCAAGATCATCCGCCAGGTGGAAAACGGCCCGGACTACCAGGCCCAGCTCGACGTTGGCCGGCCGAAGGCCGAGGCTACCGTGTCGGACGCCATCAGCTGCGCCATCCGCCGCATCAGCGGCATCCTGCCGGTGGCGGTGCTGGTCAACTACAGCGAGTCGGGCGCGTCGACCCTGCGCGCTGCCCGCGAGCGCCCACGGGCACCGATCCTCAACCTCACGCCGAACCTGAACACCGCGCGCCGCCTGAGCGTGGCCTGGGGCGTGCATTCGGTGGTCAACGACCGCCTGCGCCAGGTGGATGAGGTGGTTTCCACCGCCCTGGAGATTGCCCAGGCGCAAGGCATGGCCAGCCGAGGCGACACACTGCTGATCACTGCCGGTGTGCCTTTCGGCAAGCCAGGGTCGACTAACACGCTGCGGATCGAGACTTTGATCTGAGATTGCCGGGGGCGCTCTGCGCCCCTATCGCGACACAAGGCCGCTCCTACAGCAACCGCGAAACCTTCAAGCTCACGCGTTCCATTTGTAGGAGCGGCCTTGCGTCGCGATCGGAGGGCAAAGCCCTCCCCGAACACCGAAACATCAGACATGCGGAAAACCGAGGCCCAAAGAGGCCCACCGCCCTCCCATCAACCTCACTGACTGCCCCATGTACACCAAAAATTTCGTCAACCCGTGCCCGGACTGGGCCACGGCGTTACTCAACGGTTTCAGCCAGGTGCTGCTGCTGCGCAACCCCCTGTGCGGCCTCTGCTGCCTGCTGGCCATCCTGCTGACCGCGCCCAACCTGGTCGGCGGCGCCCTGCTCGGCGCCCTGGCCGGCCTGCTCACCGCCCAGGCCCGCGGCTACGACCGCGCCGACCGGCAGGCCGGGCTGTACTGCTACAACGGCGTGCTCATCGGCCTGCTGATCAGCGCCGTGCTACCGTGGTCGGCCATTCTGCCGCCACTGATCATCGCTGCCGGCGGCCTGTCCAGCATCATTACCCACCAGTGGCGCAAGCGCGGCGGCAAGCTGCTGATTGCCTATACCGCGCCGTTCGTCCTGCTGGGCTGGGGCACGCTGATGCTCACCAGCCCCTCGCCCAGCGGCTTCGTCGAAGCCGACCCGCTGTATGCCCTGGCGCGTGGCGTAGGCCAGATCTTCCTGCTCGACCAGCCCTTGGCCGGGTTGCTGATCATCGTCGGCATGTTCATCGCCAACCCTTATGCGGCAATGTGGGCGGTAATCGGCTCGGCCATCGGCGGCGGTGTCGCGCTGCTCGCCGATCAGGCACAGGCCGCGTGGCTCGGCCTGTATGGCTTCAACGCCGCGCTGGCGGCACTGGCCTTCAGCAGGCAAGGTGAAAAACCTTGGGTGACACTGCTGGCCATCGCCCTGGCCCTGTTGCTGCAACCGCTGTTCAAGCTGCTGCCCGTGCCTGGCCTGACCGCGCCCTTCGTCGCCGCCTGCTGGCTGATGCACCTGGGCAATCACCTGGCCCAGCCCAGGCAGCGCAACGCCAGCCGCTTGCACAGCTGAAATGCAACCCCTAGGCTCAGCCCATCGCTTTTTTGGAATGAGCCAATGAATAACCCTGCGAGCCTGCGCGAGCGGCTCTTCGTCATCGTCTTCCAGTCCGATACCGTGGCTGGAAGACGCTTCGACAAATTCCTCCTGCTGATCATCCTGGCCAGCCTGGTCACCGTCATCCTCGACAGCATCGACGAAGTGCACCAAGGCTACGCCGGGCTGCTGGCTGGCATAGAGTGGGGCTTTACCGCGATCTTCCTGGCCGAGTACATCACCCGCCTGTACTGCTCGCCCAAGCCCTTGCGCTATGCCTTCAGTTTCTATGGCCTGGTCGACTTGCTGGCAATCGTGCCGGGGATCATCGCCCTGTATTACAGCGATGCCCAGTACCTGCTGATCATCCGCGTCATCCGCATGCTGCGGATCTTCCGCGTGCTCAAGCTCAGCCCTTATCTCAAGCAGGCTCACTACCTGATGGAGGCGCTGCGCGGCAGCAAGCAGAAGATCATCGTGTTCCTGGTGACGGTATCGACCCTGGTGACGGTGTTCGGCACCTTGATGTACGTCATCGAAGGGCCGGAGCACGGCTTTACCAGCATCCCCAAAGGCATTTACTGGGCCATCGTCACCCTCACCACCGTGGGCTTTGGCGACATCGTGCCAAAAACGCCGCTGGGGCAGGTGCTGTCGTCGCTGGTGATGATTACCGGTTATTCGATCATTGCCGTGCCTACTGGCATCTTTACCGCCGAACTGGCCAATGCCATGCGCGGGGAGCAGCTGCAGCATGATTGCCCGACGTGTCACAAGAAGACGCATGAGCATGGCGCGGCGTTCTGTTCCCGGTGTGGAAATGGGTTGTTTCCCAAGCAATGATGCTTCCTGTGCTGGCCCTTTCGCGGGCACGCCCGCTCCCACAGGATCACCGCACGGCTGAACGGTGTGGGGGCCCTGTGGGAGCGGGTTTACCCGCGAAGAGGCCGGTACAGGCGACGGCATAACCAAAGTCATTTTTGTTCTTTAACCGCCACAAACCCACCCGCTATAGTCGCAGGCAAATTGCCAACACCTCGATAACAAGGAAGCAACGTGAAAAAACTCTTCACCGCCTCGCTGCTCGCCGCAGGCCTGGCCCTGGGCAACCTCGCCCAGGCCGCCCCTACCCTGCTGAACGTTTCCTACGACGTGATGCGCGACTTCTACAAGGACTACAACCCGGCCTTCCAGAAGCACTGGGAAGCCGAGCATAAAGAGAAGGTCAACGTGCAGATGTCCTTCGGCGGCTCGAGCAAGCAGGCGCGTGCCGTGATCGATGGCCTGCCGGCCGACGTCATCACCATGAACATGGCCACCGACATCAACGCCCTGGTCGACAATGGCAAGCTGGTGCCGGACAACTGGGTAACCCGCCTGCCGAACAACAGCGCGCCGTTCACCTCGGCCACTGTGTTCATCGTGCGCAAGGGCAACCCGAAAGCCCTGAAAGACTGGCCCGACCTGCTCAAGGACGGCGTGCAAGTGATCGTGCCCAACCCGAAAACATCGGGTAACGGCCGCTACACCTACCTGTCGGCCTGGGGCTATGTGCTCAAGCAAGGCGGTGACGAGACCAAGGCCCGTGACTTCGTCGGCAAGCTGTTCAAACAGGCGCCGGTGCTGGACACCGGTGGCCGTGCCGCCACCACCACCTTCATGACCAACCAGATTGGTGATGTGCTGGTTACCTTCGAGAACGAAGCCGAGATGATCGCCCGCGAGTTCGGCCGCGACCAGTTCGAAGTGGTCTACCCAAGCGTGTCGGCCGAAGCCGAGCCACCGGTGAGCGTAGTGGACAAGGTAGTGGCGAAGAAAGGTACCCAAGCTGTGGCCGAGGAATACCTGAAGTACCTGTGGTCGCCTGAAGCCCAGGAGATCGCCGCCAACAACTACCTGCGCCCGCGTGATGCCGCGGTACTGGCCAAGTACACCGACCGCTTCCCGAAAGTGGACTTCCTGTCGGTGGAGAAAACCTTTGGTGACTGGCGCACCGTGCAGAAGACCCACTTCAACGACGGTGGGGTGTTTGACCAGATCTATACCGGTCAGTAATTGATGTAGGCAGCTCCGGCCCTATCGCCGGCAAGCGAGCTCCCACAGGTACGGCACATGGCTTGGGCATTGTGCAGTACCTGTGGGAGCTGGCTTGCCGGCGATAGGGCCAGTAGTTTTGACACAGTTCTTCGAACTTTCTCCATCAACCTGCAATCAGTTCCTTGAGTAACCCTGCCCCGCTCACCCCGGCCCAAGGAGTACTCCAGTGCTGCGTTTTCTCTCTACCCTGCTGCTCGGCTGCCTGCTGAGCACCCACCTGTTGGCCGCTGACCCCACCCCCACTGAAGAACAACCCGCCGAACCCGAACCGGTATTGCAAGGCGGCCTCCTTGGCGCCCTGGCCGACGGCCTGGACAGCGCCGCCCAGGAGCTCGACCTCGATGCCCACCTGGTCGATGCCTGGCGCCTGCGCACCGACCGCGCCACCAAGGAAGTCGAACGCCTGGTCGACCGGCACTCGGCCGACGACTCGCTGCAACTGATCGGCAACTTCCTCCTGCTGACCCTGACCTGGGCCGCCAGCTTCGCCGCATTCACCAGCCTCGGCCGCTGGGCCGCCAATCGCACTTCAGGCACCCCCTGGCTGCGCGAGCGCAAGCGCGCCAGCAGCCTGCTCGGCTATCTGCTGCCCTATACCCTGCCGGCCCTGGCCAGCTTGCCGCTGACACTGTACGCCAGCCGCTTTCTCGACCCGTCAGTGGCCCGCGCACTGGGCCTGAGCCTGGCCTATGCCACCAGCAGCGGCCTGTTCTCGACTTCGATCATCCTCTGTTTGGTGACCCTGTTCGATGCCGGCCACAAACGCGACGCCGTGGCGGTCATCAAACGCCTGGCCCCCCGCCCGCTGTTCATGATCGGCTTTCTCGCTGCCTGGAGCGACGCCCTGACCAGCCCCCAGATAGCCCGTCAGCTGGGCGGCAACCTCACCGCCAGCATCGCCGTGGCCACCGGCCTGGTTGCCACCTTCATCTTCGCCAGCCTGGTGATCCGCCTGCGCCGCCCGGTGGCGCACCTGATCCGCAACCGTGCCTTCAAGGACCGTGTGCAGCATCGCGCCGTGCAGGAAACCCTGCGGATCTTTTCGGTGCTGTGGTATCTGCCGATCCTGCTGATGATCCTGGTGTCGGCCATTCACCTGATCGGCGCCGGCGAAGAAAGCCAGAAGGCCCTGCAGAAAGCCTTGCTGACCACTGTACTGCTGGTCTCTACCGTGTTCCTCAGCACCTTGCTGCAACACTTGCTGGCCCAGCGCGCAACCGACCCGGCGCAGCGGGTACGCCCTTACAAGGAGCTGCTGCGCAGCCTCGCCCATGCGCTACTGCGCATCGCCATGGCGGTGGCCTTCATCGAACTGCTGGGGCGCATCTGGGGCTTCTCGGTGGTGGATTTTGCCCTGAGCAACCGCCTGGGCCAGGCGATCAGCAACTCGCTGTCGAGCATTGGCCTGATCCTGCTGGTCACCTGGCTGCTGTGGGTGGTACTCGACACGGCCATCCAGGAAGCACTCAAGCCACCCGTCGGCCGCCGCAGCGCACGCCAGCCGAGCACCCGGGTACGGACCATCCTGCCGATGCTGCGCAATGCGATCAAAGTGATCCTGATCGTCATCTGCACCATCACCACCATGGCCAACCTGGGCATCAACGTCGCGCCACTGCTGGCCGGTGCCGGGGTGATCGGCCTGGCCATCGGCTTTGGCTCGCAGCAACTGGTGCAGGATGTGATTACCGGGCTGTTCATCCTGATCGAGGACACCATTTCCATCGGCGACTGGGTAGTGCTTGATTCCGGCCATGCCGGTACCGTCGAAAGCCTGACGATCCGTACCTTGCGCCTGCGCGATGGCAAAGGCTTCGTGCACTCGGTGCCGTTCGGCCAGATCAAGGCGGTTACCAACCAGTCGAGGCAGTTCGCCTATGCGTTCTTCTCGGTGCAGTTCACCTATGACAGTGATGTGGATGCGTCACTGGCGCTGATCCATGAGGTGGGCAAGTCGATCAGCGAAGACCCGCTGCTGCGCATCAACCTGCAAGGGCCGCTGCAAGTGTTCGGGGTGGACCGCATGGACTTGAACGGGTTTGTGCTGACGGCGCAGTTCCGCACTATTTCCGGCGGGCAGTATGCGGTGAGCCGAGCGTTCAACGAGCGGCTGAAGAAGCGGGTGGACCAGACCGACAACGTGAGTTTTGCCCAGGTGTACCCGCTGCCGCTGCAGGCTCTGGGGGCTTGATGTCGCCTGTACTGGCCTCTTCGCGGGTGAACCCGCTCCCACAGGAACCCCACAACATTCAGGACTGTGGTGAACCCTGTGGGAGCGGGTTTACCCGCGAAGAGGCCGGAGAGGGGAACATCAATTCTGGCGGAATACCAAGGCCTTGAGCCCCCCGGCCGGGTCCACATCCGGAAACTCCGGCGGGTTCTCCAGCCGCTCGACAAACGCTAACGAAGGCGCCTGCTCGGCCATCCCTTCAATCAGAAACTCCGGCCCGATCCCCGGGTCGTTGACACAGGCCAGCACCGTCCCACCCGCGCTCAGCAACTCCGGCAAACGCCTCAGGATCTTCGCGTAATCCTGGGTCAGCACGAAGCTGCCACGCTGGAAGGTCGGCGGGTCGATGATGATCAGGTCGTACGGCCCGTACTTGCGCACCTTGCCCCACGACTTGAACAGCTCATGCCCCAGGTACGCCACCCGCGAAGCATCGTGGCCATTGAGGCGGTGGTTATCGCGCCCGCGGGACAGCGCCGACTTGGCCATGTCCAGGTTCACCACCTGCTCGGCGCCCCCGGCAATCGCTGCCACCGAGAAGCCGCAGGTGTAGGCGAACAGGTTCAGCACGCGCTTGCCCGCCGCCTGCTCGCGCACCCAGCGCCGGCCGTAGCGCATGTCGAGGAACAGGCCGTTGTTCTGCCGCACGCCCAGGTCCAGCAGGTAGGTCAGGCCGTCTTCGACCACCTCACGTTGGTGGCACGGCTCGCCCAGCAGCCACTGGCCCGGGCTGTCGGGCAAGTAGCGGTGCTGGATGAGAATGGCCTGGCCGGCCCATTGCGGGGACTTGGCCACAGTGCGCAGCATGGCTTCCAGTTCGGCCAGTTGGCCCTCGGGCAGCTCGCGGAACAGGGCTACCGAGAGCACGCCTTGCAACCAGTCGACAGTGACCTGCTCCAGGCCTGCCCAGCAGCGGCCACGGCCATGGAACAGGCGGCGGGTTTCCTGCGGGGCAGGGTCGAGGGCGGCGAGCAGGTGCTGCTCCAAGTTGTGTATCGGGGAAGTCATGGTGGGTCGCAGGCTGGCAAAAGCGGCATTCTACCTTGCGGGCCTCTTCGCGGGTAAACCCGCTCCCACAGGGACCCCACAGTATTCAGAGCTACGGTGATCCTGTGGGAGCGGGTGTACCCGCGAAGAGGCCCGCAAAGTCACTTCAATTCTTGACTGCAAGCCGCGCCGAACGGAACCACCACCCCTGCTGCATCCCCGCCGCTGCCAGCAAAATCAACCCAACCCCCAGCCATTGCAGGGGAGCAAGCCGGTGCCCGAAGGCCACCCAGTCCACCAGAATCGCCGCAATCGGGTAAATGAACGACAGCGCCCCGGTCAACGCCGTGGGCAAACGCTGGATGGCACTGTACAGCAGCACATACATGAGGCCGGTGTGGACCATGCCCAGTGTCAGCAGGCTGGCCAGCGCTGACACTTCACCCGGCAATCCGCCGAGCTTGACCCACGGCGCCAGCAACAGCACCCCCGTTGTTACCTGGATCAATGCAATCAGGTGAGGTGGCGTGCCTTTCAGCCGCTTGATGATCAACGCCGCAATGGCATACAAAAACGCCGCGCCCAGTGCCAGGGCAATACCCAGCAAATAGCCCTCGCCACTCCCCTGGCCCGCACCATGGGCACTGACAATGGCCAGCATGCCAAGGAATGCGACGCTCAGCCAGGTAACCTTGGCCAAGGTAATTTTCTCGCCCAGGAACAGCGCCGCCAGCCCCACCAGCATGAACGGCTGAACGTTATACACCGCGGTGCCAATGGCGATGGATGCACGCGAATACGAGGCGAACAACAACAGCCAGTTGCCGACGATGGCCACGCCGCTGGCAATCGCCAGCAGGAACGCCGTGCGGCTGATTACCCCGGGCCGCAAAAAGCCGAATCCGGCGCAAATCACCAGCAAGGTCACGGCGCCGAACACGCAGCGCCAGAACACCACCTCGAGCACCGGCTGCCCGGACACCAGCACAAACCAGCCGATGGTCCCGGAAATCAGCATGGCGGCGACCATTTCCAGCGAGCCACGGCGCAATGAACTGTCCATCTCACACCTCCCGTTGACGATGGCAACAGTATGCAAAGGTTGAAGCTTAGCCTTCCAGCGGATTACCAAGGCAAATTTGCAGGCTTGCCTTTACTATCAAGGCAAATAACGCGAATGACCTGATGAGGTGACCATGACGGATGCCATCGACCAGCTATTGATCAATGCACTGATGGAAGACTCGCGCCGCTCGCTCAAAGCCCTGGCGCAAGTCAGCGGGCTGTCCGCGCCCAGCGTCAGCGAGCGCCTGCGCCGCCTGGAAGAGCGTGGCGTGCTGCGCGGCTACACGGTAGAGGTCGACCCGCGCGCCTTTGGTTACCAGCTACAGGCCATCGTACGCATTCGCCCGCTGCCGGGGCAGCTGCAGGAAGTAGAGCGGCAGATCATTGCCATCCCCGAGTTCACCGAGTGCGACAAGGTCACTGGGGAGGACTGTTTCATCGCCCGGCTGCATGTGCGCTCGATGGAACAGTTGGACACCCTGCTTGACCGCATCAATGTGCTGGCCGAGACCAACACCGCCATCATCAAGAAAAGCCCGGTGAAGCGGCGATTGCCGCCGATGGAATGAATCTGCCTGTTCCGGCCTCTTCGCGGGCACGCTCGATCGCACAGGTACTGCACCAGATTTGGGCTTGTGATGAACCCTGTGGGAGCGGGTTTACCCGCGAAGAGGCCAGCGCAGAAAAGCTGACTATTTTTTGTACACATAAATGTCACCATAAGTGCCATTTTTGTGTGCACTTTCTCCAGAAACGCCCCATTGCGTTACACACTCCCTGCAACTAATTTTGACCATTCGATCAACTAAATAGTCGATGGAAAATTTAAACCTGTTCAATTGGTCAACTTATACCTCACTTATTTCATTAACTTATCTTTCAACCAGATAAGTTCGAAATGTCCACCTGTTGAAACTTGCTTTCCCTTGGCATGGAACTCGCTTTTGTGTGTTCGTGTTTTGTATACAACCTGAACAAAACATAAATACACAAGAACCCGCGACGCCGGTCCAAAGCCGGCCGCCGCGCCCAGAACCCTGTGATGCCAAGCTGCACCGACGAGATGGCGAGCCCGTGCGCATGCCCGCTCATCGCAGTCAAAGTGCATCAGGAGCCCGCCGGAATGAGTAGCAGCCTCGACCTTGCCCCTGAACTATCCGTCGCCAGCACCCACCCCGCTTCCAACCTCGTCAGCAATGCGCCGGAACTGGCCCTGAGCCCGCGCCTGCACAACCGCGACCTCGCCCCGACACGCACCGAAGGGCGGCGCTGGGGTGGCTACAGCATCTTCGCGTTGTGGACAAACGATGTGCACAATATTGCCAACTACTCGTTCGCCATGGGCTTGTTCGCCCTCGGCCTGGGTGGTTGGCAGATTTTGCTGTCGCTGGCCATTGGCGCGGCGCTGGTGTACTTCTTCATGAACCTGTCCGGCTACATGGGGCAGAAAACCGGGGTGCCGTTCCCGGTCATCAGCCGCATTGCCTTCGGCATCCATGGTGCACAGATACCGGCGCTGATCCGCGCAGTCATTGCCATTGCCTGGTTTGGCATCCAGACCTACCTGGCCTCGGTGGTGCTGCGCGTGCTGCTTACCGCCGTGTGGCCGCAAATGGCAGCCTACGACCATGACAGCATCCTCGGCCTTTCGAGCCTGGGCTGGGTGTGCTTCGTGTCGATCTGGCTGGTACAACTGGTGATCCTGGCCTACGGCATGGAGATGGTGCGCCGCTACGAGGCCTTTGCCGGCCCGGTGATCCTGCTGACCGTGGCCGCCCTGGCAGTGTTCATGTACTTCAAGGCCGACGCGCGCATCGCCTGGTCGGTCGCCGAGCCACTGACCGGCGTTGATATGTGGCGCAACATCTTCGCCGGCGGCGCATTGTGGCTGGCCATCTACGGCACCCTGGTGCTGAACTTCTGTGACTTCGCCCGCTCCTCGCCGTGCCGCAAGACCATCCGCGTCGGCAACTTCTGGGGCCTGCCAGTGAACATCCTGGTGTTTGCCGTGATCACCGTGGTGCTGTGCGGCGCGCAGTTCCAGATCAACGGCCAGATCATCGACAGCCCGACCCAGATCGTCGCCGCCATCCCCAGCACGTTGTTCCTGGTACTGGGCTGCGTCGCCTTCCTGATTGTCACCGTGGCGGTGAACATCATGGCGAACTTCGTCGCCCCGGCCTTCGTGCTCAGCAACCTGGCGCCACGCCACCTGAACTTCCGCCGCGCGGGGCTGATCAGCGCCACCCTGGCGGTGTTGATCCTGCCGTGGAACCTGTACAACAGTCCGCTGGTGATCGTGTACTTCCTGTCCGGCCTGGGCGCCCTGCTCGGCCCGCTGTACGGGGTGATCATGTCCGACTACTGGTTGCTGCGCAAAGGCTGCATCAACGTGCCTGAGCTGTACACCGAGCACCCGACCGGCGCCTACCACTACAGCAATGGCATCAACCTGCGCGCCGTGGCCGCCTTCGTGCCTGCTGCGTTGCTGGCCATCGTGCTGGCCCTGGTACCCAATTTCCACAGCGTGGCCCCGTTCTCCTGGCTGATCGGTGCCGGCATCGCCGCCGTCCTGTACCTGCTGATCGCACCACGCAACCGCCACTACCACGACGTCAGCGGTGAATGCATCGCCGTCGACCACAGCAGCCATTAATCAGGGAGGACTGCCCATGCGTATTCTGATCGCCAACGTCAACACCACTGAAGCCATCACCGAAGCCATTGCCCAGCAAGCCCGAGCCGTAGCAGCGCCCGGTACCGAAATCGTCGGCCTTACCCCTTGGTTCGGTGCCGAGTCGGTGGAAGGCAACTTCGAAAGCTACCTGGCCGCCATCGCCGTGATGGACCGGGTGCTGGCCTACGAGGGCCCCTACGACGCAGTGATCCAGGCCGGTTACGGCGAACACGGCCGCGAAGGCCTGCAGGAATTGCTGAACGTGCCAGTGGTGGACATTACCGATGCAGCCGCCAGCACCGCGATGTACCTGGGCCATGCCTATTCCGTGGTGACCACGCTGGACCGCACCGTGCCACTGATCGAAGACCGTCTGAAGCTGTCTGGTCTTTATGACCGCTGTGCGTCGGTGCGGGCCAGCGGGCTGGCGGTGCTGGAGCTGGAAGCTGACCCGCAGCGGGCCGTGGAGGCGATTGTCGAGCAGGCCGAACGCGCCGTGCGTGACGACAAGGCCGAGGTGATCTGCCTGGGCTGCGGTGGCATGGCCGGGCTGGACGAGCAGATCCGCCAGCGCACCGGCGTGCCGGTGGTGGATGGCGTAAGCGCAGCGGTGACCATCGCCGAATCGCTGGTGCGCATGGGCTTGAGCACCTCCAAAGTGCGCACCTATGCCACGCCGCGGGTGAAGAAAGTGGTGGGTTGGCCGATGCGCTTGGGCCGCTGATTTCAGGTTTGGCTGTGCCGGCCTCTTCGCGGGTAAACCCGCTCCCACAGGTTCACCACAAACCTGAATGCTGTGGGGTCCTGTGGGAGCGGGTTTACCCGCGAAGAGGCCGGTATGGTCAACCGATTTTTCTAGCCAGCCGCTCTGCACTGCCACAGGCCAGTGTAAACCCCAAGGCCCCATGCCCCAGGTTCAGCCACAGGTTGCGATACACCGTCTCACCAATGATCGGCACCCCGGTCGGTGTCGCCGGTCGCATCCCCGCCCACTCCACCGCCTGGCCATAATCCGCTGCCATCGGTAACGTCTCCAGCGCCAGCCGCCTCATGCTCTGCAACCTGCGCTTTTCCACCGACTCGTCGAACCCGACAATGTCCACCATCGCCGCTACCCGCAGCTGCTGCCCCAGGCGGGCATAGACGATCTTGCGCTCATAGTCGGTAAGGCTCACCTCCGGTGCCCGATGCCCGGCGCTGATCGGTGCCGTCAGGCTGTAGCCCTTCAACGGGTAGACCGGTATCTGCACCCCCGGTAATGCCAAGCCTGGGCCACGATGCCCGGCACACAGCACCAACTGCTCCACGTCCAGTTGCTCATTGCCCAGTTGCAGCGCTACAACCTGGTCCTGGCGCCGTACCAGCTGCGTCACTGGCCGGCCAAGCAGGAAACGGCATTGCCCCGAAGCGCGCAACAGTGCCTCCAGGCGCTGGCAGAACAAGTGGCAATCGCCAACCTCTTCATCCGCTGTGAACACGCCACCCACAAACGGTGCGCCCTCCAGGGCAGGGTCCAGCGCGCGCAACTCGGCGGCCGCCAGCACCCGCTGGCTGGCCGGGTCGGTCAACTGTGCCCGGCCATCGGCAAAGGCACGCTCGCTGCGAAAAGCCACCAGCTTGCCATTGCGCCGCCAGTTGAAATCCCCCAGGTCATGATGCTCGCGCCATTGCGCCAGCACAGCCTGGCTTTGCAGCGCCAGCTCCAGCAGTTGCCCGGCATTTCGGCGATTGACGCTGCGCCGGCATGCCAAGGTGAATGCCAGCAGCCAGCGCCACTGCGCCGGGTCCAGACGCAAGCGCAGGCGCAGCGGCGACTCGCCCTGCAACAGCCAACCCAGCGCCTGCCACGGCACCCCGGCATCAGCCAGCGGTGCCACATAGCGATAGGACAATTGCCCGCCATTGGCGAAGCTGGTGGCCGACGCCAGGCTGTCACGGGCCTCGATCAAATCAACCGACCACCCTTCACGAACAAGCGCGTAGGCCGTTGCCAGGCCAACCACGCCGCCGCCGATTACCGTTACCCGCTGCTTCATCACCCTTCCCTGTTTCGGCTTCCTGGCCAAACAGTACCAGCGGATCAGGTCGGGCAGCTATGCGCACCGTCATTCAGGCCCTGGCGCACGTTGCGGCTGAGCAGGCTGGCCTTGCCGTCGTGCCAGGTCAGGGTCAGTACATAGAGGGTGTCGAAGTCATCGCCGCTCCAGTCCTGGGTGATCACCCGCTCTTCACCCAAGGCCTTGCCGGCCACCGTGTTGATCAGTTCAGGCAGGTAGCCGTGGGACCAGGCGGTATAGACGGTCGCATTGCGGTATTTGTCGCTCAGCAACTCATCGGCCAGTTCGTCGGTGTCGTTGGCGCCGTAGTCGATATTCACCGGCAAGCCGAGGCGGATGGCGCTGGGGGTGATGGTCATCAGCGGGCGAATGTAGCTGTAGCTTTCGTCCTTGCTGCCTTCCTCGACATGCCGCGAAGGGTTGGCGGCAAACACGTAGTCGGCATTACCGAAGCGCTCTGGCAGCAAGGTTGCCAGGTCCAGTGCGCGGTTGAGGCCCTGGCAGTTCAACTGGCCAAGCCCCTCACCCGGCTTCTCGGCATGGCGCAGGAACACCAGGGTCTGGGTGCCATCCACCGGCTCAGCCCGGCTTTCGACAGCCTCCAGCGCCAACGGTACGGCGACGGCCGTGAGTACCAGGCTCAGCAGCAAATGGCGACGACGGCGGAAGAATGTTGGCAACTTCATCAAGGCAGGCTCGTGTGGCAGAGAAATCGGGTTGACCCGCCACATCGCCCGATCTGTTGCAGGGCGCCCTTGTAGTGAATGCCATCCTTGGCAACGAGTGAGGGTCAGAGTGCCCTGAACCCGTTTGGTTCCTCCCTGGAGGTGGATGCCGTTCCCTAGGCAAGGCCTAGGTTAGGGGATGGGTGTTGCTGAATTATGTCCAGTCTCAACTAATCACTCTGGGGAGTAGCCGTCACAGTGCTCCTGCAGCTTCGCTCGCAGGGACAGAGTCGATGATGGTGACATCAAACACCTGTTCGATGACCTGTTTCGGACCTTGATTCAAACTCCAGGCGAAAAACACCAGAAAACCTAGCAAGAATACAAATAGAACTGAACCTACAAGACTTTGTGCCACGCCCAACCAGAACCCAGGGGTATATTGCTCATTTTCTACAAGCACAGAGTAGATGTGGTTGTAGCAGCCGTCGGCCATAAGGCTTTCACCCCTTGCGCAGGCGGAAGTACGCGGCTGTAAATGCTGCCTTCAGTTCCGAACGGGACTTTCGCGGGTTAGTGATCACACTGGCCAATTCACGCGGTAGCGAAATTTCCATACGTGCACCTGATGCCACTAGCAAAGCGTTAGCTTCGCGTACCACCCTCGAAGAAAAATGCGACTTCATGGAATTACTCCCCTCTCGCTTGTTGAGTCGGCAAGCTTAGCTGGCTGTGAATCTGCCCTCAATCAGACACGAGCCGACAGCGCGTGTAGTCCTTTTCCTCAATCATCCCGCGTCAGCACTTCCAGCAATTCGATCTCAAAGGTCAGGTCCGAGCCAGGCGGTATCGCCCCCACACTGCGCTCGCCATAGCCCAGGTGTGCTGGAACCAGCAGTTTGCGCTTGCCGCCAACGCGCATCCCCATCAGGCCTTGGTCCCAACCCTTGATCACTCGACCGGTGCCGATCACGCACTGGAACGGCTTGCCGCGTGACCAGGATGAATCGAACTCGCTGCCGTCGGCCAGCCAGCCGGTGTACTGGGTGGTGATCAGGGCGCCTTTGACGGCGGCTTTGCCTTCCCCCTCGACCAGGTCGATGATCTGCAGTTCTTGGCTCACGGACACACTCCAACGCTGGAAAACAAAGCCGCCCTTTTCTCAGGAATGCACCGGTTTGGCAAGCAGGATCGACGGCACACTATTAGCTGTTCTGCTCAAACACCTCTTGGCCGGTCAGCTCTTTGGTCTGGTTGGCAAAACAGTACCAGGCGGGCTTCTGCTCGACAAAAATCTGCAGATCGAAATCCCATTCCTGATCCCCATCCAGCAGGCCGACCGGTACCGCATGGAAGTCGTTGGCCTTCAGCCGGTAATACAGGTGCGTGCCGCATTGGCCGCAGAACCCTCGCTGCGCCCAGTCGGACGAATCGTAGACACTGGGGGCACGCCCTTCGATCACCGGTGGCTGGCTGCAATTCACCACCAGCAACGGGCCGCCGGTCCACTTGCGGCACATGCTGCAGTGGCAGGCGCTGATATGGGTGTTGTCGACGGTGACCTTGAGCGTGGTGGCGCCGCACAGGCAAGTGCCGTGTTTTTCCAGGGCCATGGCTGGCTCCTTTAGCGAGGGTTGGGCCAACAATTATAGATGCCAACTGCAACGCGGTCGGTGCAGGAGCGCGTGAAGCTTCAGATGTACGCAGTACCGCGCAGGTACAACGCCGCCCGCCCGCTGATGATCACCCGGCCATTGCCCGGTACTTCGCACAGCAGCTGCCCTTTACGTGCCCCGCCCTGCTCGCAACTGAGCACATGCTTGCCCAGGCGCTCAGCCCACACTGGCGCCAGCGAGGTGTGAGCCGAGCCTGTGACCGGGTCTTCGTTCACCCCAACCCGCGGGCCGAACCAGCGGGTGACGAAGTCAAAGCCACGCCCTGCCGCCGTCACGGCAATGCCGCGCACGTCGAAAGCCGACAGCGCCACAAAATCTGGCTTCAGTGTGTCGAGCAACAGGGCGTCATCAATCACTACTACATAGTCATCGCTGCGGTACACCGCCTGTGCCTGGCTCAGGCCCAGCGCTTGCAGCAGGCCCACCGGGGTTTCCACGACGGCCGGTTGCTTGGCCGGGAAATCCATGGCCAGCAGCCCGTCAGTGCTACGGCTGACACGCAATTCGCCACTGCGGGTGTTGAAGCGCAGTACTTGCGCCTGCTCACCCAGCTGCTCGAACAGCACATAAGCCGACGCAAGGGTGGCGTGGCCGCACAGGTCAACTTCTACGGTCGGGGTAAACCAGCGCAGGTCGAAGGTCTCGCCGTTGCGCACGAAATAAGCCGTTTCCGACAGGTTATTTTCTTCGGCAATGCGCTGCAGCACATCGTCCGGCAGCCAGGCTTCAAGCGGGATCACCGCCGCCGGGTTGCCACCGAACGGTTCAGCGGAAAAGGCATCGACCTGGAAGATTTCGAGTTGCATGCACACACTCCTTGTTGCCCAGGCTTTGCCAGGCAGATGTCTGAAAGGGTTACTGGCGCACCGGGGTCAGTACTGGCTCACCGGCAAAGAATGCCTGCAGGTTTTGCAGCACCAGGGTGACGGTATCGCGCGCGGCCTCCGGCGATTGGCCGGCCACGTGGGGGGTGAGCACGGTGTTGGCCAAAGCCTTGACGGCATCCGGCACCGCCGGTTCGTCGTCGAATACGTCCAGCGCGGCGCCGGCCAGCTTGCCTTGCTCCAGGGCGGCCACCAGGGCGGCGGTGTCGACCACGCTGGCCCGGGCGATATTCACCAGATAGCCCTTGCCGCCCAGCGCCTCTAGTACCTGGGCATCGACCAGATGCTGGGTATTGGCGCCACCGGGGGTCGCCACGACCAGGATGTCGACGGCAGCGGCCAGGTGCAGCGGGCTGTCGTACCAGGTGTAAGGCACATCTTCGCGCGGCGTGCGGCTGTGATAGCTGATAGGCATGTCGAAGCCCAGATTGGCGCGCTTGGCAATGGCCTGCCCCACCGCCCCCAGGCCAAGAATGCCCAGGCGCTTGCCACTCACCGACGGGCTGATTACCCGGTTCCACTCGCCGCGGCGGGTGCTGGCGTCAGCACGGGGAATATCGCGCAGCAGCGCCAGCAACAGCGCCAGGGTGTGGTCGGCGACCGCGCTGGCATTGGCACCCGCGCCGTTGGTAACGGTGATGCCGCGCGCGGCGGCGGCAACCAGGTCGACCTGCTCGTAGCCAGCACCGATCACGCAGATGATCTGCAGATTGGGCAAGGCATCGATTTCGGTAGCCGTCAGCCCCAGCGGGCCGCGCGTGAGCACGGCATCGATTTCACTGGCGTGGCGCTGAATGGCCTCGGCGCGCAGTTGCGGCGAGGGGGCGCGGATCAGGCGGTAACCGGCCTGCTCGAGCATGGGCAGGTAATCGTCGACGGTTTCTACCAGTACCAGGACTGTCTTGCGCATGCCACCTCCGTTGTCTTGAAGTGGCATTATGCGGAGTCACCGTACAGTACAGTCAATCGGTAATTCTGGGTAAAACTGTACCGCATCGACTGCCTGTTCTGGCTCTGTCGCGGATTCACCCGCGACAGAGCCAGAACAGGTCAACAACTGACTATTGAGCGAATGCGCGCCCCAAGCCACCGGGTACACCGCTACTGTCGGTTTCCTGCCAAGGCCCATTCGGGCTCAGCGACCAGCTCCAGCCGTTATCAAACCGATAGTACGTACGCTGCCGGTAGAAGGTATTGGGCTGCTTCTCCAGTACATACACACCCAGCTTGGGGTCCCAGTGGCTCGCCCCGCCAGGTGGTGGCGCAAAGCTGGCCGAGGTGCGCGGCATCGGCTTGGGTATCGCCGCCGGTTTGCTCGGCTGGGTGGACGGCTGCCCACCCGGCAACGGCTTGACCACCGGCCCTTGCGGCGGCACGCGCTCGATCGGGGGTGCCGGCTGTTCATACGGCTGATGCACCGTACACGCAGACAAACCCAGGGCCAGGGTGATCAGGGTCAGGCGGACGGTGCTGTGCATGGCTTTGCTCTCTTACAGGTCTGGGCTGTCAATGGTCAGGTGCTGGGTAGCCTGGGTGGCGCTGGGCAACGGCACGCCCTGGCCAATCCACTCGCCGCGGGTAGGCTGGCCAGCGCGGGAAACACGTGCAACGAGTTGGACTTCGGCAAATTGCGACAGTTTCATCTGCGGCATCATCGCGTCAGCATCGGACAACTCCACCTCGATCGGCAACTGCGCCACCGTCACCCGCTTGGCTGCCAGGGGCATCGGCGGGCCATTGCTGGCGCGAGCGAAGATGAACACCGTATCGTCCGGTTTCACCTTGTCCTTCAGTGCCGCCGCCAGTTCCACCCGTACTTTCAGCCGCGCAGCCACTGGCGCAAGCTCTGCAGCCTGCCCTGCCGGCCCACCCAGGCGCTCGACAGCGCGGTCGATGCCGCCCTGCAGGGCCGCACGCGATGCATCGCCTTCTGGCAACTGCGCCAGCAGGCGCTTCCAGTAGTCGATGGCTTCCTGGTAACGCTCGCCTTCAAAGGCGGCGATACCGCGCAGGCCCAGGCTGGTCACTTCGTTGGGGTCGGCCTTCAGCGCTTCATCCGTCAGTGCCTGCAACTGCGGGCTCCACTGCTTGTCGGCGGCAAAGTACATGGCCTGCGCCCACTGGCCCAGCAGCTCGGGCTGGCGGCCAGCCAAAGCGACCGAGCGCTCGAAGGTACGCGCAGCATCGGCCGGGCGCTGCTCGGCCATATAGGCACGGCCCAGGAAGTACAGGGCCTCGGCCGACTCAGGCTGGGCCTGTACCACACGCTCCAGGCGCGTGGTCATTTCTTCCATCGACTTGGGTGCTTCGGCGAATTCCTGGGTCAACGCCACTTTGTCTGCGGCGCCAAAATGCAGATACAGCCCCAGCGCCATCAGCGGTACCAGCACTGCGGCCAGCAGCGGCAGGGCTTTGCCCAGATGGCCCTGGCGCTGAGCCTCGGCACCTTCGGTATCGGCCAGCAGCTCGCGGGCTGCCTCGTCACGGCCCTTGCTCAACTGCGCCTCATCGAGCACACCGGCAGCCTGCTGGGCAGCCAGTTCGGCGACGCGCTCCTGGTACAGGGCCACGTTCAGGGCGGTACGGTCTTCTTCCTGCTGGCGGCCACGGCCACGCAGGATCGGGATCAGCAAAAAGCTGAGGGCGGCGAGCAGCAGCAGGCCCGCGCTAAGCCAGAATTCAATCATGGGTCTGTTCTTTTTCCAGCAGTTTGGCGAGTCGCTCGCGTTCTTCGACGGAAAGCTCATTGTTGCCCGGCAAAGCCGTACCACGGCGTCGGCGCACGATCACCGCCAGCACCGCAAAACCACCGACCAACAGGATGCCCGGGCCGAACCACAACAGCCAGGTACGCCCGCTGAGCGCCGGTTTGTAGCGCACAAAGTCACCATAGCGGTCGACCATGAAGTCGACGATCTGCTGGTTGCTCTTGCCTTCGCCAAGCATGCGGAAGATCTCGCGGCGCAGGTCGGCAGCAATCGGCGCGTTGGAATCGGCAATGTCCTGGTTCTGGCACTTGGGGCAACGCAGTTCCTTGGTCAACTGCTGGTAGCGCTCGCGCTCGGCGTCGTCGCGGAACTGGTACGTGTCGATGGCCGCCTTGGCCACGCCGGCCAGGCTCATGCCCAGCACGGCAGCTGCCAGCCAGCGCCTCATGGCTTCGCCTCGTCGACCAGGCCCTGGTACAGCGGCGCCAGCTGCTCACGCCAGACAGTGGCATCGACAATGCCCACGTGCTTGTAGCGGATGATGCCCTTGGCGTCGATCAGGAAAGTTTCCGGCGCGCCGTACACCCCAAGGTCCAGGCCCAGGCTGCCCTGCTCGTCACGGATGTCCAGCTGGTAAGGGTTGTGGAACTCGGCCAGCCATTTCTGCGCGGCGGCGTTGTCGTCCTTGTAGTTGACCCCGTGGATCACCACGCCCTGCTGCGCCAGCTGGTTCAGGTACGGGTGCTCGACCTTGCACGACGGGCACCAGGTGGCCCACACGTTGACCAGTGCCGGGCGGCCCTGCAAGTCGGCCTGGGTCAGGGTGCGGTCGCCCTGGGTCGAAGCCAGGGAAAACACCGGGAACGGTTTGCCAATCATTGCCGACGGCAGCTCGTCGGGCTTGAGAAACAGCCCCTTGTAGAGGAACACCGCCACCAGCAGGAACACTGCCAGGGGGACTACCATGATCCAACGCTTCATGCAGCTGCTCCAGACACGCCCAGGGCATCACGCACCCGGGTCTTGACCTTGACGCGGTAGCGCCGGTCGAGTGCCGCCAGCAACCCGCCCAGGCCGGTCAGCAGACCGCCCAGCCAGATCCAGCGGACATAAGGCTTGATGTGTACGCGCACGGCCCAGGCGCCGTTTTCCAGCGGCTCGCCAAGGGCAACGTACAGGTCGCGGGTAAAGCCGGCGTCGATGCCGGCTTCGGTCATCATCGACTGCTGCACGGTGTACAGACGCTTTTCCGGGTGCAGGGTAGTCACTTCACGGCCATCACGGCTGACCACGACGGTACCTTTGTCGGAGATGAAGTTCGGACCCTCGAAGTGCTTGGCGCCCTGGAACAGGAAGTGATACCCACCCAGCTCGACGCTTTCGCCCGGGGCCATGCGCAGGTCGCGTTCGGCGCTGTTGTTGCTCGACAGCACTACGCCCAGCGCACACACCGCCAGGCCCAGGTGTGCCAGCTGCATGCCCCAGTAGCTGCGCCCCAGGCCAGGCAGGCCCCTCAGCAGGCCTTTGTGACGGGTCTTGTCGAGGATGTCGCGCAGCCCGCCGAGTACCACCCAGGCAGCCAGCGCGAAGGCAGTCAGGGTCGGCCAGTCGAAGTCGTCGACGATAAAACCGGCAACCGGGGCAAGGATGGCACTGCCGATCAGCACCGGGGTCATCATGCTGACCAGCCATTTGCCCGGGGTGTCCTTCCAGCGCACCAGCACGCCCACGCTCATTACCACCATCAGCAGTGCCATCAGCGGCAGGAACAAGGCATCGAAATACGGCGGACCTACCGACAGCTTGGCCCCGGTCAGGGCATCAAGCACCAGCGGGTACAGCGTGCCGAGCAGAATCATCGACGCGGCCACCACCAGCACCAGGTTGTTGGCCAGCAGCAGCGTCTCGCGCGACCACAGGGCGAAGCCGACCTGGCTCTTGACCACCGGTGCGCGCAGGGCGAACAGGGTGAGCGAACCACCGACCACGAACAACAGGAAGAACAGGATGAAAATGCCCCGCGACGGGTCGGCGGCGAATGCGTGCACCGAGGTCAGCACACCGGAACGCACCAGGAAGGTACCCAGCAGGCTCAGCGAGAATGCGGCAATTGCCAACAGCACGGTCCAGCTCTTGAACACCCCACGCTTTTCGGTCACCGCCAACGAGTGGATCAGCGCCGTGCCCACCAGCCAAGGCATGAACGAGGCGTTTTCCACCGGGTCCCAGAACCACCAGCCACCCCAGCCCAGCTCATAGTAGGCCCACCACGAGCCCAGGGTGATGCCGACACCCAGGAACGCCCAGGCGACGATGGTCCACGGCCGCGACCAGCGCGCCCAGGCAGCGTCCAGGCGGCCGCCGAGCAAGGCGGCAATGGCGAAGGCAAAGGCCACCGAGAAGCCCACATAGCCCATGTACAGCATCGGCGGGTGAACAATCAGGCCAAAGTCCTGCAGTAGCGGGTTGAGATCGCGACCGTCGGTGGGCACTTGCGGCAGCAGGCGCTGGAACGGGTTGGACGTGATGATCAGGAAGCTCAGGAAGCCGACGCTGATCATGCCCATCACCGCCAGCACGCGGGCCAGCATTACCTGCGGCAACTGGCGCGAAAACACCGACACGGCAAAGGTCCAGCCACCCAGGATCAACGCCCACAGCAGCAGCGAACCTTCGTGGGCGCCCCACACGGCGCTGAACTTGTAGTACCAGGGCAAGGCGCTGTTGGAGTTGCTGGCCACATAGGCGACCGAGAAATTGTCGGTCATGAAGGCATGGGTCAAACAGGCGAAGGCAAAGGCCAGGAAGGCGAATTGCCCCCACGCCGCCGGCCGCGCCAGGCTCATCCACAGGCTGTCGCCACGCCAGGCACCGAGCAGCGGCACACTGGCCTGCACGGTGGCAAAGCAGATGGCCAGGATCATCGCCAGCTGGCCGAGTTCGGGTATCACCAACGCCGCGTTCATGGCTTGGCCTCCGTGCTGGTGGCGGCCTGGCCGCTTTCCTTCAGGGCCTTGGTGACCTCAGGCGGCATGTACTTCTCATCGTGCTTGGCCAGTACTTCATCGGCCACCACCACGCCTTCGGCGTTGACCTTGCCAAGGGCGACGATGCCCTGCCCTTCACGGAACAGGTCGGGCAGGATGCCGCGGTAGGTGATTGGCACCGACTTGTTGAAGTCGGTGACCACAAAGCGCACATCCAGCGAGTCGGACGAGCGCTGCACCGAGCCCTTCTCGACCATGCCGCCGGCACGGATGCGCGTGTCCAGCGGCGCTTCGCCGTTGGCGATCTGGGTCGGTGTGTAGAACAGGTTGATGTTCTGCTGCAATGCGCTCAAGGCAAAGCCGACGGCAACCCCGACGCCGACCAGCAGGCCGACGATGAGCAAAAGGCGTTTCTTGCGCTGCGGATTCACTGGTTGTTCTCCCGGCGCAAACGGCGCGCCTCTTCTTGCAGGTAGCGACGGCGGGCCAGCAGCGGCGCGGCGACATTCAGCGCCAGCACCGCCAGGCAGATGCCATAGGCCGACCACACGTACAGGCCATGGTGGCCCATGGCGAGAAAATCACCGAAGGTGGCAAAGCTCATTGTGCGCTCCTCCGCCCCAGGCTGTTCAACACTTCGTCCCTGACCCAACTGGCGCGCGCCTCGCGCTTGAGCACTTCAAGGCGCATGCGTAGCAACAGCACGGCGCCGAAGAAACAGTAGAAACCCAACGCCGTGCACAGCAACGGCAGCCACATTTCTGCGGGCATCGCCGGCTTCTCGGTGAGGGTGAAGGTGGCGCCCTGGTGCAGGGTGTTCCACCACTCCACCGAGTACTTGATGATCGGGATGTTGACCACGCCGACAATCGCCAGCACCGCACAGGCCTTGGAGGCACTGTCACGATTACTGATCGCCTGGCCCAGCGCAATGATGCCGAAGTACAGGAACAGCAGGATGAGCATGGACGTAAGGCGGGCGTCCCACACCCACCAACTGCCCCAGGTCGGCTTGCCCCAGATGGCGCCGGTAACCAGCGCCACGGCGGTCATCCAGGCGCCGATGGGCGCGGCACATTGCAGGGCGACGTCGGCCAGTTTCATCTTCCACACCAGCCCCACTACCCCGGCGACTGCCAGCAGCACGTAGCAGGACTGCGCCAGCATGGCCGCCGGCACATGAATGTAGATGATGCGGAAGCTGTTGCCTTGCTGGTAGTCCTGGGGGGCAAACGCCAGGCCCCAGGTGATACCGACCAGCAACAGGAGCACGGCAGCGCCGGCCAGCCATGGCAGCATACGGCCGCTGATGGCATAGAACCATTTCGGGGAGCCCAGCTTGTGGAACCACGTCCAGCTTATTTTCATCAGGGTACATCCAGGGTATTTGCCGGGCTTGAAAGCCCGGGACTCGTTATTCGCCGACGCTGATCTTCAGGCCGGCCGCTATAGCAAAGGGTGCCAGGGTAACGGCCAGGGCCGTCAGGCTGGCGAGCCAGAGCAGGTGGCCGGTTGCGGGCATATTTTGCAACGCCGCTTGCAACGCACCACTGCCCAGGATCAATACTGGGATATACAACGGCAGAATCAGCAACGCCAGTAACAAACCACCGCGTTTCAGACCGACTGTCAGCGCCGCACCTACCGCGCCCAGCAGGCTCAGTACCGGTGTGCCCAACAGCAGGGAGCCGAGCAGCACCGGCAGGCAATGGCTCGGCAGCCCCAGCATCAGCGCCAGTAGCGGCGCCAACAATACCAGCGCCAGCCCGGAAAAGATCCAGTGCGCCAGCACCTTGGCCAGCACCAGCAGCGCCAGCGGGTGCGGCGACAGCACCCACTGTTCCAGCGAGCCATCCTCGAAATCGCTGCGGAACAAGCCGTCCAGCGACAGCAGCACTGCCAGCAGTGCCGCTACCCAGACCAGGCCCGGCGACAAGGTTTGCAACAATTGGCTTTCCGGGCCGACTGCCAGCGGGAACATGGCCACGACGATGGCGAAGAACACCAACGGGTTGGCCAGCTCGGCAGGGCGACGGAACAGCAGGCGCGCTTCGCGGCGCAACAACAGGATGAATACGCTCATGCCGCCCATTGCCCCAGGTTCAGTTCACGGTAACCGGAGGGCTTGCGTTCCAGCGTGTGGTGGGTGGTCAGCACCACCGTGCCGCCCTGCTCGCAGTGGGCCGCCAGGTGCGCTTCGAGCTGCGCTACGCCTTGCTTGTCCAGGGCAGTGAACGGCTCGTCGAGAATCCACAGGGGCGGGCTGGCCAGGTGCAGCCGGGCCAAGGCCACGCGGCGCTGCTGGCCGGCCGACAGGGTATGGCAGGGTACGTCTTCGAAACCGCGCAAACCGACCGCCTCCAGCGCCGCCCAGATCGCCTCGCGGCTGGCCGGCTGGTGCAGGGCGCACAGCCAGGTGAGGTTTTCCTCGGCGGTGAGCACGTCCTTGATGCCCGCGGCGTGACCGATCCACAGCAGAATGCTGGCCAGGGCATGGCGCTGCTCGGCCAGTGGCTTGCCGCCCAGCAGTATCTGCCCGGCGGTGGGTTGCATCAACCCGGCCAGCAGGCGCAGCAAACTGGTCTTGCCGCTGCCGTTGGGGCCGCTGATCTGCAGCATGTCGCCGGCGCCCAGCTCGAAATCGAGCTGCTCGAACAGCAGGCGCCAGTCGCGCTCGCAGGCCAGGCCCGCAGCTTGGAGGTGAAGGGTCACGGTTTCGCCTTATCTTTGTAGGGCTTCGGGCCGGCGTCGCCTGTTTCGCGGGCTTGCCCGCTCCCACAAGGTCTCGTGCAGTATCTGAAAGCTGCGCTGAACCTGTGGGAGCGGGCAAGCCCGCGAAGCAGGCGACGCCGCTCCAAAGCCCTTGTGTCTCAAGTCGCCCCGCGCGCTGCCGTTATACTGGCAACCACGGGCGCTCGGCATTATTACATGCGCCGCCGCGCTGCCAAGAGGCCGGGTTCGACAGGTTGTATACAATCATGACTGAAATCAATAGTCTCGGCGCACAAACCGCGATCAACAGCCAAGCCATGAAGGCAGGCATGACCGGCGAACTGCTGCGCCTGATCCAGGCGCAGCCCGGCCTGCTGGCACCCGGCGAGACCGCGCAGGCCGAGGTCGTGTCGCTGCGCCAGTCGGGCCAGGAATTTCAGCTGGTACTGCGGTTGATGCAAGCCAACGGCGTGCAGACCCAACTGCAAGCCAGCGCCAGCCAGCCCCTGCCCCAAGGCAGCCAGGTCACTGTCAGCCAGACCGAAAGCAACCGCCTGGCAATCATGCTGCAGCAGGCCACCGCCAGCCAGATCACCACCCTCACTCGCCTGGACACCAGCAAAGTGCCCGTCGGCACGCTGCTGCAAGGCAAAGTCCTGACCAACCAGGCATTGCCCCAGGCGCCCGGCCAACCGGCAAGCTACCGGGCGCTGGTCAGCCTGCTGAACAGTGCTCAGGCCGGTGCCACCATGAGCATCGACAGCCCGCGCCCACTGGCCATTGGCAGCCTGCTCAGCGCATTGGTACAGGGTGACCAATCGCTGCGCTTCGTGCCGCTTAGCGGCAGGCAGGACCAACTGAGCATTGCCCAGCAACTGCTGACCCAGCAAAACCGCCAGGCTTCGCTGCCCGGCCTGCTCAACGCCCTGCAACAGCTCACCCGCGACCCGGGCGTCGATGGCGAACTGCGCGCCAGTGCCGAACGCCTCTTGGCCGGCCTGCCGGACGCCCGCCAACTGGGCGACGCCAAGGGCGTGGCCCAAGCCCTGAACAACAGCGGCGCCTTTCTTGAAGCGAAACTGCTGGGCGGTTTTCCTGCCAGCGTGGCCACAGACCTGAAGGCCCACCTGCTGCGCCTGATCACTCAGGCCCCGGCCAGCACACTCGGCACGCCCAACCTGGCACCCGCCAGCCTGGCCGTGACCATGCCGGCGCTGGCGCGCAGCGCGCTGGGCATGCTCGAACGGGTCAGCCCCAAGCCGCAGCCAGGGGCGTTCCCCCTGCCGTCGCGCCTGCTCAAGGCCCTGGAAGACGAAGGCGACCTGCAACAACTGCTGCGCCTGGCCGCTGCGGCCATCTCGCGCCTGCAAAGCCATGCCATGAGCAGCCTGCAACAAACCGGCTCGCTGGAAAACGGCAACCTGCAGACCACCTGGCAAACCGAAGTGCCGATCCGCCATGGCCAAGAGTTCATCCCGCTGCAGGTCAAAATCCAGCGCGAAGAAACACCGCAACAGCAGGCCGACCGCCAACACGAAGCACAGGACCCACTGCTGGCCCTGTGGCGCATCGAACTGGCCTTCGACCTTTCGCCCCTCGGCCCGCTGCAAGTACAGGCGCAGTTCAGCCAAGGCCGCCTGAGCGGGCACCTGTGGGCAGAGCGTGAACAAACCGCAAGGCTGATCGACAGCCAGCTCGGCGCCTTGCGCCAGCGCCTGCTGGAACGCGGCCTGGACGTTGGCGACCTGGAATGCCACCCGGGCATCCCCCCTCAAGGCCCGCGCACACGGGTAGAGCAACGCTGGGTAGACGAAAACGCATGACACACACACCACCACGCCAAGCCATTGCCCTGACCTACGACGGCCAGCAGGCCCCTACCCTCAGCGCCAAGGGTGACGATGCGCTGGCCGAGGCCATCCTGGCCTTGGCCCGCGAGCATGAGGTGCCGATCTACGAAAACGCCGAGCTGGTGCGCCTGCTGGCACGCCTGGAGCTGGGTGAGCAGATCCCCGAGGCGCTGTACCTGACCATTGCCGAGATCATCGCCTTTGCCTGGCAACTGCGGGGCAAGGTGCCCGCCGGTTTCAGCGACGAAGCCCAGGCGCCGCGCGACATAACTCCGGTAACCCCGCTGCTGCCACCAGCCAACCACCGGTAGTTATCTACCACCGCAGTCGGCGTCAGCCGTTCAGCCTTGCCATTCCCGTCAATGAGCAAGGTAAACACCATGTCCACAAGCCGCATCAACACCGCGGGCGTGCAATACGTTCGCGACCACCTGCGCCATATACCCCGCCCTGACCGCGAAGCCAGCCGTGCGATGCACCAATGGCTGGTGCAGCAGGGCCATGACCTTGACCCCGACCAGACCGACGTAGTCACCCTGCACTACCGTGGCAATCAGGCCGTCATCGTCCAGCGCCTTTCACTTACCCAAGCGATGCTTGCGGACTGGCAGGGTGAAACAGCCAATAACCTGATCGGCCAGTTGCTCCCGGGCCACTGGGCAGGCACTTTGCCAGATGGCCCGTTGGCTATCGTCGAGCGCCTGCCCGAACCTGGGGTGTTTGACAACAGCGCCCGTTTTTCGGTGTTCAACGGCCTGTTCCGGCGCACTACCCCGGCCCGCTACGACCGCAGCACACACCTGCCGGTCAACGTCGAGGCCATGCAGCAGTTCATCTGGAATCTGGACTTTCACACCCGCTTCGTCGGCATGCTCGACGCCTACTGGCAACAGGCTGCACAAACACATCGGCAGTCACTGCAAATCAGCTTCCTGGCCGCCTGCAACAAGCAGGTCCAGGAAGGCTCATTGAGCGATGCAGGCCGCCTGATGGCCTGGCAAGTGGCGGGGCTGATGGCAAAAGCCCCCGGCTTGCAGGCAAAGCCATTGAACGTTTACGGCTACGCTGCCACCGACCTGATCTGCATCACTGATGAGGCACAGCCAGAAGTACTGCTGTACCTGCCAGGCAATGGATCGCCCTTGCATGAGTTCGACGGCATGGCTGCCATGCAAGACTGGTTCGCCGAACAGTGCCGCAACCACGAGAAACGCCTGCGCCTGCGCCAGTACTTCAAACTGGTGGACACCCCCGATGGCCTGGATTTCAGTGGGCTGGATACTGCGCTGGAAGGCCTTGGCGCCTACCCGGGTATTCACCATCGATCGCCCAACCGCACAGGCTTCACCGTCGACAGCCCCTGGCACCCCAGCGAGTACATCAACTACAAGGCCGAGCAGTACAGCCCGTTACTCGAAGGTGATCTGTTCGCAGCCCTCACACAACGTCAACGCGAGCGCAGCTATGCCGATGCCGACTTCATCATCACCCGCGATGCGCAGGTGACCAAGGCTCGCTGGCGCGGCTACCTGGTGGCGTCGATCAACCTGCTGGCACCGCTGGCGCTGGTGGTTCCCGAGCTGATCCCGCTGCTGGCAGCCGGCGGTGTCGCGCAGTTTGGCCTGGGGCTCGATCAGGCGATCAATGGCAAGACCCTTACTGACAAGGACGCTGGCGTGAGCAACATCGCCTTCGGCCTGCTTAATGCCGCCCCACTGGCCTTGCTCACTGCAGCCGGCCCGCGAATGCTGTTCCCAGGCAAAAGTTCGCGCTTCGTCCTGCCCACGCCCCTGAACGATCAGTGGGGCTACCCGCTGAGCCCCAACAGCCCTCCCCGGCTTCCTGAAGAGATAGTGGCGGACTTTTTCGTGCCAGCCGAGCCACCTGTGGAAGCCACCCGCATTGCCAGGGGCCCGTTGAATCGCGCAACCGGTACCAATCCGCTGCTGGCGCTCAGGGACGGCAACGAAGTCCAAGTACTGTATGACGCCGAAAACGATGCCTTCATCCTCCAAGAGGATGCCAACGAAGTACTGCCAAACTACTACCAGGTAACCGCAGGTACCCGCGACCTGTATGAGGTCAACCCGGCCCTGCGTGGCGCCAGCAATGCAATGCGCATGTACACGCTGCGCAAGCTGGACGTAGACCTGCAACTGCCGCTGAGTGTGCCTGTGGTCAACAGCTCGGAAGTAACCCCACTGCCGAAGAAAATCCTCAGCATCTGGGTCGGCAATAAAAGCATCCCCGATGAGCTGGTGGAGAACATCGCGAGCAATGCCAAACGCCTTGAGGGTACGGGCTTTACCTATGAGTTCTACCTGTCGAAGTCCAACCCTAAAGCGTTCATGAAGAACCGTGCAAAGCTGATCGCTGCATCCAACGTTCAGATCAAAACCCTGGAAGAGCAGCCCTTCTACGCAGCCTTCGAGCAAACCGACTTTTACCATCAATACCGCCAGGCACTGGACAGTAACGGGGCAAACTTCGCGTCTGCCTCCGACATCCTGCGCTACCCGTTACTCCATTCGGAGGGCGGCATCTACATGGACGTCGACGACACGCTGCGCAGCTTCGAAGACAACCCCGACAGCTTCGCCATGATCAGCTCGGTAGCCTTGAAAACCACGCCTGATGGCCTGGTCCTCGGCAGCCCGGTGAACAATGAGCTGCTGGGCATGCATTGTGACTACAACAGCAACATGATCGGCAGCCATGCCAACAACCCGACCCTGCGCGCGATTTCTGCCGAAATGAATGCACGCTACCGCCGCAACCTGTCGTTCTACGACATCAGGCCGCTGGCCGGCACCCACGGTTACGCAGCCTACGCCAAGGAAATGAGCAGGATGACAGGGCCTGGCTTGCTCAACGATGTAGTTGCCCGGCATCTACCCAGGCTGCAGTTCCTGCGGCAACTAAGCAAGCTGGAGTCAATCCCGCAGACCACGTATCGCGCCCTCACGGAAAACCTGGCCTTGCCTGTTTCCCTGGCGCGCAACAGCGACCAGGCACTGGGTAGCGTGGTGACAATGGGCAACTACCACTCCTGGGGCAAACCCTGAGGCCGGCGATCTGCAGTGCACCAGGCCATTGTCCCGAGCAGCGACAGGCAACAGGCGGTAGCACTATCTAACACCCTTGGCAGTACCGTTATCGCACCCTGTGGCCCCTCCATCTTTACAAGGGGTCACCGCATGCGCCACATCCCGCCAGATAACCTCGGCCTGGTTCGCCAGGCCCTGCAAGACTTCCCTCGCCCCGACCAGCTGGCCGAGCAGACGCTGCGCCAGTGGCTCGAGCCGCAAGGCATCGCGCAACCGCCGCTGGAGATCGACGTGCTCACCTTCCACTATCAGCTCGAACCGCTGGGGGAAGGCCGTACCCGGTTTCGGGAAAACGCGGTCATTTCACAGCAGATGAACCTGGTCGAGGCCTTGGTCGGCAACTGGCAGGGCGAAACTGCAGAGGGCTACGGCGGCTTCCACTACGGCGACTGGGCAGGCCCGCCACCCCGCGGGCCGTTGACCCTGGTCGAACGCCTGGAGCCACTGAGCGTTTTCAGCAATGCGTCGCCCTACCTCGTGTTCAACGGCTTGTATCGACGCACGCAGCCCCCGCGCTATGCGCCCGACACGCGCCTGCCGGTACGTGCCGAGGACTTCCAGACTTACCTCTGGGGCCTGAACTTTCTGAACAGTTTCAAACAACGCCTCGACACCTACTGGGCCCAGCACCTGGCTGATTATCAGAAGGGGCTGCACATTGCCTTCATTGCCGCCTGCAACCAGCAGATGCTGGAGGGCAGCCTGAGCGAAACGCACCGCCAGCTGGCCTGGCGGGCTGCCGGCCTGTTGCCACTCGGCGACCTGCGGCTGTCGATGCTCAACGTCTACGGTTACAGTGCCACCGATATCCTGCAGATAAGGCCTGGGAGCGGGCCCGAGTTATTGCTTTACATACCCGGCAATGCTGCACCCTTTCACGGTTTCGCAGACGAGTCGGCCATGCATCACTGGTTCGCGGCCCAGTGCCAGCAGGCGCATAAACGCGAGGCACTGCTGGCCCATTTCGCCCTTGCCGACTGGCCCGACGGCCTGGATTTCAGCGGGCTGCGCACCGCCTTGATCGGGCTGGGCCTGTACCCCAGGCCCCATCGTTTCAACGCGCGCCACCCCGGTTTTGCCACCAGCGGCTTCTGGCAACCGAAGCAGATCATCGACTACCGCCCCGACACCTACAGCCCGCCGATCACCACCGATTTGTTCGAGTACCTGGCCTTGCGCCGCCAGAGCCGCACCTACGCCGACGCCGACGCCCAGATCACCAGCAACCACGACATCAACAAGGGCCGCTGGAGCAGCTACCTGCAGCTGGCCACCGCGCTGCTGGCCCCGCTGGTCATCGTGCTGCCAGAGCTGACGCCGCTGCTGATCGGCGAGGGCATTGCCCAGTTCAGCCTGGGCCTGGACCAGGCCATCAATGGCAAGAGCCTCGGCAAAAAGGCCGACGGCGTAGCCAACCAGGCATTCGGCCTGTTCAATGCTGTGCCCACGTTGGCCAGCGCCATCGCCAGGCCCGAAGCGGTGTTTCGCTATACCCGACCGGGCTTTTACAGCCCCGCACCGCTGAGCGAATTGCTCGGCGCGCCGATCGGCGCCGCACCAGAGGCGCCGGCCCTGGATTCGGTGGAAATGGCCTTTCGCGAACAGGCCATCGTCTCGACCACCACGGCAGCGCTGGTGACGCGCGTCGACGATAGCCTCAGGCACCGCTTCATGGCCTGGTTGCAGACCCGCGATGGGCTGATCAGCGAATGGGTCGAATATGAGTTCGCCAGTGACAGTTTCATCCGCTCGCGCGATGTACATTGGGTGTCGCCACCCCGCTGGCGGGTGGCCAGCGAAGGCGATACGGCATTGACATTGTCGACCCGACGGCGCGTAGCCTCCGACCAGCAGCGCATGGCCACCCTGCACGCGCTGGGTATCGACCTGGACCTGCCGGTCGATTACACGCTGTACAGCCAGCAGCAGCCCGCCCCCCTTGTAAAGCTCATCAGCAGTGTGTGGCTGGGCGACCAACCGCTGCAGGGCCAGTTCCTTGAAACACTGGTGCATAACGCCCAGGTCGCACGCGCCAGCGGTTATCGCCTGCAGATCTTCCTGTCGCGCCAGGCCCCCGCCAACTACCAGTTCAACCTTCAGACCCTGAGCGCGCAGGCACCGGGGGCACAGTTGCTGACGCTGGAGGACCAGGGCTTCTTCCGGGAATTCAGCCGCTCCGTTTACTACCCGCAGTACCTGGACGCCCTGCACGGCAAGGCTGGCCTGGGCCGCAACTTCGCTTCGGCCTGCGACATCCTGCGTTATCGCCTGCTCCGGTATTATGGCGGGCTGTATCTGGACGCGGATGACCGGCTGTTGTCTGCCAGTGCTGCCGAAGCCCGCCCGCCACTGGCCAGTTGCACGCTCCAGGTCACCCCGGACGGCCTGCTGTTGGCGCCGCCCGTGTCGAACGACCAGTTGGGCATGTACATCAAATTCAACAGCAGCATGATCGCCAGCCACCCAGGCAACCCGACTCTTGACGCGGTATCCGACGAAATCCTGCGCCGCTACCGCCTGGCCCCGGACTTTTATCACAGCCGCCCGGACCCACTGCGGCAGCCGTTGCCCTTCCAGGCCTACGCTCGACGGCTGAACCTGATCACCGGCCCGGGCGTGCTCAATGACGTGATCGACCAGCGACTACCCTTGCTTCGGCAACTGCGGGAAATCTGCCAACTGCTGGTATCGCCGATCTACGACCTGCACGCAACGTTGAACCTGCGCCAGTTCAACGAGGTGCTGCGCGAACAGGTCCCCCTGGACCGCATTGCCCACATGGGCCAGCAGCATAGCTGGGCGTTACCCGATCCGCAGCCCGATACATAGTTAGCCCCTGGCCCGGCTGCCCTGGGGTCACCGTTGTCGGCCTTCAATCGACAAAGGTGCAACCCGCATGACCACCCGTTATCTCAATGACAAAGGCGTGCAGTACGTGCGTGACAGCCTGGCGACGTTCCCCCGCCCTGACCAGGCCGCCGCCGCCGCTATCCGCCACTGGGCCGGCACCCACGGCCTGACGCTCGACCCGGACACCACCGAGGCAGTCACCCTGCATTACCAGTTTGACCCGGCCCGCGGCTGGGTCGGCGTTATCACCGAAAAGATGACCCTGACCCAAGCCGTGCTGGCCAACTGGCAGGGCGAATCCAGTAGCAACCTGATCGGTGCAGCGCTCGGTAAGCCTTGGGGCGGCGCTCTTCCCGAGGGCCCGCTGACCATCGTCGATGCGCTGCGTGGCCAGGGCCTGATTCACTATGGCGCCGAGTACTCGGTGTACAACGGCCTGTTCCGCCAGACCGGCAACGCCGACTACAGTGCCCGCACCCACGTGCAACTGCCTGCCGAAGCGTTCCAGGCGTTCATCTGGCAGCTGGACTTCCATCACCACTACAAGGCGAGCCTGGACCGCTACTGGGCCGAGGGCCTGGATACCTACCGCAAGGCAGCGAAAATCAGCTTCATCACCGCCTGCAACAAGCAGGTCAGCGAAGGCAGCCTCAGCGATGCCGGGCGCAGGTTGGCCTGGCAAGCTGCCGGGCTGGAACGGCCAGGCCCGGCGCTGCGTGCGAACGGCAAGCCCAGCCGCAAGCCACGGATTTGCGCCAGCCTGCTCAATGTCTATGGTTACGTCAGCACCGACCTGCTGTGCCTGCAGGACACCGTCAGCGCGCTGACCCTGCTGTACGTCCCCGGTAACGCGTCGCCATTGCATGAGTTCAGCGACCAGGCGCAGATGCAGGACTGGCTCGCCGGGCAGTGCCAGGACCCGCGCAAGCGCGAAGCCGTGCAAGCGCACTTCGCCCTCGCTGACCGCGAGGACGGGTTGAGCTACAGCGGCCTGCACACGGCCCTGAGCGGCCTGGGCTGCTATCCGCAGCCCTACCATCTGGACAGCAACCGCGCCGGCATCACCACTGAAGGCATCTGGTCGCCCCGCGATTACATCAATTACAAGCCCACCACCTACAGCCCGCCGCTCAGCGAAGACCTGTTCCTGGCCCTGGCCAGGCGCCACAAACAGCGCAGCTACCGCGATGCCGACTTCATCGTCACCAGCAACAGCGACGTGACCAAGGCGAAGTGGCGTGGCTACCTCGATGCCTCGATCAACCTGCTGGCCCCGCTGGCGCTGGTGGTGCCCGAGTTGACGCCGTTGTTTGCCGCCGCTGGCGCCGCACAGTTCGGGCTGGGCTTGGATCAGGCCATCAACGCAAAGCATGCCCAGGCCAAGGCCGAGGGCGTCAGCAACGCGGTGTTCGGGCTGCTCAACGCCGTACCGCTGATTCACGCCGGGGTAACCCGCGCGCCCGCGCTGTTTAGCTTCAAGTACGACGGTTTCGTCGTGCCCAGCCGCATCAACGAGCAACTCGGTTACCCTTTGAGCCCACTGTACCCGCCAAAGCTGCCACTGGCAGCCGCCGCAGAGGTGGAGGATTATTTTCACCTGCCAGGAACTGTTGCACCCTTGCCCGGCGCCGATCCGCTGGTCGCCGGTGCGGTCCTCAGAACGCCCCGGTACAACGGCATGCCCGACACATTGAGCGCGTCGATCGACGACTATTTCGTGGATGTGGTGTACGACGTGGCAGCGGATGCGTTCATACTCGAAAGCGACCTCAATGAGGTCGACCCTACGTATTTCCAGGCGGCCCCCGGCTCGCGCGATCTGGTGCCGGTCACCGTGGGCCGTCGCACGGTCAGCAACGAGATGCGCGCGAACACCCTGCGGGCGCTGGGTATCGACCTGCAGTTGCCCGTGCAGTTGCCCTTGCCTGCGGCCGACACGTTGCGCCCCATCCCCAGGCAGATCCTCAACATCTGGGTTGGCAACCGGGTGATCGAAGATACCCTGCTGGCCAACCTCGCGCGCAACGCCGAACTCATCCGCGGCAGCGGCTACACGCTGCGCCTATACCTCTCCACCCGTACGCCAACCGCCTACCAGGAAAACCTGCGCCTGCTGGCCGACCGTGTCCCCGACGTCCGCGTGCTGCCGCTGGAGGACCAGCCGTTCTATGCCCGTTTCAGGGCCAGCGACAACTACCTGCAGTACGCAGCCGCGATCGATGGCAATGGCGGGGTGGCCAGCAACTACGCATCGGCGTCGGACATTTTGCGCTACGCGTTGCTGGAAGCCGAAGGTGGCCTGTACCTGGACGTCGACGATAGCCTGCTGGCCGCTGGCGAGCGCCCCGCCACTCCTGAAGGAACAGCGCAGGCCGAGCCCGGTGAGGCATTGGTCGACGTTGAGCTGAGCACCAGCCATGACGGCCTGCTGCTGTACCCACCCATGGCCAACGAAACCATGGGCATGCGCTGCCTGTACAACAACAGCATGATCGGCAGTCACCCAGGCAATCCCACCCTGCGCGCCATCCTTGAAGAAATGCACGCCCGCTACCTTGACGAACCCAGCTTCTATGACAGCAAGCCCTTGGCCGAAACCGATCGGGCAGGCTTCTACCGCTACGCCACCACGCTCAGCCGCCTCACCGGGCCGCAACTACTCAGCGATGTAATTGATCAGCGTCTGCCCTTGCTAAGGGTCATGCGCCAGGTGACCAACCTGTATGCCATCCGGCGGATCAACGCCTATCCGGTCGTCGACCTGCCGGCGGTGCAGGCAGCGCAACGGCAATTGCTGCCATTGAACCGGGTTGCCCGCGTGGGCGCATACGGCTCGTGGGCCAGGCCCTGAGGCAGGCTTGTAAACCAGGTTAGCCGCTGCGGTGCAGCTTGCTCATCAGCTCCGCCTCGGCCTGGGTCAGGCCACAGCTTTCGGTCAGCTCGGCCACGCTGGCGCCCATGCCGACCAGCTTGGCCGCCTGGGAGAAGGTGACGTTGTTGGGGTCGCGCTGCTCCAGCTGCTGTAGCCTGTCGGGCAGCGGGGCCATCGTCACGCTCAGTTCGTGCAGCGCCTCGCCCATGCGCACGGTACCGTTCTGGTAGTCGTCCAGGCGCTTGGCCAGGTCCTTGATGCGCTGGTCACGCAGCGCATCGCCCTCGGCCTGCTGCGCAGCCAGCTCGCGCTGGCGCTTGCTGTAGTTGAGGAAAAACCACAGGCTCAACGCCCAGACCAGCGCCAGGAAGATGACAGCAACCTGTAGGATCAACTCAGATATTCTCCAGCTCGGACCACTCTTCCTCGGTCATCATCTTGTCCAGCTCGACCAGGATCAGCAGTTCGCCATTCTTGTTGCACACGCCCTGGATGAACTTGGCCGACTCTTCGTTACCCACGTTCGGTGCGGTTTCGATTTCGGACTGGCGCAGGTAAACCACTTCGGCCACGCTGTCGACCAGAATGCCTACCACTTGCTTGTCGGCTTCGATGATGACGATACGGGTGTTGTCGGTGACTTCGGTCGGCATCAGGCCAAAACGCTGACGGGTGTCGATCACGGTCACCACATTGCCGCGCAGGTTGATGATGCCCAGCACGTAGCTTGGCGCACCCGGCACCGGGGCGATCTCGGTGTAGCGCAGCACTTCCTGTACCTGCATCACGTTGATGCCGTAGGACTCGTTGTCCAGACGGAAGGTAACCCACTGCAGGATCGGATCTTCGGAACCTTGTGCAGACGACTTTTTCATTCCCCTACCCTCAAAATCCGCTGTTTGGCGGTTGTGTTCTGTGTCATTTCTGTTTGGCGTGCAGCTGCTTGACCGCGCCGCTGGCGATCAGCTCGGCCAGTGCGGCGACGTCGAGCAGTGCACACATGTGTTCAATCACTGTGCCGGCCAGCCACGGCCGCTGGCCGCGCTGGCTACGCCACTTGATCTCGGACGGGTCCAGGCGCAGCGAGCGGCTGACTTGATGCACAGCCAGCCCCCATTCGTAGCCCTGCACGGAAATCACATAATTCAGGCCTTGACGAAAATCGTCGCGGTAGCGGTCGGGCATTACCCAACGCGCAGTGTCCAGCACCTTCAGGTTGCCGGCCTGGCAGGTCAAAATACCCAGGAACCAGTCAGGCTGGCCGAACAGCGGCGTCAGCTCCTGGCCGGCCAGGTTGTAGATCGAGCCCAGGCACACCAACGGCACCGCCAGGGTCAGGCCGGCGACGTCGAACAGCAGGCATTCGAACGGCTCAGCCGCCCACACCGGGCGGCCGTCGACGGTCGCCGGGGGCACCGGCAGATTGGGCGCCGGCAGGTGCACATCGACCAGCGGCACTGCCGGTTGCACGGTTTGTTCTTCGACCAGCACCGGAATGGCGGCCTCGGCGATCACCGCCTGCTCGACCACCGTCACCACCGGCGTTTCTACCGGCATGACGCTGGGCAACACCGCCAGCCTGGGTTCGGCGAACGGCCGTTGGGCAAGGCTGGCAGGGGCTTCGGCTGGCACCGGTCGGGCCGGCTGGCGGGCATCACGAGCCTGCTCCTCACGCACCGCCTCGGCAAACTCGTCCGGCGTGGCCGGTGGTTCAAACACGTCTTCGGTCTCGGTGGCCTCCTGCAGCAGGCCGTCGAGGTACGACTGCAGGGCCATCTGCGGCCGGGTGCTGGTTTGTCGGGTCTGGGTCATCAGGCTACCTGCCCGGCAGTCTTGTAGGTGAGCAGGTGCTTGAGCAGCGCCCGATAGGCAATCAGGCCGCGGCTTTTGCTGTCGAACTGCGAGGGCGTGACGCCCTTGCGGCTGGCATCGCGCAGGCGCGTATCCACCGGAATATAGCCCTGCCACACCTGTTGGCCGTAGGTATCACGCAGCAGCTTGAGTGTGCCCAGGGAGGCCTGGGTACGGCGGTCGAACAGCGTTGGCACAATCTGGTACGGCAGCGCCTGCTTGCGCGAGCGGTTGATCATGGCAAGGGTGCCGACCATGCGTTCCAGGCCCTTCACCGCCAAAAACTCGGTCTGCACCGGGATCACCAACTGCTGGCTGGCGGCCAGGGCATTGACCATCAGCACCCCCAGCAAGGGTGGGCTGTCGATCACGGCATAGTCGAAATCCTGCCACAGCTGCGCCAGACTCTTGGCGATCACCAGGCCCAGGCCGTTCTGCCCCGGCGACTGGCGCTCCAGCACGGCCAGTGCGGTGCTCGACGGCAACAGCGAAATGCGCTGGTCGCTGGTCGGCAGCAGCAACTGCCCGGGCAGGCCGTCTGGCACTGCGCCCTTGTGCAGGAACAGGTCGTAGCAGCTGTGCTCCAGCGCATCGGGGTTGTGCCCGAAATAGCTGGTCATCGAACCGTGCGGATCGAGGTCGACAACGACCACGCGCTTGCCTGCCTCAGCCAGCAGGCCAGCCAGGGCGATGGTTGTGGTGGTCTTGCCGACGCCACCTTTTTGATTGGCTACTGCCCAGACTCTCATCAAGCAAACTCTATCTATTGATTTGGCAGGGACACTGTAGAAACAACTGCCTTGCTCAACACTTGGAAGCGTGTGCAATCAGTGTGGGAGCGGGTTTACCCGCGAACACCGGCGTAGCCGGTGCCATACACCGTGTCGCCTTCTTCGCGGGTGAACCCGCTCCCACAGGGATCTTTGGCAATCTCATCAACTGGGTAACGGTGACAGAGAATTGACGAGTTACTGCCCCGCCACCGTTGCTGGCGTTGCAGGTGCACTTTGTGTGCCAGCCCGGCGCAACGCGGCATCCGGCGTGGCATGGGCACTGCCCGAGCCGGTCAGGCTGCGGCGCACTTCGAGGTTGCGCGAAATCACCAACACCACCCGGCGGTTACGCGCGCGGCCTTCGGCCGTGTCATTGCCGGCCACCGGCTGGTACTCGCCATAACCCACCGAGGCCATGCGCGCCGGGTTGACCCCTTCCATGGCCAGCAGGCGTACGATGCTCGCCGCCCGTGCCGACGACAGCTCCCAGTTGGTCGGGTACTGTGCAGTGCGGATCGGCAGGTTGTCGGTAAAGCCTTCGACATGCACCGGGTTGGCGAACGGCTTGAGGATGTTGGCCACCTTCTCGATGATGGCAAACGCCTTGTCGCTGGGCATGGCATCGCCGCTGCCGAACAGCAGTGATGAATTCAGCTCGATCTCGATCCACAACTCGTTGCCGCGCACGGTCATCTGGTTGCTGTTGATCAGGTCGCCAAAGGCATCGCGCACGTCTTCGCTGATGGTTTTCAGCGGATCGACATTGGTCGCTGCCAGGCCTGCTTCGGTCTGCTCACTGTCCTTCACCAACGGCTCTGCCGGGCGCACGCTCAACGGCTGCTCGTCGCCGATGGGGATCGGTTTCATACTACGCTCAGGGTCGTTGAACACCCCGAGCAAGGCCTGGGAAATGACCTTGTACTTGCCCTCGTTGATCGAGGAAATCGAGTACATCACCACGAAAAAGGCGAACAGCAAGGTGATGAAGTCGGCGTACGACACCAGCCAGCGTTCGTGGTTTTCGTGTTCCTCGGTATGACGACGGCGACGCATGGGCTACTCCATGAAGCCTTGCAGCTTCAACTCGATCGAGCGCGGGTTTTCACCCTCGGCAATCGACAACAAGCCTTCAAGCAGCATTTCGCGGTAGCGCGACTGGCGCATGACGTTGGCCTTGAGCTTGTTGGCAATCGGCAGCAGGATCAGGTTGGCGCTGGCAACGCCGTAAATGGTGGCGACAAAGGCCACGGCAATGCCATTGCCCAGCTGCGACGGGTCGGCCAGGTTGCCCATCACGTGGATCAGGCCCATCACCGCACCGATGATACCGATGGTCGGCGCGTAGCCGCCCATGCTCTCGAATACCTTGGCAGCCTGGATGTCACGGCTTTCCTGGGTCAGGAAGTCGACTTCAAGGATGCTGCGGATGGCTTCTGGCTCGGCGCCGTCCACCAGCAGCTGCAGGCCCTTGCGCGCATACGGGTCTGGCTCGGCATCGGCCACCCCTTCCAGGCCCAGCAGGCCTTCCTTGCGTGCGGTCAGGCTCCAGTTCACCACGCGGTCGATGCCACCCGCCAGGTCGACCCGTGGCGGGAACAGGATCCAGCGCAAGATCTGCAAGGCCCGCTTGAAGGAGGACAGCGGCGACTGCAACAAGGCTGCCGCCAGGGTGCCACCCAACACGATCAGCGCTGCGGGGCCGTTGACCAGGGCACCGGCATGCCCCCCTTCAAGGAAGTTGCCACCGACGATGGCGACAAAGGCGAGAATCAGGCCGATCAGGCTGAGGACGTCCATCAGACGCAGGCCTCCACCAGGTGCTTGCCGATTTCGTCCAGGCTGTACACCGCATCGGCCAGGTTGGCCTTGACGATGGCCATGGGCATGCCATAGATCACGCAGCTGGCTTCATCCTGCGCCCACACGGTACTGCCGCCCTGCTTGAGCAGGCGCGCACCTTCGCGGCCATCGGCGCCCATGCCGGTGAGCACCACCGACAGCACCTTGTCACCGTACGACTTGGCTGCCGAGCCGAAGGTGATGTCCACGCACGGCTTGTAGTTCAGGCGCTCGTCACCGGGCAGGATCTTCACCGTGCCACGGCCGTCGATCATCATCTGCTTGCCGCCGGGGGCCAGCAGGGCCAGGCCTGGGCGCAGCATGTCACCGTCCTCGGCTTCCTTCACGTTGATGCGGCACAGCTTGTCCAGGCGTTCGGCAAAGGCCTTGGTGAACGCCGCCGGCATGTGCTGGATCAGCACGATTGGCGCCGGGAAGTTGGCCGGCAGCTGGGTCAATACCCGCTGCAGGGCCACCGGGCCGCCTGTGGAGGTGCCGATGGCCACCAGCTTGTAAGGTTTGCGCTTGGGGGGTGGCGAGTGCGACGCCGCCGGGGCCGGGGCCGCTGCACGGGCAGGCGCCGCAGGGCGGGCCGGCGCCGGGCTGGTGAAACTGCTTGCGGGCGCAGGGCTGCTGGCCGGCGCAGGCGCGGCGGCCGGTGCCGTCCTGGCATAGCTGCCGAGGCGGCGGTTGCTACGCGAAATGGTATGCACCTTCTCGCACAGCATCTGCTTGACCTTGTCGGGGTTGCGCGAAATGTCCTCGAAGTTTTTCGGCAGGTAATCCACCGCGCCAGCATCCAGCGCGTCGAGGGTGACGCGAGCGCCTTCGTGGGTCAGGGAGGAGAACATCAACACCGGCGTCGGGCAGCGCTGCATGATGTGCCGCACCGCGGTGATGCCGTCCATCATGGGCATTTCGTAGTCCATGGTGATGACATCGGGCTTGAGCGCCAGCGCCTGGTCGATTGCTTCCTTGCCATTGGTCGCGGTACCCACTACCTGGATCGTCGGATCCGCCGAGAGGATTTCCGAGACGCGGCGGCGGAAGAAACCGGAATCATCCACCACCAGGACCTTGACTGCCATAAACACTCCATTAGGCGGCGCCACCCGCCAGGGTGCGCCACCGAAATCAAATACGCCGCGCGGCGTAACGCTTGAGCATGCTCGGGACGTCGAGAATCAACGCAATGCGACCGTCACCGGTGATGGTGGCCCCGGACATGCCCGGGGTGCCCTGCAGCATCTTGCCCAGCGGCTTGATTACCACTTCTTCCTGGCCAACCAGTTGATCGACGACAAAGCCGATGCGTTGCGTGCCGACCGACAGGATCACTACATGACCCTCGTGCTGCTCTTCGTGCACCTGCCCCTGCACCAGCCAGCGCTTGAGGTAGAACAGCGGCAGCGCCTTGTCGCGCACGATCACCACTTCCTGGCCGTCGACCACGTTGGTGCGCGACAGGTCGAGGTGGAAGATCTCGTTGACGTTGACCAGCGGGAAAGCGAACGCCTGGTTGCCCAGCATCACCATCAGGGTGGGCATGATCGCCAGGGTCAGCGGTACCTTGATGACGATCTTCGAGCCCTGGCCCTTGGCCGAGTAGATGTTGATCGAACCGTTGAGCTGGGAAATCTTGGTTTTCACCACGTCCATGCCCACGCCACGGCCAGACACATCGGAAATCTCGGTCTTGGTCGAGAAGCCCGGGGCGAAGATCAGGTTGTAGCAGTCCGACTCGCTCAGGCGCTCGGCGGCATCCTTGTCCATCAGGCCTTTTTCCACGGCCTTGGCGCGCAGGATGTTCGGGTCCATGCCCTTGCCGTCGTCAGAGATCGACAACAGGATGTGGTCACCTTCCTGTTCGGCCGACAGCACCACGCGGCCGGTGCGGGCCTTGCCAGAGGCTTCACGCTCATCGGGCATCTCGACACCATGGTCGACGGCGTTGCGCACCAGGTGCACCAACGGGTCGGCCAGGGCCTCGACCAGGTTCTTGTCCAGGTCGGTTTCTTCGCCGACCAGCTCCAGGTTGATCTCTTTTTTCAGCTGGCGGGCAAGGTCGCGTACCAACCGCGGGAAGCGGCCGAACACTTTCTTGATCGGCTGCATGCGGGTTTTCATCACCGCCGTCTGCAGGTCGGCAGTGACCACGTCGAGGTTGGACACGGCCTTGGACATGGCCTCGTCGCCGCTATTCAGGCCCAGGCGCACCAGGCGGTTACGCACCAGTACCAGTTCGCCGACCATGTTCATGATCTCGTCCAGCCGCGCGGTGTCGACGCGAACGGTGGTTTCCGCTTCGCTGACGGCATGCTTCTCGGCAGCCGGCGCCGGCGCACGGGGGGCCGGCGCAGGCTTGCTGGCGGCCGCAGGTGCAGGCGCAGATGCGGCTGGCTTGGCCACCGGCTGGCTGTCGGCCAAAGCCTGGGCAGGCGCTTGCGCCTTGGCGACAACCGGGGCCTCGGCCGCAGCAACGTCACCACCAAACTTGCCCTTGCCGTGCAACTGGTCCAGCAGGGCCTCGAACTCGTGCTCGCTGATTTCGTCGCCAGCGGCACTGTTGTCAACCGCGGCCGGCGCCGGTGCTTTGACGGCAGGCAAGACATCGGCCTGGAACGTGCCCTTGCCATGCAACTGGTCGAGCAACGATTCGAATTCTTCGTCGGTAATTTCGTCGCTTACCGCTTCTGCGGGCGCGGCAACCGGCTGTACCGCAGCTTCGACACTGAACTGGCCTTTGCCGTGCAACTGGTCGAGCAGCGACTCGAACTCGGCGTCGGTGATTTCGTCACCTGCACCACTGATGGTCTCGCCCTGCATCTGCTCGTCGACCGCGGCTTGCGCCTTGACCGCATCGAGCGAATCGAGCAGCTGTTCAAACTCGCTGTCGGTGATGTCCTGGTCATCGGCAGGGGCCATGGCCGCACCCGGCGGCTCGGCTACCGGTGCCGCAGGCGCTTCAGCGGCCTCGGCACCACCGGGTTCGGCCAGGCGCGACAAGGCCGCCAGCAACTCGGGGGTGGCCGGGGTTACGTCGGCGCGCTCGCGCACCTGGCCAAACATGCTGTTGACCGTATCCAGTGCTTCAAGCACCACGTCCATCAGTTCCGCATCGACCCGGCGCTCACCTTTGCGCAGGATGTCGAACACGTTCTCGGCGATATGGCAGCACTCCACCAGCTCGTTCAGCTGGAGGAAGCCGGCGCCCCCTTTTACAGTGTGGAAACCGCGAAAGATCGCATTGAGCAGGTCGGCATCGTCAGGTCGGCTTTCCAGCTCGACCAGTTGCTCGGACAGTTGCTCAAGAATTTCGCCGGCTTCTACCAGGAAATCCTGGAGGATTTCTTCATCGGCGCCGAAGCTCATCAAACGTGCTCCTTAAAAACCCAGGCTGGACAGCAAATCATCGACATCGTCCTGACCGGACACAACGTCTTCACGCTTATCGGCATGAATCTGCGGACCTTCACCCCGAGTCGGATGTTTTTCTGCATCTTTTTCTGCGCGCAGTTGATCGTGGTCATGCTGGATACCGGCAAAGCGGTCGACCTGGCTGGCCATCAGCACCAGTTTGAGCAGGTTGCTTTCCACCTCGGTCACCAGGCTGGTGACGCGCTTGATCACCTGGCCGGTCAGGTCCTGATAGTCCTGAGCCAGCAGAATGTCGTTGAGATGCCCGGCAACCTTGCGGTTACCTTCAGCGCTGTGCGTCAGGAAACTGTCGACGCGCTTGACCAGGTCACGGAACTCCGGCGCAGCCACTTCGCGGCGCATGAAGCGCTGCCAGTCGGTGCTCAGGGCCTTGGCTTCGCTGGCCAGGTCGTTGAGCACCGGGGTGCTTGCCTCGACCAGGTCCATGGTGCGGTTGGCGGCGCCCTCGGTCAGCTTGACCACGTACGACAGGCGCTCGGTAGCGTCGGTAATCTGCGACACCTCCTCGGCCTGCGGGATGGTCGGGTCGATCTGGAAGCTGACGATAGCGCTGTGCAATTCTCGGGTCAGCTTGCCGACTTCCTGATACAAGCCACGGTCGCGGGTCTGGTTCAGCTCGTGAATCAGCTGTACCGCCTCGCCAAAACGGCCCCGTTCCAGGCTTTCGACCAACTCCTGGGCATGTTTCTTCAGGGTCGATTCGAACTCCCCCAAAGACGTTTGTGATGAATCCATGGCGCGCCCCCTGACGTGACTCAGCCGTTGACGCGTTCGAAGATCTTCTCGATCTTTTCTTTGAGCACCTGGGCGGTGAACGGCTTGACCACATAGCCATTTACGCCGGCCTGGGCCGCTTCGATGATCTGGTCGCGCTTGGCCTCGGCAGTCACCATCAGTACCGGCATGCTTTTCAGCTTTTCACTGGCACGCACTTTACGCAGCAGGTCGATGCCGGACATGCCGGGCATGTTCCAGTCGGTCACCAGGAAGTCGTAGTGGCCGTTTTCCAGCATCGGCAGCGCCGTGGTGCCATCGTCGGCTTCTTCGGTGTTGGTGAAGCCCAGGTCACGCAACAGGTTCTTGATGATCCGCCGCATCGTCGAAAAGTCGTCAACGATGAGGATTTTCATGTTCTTGTCCAATTAGACCTCCAAGCAGTCTCAAACGCGCCCGGTCTACCGGGCACGCACTCATTCAATTCGGTACAACGTGGATAACGCACGTGGAAAACGACTGCAACGACACCGGGCTCAACGTGCCCGCCATTCCCCCAGGCGGCTACGCAGGCGCGCAGCACACTGGCTGTGCAACTGGCTGACCCGCGACTCGCTGACCCCAAGCACCTCGCCGATTTCCTTGAGGTTCAGCTCTTCGTCGTAGTACAGCGCCAGTACCAGGCGCTCACGCTCCGGCAGGTTGGCAATGGCCTCGGTCAGGGCAGCCTGGAAGCGTTCATCCTCCAGGCCACGCGCAGGTTCGACATGGCCACTGGCACCATCCTCATGCAGCCCTTCGTGCTCGCCGTCCTGCAACAGGTCGTCAAAGCTGAACAGGCGGCTGCCCAAGGTATCGTTCAAGATCCCGTAGTAATCATCGAGACTCAATTGGAGTTCGGCAGCAACTTCATGATCTTTAGCGTCCCGGCCTGTTCTGGCTTCAACGGCACGCATCGCGTCACTGACCATGCGGGTGTTGCGGTGCACCGAACGCGGTGCCCAGTCGCCCTTGCGCACCTCGTCCAGCATGGCCCCGCGGATGCGGATGCCGGCATAGGTTTCAAAGCTGGCGCCTTTGCTGGCGTCATATTTGTTGGCCACTTCAAGCAGGCCGATCATGCCGGCCTGGATCAGGTCCTCGACCTGCACGTTGGCCGGTAACCGCGCCAACAGGTGGTAGGCAATGCGCTTCACCAGCGGGGCGTAGCGTTCGATCAGCTCGTACTGGCCGTCTTTCGCTGCCCGGCTGTACATCTTGAAGCCGCTGGCGTTCATAGCACGGGGCCCGCGCTGGTGGGCTGCACCAGGCGCTCGACAAAGAACTCCAGGTGGCCGCGCGGATTGGCCGGCAGCGGCCAGCTGTCAACCTTCTGGGCAATCGCCTTGAAGGCCAGCGCGCACTTGGAGCGTGGGAAGGCTTCGTACACGGCGCGCTGCTTCTGCACCGCCTTGCGCACGCACTCGTCGTACGGTACGGCGCCCACGTACTGCAGGGCAACGTCGAGGAAGCGGTCGGTGACCTTGGTCAGCTTGGCGAACAGGTTGCGCCCTTCCTGCGGGCTCTGCGCCATGTTGGCCAGCACACGGAAACGATTCATCCCGTAGTCGCGGTTGAGCAGTTTGATCAGGGCATAGGCATCGGTGATCGAGGTGGGCTCGTCACACACCACCAGCAGCACTTCCTGGGCGGCGCGAACGAAGCTGACCACCGACTCGCCAATCCCCGCCGCGGTGTCGATCACCAGCACGTCGAGGTTGTCGCCGATTTCGCTGAACGCCTGGATCAGCCCGGCATGCTGGGCCGGGGCCAAGTGCACCATGCTCTGGGTGCCCGAGGCCGCGGGTACGATGCGCACACCGCCAGGGCCCTGCAGCATCACGTCACGCAGCTCGCAGCGCCCCTCGATGACATCGGCCAGGGTACGTTTGGGGGTAAGGCCCAGCAACACGTCGACGTTGGCCAGGCCCAGGTCGGCGTCCAGCAGCATGACCCTGCGGCCAAGCTCGGCCAGCGCCAGGGACAAGTTCACTGAAACGTTAGTCTTGCCGACGCCACCTTTGCCACCGGTCACGGCGATCACCTGTACGGGATGCATGCTACCCATGTCTGTTCTTTACCTTGTCTCGCTGGGACTCAGGCCACACGCGGGGCAATTCTGCGTACCCCTTGGCATAGCTACTTTGCACACGCTTCATGCTCAACCCGCCCGCCGGGGGTTGTGATAGAGATCAGCGAACATGTCGGCCATGGCCTCTTCGCTGGGCTCGTCCTGCTGCTGCACATTAACCGCACGGGACACCAGCTGGTGGCCGCGCGGCAGGTGCAGGTCGTCCGGAATGCGCGGGCCATCAGTCAGGTAGGCCACGGGCAGTTCATGACTTATGGCAAGGCTCAGCACATCGCCAAGGCTTGCCGATTCATCCAGCTTGGTCAGGATGCAACCGGCCAAGCCGCAGCGCTTGTAGCTGTGGTAGGCAGCGGTCAGCACCTGTTTCTGGCTGGTGGTGGCCAGCACCAAGTAATTCTTTGCGGCAATGCCACGCCCGGCCAGGGTTTCCAACTGCATGCGCAGTGCCGGGTCGCTGGCCTGCAGGCCCGCGGTATCGATCAGCACGACGCGCTTGCGCAGCAGTGGCTCCAGCGCCGCAGCCAGCGACTGGCCCGGGTCGACGTAGGTCACTGGCACGTTGAGAATGCGGCCCAGGGTCTTGAGCTGCTCCTGGGCACCGATACGGAAACTGTCCATGCTCACCAGCGCCAGGTTCTGCGCGCCGTACTTGAGCACATAGCGGGCAGCCAGCTTGGCCAGGGTGGTGGTCTTGCCCATGCCGGCCGGGCCGACCATGGCAATCACCCCACCCTCTTCGATCGGTTCGATTTCGGGGATTTCGATCATCCGCGCCAGGTGCGCCAACAGCATGCGCCAGGCCTGGCGTGGCTCTTCGATCTCGGTGGTCAGGTCCAGCAGCTCACGGGCGATAGGCCCGGACAGGCCAATGCGCTGCAGGCGGCGCCAGAGGTTGGCCTGCTGTGGCTTGCTGCCCTGCAGCTGGCTCCAGGCCAGCGAACCAAGCTGCACTTCCAGCAGCTCGCGCAAGCCCGACAGCTCGGAGCGCATGGCATCGAACAGGCGCGGGTCGACCGGCGCCGCAGCAGGGGCAGCGGCAGCCTCAGGGGCATCGACATGCGGCTCGATCAACGGCTCGGCGGCAGTCAGCGACTGCCCGGCAAACAATTGGCGGTTGTTGTCGCTGCTGTCCTGGCGGTGGTCCAGCTCAGCCTGGGCAGTGGCGATGCGCGTATGGGTCTTGCGCAGCTCTTCTTCCAGCTCGGCATTGGGCACGCGCGGGGCCAGGGCGGACAGCTTGTAGTCCAGCGCGGCCGTCAGTTCGACACCACCGGCAATGCGGCGGTTGCCAATGATCGCGGCATCGGCGCCCAGCTCGTCACGGACCAGTTTCATGGCCTGACGCATATCGGCGGCGAAAAATCGCTTAACTTGCATTATCCACTACCTCAGCCGTTAGGGCCCACGGTGGCAACGATGGTGACTTGCTTGTTGTCCGGTATTTCCTGATACGCCAG
>Ga0207655_1000462_pt1 | contig 53331 bp, 37 predicted proteins | sample KBSM44metaG_FD_184398 | JGI IMG/M metagenome (GOLD analysis project Ga0207655, IMG submission 184398) | Miscanthus rhizosphere microbial communities from Kellogg Biological Station, Michigan, USA - KBS M4-4 metaG (SPAdes) (version 2) | ecosystem: Host-associated > Plants > Roots > Rhizosphere >...
GGCGGCCAGATCATCGCGCGGACAACCGTCAAGGCGCTCAGAAAGAACGTACTGGCCAAGTGCTACGGTGGTGACGTCAGCCGTAAGAAGAAACTGCTGGAGAAGCAGAAGGCCGGTAAGAAACGCATGAAACAGGTCGGCAACGTGGAAATTCCACAAGAAGCCTTCCTCGCCGTGCTCAGGTTGGATAGCTAGGTCCTATGTCGCTAAATTTCCCGCTGTTGCTAGTCATCGCCGTCTTTGTCTGCGGTCTGCTGGGCTTGATCGACCTGCTGTTCCTGGCCCCGCGCCGGCGTGCGGCAATCGCCAACTATCAGGGCAGCGTCAGCCAGCCTGAGATGGCCGTTGTCGAGCGCCTGAACAAGGAACCGTTGCTGGTCGAGTACGGTAAATCGTTCTTTCCGGTGCTGTTCATCGTGCTGGTGCTGCGTTCATTCCTGGTCGAGCCGTTCCAGATCCCTTCGGGGTCGATGAAACCGACCCTGGAAGTGGGCGACTTCATCCTGGTGAACAAGTTCTCGTACGGTATTCGCCTGCCGGTGATCGACAAGAAGGTCATCGAGGTGGGTGACCCGCAACGCGGTGATGTAATGGTGTTCCGCTATCCGAGCGACCCGAACGTCAATTACATCAAGCGGGTGGTCGGCCTGCCGGGCGACCAGATCCGCTATACCAACGACAAGCGGCTGTTCGTCAACGGCCAGCCGATTGCCGAACAACTGGTGGGCACCGAACCGGGCACCCTGGGCAGCGCCGAGCTGTACAAGGAAAAGCTCGGCGAGGCCGAACACCTGATCCGCAAGGAAATGAGCCGTTATCGCATGCCGCCGGACCAGCAGTGGACCGTGCCGGCAGGCCATTACTTCATGATGGGCGACAACCGCGACAACTCCAACGACAGCCGTTACTGGGATGATCCGAACATTCCCAAGGAACTGCACGGCATGGTTCCGGACCGGAACATCGTCGGCAAGGCCTTTGCGGTGTGGATGAGCTGGCCAGAGCCCAAGCTCAGCCACCTGCCCAACCTGTCGCGGGTCGGCCTGATCCATTGATACCCATCGGCGCTGTCCAGCAGACAGCGCCGAATGCATTTCTGACATAGGCTGTGTTCTCAGGGATCGGGAGATTCGTCGCATACGGCGGCGGGCCACAGCCAAACAGTCTTTCAGGATGTTGATTTGAACAACGCGTTGAACAACAAACGGGTGGTTGCATGAGTGCTTCCCTTGCCCATCTGGAGCGAAAGCTCGGTTATACCTTCAAGAATCAGGACCAGATGCTTCTGGCACTGACCCATCGCAGCTATGCCGGGCGCAATAACGAGCGCCTGGAGTTTCTCGGTGACGCCATTCTCAACTTCGTCGCCGGCGAAGCGCTGTTCGAGCGCTTCCCGCAGGCCCGCGAAGGCCAGCTGTCGCGCCTGCGCGCGCGCTTGGTCAAGGGCGAGACCCTGGCCCGCCTGGCCCGTGGTTTCGACCTGGGCGAATACCTGCGCCTGGGTTCGGGTGAGCTCAAAAGTGGCGGTTTCCGTCGTGAGTCGATCCTGGCCGACGCCCTGGAGGCACTGATCGGTGCCATCTACCTGGACGCCGACATGGACACGGCCCGGGAACGCGTCCTGGCCTGGCTGGCCGACGAGTTCGAAGGCCTGACCCTGGTCGACACCAACAAGGACCCGAAAACCCGCCTGCAAGAATTCCTGCAATCGCGCAGCTGTGAGCTGCCGCGTTACGAAGTAGTGGATATCCAGGGTGAACCGCACTGCCGTACTTTCTTCGTCGAATGCGAAGTCGTGCTGCTGAACAACAAAAGTCGTGGTCAGGGCGTTAGCCGGCGTATTGCCGAGCAAGTCGCTGCCGCGTCTGCACTGATCGCCCTGGGCGTGGAGAATGGCAATGACTGATAACAACCCGACGCGCTGCGGCTACGTGGCCATTGTCGGCCGCCCCAACGTGGGCAAGTCGACCTTGCTCAACCACATCCTGGGCCAGAAGCTGGCGATCACTTCGCGCAAGCCGCAGACCACCCGCCACAACATGCTCGGCATCAAGACCGAAGGTGATGTGCAGGCGATCTACGTCGACACCCCCGGTATGCACAAGGCCAACGACAAAGCCTTGAACCGCTACATGAACCGCAACGCCTCGGCGGCCCTGAAGGACGTCGACGTGGTGATCTTCGTGGTCGACCGCACCAAGTGGACCGACGAGGACCAACTGGTGCTGGAGCGCGTGCAGTACGTGACCGGCCCGCTGATCATCGCGGTCAACAAGACCGACCGCATGGAAGAGAAGGCCGAGCTGATCCCGCACCTGCAGTGGCTGCAGGAGCGACTGCCAAACGCCGAAGTCATGCCGATTTCTGCGCAGCAGGGGCACAACCTCGAAGCGCTGGAAGCACAGATCGCCAAGCACCTGCCCGAGAACGATCACTTCTTCCCGGAAGACCAGATCACCGACCGCAGCAGCCGCTTCCTGGCCGCCGAACTGGTGCGCGAGAAGATCATGCGCCAGTTGGGTGCCGAGCTTCCGTATCAGATCACCGTGGAAATTGAAGAATTCAAGCAGCAGGGCCATGTGCTGCACATTCATGCGTTGATCCTGGTCGAGCGCGACGGCCAGAAAAAAATCATCATTGGCGACAAGGGCGAGCGCATCAAGCGCATCGGCTCCGAGGCGCGCAAGGACATGGAAGTGCTGTTCGACTCCAAGGTCATGCTCAACCTGTGGGTCAAGGTGAAGGGCGGCTGGTCCGACGACGAGCGCGCCCTGCGCTCGCTGGGCTACGGCGACCTCTAAGGCTCAAGGCGGCCCTTGTGGGAGCGGCCTTGCGTCGCGAAAGGGCTGCGAAGCAGCCCCAGCCATTTTGGCGGCAATGCTGAAATCCGGGGGGCCACGTTGCGGCCCTTTCGCGAGACGAGGCCGCTCCCACAATCACGGCCCGGGTGAACGCTAATGGAACAACCTGTCGGCCAGCCAGCCTACGTGCTGCACAGCCGTGCCTACAAGGAAACCAGCGCGCTGGTGGACTTCTTCACGCCGCAGGGCCGCATGCGCGCCGTCCTGCGGCGTGCGCGTGGCAAGGGCGGCAGCCTGGTGCGGCCGTTCGTGCCGCTTGAGGTGGAGCTTCGCGGGCGTGGCGAGCTGAAGAATGTCGGGCGGATGGACAGCGCCGGCATAGCCGCCTGGCTGCACGGCGATGCCCTGTTCAGTGGGTTGTACCTCAATGAACTGCTCATGCGCCTGCTGCCCGCCGAAGCGCCGTTCCCGGCCCTGTTCGAGCACTATGCCCTGACCTTGCAGGCCTTGGCCGCCGGGCGCCCGCTGGAGCCGCTGCTGCGTTCGTTCGAATGGCGGCTGCTGGACGAACTCGGTTATGCGTTCTCCTTGAATCATGACGTCAACGACCAACCCATCGCCGCAGACGGGCTGTACCGCTTGCGTGTGGATGCCGGCCTGGAGCGGGTCGAACTGGTGCAACCCGGCCTGTTTCGCGGCATCGAGCTGTTGGCCCTGGCTGATGCCGACTGGGATACCCCAGGCGCTTTGCTCGCGGCCAAGCGCCTGATGCGCCAGGCACTGGCGGTTCACCTGGGCGCAAAGCCGTTGGTCAGCCGGGAACTGTTTCGCAAGCGCTGATCACGACGTATGCTGTGGGGCTCAACCTTCAGGAGAGCCTTTCGTGACTCACAGCAACCGCATGCTTCTCGGCGTAAACATCGACCACGTGGCGACCCTGCGCCAAGCCCGGGGCACGCGTTACCCTGACCCTGTCAAGGCTGCCCTGGACGCCGAGGAAGCGGGCGCCGATGGCATCACCGTGCACCTGCGCGAAGACCGTCGGCACATCCAGGAACGCGACGTGGTGCTGCTCAAGGATGTGCTGCAGACGCGCATGAACTTCGAAATGGGCGTCACCGAAGAGATGATGGCCTTTGCCGAGAAGATCCGCCCGGCGCACATCTGCCTGGTGCCTGAAACCCGTCAGGAACTGACTACCGAAGGTGGCCTGGACGTGGCGGGGCAGGAGGCACGGATCAAGGCGGCCGTGGAGCGCCTTGCCCGCACCGGTGCCGAAGTGTCGCTGTTCATCGATGCTGACGAGCGCCAGATCGAGGCCTCACGCCGGGTGGGTGCGCCGGCCATCGAGCTGCATACCGGGCGTTATGCCGATGCCGAAACCCCGACCGAAGTGGCCGAGGAGCTCAAACGTATCGTCGATGGCGTGGCGTTTGGCGTGGGGCAGGGGCTGATCGTGAATGCTGGCCACGGGCTGCATTACCACAACGTCGAGGCGGTGGCGGCGATCAAAGGTATCAATGAACTGAACATTGGCCATGCCTTGGTGGCGCATGCCTTGTTTGTAGGCTTCAAGGCCGCAGTGGCCGAGATGAAGGCACTGATCGTGGCGGCTTCGCGCTGACTGATTGGGTTGCCTGTACTGGCCTCTTCGCGGGTAAACCCGCTCCCACAGGGATTGCACAAGCCTTAAGGCCTGCGGAGTACTTGTGGGAGCGGGTTTACCCGCGAAGAGGCCGCTACAGGCAGCCGATTACTCGGCAGGAAACACCAGGGTGAAGCGGGTAGGCCCCAAGGGACTGCTGCTCACTTCGACCCGCCCGCCATGCAACTGCATGATCGACCGCACGATCGCTAACCCCAGCCCGGTCCCGCCCTCCATTCGCGAGCGCCCTGAGCCCACCCGGTAAAACCGCTCGAACAAGCGCGACTGGTGCTGCGCAGCAATGCCATTGCCTTTGTTCTCCACCGATAACCGTACTTCGCTGCCCGAGCGTTCGATGCGCAATTCGACGCGCTCACCCTCAGGGCTGTGGCGGATGGCATTGCTCAACAGGTTCGACAACGCCCGCTGAAACATCAGCCGATCCCCCAGCGCCGTTCCCCACCCCAGCACACGCAGCTCAACTGCTTTCCCCTCGGCACTGAAGGCAAACAGCTCGACAACCCGCGCTGCCTCGTCAGCCAGGGCCAAGGGTTTCAATGCAACCTGCGTTTGCGGCTGGCTGACCTGGGCAAGAAACAGCATGTCATTGATGATGCGGTTGAGCCGGGTCAGCTCCTCGATACTGTCTTCCAGCACTTCCCGGTAGTTGGCGTTGTCCCGCTCACGGGCCAGGGTCACTTGCGCCTTGCCCATCAGGTTGCTCAACGGGGTACGCAACTCATGGGCCAGATCGTCGGAGAACTGCGACAACTGGCTCACGCCCTGATCGAGGCGGTCGAGCATCACGTTGATGCTGCTAGCCAGTTGCGCCAGTTCTTGCGGCAGGCCGGTAGCTGGCAGGCGATGTTGCAGGTCCTGGGCCGACACTTGCCCGGCAATGCGCCGGAAGCGCCGCAGCGGTTTCAGGCCGCGCTGCATCAGCCACCAGGCGCCTGCACCAATCAATAGCAGCAGCAGTGGCAAGGCGAGCAAGGTCGAATGCAGGTAGGCCTGCAGCAGGGCGTTGTCGTCGGCGCGGTTGAGCGACATCATCACCTTCACCGGCGTGTTGTCGCGCAGGCGCATCAGCCGGGTCACGGTAAGGATCTGGTTGCCGCTGCTGTCTGGCCATGCGTGAAAGGCCAGGCGGGCACCGGTGTGCAACTCGCTCACCCGCGACTCCAGGGCCGGGCCAAGGCTGAGCAGGTGCGGGTGGCGGCCTTCCAGAGCCAGTACGCTGAGGCTGAGGTTGTCATGCCCCATCACCAGGTCGAGCAGTGGATGGGCGCGGCTGCCCAGGTCCTCGCTGCGCAGATCGACGCGCAGGTTGTGCTCGACCTGCAGCATCTTGCGCGCCAGATCCTTGCGTGCGCGGCTGTCCAGTTCGTGATCCAGGGCGAACACGGCCAGGCAGGCCAGCAGCAGCACCAGTGCGGCGCCCATCAGTGTCACGCTCAGGCCCAGGCGCAGTGACAGGCTGGCGTTTTTCAAGCGCGCGCCTCCAGTACATAGCCTACGCCGCGCAGGGTATGGATCAGCTTGTTGTCGAACGGGTCGTCGATCTTCGCCCGCAGGCGACGGATCGAAACCTCGACCACGTTGGTGTCGCAGTCGAAATTCATGTCCCATACCAACGAGATGATCTGGGTGCGCGAAAGCACTTCACCACTTTGGCGCATCAGCAGGTGCAGCAGGGCGAACTCCTTGGCGGTCAGGTCGATGCGCTGCCCGGCGCGGTAGGCGCGGTGGCGGCCGGGGTCCAGTTCCAGGTCGGCCACGCGCAGGGTGCTGGGCTGCAGCTGCTGATCGTTACGGCGCAGCAGGCTGCGGATACGCGCCAGAAGTTCAGGGAATTCGAAGGGCTTGAGCAGGTAGTCATCGGCGCCCAGGTCCAGACCTTTGACTCGGTCGGCCAGGCGACCATGGGCGGTCAGCATCATGATGCGCGTGGCTGACTCGGCACGCAGCCGCTGTAGCACGGTCCAGCCATCGATTTCAGGAAGGTTGACGTCGAGTATGACCAGGTCGTAGGGCTGTTGGCGGGCCAGGTGCAGGCCGTCGGTGCCGGTGTGGGCGCAGTCGACCACGTAGCCGTTTTCGCGCAGGCCCTGTTGCAGGTAATCGGCGGTACGCAGTTCGTCCTCGATGATCAGTAGGCGCATGGGAGGCTCGATGTGATGAAAGGGGGCGATTCTCGACCCTGTAGTGACATCAGGGTCAAGGAGCAGGATGTTACGGCATGCATATGGCGCTGCGGCGCAGATAACGGATTTGTAATGCTGCTGTTATCTGGCTGTCCGTCAGGGCCCTTTCGCGGGTGAACCCGCTCCCACAGATCCTGTAGGAGCAGCCTTGTGCTGCGAAGAGGCCCCGACAGGCAACACAAGGCCACATTGCAGGACTGTAATCCCCGCCTCACCTTGCTGTTAGCCGCCCCTCGCTAGGATGGCCGCATCTGATCGGTTATCACGAGGCAAACACGATGAACCTGACCAAATACCTGCTGCTGGCCACCCTGACGCTGGGCAGTGCCAGTGTCTATGCCGAGGGCGGCGCGGAGCGTTCGAAGCAGTTCTGGCAAGCGTTCCGCGAAGACCAGCAGCGCCTGCACGGCGACAAGCAACAGGCCGTTGCAGAACGTGAGCGCAAAGCGCAAGAGAAGGCCCGCGAGGTGGCCAAGGATTGAGGTAACAAACACCTGCGCCGCGACAGCTCCTCGGCGCAGGTGTATTCAGGCGCCCAACCGGGCGCCTTTTTTTATTTGCGCGCCAGCAGGGTGGCGCGGCGTGGGGCAGGCAGGCCTTCGATGGTCTTGCTGTGGTCGTTCGGGTCGAGGAAGTCGCCCAGCGACTGGTAGCGCATCCACTCGGTGCTGCGCTGCTCCTCGACGCTGGTCACGCTCACATCGACGCAACGCACATCGTTGAAGCCGGCACGGCGCAACCACCGCGCCAGGGCGGGTACCGACGGCAGGTACCAGACGTTGCGCATCTGCGCGTAGCGGTCCTCAGGGACCAGCACCTGGTTTTCATCGCCCTCGATCACCAGGGTTTCCAGAACCAGCTCGCCCCCTTTGACCAGGCAGTCCTTGAGCGCCAGCAGGTGCTCGATGGGGGAGCGGCGGTGATAGAACACGCCCATGGAAAAGACCGTGTCGAAGCCTTCCAGATTGGCAGGCAGTTCTTCCAGGGCGAAGGGCAGGTGCCAGGCCGGCAGCTCTGGCAGGTACTGCTGCACGGCCTGGAACTGGCAGAAGAACAACCAGTTGGGGTCGACACCGATCACCATGTCGGCGCCGGCACCGAGCATGCGCCACTGGTAGTAGCCGTTGCCACAGCCGACGTCGAGCACGCGTTTGCCCTTGAGGTCCAGGTGTGGGCCTACCCGCGACCATTTCCAGTCCGAATGCCATTCGGTGTCTACGTGCACGCCAAACAGATCGAACGGCCCTTTTCGCCATGGCGACAGGCCCATCAGTGCCTGACGCATCTGCGCGCGGGTAGCGTCGTCGCAGTCGCAGTCCAGGCGCAGCCCGTTGACCAGGTCGATTTCACTGGGTTTCAGGGCAGGCAGGGCGTCGAGCGCACCGCGCCAGCGGTCGAGGTCGCCGTGGCCTTTCTCCAGCTTGGCTTCCAGTTGCGCTTGCAGGCCTTGTGACCAGGAAGCCAGGGGCGTGCCCGCCAGGCGGCGGACGAGGGGGGACAGATCGATCATGGCAGGGCTATCAACGAGGCGAAGTTAAGGCATTGGAACCAGGGCACCACTTTGCTGAAGCCGGCGGCGCGCAGGCGCTGCTGGTGGGCTTCGAGCGTATCGGGCCGCATCACGTTTTCGATGGCGCTGCGCTTCTGGGCGATTTCCAGTTCGCTGTAGCCATTGGCCCGCTTGAAGTCCAGGTGCAGTTCATTGAGCAGGTCCTGCTCTTGCTCATCGGCGAAGCGCAGTTTTTCTGAAAGGATCAGCGCACCACCCGGCAGCAGTGCCTGGCGGATGCGCCCGAGCAGTTCCAGGCGTTGGTCGGGGGCGATGAATTGCAGGGTGAAGTTCATCGCCACTACCGAGGCGGGCTCGAAGGGCAGGGCAAGGATATCGGCTTCCAGCACTTGCACCGGCAGCAGCTCCTGGAACATCGAGTCCTGGGCGGTGAGGTACTGGCGGCAGCGCTCGACCATGGCGGCGGAATTGTCCACCGCGATCACCCGGCAGCCGTCGCTGCGTACATGGCGACGCAGCGACTGGGTGACAGCACCCAACGATGCGCCCAGGTCGTACAGTGCGGTGCCTGGTTGGGCGAAACGCGCAGCCAGTACGCCGAGGTTTTCGACGATGGTTGGGTAGCCGGGCACCGAGCGCTTGATCATGTCCGGGAACACGCGCACCACGTCTTCGTTGAAGACGAAGTCGGGCACCTGCTCCAGGGGTTGCGAGAAAAGGCGGTCGGGTTGTTTGCTCACGGCGAATCCAGGCGGCTGGTGATAGGCAGGGGGCGCATTCTAGCCAAACCGAAGCCTGGATGCATGGTCGGCTGACCAGCGCTGTGCGTTCAATTCACCCGGATGGCGCAATCGAAGGTCTGCACCGGGCGTACTTCCGGGGCCCAAGGTTGCTGGTAGACCAGCACCAGATGGCCTTCGCCAGCGGCGCGGGCCTGGAAGCGCCAGGTCGAAATGCCCGAGCTGCCGACGATACCGGCGTCTTCCGGTGCGCTGTAAACCTCGGGGCCAAGGCTTTGCAGCACATTGGGTGCCGGGTTCTGTACCAGCCAGCGGTAGCCGGTAGTCGGGTTGCTGGGCAGGGTGAGGGTCAGCATCTGGCCGACCTGCAGGCGCGTTGGGCATTCACTTTCGGCGTCCAGTTCTGCGGGCTGCGTAGGGTGTTGCGCGCAGGCAGAAAGCAGCGCGAAGCTCAGGGGAACGAGCAGACGAGGGGCGGTCATGTTGGCTCCGGGGGCTGACGATGGCCTGAGGATACCCGATGATCGATGAGTTTTGTGTTGCCAGTGCTGGCCACTTCGCGGCTTAGGCCGCGAAGTGGCCGCTGCAGGCTAGAACAGCACTTTGGCCACGTCGGCAAAGCGCTTGGCAAAATGCACTGTCAAGCCTTCGCGCAGGTAGTCCGGCAGTTCTTCGAAGTCGCCACGGTTAGGCTCCGGCAGGATCAGTTCGAAGATTTTCTGCCGGCGCGCCGCAATCACCTTCTCGCGCACCCCGCCAATCGGCAGCACCTGGCCGGTGAGGGTCAGCTCGCCCGTCATGGCCACGCCTTTCTTTGGTGCCTGGTCGCGGGCAAGCGACAACAGGGCACTGGCCATGGTGACGCCGGCACTCGGGCCATCCTTGGGCGTGGCGCCTTCGGGAACGTGCAAGTGGATGAACGCTTCGTTGAAGAAGCCAGGGTCACCGCCAAACTGCTTGAGGTTGGAGCTGACGTAGCTGTAGGCAATTTCGGCCGACTCCTTCATCACGTCACCCAGCTTGCCGGTCAACTTGAAGCCGCGGTTGAGCGTGTGGATGCGGGTCGCCTCGATCGGCAGCGTGGCGCCGCCCATGCTGGTCCAGGCCAGGCCGGTGATTACACCTTTGCCAGCCAGTACCTGCTCACTGCGGAACACGGGTATGCCCAGTGCGGCTTCCAGGTCCTTGGGCCCGATCTTCAGCTTGGCTTCGGGGTTTTCCAGCAGCTTGATCACGGCCTTGCGCACCAGTTTGCCCAGTTGCTTTTCCAGCTGGCGCACGCCGGCCTCGCGGGCATAGCCCTCGATCACCAGGCGCAGGGCGCTGTCGCTGATGCTCAGGCTGCTCTTGGAGACGCCAGCTTTTGCGAGTTGCTTGGGCCACAGGTGGCGTTTGGCGATGGCCAGTTTTTCCTCGGTGATGTAGCCGGACAGACGGATCACTTCCATGCGGTCGAGCAGCGGCCCGGGGATCGAGTCGAGGGTGTTGGCGGTGCACACGAACAGCACCTTGGACAGGTCCAGGCGCAGGTCGAGGTAGTGGTCGAGGAAGTCGACGTTCTGCTCCGGGTCGAGGGTTTCCAGCAATGCTGAAGCCGGGTCGCCTTGGTAGCTCTGGCCCATCTTGTCGATCTCGTCGAGCATGATGACCGGGTTCATCACTTCGACGTCTTTAAGGGCCTGTACCAGCTTGCCGGGCTGCGCGCCGATGTAGGTGCGGCGGTGGCCTTTGATTTCGGCCTCGTCACGCATGCCGCCAACGCTGAAGCGATAGAACGGCCGGCCAAGGGACTCTGCAATGGATTTGCCGATGCTGGTCTTGCCCACCCCGGGCGGGCCCACCAGCAGCACGATCGAACCGCTGATTTCGCCTTTCCAGGCGCCCACGGCGAGGAATTCGATAATGCGTTCCTTGATGTCATCGAGGCCGGCATGATGCTGGTCGAGGACTTTGCGGGCATGCTTGAGGTCGAGCTTGTCCTTGCCGTACACGCCCCACGGCAGGGCGGTGGCCCATTCGAGGTAATTGCGGGTGACGGCGTACTCGGGCGAACCGGTTTCGAGAATGGCCAGCTTGCCCATCTCTTCATCAAGGCGCTTGCGCGCCTGGGGCGGCAGGGTCTTGCCTTCCAGGCGCTGTTCGAACTGTTCGAGGTCGGCGCTGCGGTCGTCCTTGGTCAGGCCCAGCTCCTGCTGAATGACCTTGAGTTGCTCCTTGAGGAAGAACTCACGCTGGTGTTCGCCGATCTGCCGGTTCACCTCGGCCGAGATCTCGTTCTGCAGGCGCGCGACTTCCACCTCTTTGCGCAGCATCGGCAGGACCTTTTCCATGCGCTTGAGCATGGGCACGCAGTCGAGCACTTCCTGCAACTGGTTGCCGGTGGCCGAGGTCAGCGCGGCGGCGAAGTCGGTGAGCGGTGACGGGTCGTTGGGGCTGAAGCGGTTGAGGTAGTTCTTCAGCTCTTCGCTGTACAGCGGGTTGAGCGGCAGCAGTTCCTTGATCGCGTTGATCAGGGCCATGCCGTAGGCCTTGACCTCGTCGGTCGGTTCGGCGGGCTGGCGCGGGTATTCAACTTCGACCAGGTAGGGTGGGCGGTGGTGCTTGAGCCAGTTGCGGATGCGTACCCGGGTCAGGCCCTGGGCGACGAACTGCAGTTTGCCGTTTTCGCGGCTGGCATGGTGCACCTTGACCAGCGTGCCGTACTGCGGCAGGGCCGAGGTGTCGAAATGGCGGTGGTCTTCCGCCGGGGTGTCCATGAAGAACAGCGCCAGGCAGTGGTCGGGTGACTTGGCCACCAGGTCGAGGGTTTCCGCCCAAGGTTCTTCATTGACGATGACCGGCAGTACCTGGGCCGGGAAGAACGGGCGGTTGTGGATCGGGATCACGTAGACTTTGTCCGGCAGGTTCTGGCCGGGCAGGGCGAGGGCATGGCCGGGTTCGGCCGGGGTGGTGTGCTCGACTTCGCTGTCTTCGTCGGGGTGTTCCGGGAAATCCTGCTGGTTGCTCATGGGGCACCTGCGTGAATGGCTATGGTGCTTAGATGGGGCGGGGGGGAATCGGTTTCAATGGTGTGGGAGCGGCCTTGTGTCGCGAAAGGGCTGCGCAGCAGCCCCAGGATCTATGTGGCCGTCAAGATTCTGGGGCCGCTGCGCAGCCCTTTCGCGACACAAGGCCGCTCCCACAGGGTGGTCCCTGTCAGAGCGGTGCTGCTTAGTCAGCCAATTTGTAAGCGATGATGTAATCGCCCATTTTGGTGCCCAGCGAGCCATGGCCGCCGGCGGTCACCAGCACATACTGCTTGCCATCCTTGCCGGTGTAGGTCATCGGCGTGGCCTGGCCACCCGCTGGCAGGCGAGCACTCCACAGTTCCTTGCCGTTGTTCACGTCATAGGCGCGCAGGTACTGGTCCAGGGTGCCGCTGAGGAAGCCGACGCCACCGGCGGTCACGATCGAACCGCCCATGCTCGGCACGCCAACCGGCAGGCCGATCGGTACCGGGGTGCTGTCGCGGGTGGTGCCGTTCTTGTGCTTCCACACCACCTTGTTGGTGAACAGGTCGATGGCGGCGACATAGCCCCAGGCCGGTGCCTGGCACGGTACGCCCAGCGGCGACATGAACGGGTGCATGGTCACCGCGTACGGCGCGCCAGTATTGGGCTGCACGCCGCTGGTCTCGCTTTCGCGCTTGCTACCTTCGGCCACCTGCTCGCGCGGCACCATCTTCGACACAAAGGCCATGTAGTTGGGCGAGGTGAACAGCAGTTGGCGCACCGGGTCGACCGACACGCTGCCCCAGTTGAAGACCCCCACGTTACCCGGATAGATCAGCGAACCCTGCTCGGATGGCGGGGTGTACTGGCCTTCGTAGCGCAGTTCGCGGAACTGGATGCGGCACAGCATCTGGTCGAAAGGTGTAGCGCCCCACATGGCCTGTTCGGTCAGCTCAGGGCCGAGCAGGTTGAGGTCGGAGCGGGCCTGGGTCGGCGAGGTGTGGTCGCCCTTCACTGCGCCTTGCGGGGTGGGGATTTCGCGGATCGGCACGATCGGCGTACCGTCGCGGCGGTCGAGCACGTACAGGCTGCCTTGCTTGGTTGGCACGATGATCGCAGGTTTCACGCCATCGTCAGTCTTCAGGTGGACCAGCGTCGGCTGGCTGCCGACGTCCATGTCCCACAGGTCGTGGTGGGTGAACTGGTAGTTCCAGCGGACCTTGCCGGTGGCCAGGTCAAGGGCGACCACGCCAGCACTGTACTTCTCGGCGCCGGGAGTGCGGTCGGCGCCCCACTGGTCAGGGGTCTGGTTGCCCAACGGCAGGTAGATCATGCCAAGGTCTTCGTCGACGCTGGCAATCGACCACATGTTGGCCGAGTTGCGGCTGTACATCTTGCCTGGGGCCAACGGCTTGGTGTCGTCCGGGTTGTTGCTGTCCCAGTTCCACACCAGATGGCCATCGTGCACGTCGTAGGCGCGGATCACGCCCGACGGCTCGTTGGTCGACTCGTTGTCGGTGACGTGGCCACCAATGATCACCAGGTCACGGGTGATCGCGGCAGGCGAGGTGGAGTAGTAGCCGCCGGCAGTGAACGGGCCAATGCCAGTGGTGAGGTCAATCACGCCCTGATTTGCGAAGCCTTCGCACACTTTGCCGTTGTCGGCATTGATGGCGATCAGGCGAGCATCTGCGGTAGGCAGGTACAGGCGGCGCGGGCAGGCCTGGGCCACGGCCTGGCCAGCGTCGGTAATTTTCGGTACCGGGCTGCCGTCGCGGCTGACGTAGCGGTTTTCGTCATAGTACGAAACGCCGCGGCAGGTCATGTGGGCAAAGCCCTTGAAGGTGCCGGTCGGGCTCTTGACCTGCGGGTCGTAGCGCCAGATTTCCGCGCCGGTGTCCGGGTCCAGGGCCAGCAGGCGGCTGTGTGCGGTACAGGCGTAGAGCATGCCGTTGACCTTCAGCGGGGTGTTCTGGTTGGTCAGCTCCACCGGGTCGTTTTCGGTCGGCAGGTCACCCGTGCGAATGCGCCAGGCTTCTTCCAGGCGGTAGGCATTCTGCGGGGTGATCTGGCGCAGCGGCGAATAGCGGTCGCCATGCTCGGTGCGGCCATAGGCCTGCCATTCGCCTTCGGGCATGGCCGGGGCGGCGCTGGCCATTTCGCTGCTCTCGCGGCCCAGCTCGCCGAACACTTCGCCGGGGTGGGTGAACTGGCTGCCCAGCGCACATGCGCCCGAAGCAACCACGGCAACGCCCAGCAGTGCAGTGTTGGCCTTGCTGGCCGGGCCGATCAACGGGCGACGTGCCCACGGCAGCAGCAGCACCACGCCGATGGCAAACCAGATGGCCAGGCGTGGCACCAGTTGCCACCAGTCCAGGCCCACTTCAAGCAGGGCCCACACGGTACTGCCCAGCAGCACCAGGCCGTACAGGCCCAGGCCAATGCGGCGCTGGGCCAGCAGCAGGATGCCCGAAAGGGCAAAGCCGATACCGGCGATCAGGTAGTACAGCGATCCGCCCAGCTGGCTCAGCTTGATACCGCCGGCCAGCAGGGCCAGGCCCATCAGCAACAGCAGCGCGCCGATCAGGCGAGGTAGCCAGCGGCTTCCTTGGTTGGCACCTTCAGTGCTCATCGTAGGTTCTCCGTCAGGTCAAAAAGGGGGTTAGAAACTGCTCTGGATCTTCAGGCCGCCGACCAGGGCGCCATCCACCTGCGACACCCCGCCCGGGTGGCGGATGTACTGCAGGTTGGGGCGCACCGTGAGCCAGTCGGCCAAATGGATGCCGTAGTACAGCTCGGCGCTGTACTCGGTGTCCTGCACGGGCAGGAAACCGGGGTTGTCGTAGTCGTGGAGGCCGGCGGCCTGGTTGGCCAGGCGGGCGTTCTTGCGGTAGGCAGGGTTGACGTGCACGCGGGCCAGGGCGAAACCGATGTCGTCCTTGGCGCGGGCGTCGAAAGGCCCTTTGTATACCAGTCCTGCCTGCACATAGTTGTCGATGGCATTGGTCTTCTTGTCATGCACTGTGGCGTTGGCGAACAGGCTCAGACCACGGGACTGGTCGGATGCCAGCGAGGTTACCTGCTGCTGGGCGCCGAGCCACATGCCGTGCTTGCTCGAACTGCTGCGGTAGGCGGCGCCGCTGAGGGCGGCCGGCTGGCCGTTGCTGTCCTTGAGAACATCCTGTGCCTTGGCATTACTGTAGTAGTAGCCGGCGCGATATTCCCCTTTCAGGCCTTGGATACGTGGGGTCCATACCAGTTCGATCGGCATTACCGCGCCCTGGGTGCCGCTGCCGCTGAGCTTGAAGCCGTTGCCCGATTCCAGGTTGGAGGGGTTCTGCTCGAACACGCCGACCTGGGTGTAGAGCGTGTCGCTGAGGTTGTAGCGCACGCGCAGGGCCCACTGGCTGACCGGCCAGTTGTACCAGATGCCACCCACCCAGTTGCCCACCTGCGAGCCGCAGAAGGCCAGGTTCTGGAAGTCGCAAGGGAAGCTGTTGAAGTCTTCGCCTTCGCCGAAGCGGCCAAATTTCACGTCCAGCGCACCATCGAAGTACTTCTGCTTGATCCACATCTGCGTCAGCCGCCAGGTTTCGCCACGGCCCCAGACTTCCTGAGCCGAGGTGAAGCCGCCGACGCGGGGGTCGTTGATGCGGTCGTTGCTGATGTTGTCGCCGTGGCGCTCGGTGATGGTCAGTTGGAACTCGGCGTCTTGCCAGCCAAGGATCTTGTCCAGGTCCAGGTGGCTGCCAAAGGTGAACTGGTCGCTGTAGCGCGCGGTACGGTCGTGGTCGTAGCCACCGTGCAGGTTGCTGCCCATCTCCCCGGTGTAGCCGAGGGTGAAGTCGTAGCCTTTTTCCAGCAATTCGCTGCGGGTGCCGCCCCAGTCGCCGAGCATCCATGGGGAGTCGCTGGCAAACATTTCGCTGGCGGCGGCAGGTGTCGCCAAGGCGCTGAGGGCAAGGCCGATGTAACAGGTTTTGGGCAGTTGGAGCATGAGATAGCGCTATCTTTTGATTATTGAAAAAACGGCAAGCGCATCGAAGGGCAGGCCCTTCAATGGATATGGCGACAAGATGGTTTCAGTGAAGCGATTCAGCTTCAGGCGGGGAGGATATAGCGGAAGTTGTAAGAAAAAAAGACAAATTGTCGCAGGGGATTGTTGTTCAGCGGGTAACAATGGTCTGAAGGGGGCTGCTTTGCAGCCCATCGCCGGCAAGCCAGCTCCCACAGAATTGCGCTAGCACTGAGGACAGTGCAGTACCTGTGGGAGCTGGCTTGCCGGCGATTGGGGCGCAAAGCGCCCCCGCGATTTCAGAAGGTGGTACGCAACCCCACTTCCACACTGCGCCCCGGTGCCGGTGCGATATCGCGCAGAATCGAGCTGGCATAACGCACCGTCTGGTCGGTGAGGTTTTCGCCGCGCACAAATGCCAGCCACTGGCTCTGGCCAATGTCGAAGCGGTAACCAACGCTAGCCCCCAGCGTGGTATAGCCATCGGTGCTGGTTTCGTTAGCCGGTTTGCGGTGCTGCGATGCCGCATGCTGCACATCTACCCGCGCCTGCCACCGGTCCAGTTCCCACACTAGGCCGCTGTTCAAGCGCAGCGGGGCGATGCGTGGCAAAGGTTCGCCACTGTCGAGGTTCTTGGCCCGGGTGTAGTCACCGGACAGTTCCAGTGCGAAGCTGCCGTAACGGTTCTCGACCAGCTGCCAGCGGTCCTGGGCCTCGATGCCGTAGAAGCGCGCCCGCACGCCCTGGTACTGGTATTCCGGGAAGCCCTCGTGGTCATGATCGTGGTCGTGGTCATCCTCGCCATGGTCGTGGTCATGCCCGCCCTCGCGCAGGTTGCCGGTGCCGATCAGCCCGATGTAGTTGCGAAAGTGGCTGTAGAACACCCCGACACTGCCTTTGTGGGTGCCATTGTCGAAGCGCAGCGCCAGGTCGGCGGAAATGGCCTTTTCCTTGTTCAGGCTGGCGTCACCCACTTCAAAGGCGCCGGTGGCCACGTGCGCGCCATTGGCATACAGCTCGTAGAAAGTCGGGGCGCGCTCGGTGTAGCCAAGGTTGGCGGCCAGCGACCAGATCGGGTCGAGCTGGTACACCGCACCGGAGGACAGGCTGAAGGCGTTGAAGCTGCTGGCGCTGTCGGCATCGACGAAGTTTTCGTTGCCTTTGGCGTCCGGGTCTACCCGGGTGTGTTCCAGGCGTGCGCCCAGGCTCAGGTTCAGCCGCTCTGTGGCCTGCCATTGCTCCAGCATGAACAGCGCCAGGCTGTCGGTATTGGTGTGTGGGACAAAGGCTTCCTCGCCCAGGGCAGAGAATTCGTTGCGGCTGACCTGGGCACCGATCACGCCCTCTACCGGGCCGAGCGGCTGGTGGCGGGCTTCGATACGTGCTTCGTAGCCCTTGTTCTTGAAGGTGGTGTGCACCTCGCCTTCTTCGATCTCGCTGTGTTCATAGTCGGTATAGCCGGCGTCGACCTTGACCGAGCTGAACGGACCTTCCAGGTCACGCAGCTCGGAGGCGAAGGCGTAGTGGTCCTGTTTCAGGTCCAGGCGCACACCGGGCTCTGCCACTGAGCCGTAATTGCTGTCGTAGCCGCTGTACGAGAGGCCGGCGTACCCGTGATCCCAGTGATAGGCACCACCGACTGCACCGCCGTCCTGGCGGCCGTCGCTGTTTTCCAGGCGGTGTTTGCCGCCGGGCTCATCGGCATCACGCACCTTGGAACTGCGGGTGTAGCCGGGGATGCGCAGGTCGTTGAACTGACGGCTGTTGGCATCCAGGTGCAGGGCGAAGGCACCGTTACCCGCCTCCAGCTTGCCAGCGCTGCTGCGCGTGGTGTCGGCGCCACCGTAGCGCAACTCACCGGCACCGTGGATGCCTTCGATCGGTGCATCCGGGATGCGGTTGTCGAAGGTATTGACCACGCCACCGATGGCGTTGCCGCCGTAGAGCAGGGCGGCCGGGCCACGGACGATCTCGACGCGCTCGACGGTGACCGGGTCCAGCGGCACGGCGTGGTCATAGGACAGCGACGAGGCATCCAGCGCGCCGACGCCATTGCGCAGGATGCGAATGCGGTCGCCGTCCAGGCCGCGGATTACCGGGCGACTGGCGCCAGGGCCGAACCAGGTCGAGGCGACACCGGGTTGCTTGTTCAGGGTTTCACCGAGGCTGCCGTGCTGTTGCTGCAGCAGGTTGTCGCCTTCGAGCACGGTGCTGGGGGCGGCCTGCTGGCGGTTGCCCAGCGGATTGGCAGTAATCACCTGAGGTTCGAGTTCCACGGCCTGGCTGGGCGATGCGGCCAGCCAGAGCGCGACGGCAAGGGGGGAGAGGCGAAGCGGTGTGTACAACATGGGGATGGGGCGTTCCTTGGCAGATGCTTTTGTAATGTTACAACATAACATAACTATTTCAGCACAGAGGTTTTGCCCCTGGCCAGCATTTTTTCTGTGGCCTTGACGCATCCCACCCGCCACTACACTCGTGTAAGGTGCGCATCTTTCCTACGGAGCACAGCATGAGCACGGCCCAACACAACGCGCTGCACGGCAAGACCCTTGAACAGATCCTCACCGAGCTGGTGGCGCACTACCAATGGCAGGGCCTGGCCGAGCGCATCGATGTGCGTTGCTTCAAGAGCAACCCCAGCATCAAGTCGAGCCTGGCCTTTTTGCGCAAGACGCCGTGGGCGCGGGAAAAGGTCGAGCAGCTGTACGTGAAGCTGCAGCGCAAGGCCTGATATGCCGCGCCGCCCCTGGCTGACCGGCATGGCCGTGCTGGGCTGGTTCGGCCTGACCGTGCAGGTATACCTGGTGCTGCTGGCGCGCTGGGAGGAACAGGCCAGCCTGATTGGCGGCCTGATCAATGTGTTCGGCTACTTCACCGTGCTGACCAATACCTTGGTGGCGACGGTGCTCAGTTATGCAGCGTTCGGTCGTGAAGGCCGCGCCAGGCGGTTTTTCCTGTCGCCGTCGGTGAGTGCTGCAGTCGCAGCCAGCATCGTGCTGGTGGCGCTGGCCTACAGTGTGTTGCTGCGCCACTTGTGGCAACCGCAGGGCTGGCAGTGGCTGGCGGACGAGTTGCTGCACGATGTGATGCCGCTGCTGTATGCCTTGTACTGGTGGTGCGAGGTGCCCAAGGGCAGCCTGCGGCTATGGCACCTGGCAGTGTGGGCGATGTACCCGGCGGTGTACTTCGCCTATGCGCTGTGGCGGGGGAGCGAGATTGGCATGTATGCCTACCCGTTCATCGATGTGGCTAGCCTGGGGTATGGGCGGGTGATGCTCAATGCCCTGGGGGTGCTGGCGGGGTTCTGGGGGATCGGGTTGGTACTGCTTGGGCTGGATCGGTGGCGCGGGGTGCGGAAATGTGCTTAGCCTGCAATGGCCCTATCGCCGGCAAGCCAGCTCCTACAGTTATTGCACCGCCCTTGAAGGCTGTGGAGTACCTGTAGGAGCTGGCTTGCCGGCGATAGCGCCAGTGCATGTAACCAAGATCACTCGTCGTCCGCAGTCCCGTCAGCACGCCAGTAGGCCGCAGCCTTCAGTGCATCCTCGGGCACCCCTTTTTCCAGCAATAGCGCCTTGGCCTGGCGGGTCAGGGCTTTTTCCAGCGCCACCCAGCCATACAACCGGCCTTGTGGCAAGGTCAGGTTCTTCACCAAGGCCAGCAAATCTTCCTGCTGGCGGCGCACCCAGATGACTTCGACTTGCGCCTTGCTCGGCAGCGGCTGGCGCTCCTGCTCGTCTTCGATCTGGATCACCGCCAGCACCTGGCGGCCAGCCGGCAGTTCGTCCAGGCGCCGACCAATCGCCGGAATGGCGGTTTCGTCACCGATCAGCAGGTAGCTGTCGAACATATCCGGTACCACCAGCGAGGCCCGTGGCCCGGCAATGTCCAGGGTTTGCCCCGGGGTGGCTTGGGCGGCCCAGGTAGAGGCAGGGCCGTCACCGTGCAGCACGAAGTCGATGTCCAGTTCATTGGCCACCAGGTCGATGCGCCGGGGCGTGTACTCGCGCATGGTGGGCCGTGCGCCACCGTCCCGGCCCATATTACGGGCCTCGATGGCCTGTTGTTGCTCCGGCGTTTCGGCGAACAGCAGCTTGATATGGTCGTCGCTGCCGACGCTGGTGAAACCTTGCAGTTCGGCACCGCCGAGGGTGATGCGGCGCATGCGTGGGGTCAGCTCGGTGACCCGCAGTACCTGCAGACGGCGTTGGCGGATCTCGTGGTTGACGCGGTGGATGGTGTCACTCATGGGAAGTCTCCCCGACAGGTTCGGCCGGCCCGGAGGCGATGGCCTTGGCGGTATGGTTGAGCAAGTCACGGACCCGTTGGATTTCTTCCGGTGTCCAGCGGCCGCTGTGCATGTGCAGTGCGTGGCGCAGGTTGCCGACCGCTTCATGGATCTCTGGCGGGCGGTCGTGGCCGCGCAGGGCGCGTTTGCTGACTTCGATGCGCATGCGCACGCCGTCCAGGGCCACAGCCTGCTCGGCCAGGGCGCTGCGCCCGGCATCGGTGATGGCATAGAGGCGTTTGCTGCCCTGCACCTGGCCGATGATCAGCTCGGCCTCTTCAAGAAAATTGAGCGTGGGGTAGATCACCCCAGGGCTTGGGCTGTAGCTGCCGTCGAACAGGTTTTCGATCTGGCGGATCAGGTCATACCCGTGGCCGGGTTGCTCGGCCAGCAGGTCCAGCATCAGCAACTTGAGGTCACCGGGGGCGAAGACGCGTGGGCCGCGCTCGCCGCGGCCGGGGCGCCGCTCGAAGGGATCATGGGGGGTGTGTTCGCGCATGGGGACAGGGCTCCGTCGTTTGCGATATATCGTAAGATATTACTCAAGATATATCTAAAGACAAGCCCTTTAATGCAGATGATTATCATCTATTGATTCGATGCATTCCCCGCTGCGGGTGGTGTATGCAGCGCAACCTGCGGCGGTTTGCATTCATTCGGATTGCCCGGCTGCAGGTATGGCATCAGGATCGGGGCCATGCCCTTGAGCACTTGCACCGGCAGCGCCGAGGTGAATTTGAACGCTTCTGCCGAACGCCCCGGCACGAAGGCAGTGAGGGTGCCGAAGTGGTTGTCGCCCAGGAAGAACACGAAGGTGGCGGTGCGGTTCAGCGAGCGCGAGCCAATCAGCCGACCGCCGGCGCCGAAGCTTTCGATGCGGTTGTCACCGGTACCGGTCTTGCCCCCCATCACCAGTGGCGTGCCGTCCTGCAGCTTGAAGCTGCCGGAAATACGCCGCGCGGTGCCTGCATCTACCACTTGCGACATGGCACCTTTGAGTGCGCGTGCCACTTCCACCGGCAGAATCCGCACGCCCCGGTCGGGGTCGGTGATCAACTTGGTCTCATAAGGTGTGTTGGCTGCAAAGTGCAGGGTGTCGATGCGCAGGGTGGGCAGGCGGATGCCGTCGTTTTGGATGATGCCGACCAGTTCGGAGAGGGCGGCAGGGCGGTCGCCCGAGCTGCCGATGGCAGTGGCCAGCGAGGGCACCAGGTGGTCGAATGGATAGCCCACGCGTTTCCAGCGCTGGTGAATGTCGAGGAAGGCTTCGATCTCGACCATGGTACGGATGCGGCTGTCGCGGGCGCCCTGGTGGCGGCTTTTGAACAGCCAGCTGTACACCTCTTGGCGCTCGAAACGGCTGGCGTTGACCATTTCGGTCAAGGTCGAGCTTGGGTTTTTCAGCAGGTAGCCAAGCAGCCAAAGGTCCAGCGGGTGGACCTTGGCAATGTAGCCCTGGTCGGGCAGGTCGTATTTGCCCGGGCCATAGGCATCGTACATCTCTGACAGACGGCCGTCAGTCAGCTTGCCCAAGGTAATCTTGTCGCCCTTGAGGTGGGCACGTACGAAGGCATTGAAGGTTTCCTGGCCTGCTTCGGGGAACAGGTAGCGGTGCACCGCCGCCAGCCGCTGCGGGGTTACGCGCATGCTGTCCAGGAAGGTGTCCAGGCGCTGCTGCGAGGTCTTGCGCTGGTATTTCTTCCAGAAGCGCATCAGGTAGTTGGTGCCTTCCTTGTCGGCGAAGCGGGCCAGGTATTCCTGGCGGCGAGGGTCGGCGTCGTCCTTGAGCAGCGGCACGCGGTTGTACGGCTGTTGGTAGGTCACGTAGCGCACCAGGTCGCGCATCAGGCGGATGAACGGCAGGTTGATCGATTCGCGTAGCGCATCCTTGAGCGTCGGATTGCGGCTGTTGTCTTCCTTGCGGAAGTTGTTGAACACATGCATGCCGCCGCCTGTGAAGAAGGCTTCACCGGTATTGGCGGAGTATTTGCGCTCCAGCGCGGCGTCGAGCATAGCGTCCAGGCTCTGGTTCTTGCTGTTCTGCGTCAGCCATTCCAGCGACCACTGGGTGATGCGGTCCAGTTCGGCGACATCGACCTTCTTCAGCTCGGCAGCGGGCTTGCCGGCGTATTTGTCGTGCAGTTCGGCAATGATTTCCAGGTAGGTGGTCAGCACCCGCAACTTGGCGGTGGAGCCCAGCTCCAGCTTGCTGCCTTCGTTGATGTCGAAGGGCTGGTTGGTGCTGTCGGTCTGTACCCGTACCCGCGAGCCGTCGGCGGTGCGCTCGAACAGGGTGAAGCTGTAGCTGACCTGGTCGGTGGTCTTGGTGGTGAGCAGGCGTTCGCCGATCAGCCCCATCTGCGCGGCAAACTCCGGGTCGGCAAGGTTTTTCAGGTACTGGCTGACCTGCAGCTGCAGGTCGGCCTGCAGGGTACTGGTGGCCGACACATCGAGGCGGTCAAGGTCGTACAGCGGGCGGTTGAGCATGGCTGCCAGGCGGTTGCGCGCCAGGCTGATGCCCTTGTTGGTGACGATGGGCACGATGGTCGGCTGCGCTACCCAGTCACGGTAGACCGCCTTGCTGGCGAGCGCGGCATCGGCCAGCGGCTGCTCGATCACGTTGTTGGCGGCGAGCACGCGGATGTGCGAATCGGTGAGTTCGGCCAACTCGACCCGGCCCTTGGACAGGTAGTGGGACGGGCGGCGCTGGGCAATCATCAGCGACAGCACCTGGCGCAGGGCAAGGCCGCGTGCAGCCATGCTTTCGGCGTCGGTGGCGGTGGAAGTCAGAGCCTGGTTGACCTGGTCGAAGTCGGCGCCGTACCACACCCGCAGGCCTTCGGCCATGCCATGCACCTCGCCGTGCCCGGGCACGGCCGACAGCGGCACACTGTTGAGGTAGTCGCGCACGATGCGCTGGCGTGCCTCGGTGGTATCCGGGCCGCCCTGGTAGGCACGCACGCTGGCAGAAATCATCTGGCGGATTTTCTCGGCACCCGAAACGGTCAGGCCGTCCGGTGAGTGGCGGTACTTCTCCAGCTGCGTGGCCAAGGTACTGCCGCCCGCGGACTGGCCGGGCAAGGCCAGGTACTTGGCCACCTGGCTGTAGGCGGCCTTGGCGAAGCGTGGCCAGTCCACGGCCGGGTTGTTGCGCGGGTCCTGGGTATCGAGCAGGTCGCGGTTCTCGATGAACAGCAGGCTGTTGACCATCACCGGCGGGATCGCGGCAAAGTCCGGGTACAGGTGCTGCGGGTAGTTGTACTGGTACAACGTATCGCCGCGGCAGTCGGTGATCGACAGGCCGGCCTGAATCTTCTCGATATAGGGGGCGAACAGCCCATGTTCGACGTAGTTCATCAGCGCCGGTGAGAACTTGACCTGCTCAGTGATCAGGTAGTCGCGCTTGAGCAGGCGTGGCAGGAATTCGCCCAGGGCGCTGTAGCCCAGGCGCCTGTCGAACGGCCCGTCACCGGGGTAGATGATTGCATCGCTAGGGCCGGGCTCCAGCGAGTAGGTCAGGGTACCGGCCAGTTTGCTGAACTCGCGTGATTGCAGTTCGGAGGTGCGGAATTCGTCATACGCAGCGAAGCCGATGGCCACCAGCGCCACCAGCAGGATGAGGATGATCAGCCGCCACCATAGCCGACGCTGACGGGGGGACTTCGGTTGTGGCGTCTCGGCCGGAGGTATCTCGGGTGCTTCCGTTCTGCTTGGTTCCGATTGCCACAGTGCGCCCATAGTCTTCAATCCGGCCAGGTGTTTTCGTCTTGCTTGTCTGAAGCTTAGACGTTGAGCGGGTGAGGTGAAAATTTTGTAGGAGGTGGAGAAAAGCGGGGTAGGGCTATGCGGCTTTGGTGTGGGTTTCTTGATACGGAGATGTTGCTATGGTGCCGGGGCAGCTTTCAGGGTTGCTGCGCCCGCCAGAAAACTTGCTGATTATTCCTGTATATACAGCGAAAATCCCTGCAACGGTGTTCCTATACTGCTCGGCCCCTTCGCCCTGCCGGGCCCTCTACCCCGGCACGCGGGCCGGCCCACGAGGCCAGCCCGGCAAGCCAACGCCACGCCTATCGGCATGGCCGGTGCTGCACGAAGGTCAAATCCAATAACAAAATGAGGTTGTATTGCTATGCCAGTCGGCAACCACTCTGCCCATGGCCAGGCCAATGAAGGCGGCCCGCTCAAGCGTGAACTGGGCGAACGGCACATCCGCCTGATGGCGCTGGGCGCCTGTATCGGCGTCGGTCTTTTCCTCGGTTCGGCCAAAGCCATCGAAATGGCCGGCCCTGCAATCATGCTGTCCTACATCATCGGCGGCCTGGCCATTCTGGTGATCATGCGCGCCCTTGGCGAAATGGCCGTGCATAACCCGGTCGCCGGTTCGTTCAGCCGCTATGCCCAGGACTACCTCGGCCCGCTGGCGGGCTTTCTCACCGGCTGGAACTACTGGTTCCTGTGGCTGGTGACCTGCGTTGCCGAAATCACCGCGGTGGCCATCTACATGGGCATCTGGTTCCCCGATGTACCGCGCTGGATCTGGGCCCTGGCGGCCTTGGGCAGCATGGGCGCGGTCAACCTGGTGGCGGTGAAGGCCTTTGGCGAATTCGAGTTCTGGTTCGCCCTGATCAAGATCGTCACCATCATCGCCATGGTCCTTGGCGGCATCGGCGTCATTGCCTTCGGCTTCGGCAATGACGGTGTGGCGTTGGGTATCTCCAACCTGTGGAGCAACGGCGGTTTCATGCCCAATGGCGTGACCGGCGTGCTGATGTCGCTGCAGATGGTGATGTTCGCCTACCTGGGTGTGGAAATGATCGGCCTCACCGCCGGCGAAGCACGCAACCCGCAAAAGACCATCCCGCAGGCTATCGGCTCGGTGTTCTGGCGCATCCTGCTGTTCTACGTTGGTGCGTTGTTCGTGATCCTGTCGATCTACCCGTGGAACGAAATCGGCAGCCAGGGCAGCCCGTTCGTCATGACCTTCGAGCGCCTCGGCATCAAGACCGCCGCCGGCATCATCAACTTCGTGGTCATCACCGCGGCGCTGTCGTCGTGCAACGGCGGCATCTTCAGCACCGGGCGCATGCTCTATAGCCTGGCGCAGAACGGCCAGGCCCCGGCGGCCTTCGCCCGCACCTCGAAAAACGGCGTACCGCGCAATGCGCTGCTGCTGTCGATTGGCGCGCTGCTGCTGGGTGTGCTGGCCAACTACCTGGTGCCGGAAAAGGTATTTGTCTGGGTAACCTCGATTGCCACCTTCGGTGCGATCTGGACCTGGGTGATGATCCTGCTGGCGCAGCTCAAGTTCCGTGCCGGCCTGACTACCGCCGAGCGCAAGGCGCTGAAGTACCGCATGTGGCTGTGGCCGCTGAGTTCCTACCTGGCGTTGGGCTTCCTGGTGCTGGTGGTTGGCTTGATGGCGTACTTCGAGGATACCCGTGTGGCCCTTTACATTGGCCCGGCGTTCCTGGTGCTGCTGACGGTGCTTTACTACGCGTTCCGTCTGGCGCCGAAGGACGTGCAAGGTGTGGCGAGTACCGCTTCCTGATCTGAAATAGCCGGGGCCGCTTTGCGGCCCATCGCGACGCAAGGCCGCTCCTACAGGAGATCGCGTATTTCTGTAGGCGCGGCCTTGTGTCGCGATCGGGCTGCGCAGCAGCCCCAGGGGTCTATCAGGCCGCCACTTCGCTGTGCGGCTCAAAGCTGTCGGCCCGGGCAAGCTGCCACATGCGCGAATAGAATTGCCCATCCACCTCGCCGGTCAGCAACTCGCCCGGCTTCAGAAACACATGCATCTGCGAGAACAGCTTGATCTCGGTGGCCGAGACGCGTCGCACCAGGTGCTTGGCTTCCAGCTGTGCCGGGTGCTCCAGGCCCGCCGCGGCGAGCATTTCGGCCAGGGCACGCAAGGTGTTGTGGTGGAAGTTCAGCACCCGTTGGGCCTTGTCCGGCACTACCAGGGCGCGTTGGCGTAGCGGGTCTTGCGTGGCCACGCCGGTCGGGCACTTGTTGGTGTGGCAGCTCTGCGACTGAATGCAGCCAATGGCGAACATGAAGCCGCGCGCCGAGTTTGCCCAGTCGGCACCAATGGCCAGCACGCTGGCGATGTCGAAGGCGCTGACGATCTTGCCGCTGGCCCCTAGCTTGATCTTGTCGCGCAGGTTCAGGCCAACCAGCGTGTTGTGCACGAACAGCAGGCCTTCGCGCAGCGGTACGCCGATATGGTCGGTGAACTCCACCGGTGCAGCGCCGGTACCGCCTTCCTTGCCATCAACGACGATGAAGTCGGGCAGGATGCCGGTTTCCAGCATGGCCTTGGCGATGCCCATGAACTCCCACGGGTGGCCCAGGCAGAATTTGAAGCCGACCGGTTTGCCGCCGGACAGCTCACGCAGCTGGGCGATGAACTGCATCATCTCGATCGGCGTGGAGAAAGCGCTGTGGCGTGACGGCGAAATGCAGTCTTCGCCCATCAGCACGCCGCGCGTTTCGGCGATTTCCTGGGTGACCTTGTGTTTGGGCAGGATGCCGCCGTGGCCAGGCTTGGCGCCCTGGCTCATCTTGATTTCGATCATGCGCACCTGCGGGCTGCGCGCCTGGGCGGCGAAACGTTCGGGGTCGAAGCGCCCGTCCGGTGTGCGGCAACCGAAGTAGCCGCTGCCCAGCTCCCATACCAGGTCGCCACCATGCTCGCGGTGATAGGGGCTGATACTGCCTTCGCCGGTGTCATGGTGGAAGTTGCCCAGCTTGGCGCCCTGGTTGAGGGCGCGGATGGCATTGGCGCTGAGCGAGCCGAAGCTCATCGCCGAAATGTTGAAGATCGAGGCCGAGTACGGCTGGCTACACTGCGGCCCGCCGACCATGACGCGGAAGCTGGCCGGGTCGGCCAGCGGCGCCGGGCGCATGGAATGGCCGATGAACTCGAAACCGGACTCGTACACGTCGATCAGGGTGCCGAACGGTTTGTCCGAGGCTTCGTTCTTCGCCCGGGCATACACCAGCGAACGCTGGGCGCGGGAGAACGGCAGGGCGTCGCTGTCGGACTCCAGCAGGTACTGGCGGATTTCCGGGCGAATGGCCTCGACCAGATAGCGGATGTTGCCCAGGATCGGGTAGTTGCGGCGTACGGCATGGCGTTGCTGCAGCAGGTCGAACAGGCCGATCAGGCTGAGGATGCCCGTGGTCAGAGTGAACGGCCACAACCATTCGTGGTGGATGAAGGGCAGGCTCGCCAAAGTGAACAGCACACAGGCTGCGAAGAAGGCATAGCGACTGAGAAGTGACAGGCTCATACAGGGTCCTTGCGATGGCGCGGTCAGGCTCAGGGCCTGGGGGCAAACCCGGACCATAGCCAAGTTGCAGGGCCCTGCAAATTAAAATCGGGGTAGCGAAAATCATTCTCGCCAAGTTATGGACTGGCTGTACCGGCCCTATCGCCGGCAAGCCAGCTCCTACAGGTCATCACCACCTTCAAGCGAAGTGACATCTCTGTGGGAGCTGGCTTGCCGGCGATAGGGCCGGTAAAGCCAATAACGCTCAGTGCTTGTCACGCAGCAGTTTCTGCCGCCAGATTTCCTGCTCTTGTGTGGGCGCCTCGACCAGATACGAGTAACGCCCGGACACCCGTACCGCCACCGGTACCCCGTCGCGATACAACAAGCGGTTACCACTCACCGCCGGCACTTTCGCCCCGGGCAGCAACGATCCGATCAGGTTCAGCGGGTCACTGGCACTCACCACCAGTAGCGCCCCATCCGGCTCGCGGCGGCGGACCTGGCGCAGCAACCCCACCGCCTCCGGCAAGGCGAATTGTTCACCCGCCAGCCCGGCAATGAAGCGCCCGCCACGGATCTCGCCACGCGCCTCCAGCCGGTGATAGCAGCGCAGCAGATCACGCCAGGGCGGCAGTACATCACTCTCGCGCTCCAACAGCCGCCAGCAGATCACCCCATAGCGGCGCAGCAGGGTGCGGGCAATGTGCTCCAGGCGCTGGTCTTGGTCCGGTGGCGTATCGCTGCGGCGCAGCAGTGCCCAGCGCCCGGCATGCGCCATGCTGCTGGAAAGCGGCGGGTGGCCCCGGCGGCTGTTGCGCGAGCTGCGCTTGGCTGCCGGTGTGATCAGGCTGCGCAAGCCGGTGAAACTGTCCGCGCCCACCAACCCCGAACCCACCAGCTCCTGCAGCGCAGTTTCCAGTTCGCTGGGCAGCAGATGCGCCTCATGCGCCAGTTCATCGAAGAACAGCGCCCCCTGGGTTTTCAGCGCCTCGTGTACACGTTGCGAACGCAGGCCAAGGGCATCTACCGTTGGGGCGGGCGCCAGGCTGCGCCATGTGTTCAGCTGGTCGCGCGGCAGCAGCACCAATGGGGTACTCGCCAGGGTACTGCTCGCCACCGTTGCCGCCAGCCGGCTCCAGGCAAACTGCCCGCTGCGGCAGGCATCGTCCAGCCAGTGCGGGCTGTAGTCCAGGATGCGCGAAGGCAGCAACTCCGCCTCCCACGCTCCGGCGGCGCCGGGGAACCCCTGCAACTGGCCCAGCACTTCGGCCACCGCCTGCGGGCCACGCAGGCGCTCGTCAGGTGCCACGCGCTGCCAGTCGAACAGAAAGCGCATGAAGTCCTGCAGGCTGACCGGTTCGATCTCGCGGCGCAGGCGCTTGACCGTGTAGCGGTGGATGCGCGCCAGCAAATGGCGTTCGCACCATTGCAGGTCGGTGGCACCAGGGCTGAAGTGCCCGCGCAGCACATAGCCTTCGGCTTCCAGGCGGGCCAGCGCCTGCTCGATGGCTGGCAACGGCTTGCCCAGCGGTGCCGCTATCTGTGCCGCGGTCTTGGGGCCATGGCCACTCAGACGGGCACGTAACAGTTCACTCAGGGCAAGGTCCGGGTCGATGGCCTGATCAAAGCCTGGCAGTACCTGCAAGGCAGGCTCCGGTACAGCGTCCGGATACAGCCTCTGCAGCAGGCCGAGTCGTTCACGTGCTAACCACAGCTTTTCGCCCGCCAAGCGCAAGGCCCGCCCGTTCTTGGCCAGTTGCCTGAGCAGCAGGTCCCAGCTGGCATTGCCTTGTACTTCCGCTTGGCTGATGGCGCCCAGGCCCATCAGCGCTTCGTGCATTTCGTCGGCATTGCCCGGCTGCGGCCATGCTTCGGCCGCGACGGCGGCGATGGCATCAGCGTCCAGCGCGCCCAGGTCGTCGCCACTGCGCACTTCGCTCCAGCGTCGGTTGAGTACCGCCTGGGTGCGCCGTTCTTCCAGCGGGGCATCGTCCAGAAAAGCGTACGGCCGGGCATTGAGAATGGCTGATGCCAGTGGCGAAGGGGCGGGCAGGTCGCGGCACAGCAGGCGTACCGCCCCGCTTTCCATGCGTCGCAACAGGGCCAGCCAACCTTCGCTGTCCATCGCCTCGTGCAGGCAGTCGTCGAGGGTTTGTTCGACCAACGGGTGATCGGGTATCTGCCGCTCGCCGGCGATGTTCTCCAGGCAGGCGATCTGGTCTGGGAACACGGCGGCCACCAGGTCTTCGCTCTTCATGCGCTGGATCTGCGGCGCTACCTTGCGCCCGCCCACGAAGCGCGGCAGCGCCATGGCCACGCCAGCGTTCCAGCGCCAGCGCACGCCAAACAGCGGTGCATCCAGCAGGGCCTGGACGAGGATCGGCTCGGCGCTACGGCTGTTCAGGTAACGCCACACCTCGTCCAGCTCGAAGCTGTGGCTGGTCGACAGTGAAAGTACGATGGCATCTTCGCTGGCGGCAGCCTGCAGCTCGAAGTTGAAGGTGCGGCAGAAGCGCTTGCGCAAGGCCAGGCCCCACGCGCGGTTGATGCGGCTGCCGTAGGGTGAATGGATGATCAGCTGGGTTCCGCCCGACTCATCGAAAAAGCGCTCCATCACCAGCGTGTCCTGCGAGGGCAGGGCGCCAAGCACCTCGCGGGTGCGGGCCAGGTAGTCGAGCAACTGGCTGGCGCTGTCTTCGCCCAGTTCGAAGGTAGCCTGCAACCATGCCAGTACCTCGACTGTGTCGCCGTCAGCCTGTACCAGTTGCTGGTCGATGCGTGCATGCAGCCTGGCCACGGCGGCAGACAGCTCATCACTGCGCCCCGGCGCTTCACCCAGCCAGAACGGAATGGTCGGCGGCAGGCCATGGGCATCTTCCACCCGTACGCGGCCTGGCTCGACGCGCAGAATGCGATAAGAGGCGTTGCCCAGCTGGAAGATATCGCCGGCAATGCTCTCCACGGCAAAGTCTTCATTGACGCTGCCGATGTTCAGCGCCTGCGGTTCCAGCAGCACGGTGTAGTCGGCGTTGTCAGGGATGGTGCCGCCGCTGGTCAGCGCCGTCAGTTGGCTGCCGCGACGGCCGCGCAATGTGCCGCTGACCGCATCGCGGTGCAAATAGGCGCTGCGGATGCCCTGGCGGCCGTTATAGCCCTCGGCGAGCATGGTGAGCAGCGCCTGGTAGTGGCGCTGGTCGAGCTCGGCGTAGGGCGTGGCCTGGCGCAGGCAGTCGAACAGGGCTTGTTCGTGCCAGTCCTGGTTGCTGGCTTCGGCGACAATCTGCTGGGCCAGCACGTCCAGCGGTGCCCGGGGTATGTGCAGCTCGTCCAGCTCGCCTTGGCGCACGCAGTCCAGCAGGGCCACGCATTCGATCAGGTCATCGCGGGAGGTGGGGAACAGGCGCCCCTTGGGCACGCCGTCAACCTGGTGGCCGGCGCGGCCAACCCGTTGCAGGAAGGCGGCAATTGAACCGGGCGAGGCAATCTGGCACACCAGGTCGATATCGCCGATGTCGATGCCCAGCTCCAGCGAGGCGGTGGCTACCAGCACCTGCAAATGGCCGCTCTTGAGCCGCTGCTCTGCATCCAGGCGCAGCTCCTTGGACAGGCTGCCATGGTGCGCGGCTACCGCCTCCTTGCCCAGCCGGTCGCTGAGGTGACGGGTGATGCGCTCGGCAAGGCGCCGGGTGTTGACGAAGACCAGCGTGGTGCGGTGTTCGCGGGCCAGGGTGGCCAGGCGGTCGTAGACCAGGCCCCAGACATCGTTGGCCATCACCGCGCCCAGTGGCACCGGCGGCACTTCGATGGCCAGATCGCGTTGGCGCGCATGGCCTACATCGACGATGGCGCAGGGGCGCCCGCTACCGGCCAGAAACTCTGCCACCCGCTCGACCGGGCGTTGTGTGGCGGACAGCCCGATACGCCGCAGTGGCCGTTTGCTCAAGGCTTGCAGGCGTTCCAGGGTCAGCGCCAGGTGCGCGCCACGCTTGTTGCCGGCCAGTGCGTGGATTTCGTCGACGATTACCGTGTGCACGTTACCCAGGCCTTCACGGCCCGAAGCAGAGCCCATCAACACGTACAGCGATTCGGGGGTTGTCACCAGAATGTGCGGGGCCAGCTTGCGCATGGCGGCACGTTCCTTTTGTGGCGTGTCGCCCGTGCGCACGGCCGTGGTGATGCGTGGGGCGGTCAGGCCTTGATCTGCGAGGGCCTGGCTGATGCCTTCGAGCGGGGCTTGCAGGTTGAGGCGGATGTCGTTGGACAAGGCCTTCAGCGGCGAAACGTAGATCACCTGGGTTTGCGCGGGCAGTTCGCCTTGGTGCTCCAGGCCTTCACGGAACAGTTCGTCGAGCACCGCCAGAAAAGCACTGAGGGTTTTGCCCGAGCCAGTCGGCGCGGCGAGCAGCATCGACTGGCCGGCGTGGATCAGCGGCCAGGCTTGTGCCTGGGCTTCAGTGACCGTTGCGAAATGGCGACGGAACCAGGTGCGCACGGCAGGGTGGAACAGCTCGAGCACCGGGTGGTGTTTGGCGGGCAGGTTCATGTGTTGGTTATGGAGGGTATGCGGCGGGTTGGCAAGGGGCCGTTCGTCGCGGATGCTATGTTGCCTGCGCTGGCCCTATCGCCGGCAAGCCAGCTCCCACAGGTACCGTACATGTCTCAAGCTGGCGCGAAACCTGTGGGAGCTGGCTTGCCGGCGATAGGGCCAGCGCAGGCGATATCTTTTTTGATTTCTTGAGTGAGCTGATCCATGCCGAACATAATCCGCATCGCCGCCGCCCTGCTGATCGACCCCCAGGGCCGCACCCTGCTGGTGCGCAAGCGCGGCACCGGGGCTTTCATGCAGCCAGGCGGCAAGATCGATGCCGGTGAAACGCCGGTGCAGGCACTGGTGCGTGAGTTGCACGAGGAACTGGGCCTGCACATCGACCCGGCCCAGGCTGTGCACCTGGGCAAGTTCAGTGCCCCAGCCGCCAACGAGCCAGGCTTCGAGGTGCAAGCGGAACTGTTCCGTGTCGACAGCGCTGCAGCGGTGGTGCCGGCGGCTGAAATCGAAGAGGTGTTCTGGCTGGCTGCAGATCAGGCGCCGGTCATGCAACTGGCACCCCTGACCCGCGACCTGATCCTGCCGCTGTACCGCCAGCTGCTCAACGCACCGCGCTGACACCATCGAGTGTGGCGAAGGAGGTGTCTTTGGCCGTGAGCAAAAAATCGCGCATGTAGGGTGCATCGAGCATGTCGGTGCGCACGGCGGCATACAGGGTGGCAAACAGGCCTTTCTCGCCCAGGCGCTTGCCCTTCACATAGCCGCGCGAGCTGTACTCGTGCAGTGCCCAGTGCGGCATGCCGCATACACCGCGGCCGCTGGCCACCAGCTGCATCATCATTACCGTCAGCTCCGAGGTGCGTACGGCGGCCGGCTCGATGTCGGCCGGCTCCAGGAAGCGGGTGAAGATGTCCAGGCGGTCGCGCTCCACCGGGTAGGTGATCAGCGTCTGGTCGAGCAGGTCTTGCGGCACCATGTAAGGCTTGCTGGCCAGCGGGTGCTGGTTGGCCACCGCCAGCATTGCCTCGTAGGTGAACAGCGGCACGTACGTGATGCCTGCCAGGTCCAGCGGGTCAGAGGTCACCACCAGGTCCAGGTCACCGCGGGCCAGTGCTGGCAGGGGGGCGAAGGCAAAGCCGGAGGCCAGGTCCAGCTCCACTTCCGGCCAGGCATCGCGGAATTGGTCGATGGTCGGCATCAGCCACTGGAAGCAGCTGTGGCATTCGATGGCCATGTGCAGGCGCCCGGCAGTGCCACCGGCCAGGCGTGCGATGTCACGCTCGGCGCCGCGCAGCAGTGGCAGGGTGGCATCGGCCAGTTGCAGCAGGCGCAGCCCGGCGCTGGTGAAGCGGATCGGCTTGGTCTTGCGCACGAAAATGGGCAGGCCCAGGCGCTCTTCCAGCTCCTTGAACTGGTGCGACAGCGCCGACTGGGTCAAGTGCAGGCGCTCGGCGGCCTCCACCAGGCTGTCGGCTTCGCGCAGGGCATGAAGGGTTTTCAGGTGACGGATCTCCAGCACTGCTGACTCCGGGGTGTAGGTTTGAAGAAACAGGGGATGAGTTGAGTTTCTCTCATGTTGACGCGACTGTCGACTGGGCGTTCGGCCGCACCGCCTGGCGGGAGTCATGAAACTGTCACCGAACTGTGGCAGCGCGCCCGAACAGAATTCATCAGACTCGCGCTCTACTGGGGATCTGCATTCTGGTGTTTCTCTCATGCGGGCTTTTTGGCTTTTTGTTTTTTTCATATTCAGCGTACCTACGAGTTTCGCCGAACAGCGTTGTGACGCCCATGTGCCGGTGCAGCGTGCCGAGCTGGGCGCGGTCAGCCTGGTGTACCAAAGCGTCGGGGCACAGCGTGACCCGGCCTTGCTGCTGGTGATGGGCCTGGGCGGGCAACTGATCCATTGGCCGGACGATGTGGTCGAGGCCTTGTGCCGCCAAGGCTTTCGGGTAATCCGCTATGACAACCGCGATGTCGGGCTGTCACGCTGGAACCAGCTGCCACCGTCGGCCAACCTGACGGTCGAGCTGTTGCGCTACAAACTGGGCCTGCCGGTGGCGGCGCCTTATACGCTGACGGATATGGCCGATGACGGCTTGCGCCTGATGGACGCATTGGGTGTGCGCCAGTTTCATGTACTGGGCGTGAGCATGGGTGGCATGATCGCCCAGCACCTGGCGGCCATGGCACCCGAGCGCGTGCGCAGCCTGACGTTGGTCATGTCCAGTTCAGGGGCGGCTGGGCTGCCGGCGCCGGATCCGGCATTGGTGCAGTTGCTGGCCCGGCGCAGCGCGCCAAACCGCGAAGTGGCCATCGAGCAGCAGGCCGACCTGCTGGCGGCACTGGGCAGCCCCGAGGTGCGGGACGACCGCAGTGTGTTGCTGCAGCAGGCGGCAGTCGCCTACGACCGGGCGTTCAACCCCGACGGGGCCAAGCGCCAGATCATGGCGATACTGGCCGAGCCGAGCCGTGTCGAGCTTTTGAACCAGCTTCGTGTGCCGACGCTGGTGGTGCATGGCACGGCCGACCCGTTGTTGCCGGTGATGCACGGCGTGCACCTGGCGGCGCATATTCAAGGCAGCCAGCTACGGCTGATACCGGGGCTGGCGCACCGCTTTCAGGAGCCGTTCAAGGCGCCCCTGCTGGGGGCCGTGTTGCCTTATTTGCAGGCGCACAGGCAAGAGGTCACGCACATCGCAGGGCTGTAATCAGAAGGCTGGCGCGGTTCATTGTGGGAGCGGCCTTGCGTCGCGAAAGGGGCGCGTAGCGGCCCCAGGAATCAAGCCACCCTGCAAAAATGCCGGGGCCGCTTTGCGGTCCTTTCGCGACGCAAGGCCGCTCCCACAGGGTTAGCGCGAATTTTGATCAGTGCATCCGCACCCACAAGGTCACCAGCACGGTCGCGGCTATCAGCCACGCTACCGTGGCCAGCGCCATCGACGCCTCCAGGCGCAGGCGGTCGACCAGCACATACAGGGTCGCCAGGTACACGAAGTACGGAATAATCGACCACATGCCGAACAGGATGGTGGTCTTCAGGTCGGCAATGCTGCGCCCCTTGCCAACGATGTAGTGGGCAATCAGGGCAAAGGTGGGAAACAGCGGCACCAGCCCGGCGATGTAGTAGTTGCGCGTCTTTGACAGCACCGCCAGCAGCAGCACCACGCCAGCGCCCAAGGCAGCTTTGAATACCAGATCCACGTTGTCTTTCCAGTTCAGGTTGAGGTCAGCCGAGGCCGTACTTTTTCACTTTGTCGAACAGCGTGGTCTTGGCCATGCCCAGCTCCTGGCTGGCCTGGCTCAGGTTGCCCCCCGTGCGTTGCAGGGCATCGCCGAGCAGGTTGCGTTCGAACGCTTCCACCGCTTCGGCAAAGCCCAGGCCCTGGCTGGCGCCGCCGCTGGGGCCTTTCTTGAAGGCTGGCAGGCCAAGGGCATGGCGTTCGGCCACGTTGCGCAACTCGCGCACATTGCCCGGCCAGTCGTGGGCCATCAGGCGTGACAGGATCTGGCTGTCCAGCGCCGGTGCTTCACGGTCGAAGCGCAGTGCGGACTGCTGGAGGAAGTGCTCGAACAGCTGCGTGATGTCTTCACGGCGCTCGCGCAGGGGTGGCAGCTCCAGGGTCACCACGTTCAGGCGGTAGTACAGGTCGCTGCGGAACTGGCCGCTCTGGCCCATGCTGTCGAGGTCGGCCTTGGTCGCGGCGATTACCCGGCAGTCCACCGGGATGCTCTGGTTCGAACCTAGCCGCTCCAGCGTGCGTTCCTGCAGTACGCGCAGCAGCTTGATCTGCAGGTTGATCGGCATGCTCTCCACTTCATCGAGGAACAGCGTGCCACCGTTGGCGTGTTCGATCTTGCCGATACGGCGTTTGCCGGCGCCGGTGAAGGCGTTGGCCTCGTGGCCGAAAATTTCGCTTTCGAAGAGGTTTTCCGGCAGGCCGCCACAGTTCAGCGCCACAAAGGGCTGGCCTTGGCGCCGGCTGAAATCGTGCAGGCAGCGGGCGACCAGTTCCTTGCCGGTGCCGGTCTCGCCTTCGATCAGCACGTTGGCCGACGTATCAGCGACGTTGGCAATCAGTTCGCGCAAGTGTTCCATGGCCGGCGAACGACCGATGATGCGCCCCTCCAGGCTGCTCTGCTCGGCCAGTTGGCGGCGCAGGGCCACCACCTCGCGTGACAGCCCGCGATGTTCGAGGGCGCGGCGCACCACGTCGACCAGGCGTTCGGGGGAGAACGGTTTTTCCATGAAGTCGTAGGCGCCATTGCGCATGGCGCCGACCGCCATGTCGATATCACCGTGGCCGGTGATCAACACCACCGGCAGGCTGCGATCACGGGCCTTGAGGCGGTTGAGCAGCTCCAGGCCATCGATGCCCGGCAGGCGAATATCGCTGACGACGATGCCGGCGAAATCGTCGCCGATGCGTTCCAGCGCTTGTTCGGCGCTGCCCACGCCTTCACAGGCGATATCCTCCAGGGCCAGGGCCTGCTGGCAGCCGAGCAGCACATGCGGGTCGTCTTCGACGATCAGGACGGTAAGAGGCGCTTGGTTCATGGGTGCTCTGCCGATTCGCTAGGGGGTGAGACCAGGGGCAGGGCCAGGACGAAGGCCGTACCGCCGGTGACGGGGTGCTCGACGTTGAGGCTGCCCTTGGCGGCGGCGGCAAGGCTCGCCGACAGGGTCAAGCCCAGGCCCAGGCCATGTTCGCCCGGTTTGGTGGTGAAGAACGGTTCGAAAAGGTGCTTGCGCGCCTCGGCGTCGATACCGTGGCCATTGTCGCGCACCTGCAGGCGGTACTTGTCGCCTTGCAGCTCGCCTTCCAGCCATAGCTCGGGCAACGGTTGCGCGGCCATGGCATCGAGGGCGTTGCCAATCAGGTTGACCAGGATCTGTTCCAGGCGGGTCTGGTCGATGGCCAGTTGCTGGTCCTCGAACTGGTGGTGCAACTGCAAATGGCAGGCGCTGATGCGGTTGGCCAGCACCTGCAAGGTGGCTTCCACCGCCTTGGCCAGCGAGGCCTGGCCGCTGTCGTCACCACGCCGGGCGAACGAGCGCAGGCTGGCGGTGATGCGCCCCATGCGGTCGATCAGGTCGTTCATGGTGCGCAGGTTGGTGCTGGCGGTTTCCAGTGCCCCGCGTTCGAGGAAGCGCACGGTGTTGCCAGACAACGTGCGCAGCGCGGCCAGAGGCTGGTTCAGCTCATGGGCAATGCTGGTGGACATCTGCCCGATGGCGGCCAGCTTGCCGGCCTGCACCAGCTCATCCTGGGCGTGGCGCAAGGTCTGCTCGGCATGTCGGCGCTCGCGAATCTGGCCTTTCAGGCGTTCGTTGCTGGCGCGCAGGTCTGCCGTGCGTTCGGCAATGCGCCGTTCCAGCTGGCTGTTGGCTTCCTCAAGGGCCTCGCGGGCCGCCAAGCGGGTGGCGATGACCTTGCGTCGCTCGTTCCAGGCAATGCCGAGGATTGCCAGCAAGGCAAATGCCACGCCCACCAGGATGCCCTGCACCATGGATTCGCGGCGCAGGTCCTGCAGCGGGGTCAGCAGGGTGAAGTGCCAAGGCGTGTCGGCCAGGCGCCGGGTCTGGGCCAGGTAGGCGACTTCGTGCTGCTTGCCCTGGGCAGTTTCGCTGTTGGCCGGGAAGGTCAGTTTTTCCACGCCATCGGCCAGGGTTTCCCGGGCCAGTGGTTGCAGTTCGTTGAGCGGCCACCAGTAGTATTGCAGGCTGCGCGCCAGGCGCTCCTTTATTTGCGGGGTCAGCGGGCGCACCGATTTCAGGCGCCGGGCCGGGTCACTGGAAAGGATGATGATGCCGTTTTCGTCGCTGACGAACGCCTCCAGGCGGGCACGCTGCCAGCGCTCTTCGAGGGTGTCCAGGCGCACCTTGATCACCGCCACGCCAATGATCTTGCCGTGCTCTTCAAGCCCATGGGCCAGGTAATAGCCAGCCTCCCCAGTGGTGCTGCCGATGCCGTAGAAACGCCCGGGCTCCCCGCGCACGGCCGTCTGGAAGTAAGCGCGGAACGACAGGTCTTCACCGAGGAACGAGTCGGCGTCGCGCCAGTTGCTGGTGGCCTGTACCCGGCCGTTGGTATCGAGAACGAAAATGGCGCGGCTGCGGCTGCGCCTGTTCAGGCCCTCGAGGTATTCGTTGACCGCCTGGCGCGAGCCGCCGTCCGGGTCGGTGAGCAGGTGCGAGACGCTGTCTTCCAGCTCCAGCAGGCTCGGCAGGTAGGTGTACTTGCTGATTTCGCTTTCGACCGTGCGCGCGTGCAGCTCCAGCTGGCGCTCGCCGTTTTCGCTGAGGGTGCGAATGCCGTTGCTCTCGCTGATCAGGTAGCCAGCCAGCCCTAAGCCGACCATCAGCAGGATGATCAGTGGCGGTAACAGCAATTGGCGAATCAGACGGGATTTCACGGCAGGCTTGGCAGGGAGAAGTAGCGAGGGGTCGCATTTCATCACAGTGGCCTTGTCACGACCAGCATCCGCTGCTCGGTGGGTCCCGTGGCAGCGGATGCAGTGGCTGGCTTAGTGCTGCAGGATCTTGCTGAGGAAGTGCTGGGTGCGCTGGTCGCGGGCGCTTTGATCGCCGAAGAACTCTTCTTTGGTGCAGTCTTCGATGATGCTGCCCTTGTCCATGAAGATGACCCGGTTGGCAACCTTGCGGGCAAAGCCCATCTCGTGGGTCACGCACATCATGGTCATGCCTTCGTGGGCCAGTTGCACCATTACGTCCAGCACCTCGCTGACCATTTCCGGGTCCAGTGCCGAGGTGGGTTCGTCGAACAGCATGACGATCGGGTCCATTGACAGCGCGCGGGCGATGGCCACTCGCTGCTGCTGGCCGCCGGAAAGCTGGCCAGGGTGCTTGTGCGCATGCGCCGACAAGCCAACCCGCTCAAGCAGGGCGAGGCCCTTCTTGGTGGCTTCTTCCTTGCTCCGGCCCAGTACCTTGATCTGCGCGATGGTCAGGTTCTCGGTGATGGTCAGGTGCGGGAACAGCTCGAAGTGCTGGAACACCATGCCCACCCGCGAACGCAGCTTGGGCAGGTTGGTCTTCGAGTCGGAGATCGACGTGCCATCGACCACGATGTCGCCTTTCTGGAATGGCTCCAGCGCGTTGACGCACTTGATCAGGGTGGACTTGCCCGAGCCCGAAGGGCCGCACACCACCACTACCTCACCTTTCTTGACCTCGGTGCTGCAATCGGTCAGTACCTGGAAGTCGCCGTACCACTTGTTGACGTTCTTGATGGAAATCATACGGTGATCCTTTTTTGCAGGCGCTTGACCAGCCACGAAGCGGAGAAGCTGATGAGGAAGTAAACGACGCCGGCGAAGATCAGGAACTCATGGGAGCGCCCGATGATGTCGCCGTTGGAACGTGCCGAGTTGAGGAAGTCCACCAGGCCCACGGTGTACACCAGCGAGGTGTCCTGGAACAGGATGATGCTCTGCTGCAGCAGCAGCGGGGTCATCTTGCGGAAGGCCTGGGGCAGGATGATCAGGCGCATGGTTTGCGCGTAGTTCATGCCCAGCGCCTGCGCGGCGCCCATCTGGCCTTTGGAAATCGACTGCACGCCGGCACGCACGATCTCGCAGAAGTACGCGGCCTCGAACATCATGAAGGCCACCACGCAAGAGGTGAACGCACCCACTGGCGTGTCTTCGCCGGTAATCCAGCGCAGTACAAACGGTACCGCCAGGTAGAACCAGGTAATGACAAGGAGCAGCGGGATCGAGCGGAAGTAGTTGACGTATGCACCTGCCACACGTGACAGCAGCTTGCTCGAGGACAGGCGCATCAGGGCCAGGATGGTGCCCAGTGCAATACCGCCGACAACGCCCATGACCATCAGCTGCAGGGTCATGACCATGCCTTCCCACAGGGCAGGCAGGGCCGGGATGATTTCGCTGAAATCCATGTCCATTTACTTGCCCCCCACGGAAATCAGGCCAGGCACGGCGACTTTCTTCTCGACCATGCGCATCAGCAGCATCAGGCCCATGTTCAGGGTGAAGTAGATCAGCGTGGCCAGGGTGAACGCCTCGAACAGGTTGGCGGAGAACTCGGCGGTCTGCTTGGTCTGCGCCAGCAGCTCCATCAGGCCGATCAGCGACGCTACCGAGGAGTTCTTGAAGACGTTGAGGAACTCGGAGGTGAGCGGCGGAATGATGATCCGGTAAGCCTGCGGCAGCAGCACGTTGTTATAGATTTGCGGGAGGCTGAAACCCATGGCGCGGGCGGCGGCTTCCTGGCCTTTGGGCAGCGCCTGGATCCCGGTACGCACCTGTTCGCAGACGCGGGCGGCGGTGAACAGGCCCAGGCAGACGACTACGCTGATCAGCGCCGAGGTGGTCGGGTTGAGGTCCTGCTTGAACCATTCCTGCAAGCCTTCCGGCAGCAGGTCCGGTACCAGGAAGTACCAGATGAACAGCTGCACCAGCAGTGGCACGTTGCGGAACAGTTCCACATAGGCGGTAGCGATGCCCGATACCAGGCGGTTCGGCACGGTACGCATGACACCGAGGAGTGACCCCAGCAGCAGTGCAATGATCCAGGCGGTGATGGCGATGGCGATGGTCCAGCCCAGGCCGGTGATGTACCAGTCCAGATAGGTTTCGCTGCCCACGCCGGTGGACTTGAAGAACACGCCCCAGTCCCAGTTGTAATTCATCGGGATTTCCCCTCAGACGGTTGTTTCACGGGCACCTTCGAGCATCCGGGGGCGCTTGGCGCCCTCGGATGAAAGGTTAGACACTAATGAGTGGCCTGCAGAATTGATTCGTGCTGTTGAGCACCAGGCCACTATCTGAGGATCAGGACTTCTTCTCGTCCGCAGCCTTGTCGGTCGGCTCGGCGATCAGCTTTTTCAGCTCGTCGCTCATCTGGAACTGCAGGTTCAGGCCTTTAGGCGGGATCGGCTGCATGAACCACTTGTCGTAGCTCTTGTTGACTTCGCCCGACTTGAAGTAGCCCACGATGGCGTCGTCGACCGCTTTCTTGAACGCAGCGTCTTCCTTGCGCACCATGCAGCCGTAGATTTCGTACGATTGCGGGGTACCGGTGATGACCCAGTCGGCTGGCTTGCGCGCCTTGGCCATTTCACCGGCCAGCAGCGCGTCGTCCATCATGAAGGCCACGGCGCGGCCGCTTTCGAGCATGTTGAAGGCTTCACCGTGGTCCTTGGCGGAAATCACGTTCATCTTCATCTGCTTGTCGGCGTTCATCGCCTTGAGGATGCGCTCGGAGGTGGTACCGGCGGTGGTCACCACGTTCTTGCCGGCCAGGTCCGGGAAGTCTTTGTATGCAGGCTGACCGTCCTTGACCTTGGTCAACAGGCGGGTACCGACTTCGAAGATGCCGACCGAGAAGCCGACTTGCTGCTGGCGCTCGACGTTGTTGGTGGTGGAGCCGCACTCAAGGTCGACGGTGCCGTTCTGCACCAGCGGGATGCGGGTCTGGGAGGTGACCAGGTTGTAACGGACCTTGATGTCCGTACCCAGTTGCTTCTTCAGGGCGTCGACGACAGCCAGCTGGATGTCATGCGAGTAGCCCACGGGCTCGGGTTTGCCGGCCAGGTAGGAAAACGGGATGGAGGAGTCGCGGTGGCCCAGGGTGATGGTGCCCGATTCCTTGATCTTCTTCAGGGTGCCAGTCAGTTCTTCGGCCATGGCCGGCGAAGCGATCACAGCGGCCGCGATGGCGGCGCCCAGCAATTGACGAACGATACGCATCAAATTTTCCTCGACGTGTTTGTTTTTTTTATGGAGCCGTTGGCGGACTCTTTCGTTCAACGAATACAGCATGAAGCGATGTGCATTCGGCTTCCAAGTGTAGAGCATGACTCGTGCCAAGCTCTGACAATGATCATAACCCCGCGCAAAGCCTGGGCATGAACCCTGTGTGAAGGTTTTTGAGCATTCTCCTGCTGTCGGATCACCGAACGAGGGGCGGGATTTCGTTCGGCTATCCGAACGAGTGCCGGCGCTCTCCACGTGGCGCGGCAGCATTAAGTAACACCCGTCACGGAAAGCGAACTGATGAGCTTGCGGCTTCATCCTCTGGAGCTCCTGCCGTGTCCGTGATCCCGATTCCTTCCGATTCCGTCGACGCTTTCATTGCCCGCCAGATGGCGGATTGGCTGAAAACGGCCGATGCCGACCTTTTACTGACCTTGCATCGGGCGCTGAGCACCCAGCAGGCAGCAGCCGAACGTGTGAAAAACAGGTTGGCCAGCATACCCAGCCTGGAGGCCTTTGCCACGCAGCTGCTCGAACCGGCATTGCGCGCCGAGGGCGTGGCCGACGTCGATGTGCGCAGCATGCAGGTATACATCGAGGATGATGTGCCGATGCCCAGCGCGGCGCCACGCCTGCATACACCATGGCGCACGGTGTACAGCGTGCAACCTTTACTCACGGCCGCGCTGCACAACTTTCACGAAGCCGATACCGTGCCGTCACTCCTTCGGCGTGCCCACCTGCTGGACGCCCAGGGGCGCACGCTGGCGCTGACGTACGAGGCGTTTGCCCGCTGCTGCAGGCAACTCGACATTGGTGGGCAGTATCAGCAAAAGTTGCGCGCCCAACTGTTTCCGAAAAGCCGGCCGCCAACGCCTGAAAACCTGGTTCGTGAAGCGGTCCAGCGGATGCTTGAGGAGAGCCTGCGGGCGAAGATGGATGTTGCGGTGCGCATGGCCCGCATCAAGTCCGAACTGGACGAAGTCGACTACCTGCGCTTGTTGCCTGTGGTCGCCGCCAAACCTGTCGTGCCTGCAGTCGCTGGCGTTGTCACACCGCGTCAGCTGTACCTGCTGGGCAAGCGTATACATGGGGTGGTCACGCTGGAGGTTCGCGAACACGCGGACGGGCCGCTGGAAGGCATCATCAGCTGGATACCACAGGACCCGCAGCGACCGGTGGCCAGGCACGCTAGCTGGGACGCTTTGTACCGGTGGTTGGCCAAGCGCCTGCGTGCGCCCCACTATCGCTCGTTTTTCCGTCGTTTCATCCGTGAGCGCGACCGGCCGACCTTCATCGCAACCCTTGAGCGCTTGATCGAGGCGAGCCATGGGCAAGCGCCAGCGGTTCTGGATGGACGCAATTTCGCCATCGAGACACCGCTGTTTGTCTACATGCGTGGCTTGCAGGTAGACAAGATGCTCGATGACGCAAGGGTCCTGGCGGTCCCGACCGCTGACGAAACCGCAATGGAGCGCCATCAGCGCCTGGAGGTCCTCAAGAGCGCGGGGCTCGATACGTTGAACCTGGCGGCACTGTTCATTCCGATACTGGGGGAGGTGATGTTCGCCGTGGCGGCGGTGGATGTGGTCAGCGAAGTGTACAAGGGCTATGCGGACTGGCGCATCGGCGACCGTCAGGGGGCGCTCGATCACCTCATGGGCGTGGCGCAGAACCTGGCGGCCGGCGCCGTGGTGGGGGCTGTGCATGCGGGAGTAGGCCGAGCCCTGGAGCGTGTGCCGTTTGTCGATGCACTGAGACCCGTGCACGAGGGCGAGGGCCGTGCGAGGCTGGCGCACTGGCCGCCCTCTGCTCATTACCTGGATGGCGGTGGTGCGCTTTTGCGCAGGTTTGACGGGGCCTTCGCGCTGACGTCTGACCAACGTGCTGAAACGCTCCTGCGTATCACCGGCCTTGACCAGGACCAGTTGCGCCATCTGCACCTGCAAGGGAAGCCCGCACCAGCTCGTCTGCGCGATGCCCATGAGCGCTACGAACTCCACGCATCGGAGCCTCGCCTGCAGGGGCGCGCGTTCGAACGTGAGCTAGCCGCGGGGCAAAGCACGGCATCGGCCGCCGGTGCTTTGCTGATCAAGGTATTCCCCGGTTTGTCGGTGCGTGGCGCCGAAGAGATCATTGCATTGGCCAACGGTGCGCAGATCAAGGCGTTGCTGGAAAGCGGCCGGGTGCCGCTGGCCATGGCCGAGCGTGCACGTTGGTACTTGCGCGAAAGCCGCGTGGACCGTGCCTTGATGGGATTCGAGCACGAAGGTGCCGTGAATGCCGATACTCAGCGCCTGGTACTGGAATGGATCGCCCACCGGGCACCGTGGCCGGCTTCGGTGCGCATCGAGCTGCGGCTAGGGGAGGCGGGAGGTCGTCTGGTGGCAGCCAGCGGGGACGTCAATGCAACTGACCTCAGAACCATCATCCACACCGAACAGGGTTATCAATTGGCCGATGCCCACGCCCCGGTACTGGGCCAAGGCCTTTTGCCATGCCTGATCCTCACGCTGGATGAAGGGCAGAGGGCCATGCTCGGCGGGCGCCAGCTCACGGCCCACGAACTTGGCGACCGGGTTGCGCGCCTGGCCAGCGCGGATCGGGAGAGGACGGCAAAGTTGATGGGGCTGGCGCCTGTCGCAGAACGTTATAGCCCGCCACAGCGAATCGATAGCCGCGTCGGTTATGCGTTGAGTGGAGGGGGCGAAAGCAGCCGGCGGGCAATCCGTAGCGGCATACATGACATCTTCCCGACCTTGACCGACGCACAGCTGGACGCTTATCTGCGCGACCTGGCAGACCGCGGGGTTGGCCTGTGGGACCACCTCAGCCAGCTGCAGCGGCAGTTGCATGGCTTGCGCGAGGCGCTCGACACCTGGCAACGACAGCGCGTGAGCTTCATGGACGGCCTGCGCCGCCAGCGTGTGGTGAATCAGATCAGGCGCACCTGGCGGCGCAAGACCGCTGGCCTTGCCGGTGACGACTTTTCGCTGCATATCGACGGCGAAGAGGTGGGCAGCCTGCCGAGCTTGCCGGCGGGCATCGAGTTTGGCCATGTTCGACGCCTGACGCTGCGCAACATGGGCCTTGAGCAGATCGATGAGGATTTCCTGCGCAGGTTCACTCACCTTCGCGAACTCGACCTGCGCAACAACCAGTTGACTCGTTTGCCCGTTGGCCTGGAGCGCTTGACCGAACTACGCAGCCTGCGTCTGGCGGGTAACCAGATAATCGTCGATACCCCAGGCAGCCAAAGGCTGGCGAGCCTTTCGTTGCTCCAGGTGCTCGATCTGAACTACAACCCGTTGGGCCAGGTGCCTGACCTTTCGGGCTTGCACCACTTGCGTGAGGTATCGCTGCGCGCTACCGGGCTGCAAACCTTGGCAGACGAAGACATGATGCCCTGGCGCGGCCTGGTGGACATGCGTGAGAACCAGATTCGCCAGGTCAACGGGCACCTGCGCACACTGGGCGCGCGACTGCAGCGCCTGTCGCTGCATGACAACCCTCTGGACGAGGCGAGCGAGGCGTCGATTGCCAGCAGCCTCAGTGACTCGCCGGTCCACCGCAGCAGCTCCTACCATCACGCCATTGCTGATGTTGGCGCGCTTGAGGAATGGTTGGGAAGTGCTACCGAGGCGGTACGCACCCGGCGCATGCACATCTGGACCCAGCTGAGCGAGGAGCCGCAGTCGGCAGACCTGTTTCGTTTTCTGGCAGATTTCGCCAGCTCCGACGACTTCCTCGACCACCCGCGTTATTACCGGGCAAGGGTATGGCGGATTCTGGAACTGTGCACGGACAACACTGACGTGCGCGAAGCCGTGTTCTGGCAGACCCAGGGGCGCCGGACCTGTGAGGACCGGCTGCTGCTGATCCTCAGTCAGCTGGAAGTCAGGGCGCACATTGCCCTGAATTCGACAGGTGATGGTTCAGTCATGCAGGCGGAGCAGACCTTGTTGCGCCTGGGGCGTTCGCTGTATCGCCTGGATCAGGTGGACAGCATTGCCGCCCGACATATTCAGGACCTTCGCAGGGACCCGTATGCTGCCGTGGATGATATTGAGGTGTACCTCGCCTACCGCGTCAACCTGGCTGACCGGCTTGGGCTGCCGGCGCAACCCGGGCACATGAACTACCCCGAACACAGCCGTGTCACGGCAACCCAGGCAAGGCGTGCGGGGGCTCAAGTGCTGGCTGGAGAGAACATCGAGGTGCTCAGCCGCGCACTGGCTGAGCGCGATTTCTGGCATGAGTATGTGCGCAATCGTTTCCCTGAACGCTTCGAGGCGCTGGCAGCGCCCTTTCATGAGCAGCTGGAGCAGGCCGAGCGCGAGACTGGGGCAGCGGGTGAGCAGCACTATCTGGAACGCGCCGCGGCTTTGATGGCGTCGCTCAATGCCCAGGAACGCGCACTGTATCTGGAACTGGCCCGGGAGGCGTACCTGCGGGAAGCCTGAGGGCGGCGACCGCATGGTTCAGGCAGCGTCGCTGCGGGCGTCGCCTTGAGCCAGGTAATCGGCCAGTGCCCGCTGCTCGCTGGGGCTGGTGAACAGGCCAAGTTTGCTGCGCCGCCACAGGATGTCCTGGGCGGTGACGGCCCATTCGGTTGCGCGCAGGTAGTCGACTTCGCGGGTGAACAAGCCACCACCCATGGCCTGGCCCAGGTCTTCCGGGCCCTGTGCGCCGTCCAGCAGTTGCCAGGTGCGGCTGCCGTAGGTCACCGCCCAACGTTTGGCGATGTCCGCTGCCAGCCATTGATGCCGTGCCAGCAGCGCTTCGACCAATGCCTGGGGCGTGCTCATGTCTTCACCGCCGGGCAATGGTGCGTCGGCAGTCCAGCTTTTGCCCATCTCGCTGAAGAACGGCTTGAGTTCGCTCATGGCCGACTCCGCCAGCTTGCGGTAGGTGGTCAGCTTGCCGCCAAACACCGACAGCAATGGCGCTTCGCCAGACGCTGCGCTAAGCGCGAGGGTATAGTCACGGGTGACGGCAGACGGGTTGTCCGACTCGTCGTTGCACAGCGGGCGCACGCCGGAATAGGTGTGCAGGATATCGCCGTGGCTCAGCTGATGATTGAAGTGCGCGTTGACCACCTTCAACAGGTAGTCGGTTTCCTGTTCGGTAATCGCTACCTTGGCAGGGTCGCCGCTGTACTCGCGGTCAGTGGTGCCTATCAGGGTGAAGCGGTCCAGGTAAGGGATGCAGAAGACGATGCGCTGGTCTTCGTTCTGCAGGATGAAAGCATGTTCCCCCTCGTACAGGCGCGGCACGATGATGTGGCTGCCCTGGATCAGGCGGATGCCGTACGGCGCATCCAGCTTGAGGTCGTCCTTGATGAAACTGGCGACCCAAGGGCCAGCGGCGTTGACCAGTGCACGGGCGCGAATGCTCTGCAGGCTGCCATCGGCATGCTGCAACTCGACCTGCCATACGCCGTCCACGCGCTCTGCGCGCAGGCAGCGGGTGCGGGTATGGATGTGCGCGCCGTGCTCACGGGCGGCCATGGCATTGAGCACCACCAGCCGCGCATCGTCCACCGCGCAGTCGGCGTATTCGAAACCGCGCGTGATCGCCGGCTTGAGCGGGTAACCCGGGCCAAAGCGCAGGCTGCGCGAGGCTCCCAGGCGCTTGCGTTTGCCCAGGTGGTCATACAGGAACAGGCCGGCGCGGATCATCCAGGCCGGGCGCAGGTGTGGGCGATGTGGCAGGACGAAACGCATCGGTCTGACGATGTGCGGCGCCTTGGCCAACAGCACTTCGCGTTCGGCCAAGGCTTCGCGTACCAGGCGGAACTCGTAGTGTTCCAGGTAGCGCAGGCCACCGTGGATCAGCTTGCTGCTGGCCGATGAAGTGTGCTGGGCCAGGTCGTCCTTTTCGCAAAGGAACACCTTCAGGCCGCGCCCGGCGGCGTCGGCAGCGATGCCCACGCCATTGATGCCACCGCCGATCACGGCGAGGTCATAGCAGTCGGCGAGTGGTGGCTGGGACGAAACGGGCTGGGACACGGGCAAGGCCTCCTGGGAGCTGTTCACATCGAAAGTGAACATTAATGTTCGTTTGCGAAAATACTAGCGCAACACAACGCCCGTCGCCAGCCAGTCTTTATAGAAAAAACTGATCAGATGACAATAAAGTGAACATTTTCGAAAATTTCGGGTGTGCGGTTTGAGGTTGGTGGGTGCATGCCGGAATAGTTGTAGCAAGCACCCGCCAGCCCTCAAACCACCTCGAGGCGGATCTTGTACTGGTTCAGCAACTGCGTGAGGGTGGGGGTAGGCGCCTGATCGGTCACCAGGCAGTCGACCAGGCTGATCGAGCCCAGGCGCACCATGGCGTTGCGCCCGAACTTGCTGGAGTCGGCGGCCAGGATGACTTGCCGGGCATTGGCGATGATCGCCTGGGATACCCGCACTTCCTGGTAGTCGAAGTCGAGCAGGCTGCCGTCCTCGTCGATGCCGCTGATACCCACCAGGGCGAAATCGACCTTGAACTGGTTGATGAAGTCGACACTGGCCTGGCCGACCACTCCACCATCCCGGCGCACCGTGCCACCGGCCACCAGCACTTCGAAATCGTCCTTGGCAGCCAGGATCGCCGCCACGTGCAAGTTGTTGGTGATGACCTTAAGGTGGTTGTGGTTGAGCAGTGCGCGGGCGATGGATTCGGTGGTGGTGCCGATGTTGATGAACACCGAGGCATGGTCGGGAATCTGCCGGGCCACGGCGTCGGCGATACGCTGCTTTTCATCGCGCATCTGGTCGGCACGCATGGCGTAGGCAGTGTTCTCGACGCTCGAGTCATAGGCCGCGCCACCGTGGTAGCGGCGAAGCAGGTTGAGCTCGGCAAGCTGGTTGATATCTCGACGGATGGTCTGCGGCGTCACGACGAACAGCTGCGCCATTTCTTCGATACTGACGTAACCGCGCTCGCGCACCAGTTCGAGGATTTGTTGTTGGCGGGGGGGCAGATTCATGGGCGGTCCTTTGGGGCAGCCGGACAAATTCTGCAATGATGCCGTAGGAAGGGGATGACGGCCAGTGGACGATTGGGGCCGCGTGGCGGCCCCAATGTGTTTTACGCCTCGTGATCTTCCCAGTCACGGGTACGTTCGACGGCTTTCTTCCAGCCGGCATACAGCTTCTCTTTCTGCGTTTCATCCAGCTGCGGGCTGAACTCGCGCTCGATGATGGCCTTGTCGCGCAGTTCGTCCAGGCCGCTCCAGAAGCCGCAGGCCAGGCCGGCCAGGTAGGCGGCGCCCAAGGCTGTGGTTTCGCGCATTTGCGGGCGCTCCACGCACGTGCCGAGGATGTCGGCCTGGAACTGCATGAGGAAGTTGTTGGCCACTGCACCGCCGTCCACACGCAGCTCCGACAGGCGCTGGCCGCAGTCCTGCTGCATGGCATCGAGCACGTCGCGGGTCTGGTAGGCGATCGACTCCAGCGCGGCGCGGATGATGTGGTCCACCTTTACGCCACGGGTCAGGCCGAACAGCGCGCCACGGGCATACGGGTCCCAGTACGGGGCACCCAGGCCGGTGAAGGCCGGCACCAGATAGACGCCGTTGCTGTCCTTGACCTTGCTGGCGAAGTATTCGGTATCCAGGGCGTCGTTGACGATCTTCAGCTCGTCACGCAGCCATTGCACGGTGGAACCACCGTTGAACACCGCGCCTTCCAGCGCATAGGCCACCTCGCCACGCGGGCCGCAGGCGATGGTGGTGAGCAGGCCATGGGACGACTTGACCGCCTGCTCGCCGGTGTTCATCAGCAGGAAGCAGCCGGTGCCGTAGGTGTTCTTGGCCTGGCCGGGCTCTACGCACATCTGGCCGAACAGTGCCGACTGTTGGTCACCCGCGATGCCCGCAATGGCAATGCCGCTCTTTGTCTGGCCGTACACTTCTGAAGAAGAACGAACCTCTGGCAGCATCTGCCGAGGGATGCCGAGGATTTCCAGCAGCTTGTCGTCCCACTCCAGGCTATGGATGTTGAACATCAGCGTGCGCGAGGCATTGGTGTAGTCGGTGACGTGCACCTTGCCGCCCGAGAACTTCCAGATCAGCCAGGTATCGATGGTGCCGAACAACAGTTCGCCACGCTCGGCGCGTTCGCGGGCGCCGTCGACGTTGTCGAGGATCCACTTCAGCTTGGTGCCGGAGAAGTACGGGTCGGTGACCAGGCCGGTGGTGTCGCGAATGTAGTCTTCATGGCCGTCGCGCTTGAGCTGGGCGCAGATCTCGGTGCTGCGGCGGCACTGCCAGACGATGGCATTGTAAACCGGGCGCCCGGTTTCCTTGTCCCACACCACGGTGGTTTCGCGTTGGTTGGTGATGCCGATTGCGGCTACCTGGGCATGGCTGATGCCTGCCTGTGCCAAGGCCTCGACCATGGTCGCGCTCTGCGTGGCGAAGATTTCCATCGGGTCGTGCTCGACCCAGCCCGCCTGCGGATAGTGCTGGGCGAACTCGCGCTGGGAGGTGCCCACCACATTGGCGTCGCGGTCGAAAATGATGGCACGCGAACTGGTGGTGCCCTGGTCCAGGGCGATGATGTAGTTCTTGTCCTGGGTGTCTGTCATGGTCGTAGGCCTTGCGAGAATAGGAGGTCAGGGCTGGGCATGTAGCCGGCATCAATTGGCTTGAGTATCGCCCTGGCGATTGTCATTTGTCTCAGGGTTCGCGGCAGCTGCCATTGGCAGGTTGCGGGCAATCAGGCCGCGATAGGTCGCGGCACCCAGGCAAGCGCCAAGGATCGGTGCAAACACCGGAACCAGGAAATACGGTATGTCCCGTCCGCCAGTGAAGGCGATTTCGCCCCAACCGGCCAGGAAAGTCATGAGTTTTGGCCCGAAATCGCGAGCAGGGTTCATGGCAAAGCCGGTCAGCGGGCCCATGGCGCTGCCGATCACCGCAATCAGCAGGCCGATCAGCAGCGGAGCCATGGCGCCGCGTGGCAGGCCGTTGTTGTCGTCGGTCAGGGCCATGATCACGGCCATCAGGATAGCCGTGATGACGACTTCAACCAGGAACGCCTGGCCGGTGGACAGCGAGGGGTGTGGGTAGGTGGAGAACACCGACGCCAGCTCCAGGCTGGCTTCGCTACCGCGCAACATGGCGTGGGCCTGTTCGAAATCGAAGAACAGGTTGCTGTACAGGGTGTAGACCAGCGCCGCGCCGCAGAACGCGCCGCATACCTGGGCCAGCATGTAGAAGGGCAGCTTGCGCTTGTCGAAACCGGCGAACAGGGTGAGGGCGATGCTCACTGCCGGGTTCAGGTGCGCGCCGGAAATGCCGGCGGTGAGGTAGATCGCCATGCTCACGCCGACGCCCCAGATGATGCTGATTTCCCACAGGCCGAAGCTGGCGCCGGCGACCTTGAGCGCGGCAACACAGCCGGTACCGAAGAAAATGAGCAGGGCTGTGCCGAGAAACTCGGCCAGGCATTGGCTGGACAGCGTGGGTTGGCGTAGAGCAGTCGTCATGTATGACCTCGTTTTTTTTGTTGTGAGGCGCGTGGCGCTCGACAGCAAAGCCCGGTGTCGATCCCCATTGACCCCGGGCAGATACAGGAAACGCACCTTAAAAGTGCGCCATTTGTTCAGAAGCGAAAAAATATAGACAAGAAACGCTGATGTCAAAGGTCGAAAGTGAACGACCAGTCACGAAATGGTCGCTAAAATTGGCTGCGAATCCGCGTACTAGAGGTGCGCGATTGCGGTGCGCTGGCTGGGTTGTGGGATTTGTCCTAAAGTAGCCGCCGAGCCGTCCCAGACCGGAGCCTTTGCATGACCCCCGCCCTAGACCTGTTGAAGAAGCATCGCGCCGACCACCGTGTGCACACTTATGAGCATGACCCCAAGTCGGCGTCTTACGGTCTGGAGGCGGCGGAAAAGCTCGGGCTCGACCCGCAGCAGGTGTTCAAGACCTTGCTGGCCAGCAGCGAGAAGGGGGAGTTGCTGGTGGCAGTGGTGCCGGTGGTGGGTACCCTGGACCTCAAGGCGCTGGCCCATGCTGCCGGGGTAAAGAAATGCGAGATGGCAGACCCGGCGGCCGCGCAGCGGGCTACGGGTTATCTGGTAGGTGGGATCAGCCCTTTGGGGCAGAAGAAGCGCCTGCGTACGTTCATTGACGAATCAGCGCAGAATTTTGCAACCATCCATGTCAGCGCTGGACGGCGTGGGCTGGAAGTGGAGTTGGCGGCGGCGGTGCTGGCCGAGCATACCCAGGGCAAGTTTGCCGGAATCGGCAGAGGCTGAGATCTGGGGCTGCTTTGCAGCCCAATCGCGACACAAGGCCGCTCCCACAGGAGTTCTCGATTTCCTGTGGGAGCGGCCTTGTGTCGCGATTGGGCCGCAGCGCGGCCCCAGGGACCTGCAATCAGGTCGCGGAACTGTACCGACGCACGCCATTCTCCTGGCGGGGCAACTGCGCCGCCACACTGCCTGGCACCGGGAACAGCACCAGGTGATCGGCTTTCACCGCAATCCCCACGCTCTCACCGACCTGATGGTCGTTATGGCTAGGGAAGATTGCTTCCAGCTGGCTGCCGGTAGGCAGTTGCAGGCGGTACAGGGTCGATGCCCCCAGGAAGCTCTTGCCGACGATGTTCGCCTGGAGCGCGCTGCCCGGTGCATGCACGATATCGTCGGGCCGCAGCAGCACGTCCACCGAACTGCCCGGTGCCATGATGTAGGCACGGTTGCCGCGCAGTTCACCCAGTTCGGTATTGACGGCCTCGTGGCTGCTCATCTGCCCACGGATGAAGTACCCCTGGCCAATGAAGCTGGCCACGAACGGCGTCTGCGGTTCGTGGTAAAGGTTGTAGGGCGTGTCCCACTGCTCCAGGCGGCCTTCCTTGAACACACCGACCTGATCGCTGACGGCAAAGGCTTCTTCCTGGTCATGGGTAACCAGGATGGCGCTGGTGCCACGGCTCTTGAGAATATCGCGAACCTCATGGCTCAGGCGCCGGCGCAACTCCACGTCAAGGTTGGAGAATGGCTCGTCGAGCAGCAGCAACTGCGGTTCAGGCGCCAGCGCGCGGGCCAGGGCGACCCGTTGTTGCTGGCCGCCCGACAATTCATGCGGGTAACGCCCGCCCAGGCCGCCGAGCTTGACCAGTTCGAGCATCTCTTCGATGACGGCGGCCTGGCGTGGATGCTTGGCGATGCCAAAGGCAATGTTCTGCGCCACGGTCAGGTGCGGGAACAGCGCGTAGTCCTGGAACACCATGCCGATGCGGCGCTTTTCCGGGGCCAGGGTGAAGCCGGCGCGGGAAATGACCTCGCCGGCCAGCTGGATCTCGCCTTCGTGCACCGGTTCGAAACCGGCAATGGCGCGCAGCGTGGTGGTTTTCCCGCAACCGGATGAACCCAGCAGGCAACCGATGTCGCCTGCGTTCAGGTGCAGGTTGAGGTTCTGGACGATGCGCTGGTCGCCGTAGCCGCAGGCGAGGTTGCGCAGGTTGAGCAGTAGGGGTTGACTCATGCGTGGTGGTAAGCCGGTTCTACAAGGAATTCGAGAAGCGCCTTCTGTGCATGCAGGCGGTTTTCAGCCTCGTCCCAGGCGAC
>Ga0207655_1000463_pt1 | contig 53269 bp, 39 predicted proteins | sample KBSM44metaG_FD_184398 | JGI IMG/M metagenome (GOLD analysis project Ga0207655, IMG submission 184398) | Miscanthus rhizosphere microbial communities from Kellogg Biological Station, Michigan, USA - KBS M4-4 metaG (SPAdes) (version 2) | ecosystem: Host-associated > Plants > Roots > Rhizosphere >...
TCATCTACAACGGCGTCGACATCACCCACAAGTCGTCCCACTACATCGCCTCCAACGGCATTGCGCAATCGCCGGAAGGGCGGCGGGTGTTCCCCGACATGACCGTCGAGGAAAACCTGCTGATGGGCACCATCCCCATTGGTGACAAGTTCGCCCAAGAAGACATGCAGCGCATGTTCGAGCTGTTCCCACGGCTCAAGGAGCGGCGTAACCAGCGGGCCATGACCATGTCCGGTGGCGAGCAGCAAATGCTTGCCATTGCCCGTGCGCTGATGAGCCGGCCCAAGCTGCTGTTGCTGGACGAACCGAGCCTGGGCCTGGCGCCGATTGTGGTGAAGCAGATCTTCGCCACCCTGCGCGAGCTGGCGGCCACCGGCATGACCATCTTCCTGGTGGAGCAGAATGCCAACCATGCGCTGCGCCTGTCGGACCGGGCGTATGTGATGGTCAACGGGGAGATCCGCCTGACCGGCACCGGTAAAGAGCTGCTGGTCAACGAGGAAGTGCGCAACGCCTACCTCGGCGGGCACTAGATTAAAATTTGACGCAGGCCCTTGTGGGAGCGGGCTTGCTCGCGAAAGCGGTGTGTCAGTCAGTGCATCTGCAACTGACCCACCGCTTTCGCGAGCAAGCCCGCTCCCACATTTGTTTTGTGGTGTTCACAAGGCCGATGCCAAATTGTGGAAAACAAATCTGGCTCCCCTCCAAAGCGCGACATATAGCCGCCGCAAATCCCTGTTTTGTCACAGTTTTGACTTGTCCCCATCCGCTGTGGAACCGGCTGTGGGTAACGTGGGAGTAGCTGGCTGAAAGCCACTGAATACGTGGCCTGTAGCGCGGCGGTTGTTTTTTGAACAGCGGTTTTTTCGTGGCCCTTCGAGGGCTTTGTCAACCTGTTTAAAGACACAGGTATATGACCGATTTATGTCCACTCAGCCTGTGGATAAGTCTGTGATTAAACTCTGGAAAGACCTCCGCAGAGGCCGGAATGACTGGCCTGGAGCCATCGCTCGGTTTTCCCTTCGCGAGATGGGCCTACATACGGCCCCGCCCAGGTCAAGCAAAAAACTTTCTAAAACCGCCTGCAAGCCCCGCACACAGGGGCCTGAGGCTTTTTGCACTTGCCCCCAAAGACTGTGGGCGCAGTTGTGGATAACCTGCGTGCATATGGCTGCAGGCCACGGTTTATAAGGCTTTTCGAGATATGGTTAATAAATGATCAGGCTTGCATGAAGTTATACGCATAGCGGTTGCCGCCACGGCGGCGTAAGGGCATTCTGCTGGCTGATTTTTTCCCGATGCCCGCAAGGAGAACACCATGTCCGACACGCTGTTTATTACTGGCGCAACTTCCGGTTTTGGCGAGGCCTGCGCCCGCCGTTTTGCCGAAGCCGGCTGGAAACTGGTGCTCACTGGCCGTCGTGCCGACCGCCTCAATGCGCTGGTCGAAGAGCTGTCCAAGCAAACCGAAGTCCACGGCCTGGTGGTGGATGTGCGTGACCGCAAGGGCATGGAAGACGCCATCGCCAACCTGCCGCCGTCGTTCGCCAAGCTTCGCGGGCTGATCAACAACGCCGGCCTGGCCGTGGGCACCGACCCTGCGCCCAAGTGCAACCTCGACGATTGGGAAACCATGGTCGACACCAACATCAAGGGCCTGCTGACCACCACCAACCTGTTGCTGCCACGCCTGATCGCGCACGGCCGTGGCGCGGGCATCATCAACCTGGGTTCCATCGCCGGCAACTACCCGTACCCGGGCAGTCACGTGTATGGCGGCTCCAAGGCGTTCGTGAAACAGTTTTCGCTGAATCTGCGTTGTGACCTGCAAGGCACCGGCGTGCGCGTGACCAACATCGAGCCAGGGTTGTGTGAGAGCGAGTTCTCGCTGGTGCGCTTTGGTGGTGACCAGGCGCGTTACGACGCGACTTACGCCGGTGCCGAGCCGATCCAGCCGCAGGACATTGCCGACACGATCTTCTGGGTCATGAACACCCCGGCGCATGTGAATATCAACCGGTTGGAGCTGATGCCGGTGAGCCAGACCTGGGCTGGGTTTGCGATTGAGCGTGGGGCCAAGGCTTAAGACCGCGCCGCGCCCATCGCAGGCAAGCCAGCTCCCACACTTGGATTTGTGAATACATTCAAATGTGGGAGCTGGCTTGCCTGCGATGGCGTCATATCGGTCAAAAACAGGCCATAAGGTACACTCCCCTCCTGAAAACCCCTCCGCACTGTGCGGATTTAAGGTTTTGACGGGAGGAAATGTGAGTAACCGAGGTGAGCAGGCACTGCTCAAGCAATCAACGATCCTGATGTTCGCCGTCGCGATCGCCGGGATTGTCACGGGTGTGGTCTCTGGCGCCCAGTCCATACTGTTCGACGGCTTTTTCTCGCTGATCGCCACCGCCATCAAGGTGTTGATGCTGATCACGGCCAAGCTGATCGCCAAGAAAAGCAACGAGCGCTTCCAGTTCGGCTATTGGCACCTGGAACCCATGGTGTTGCTGATCGAAGGCAGTTTCCTGTTGTTGATCGCCATCTATGCATTCCTCAACGGCGTGTTCGGCATTATCAATGGCGGGCGCGAAATCGAGTTGGGGCTGGTGATCATTTATGCGGCGGTCTTCACCGTCGTGGAATTCGCCTACTTCTTCTACGTGCGCTATCGCAATCGCACACTCAAGTCTTCGCTGATCCAGTTCGATAACATCAGCTGGCTGGTGGACGCGATGCTGTCGATAGGCTTGCTGATCAGCTTTTTAGCGGCACTGTTGCTCAAGTCCCAGGGCTACGGCGAGTGGGCGGTGTATGTCGACCCGTTGATCCTGATCCTGCTGGCCCTGAGCATGCTGGCGCCGGCGCTGAAGATCCTGCGCCCGGCCTTGCGCGAGGTGCTGGGGATTGCCCCGGACCAGTTGGATGACAAGGTGCGCGAAGTGATGGAAGCGGCCCAGGCCAGGCATGGTTTCGACGACTACGTGTCTTACGTGCAAAAGCACGGGCGGGCGCGGTTTATCGAGATTCATGTGGTGTTGCCGGCGGATTACCCGGTGGACAACGTCGCGACCCTGGATGGGCTGCGCGAAGAGATATCCACAGGGCTGGGGAAACCGGATGCGGCGCGCTGGTTGACCATCAGCTTTACCGGGGATCGCAAGTGGATTGCGTGAGGTCAGTCAAACGGAGTTGACGCCTTCGCGAGCAAGCCCGCTCCCACATTCGACCGCATTCCAAGGACGTACTCGGTCAAAATGTGGGAGCGGGCTTGCTCGCGAAGAGGCCCTGGAAGTCACCCGAAATGCTGGATCAACCCCTGATAACAGGTCGCCAAATGATAAGGCGTGGTCGACGGCATATCCCGCCGGCTGACAAGCCCCTGATCATTCAGGCACTCATTCCAACCCTTTTCATGCAAGAACCGCAGTTGCAGCGCGCGTAACTGACGCTGCAGCACCGCTTCGCTGTTCGGCCGCAAGGTCAGTGCCCGCAAATACTCGGCCTGGGCCCAGATACGCTGCGTGCCGTCGCGCACGGTGCCGTCCAGGGCCAGCATGCCGCTGACGGCCCCCGTCACGTTATCCACACCCGTTTGTTCGGCGTAGGCAAACGCGCGGGTCAATGACGCATGCAGTGGCGTGCCGCGCAGCACGTCCGACGATTCCAGCAAAAAGAACCACTCGAATTGGTGGCCCGGTTCAAACCAGTTATCCACAGCGCCCAGCGGTTTTTCCATCATCACGCCATGCTGGCGGTCGATGAAACGCTGCTGCATGGCCGTCGCCAAGGCCAGCAACGCCGCTTGCACGTCGGCATCGTCACGCACCGCGAGGGTGGCGAGGAAACCCTCGGCCAGGTGCATCAACGGGTTCTGCAACGGGCCGGACTTGAGGGACGACCAATTGCGTTCCAGCACCGCTTCGTACAGGCCGTCGCCGGTGGCAAAGCGCTGCGCAACCACTTCCAGGGCGGCGTTGAGCACCGACTCCACCAACGGTTCACGCACTTTGGCCCAGTAGTGGGCACAGGCGAAGATGATGAAGGCGTGGGTGTAGAGGTCTTTGCGCTTGTCCAGCGGCTTGCCGGCCGGGTCGATGCTGTAGAACCAGCCGCGGTGTTCGGCATCGTGGAAATGCCGTTGCAAGGACCGGAACAGCGCAGCGGCGCGCTCCTCGGCAAACTCGGCGCTGGGTTCGCCGATCAGGCTGGCGAACAGGTACAGCTGCCGGGCGCAGGCCATGGCGCGGTAGCGTTGCGGGGGCAACGGCTGATGGTCGGCGTCCAGTGCCTCATAGGGCAAGGCCAGGTCGGCATTCCAGCCCGGGCCCTGCCAGAGCGGCACGATCAGGCTGTGGAAGTGCGTGAGCACGGCGTTCAAGGCGGAGTTTGGAGCGGTGGGCATTGGCTGGCGTCGTCACGGCAGGGGTGTAGGCGCGCATGGTAGCAGGGTTGGGTTCTATGGTGTCTGTGGGACCGCTATCGCAGGCAAGCCAGCTCCCACATTTTGATCTGCGAACCCAATCAAATGTGGGAGCGGGCTTGCTCGCGAAGAGGCCTTTGTTAACGCCGCAAATCAGCCCGCCAGCAACCAAACCCCAGTCGCCGCCGAAGCCGCCCCAGCCACCCGTACCAACGGCGCCGCCGCTGCTGGCAGGAAGCGCACCACGGCATAACCGGCAGCGTGCAACACGGCGGTCGCGCCGACAAACCCGGCCGCATACGCCCAAGGGCTGGACATGTCCGGCAGTTCAAGGCCATGGGCTACGCCGTGGAACAAGGCAAACAATGCCGTCGCCCCCACCGCCACGAACAACGGCGGGCGAACGGCCAAGGCCACCGCCAGGCCCAGGGCGAGTACCGAGGCGGCGATCCCGCTTTCCAGGGCCGGCAGTTCCAGGCCTTCAAAGCCCAGCAGGCCGCCGATCAGCATGGTGCCGACGAACGCACACGGCAGTGCCCAGCGCGCATTGCCTTTTTGCTGTGCCGCCCACAGGCCGACAGCGACCATGGCCAGCAAGTGATCAATACCGCCCAGCGGGTGGCTGATGCCGGCCACCAGCCCGTTATCGCCATGCCCGGGGTGAGCAAAGGCGAGGGCGGGGACGAGCAGCAGGGCGGCGGTTGCGAGAAGTTTGTTGAGACCCATGACAGGCTCCTTTCAGGGTGGGATCAGGCCGCAGTCAGCAGGCCCTGACGTTCGATAAAGGCGACGATGTCATCCAGGCCGACACCGGTTTTCTGGTTGCTGAACACAAACGGCTTGCCGTTGCGCATGCGCGTGGTGTCGCTGTTCATCAGCTCCAGCGATGCACCGACCAACGGCGCCAGGTCGATCTTATTGATCACCAGCAAGTCGGATTTGCAGATGCCCGGGCCACCCTTGCGTGGCAGCTTGTCGCCGGCCGACACATCAATCACGTAGATGGTCAGGTCCGACAGCTCCGGGCTGAAGGTGGCCGACAGGTTGTCGCCACCGGACTCCACCAGGATCAGGTCCAGGCCGGGAAAGCGCCGGTTGAGTTGGTCGACGGCTTCCAGGTTGATTGACGCATCCTCGCGGATCGCGGTGTGCGGGCAGCCACCGGTTTCCACGCCGATGATGCGCTCGGGCGCCAGGGCCTGGTTGCGCACCAGGAAGTCGGCGTCTTCACGGGTATAGATGTCGTTGGTGACCACGGCCAGGTTGTAGCGATCGCGCAGGGCCAGGCACAGCGCCAGGGTCAGGGCCGTCTTGCCGGAGCCCACCGGGCCGCCGATGCCGACGCGCAGGGGTTGTGTGTTCATGTGCTTCTCCAAGGTAATGGGGCTCTAGGAACGAAACAGGCGGCTGTACTGGCGCTCATGGGCCATGCACGCCAGGGACAGGCCGAATGCGGCGCTGCCGATGTGGTTCAGATCGATGCGACCCGCGTCCTGCTGGGCTTGCTGCAATAAGGGCAGCAGCTCACTGGTCAGGCGCTGAGCCGCTTGTTGCCCCAGGGGCAGGGTTTTCATCAATACGGCCAACTGGTTTTCCAGCCAGCTCCACAGCCACGCGGCCAAGGCGTCTTCGGGGCTGATGTGCCAGGCGCGGGCGGCCAGGGCCCAGCCGAGCGCCAAGTGCGGTTCGGCCTGTTGTTCAAGAACGCGGCGTGCGGCGGTGTCGAGTTCGGGCAAACCGTTTAACAGCTGCTGAAGGGAGTAGCCCATCTGACGGCTCTCTTGATACAGCTCGCGGGTTTCACGGCTGGCGCGGTGTTCCTCGCACAACTGCGTCAGGCGCGGCCAGTCCTGCTCGGCGGCGGCACAGCAATGGGCGAGCAGCAACGGTGCTTCGAAACGGGCCAGGTTGAGCAGCAACTGGTCGCTGATCCAGCGTCGGGCGCTGGCCGCATCGCTGACGCGGCCATTCTCCACGGCCATCTCCAGGCCCTGGGAATAGCTGTAACCGCCAATCGGCAATTGCGGGCTGGCCAGGCGCAGTAGCGCCCACGCTGGGTTCATAGGCGTACGCCGAACTGGTGCAGCTTGGGCGGGTAGTTGAAGTCTTCATCGCCATGGCGTGAATGGTGATGGCCACCGCCATAGGCGCCGTGTTCCGGCTGGAACGGTGCTTCGATGGTTTCGGTGGTGGCGCCCAGTTGTTCGAGCATGGCCTTGAGTACGTAATCATCGAGCAGGCGCAGCCAGCCGTCGCCGACTTGCAACGCCACGTGCCGGTTGCCCAGGTGATAGGCGGCGCGGGTCAGCTCAAAGGCGCTGCTGCAGGTGACGTGCAGCAGTTGTTCAGGGCGTGCGCACACGCGTACGACACGTCCGTCTTCGGCTTGTAGGAATTCGCCATCGTGCAGCGGCGGCTGGCCGCGCTCCAGGAACAGGCCGACGTCTTCGCCATCGGCACTGAAACAGCGCAGGCGGCTTTTGCTGCGGGCTTCGAAATTCAGCAGCAGTTCAGCGGCCCAGAGGGCTTGGGGGGCGATTCGGCGGTGGATCACCAGCATCAGGAAGCTTCCAGCTAAGAGCGATGAAAGAGCTAGAGCAAGGGCCTTGCCAATCACGCCGGGGAGTGGGATTTCCCTGTAGGCAGGCACGGACGTGCCACCCAATAGGGCGTCAGGCGATTCGTTGAGTGTTTCAAAATGGTGCGTGCCTGGATTTATAGCACCGGATCTGGGCGTTTTGCGTTGAGAACGGCTCTGCGCTGCATGAAGTTTCTTTCATCTATTTCGAGCTGGTGTTTTTACGGATTTGTCCTACGCGGTATGGGGATATTCCGTTCATGGCGTTAGGCGGGGGTTCTTTAGGCTGTGCGCCGTGTTTAATCCACTGCGACGTTCATCATGTTTCGATCAATTTTGTGTTTAGTCATTGTCAGTCTGTCTTTCTTCACGGCTTCGGCCTCGGCCAATGTTCAACCCCGCACCGCGTTCGGCGCTTCACTGCAGGGCATAAAACCCACCTCCATTGACGACGTCATCGATCGTGCCCACGAGTTGTTGGGTACGCCGTATAAATGGGGCGGGACCTCGGCGGAGCAGGGTTTCGATTGCAGCAGCTTGCTGGTCTATTTGTTCAAGACGCAAGCCAATATCCAGATCCCACGCACGACGGCGGCCATGCACCGTTCAACGGCACAGACCATCAAGCGTGGGGCGCTCAAGCCCGGGGACGCGGTGTTTTTCAAGGGTAACGGGCGCGGTCAGGTCAGCCATGTCGGCCTTTACATCGGGCAGGGCAAGTTCATTCATTCGCCACGTACGGGCAAGAACGTGCGTATCGATTCGTTGAGCAATAGTTACTGGAACAAGCACTACACCACCGCCAAACGCTTTCACACGTCGGGATGACCGGCTTACTCGGTGCTGCCCAGGCCTTGCCAGTGCTTGAGGCCAATGAAGATGAAGCGCAATTGCTGGGTGATTTTTGCCTGGGGCGTGAGGTGGGCCGGTAGCGCCTGGGCCGGTGGGTCGATGATATCTGGCAGGGTGGCGAACACGCTCTTGACGATCAGGTCGGCCATCACATGCAAGCCTTCGGCATCCAGATGCTGGAGCTTGGGCATCAGCGTGAGGTCGGCCGCCAGGTCGCGGGTGATGTCTTCGCGCAACGCACCAATGGCTTGGCGCACGGCAAGGCTGCCACCGTACTGTTCGCGGGCGAGGAACAGGAACTGGGAGCGGTTGGCCGACACTACATCGAGGAAGATCCGCACGGACGCATCGATGATCCCGCCCATCACGAATTCGTTGTGACGTACCAGGCGAATCGTCGCGCGGAAGGTCTGGCCGACTTCACTGACCAGCACCAGCCCGAGCTGGTCCATGTCGTCAAAGTGGCGGTAGAACCCGGTGGGCACGATGCCCGCAGTCTTCGCCACTTCGCGCAGGCTCAGGCTGCCAAACCCACGGCCACACTCCATCAGATGGCGGGCTGCGTCCATCAAGGCGAGGCGGGTCTGTTGCTTCTGTTCGGCGCGGGGCAGCATGGCGAGCGGGCTTTGTCGGCAAGTACAGCGACGCACTCTAGCAAAACCGCTTTGCTGGCGTCGAACTTGGCGAGGGTGGTGCGAGGCGCGATCTATATAAAAGCAAAAGCCCGATCGGCAGATCGGGCTTTTTTCTGGGCCACCACGGGCTTAGCTCTGAGCTTGATGCAGTTCTTGCAGGCGGTCTGCACCACCTTCGGCAACACCGTCGGTGTAAGCGCGTTTGTTGGCTTGTTCAGCACCGCCTTCAACCAGGCCTTTCTGTTCCAGGCGATCACGGCCACCTTCAGCAACACCTTCGGTGTAGGCGCGTTTGTTGGCTTGTTCCGAACCGTTTTCAGCAACGCCTTTGGCGTAGTCGCGGTTCTCTTCTTCTTGCGAACCGCTGCGAGCCAGGGTCTGGCTGGACTGAACGGCTTGCGCTTTGTTCTGTGGGGTGGCTTGTTCGGCGGCTGGCAGGGCAAAGGCACTGGAAGCCAGGACAGACAGCAGGACGGTAGCGAGTACTTGGCGTTTCATGATGGTTGCTCCTTGGGAGGGCGATAAAGTGGGTACAGGGCTAATGCTACTCTCGATAAGTCGATATAAAAGTTCATAAACACAATGGTAATAATCAACAGAATTGATTGTTCCCGGCAGAGGCTCTAGAACGCGCCTCTCAAGCCCGCGGTTTTGCACCGTGGTGGGTATTTTCGACACGGCCCTGGGTAACAATGGTGCGTCGTCGATGCTGGAAACTGTCCGTTCGATCAGAAAACTGGCTTTTTGCGACTAAAACGATGATCCGGTTAAACCCCCGCGCCGTTTGCCAGTCGTAGCCTTATGAGCTGTAGTTCAGCTAGTCGTATTCAGGAGTCATGTGCAATGACGCGCACGCGTAAAATCGTTGTCTGGAGCTGCGCCAGCTTCGCTCTGTTAATCGCCGTGGTGGTGTTGGTCCTGGTGTTTTTCGATTGGAACCGCATCAAGCCGCCGCTCAATGCCAAAGTCTCCGAAGAGCTGCATCGACCGTTTGCCATCAATGGCAACCTGGCGGTGGTGTGGGCGCGTGAACCGGATCAAGGCGGCTGGCGTGCCTGGGTGCCGTGGCCGCATGTGATTGCCGAAGACCTGACCCTGGGCAACCCCGACTGGTCGAAGAAACCGCAGATGGTCACCCTCAAGCGCGTGGAATTGCGCATCTCGCCGCTGGCGCTGTTGGCGCAGCGCGTGGTAATTCCGCGCATCGACCTCACTGAGCCGAGCGCCGACCTGCAGCGCCTGGCCGATGGCCGCGCCAACTGGACCTTCACGTTCGACCCCAAGGACCCGAATGCCGAACCGTCAAGCTGGGTGGTGGACATCGGTGCCATCGGCTTCGATAAAGGCCATGTAACCCTCGACGACCAGACCCTCAAGACGCAATTGGACGTCACCATCGATCTGCTGGGCAAACCGATTCCCTTTGGTGAAATCGTCGGCGCTGCCGATGCCAAGAAGGCCCAGGAAAAAGGATCAAGCCCCCAGGACTATGCGTTCGGCCTCAAGGTCAAAGGCCAGTACCACGGCCAGAAACTCGACGGCACTGGCAAGATCGGCGGCCTGCTCGCCTTGCAGGACGCGGCCAAACCGTTCCCCTTGCAGGCCCAGGTGAAAATCGCCGACACCAGCATCGCCGTGGCCGGTACGTTGACCGACCCCCTCAACCTCGGCGCCCTCGACCTGCGCCTGAAACTCTCCGGCAGCAGCCTGGGCAACCTTTACCCGCTCACGGGCGTCACCTTGCCGGATTCGCCGGCGTATTCCACCGACGGCCACTTGATCGCCAAGCTGCATGAAGCCAGCGGCGCCTCATTCACCTACGAAAACTTCAACGGCAAGATCGGCAACAGCGATATCCATGGCAACCTGGGCTACGTCGCCAGTCAGCCACGGCCCAAGCTCACGGGCGCGCTGGTGTCCAACCAACTGCTGATGACCGACCTGGCTCCGCTGATCGGCGCCGATTCCAACGCCAAGCAAAAGGCCCGTGGTGGCGAAAGCAAACAGCCCGCGACCAAAGTGCTGCCGGTGGAAGAGTTCCGTACCGAGCGCTGGCGCGACATGGATGCCGATGTGGAATTCACCGGCAAGCGCATCGTGCAGAGTGCCGAGTTGCCTTTCACTGACCTCTATACGCATCTGGTGCTCAACGATGGCGAGCTGAGCCTGGAGCCCCTGCGCTTTGGCGTGGCCGGTGGCAAGCTGGATGCGCAGATTCGCTTGAACGGCCGTACCACGCCCATGGAAGGTCGCGCCAAACTCACTGCGCGCAACTTCAAGCTCAAGCAACTGTTCCCGACGTTTGAGCCGATGAAAACCAGCTTTGGTGAACTCAATGGCGACGCGGACATCGCCGGACGTGGCAACTCCGTGGCGGCGTTGCTGGGCAGCTCCGACGGTAACCTCAAGATGCTGGTCAATGACGGCGCCATCAGCCGTGGCCTCATGGAAATTGCCGGGCTCAACGTGGGCAACTACGTGGTCGGTCGCCTGTTTGGTGACAAGGAAGTGAAGATCAACTGCGCGGCGGCGGACTTCGGCATCAAGACCGGCCTGGCGACCACTCGCCTGTTCGTGTTCGATACCGAGAACGCGATCATCTACGTCGACGGCACCGCGAACATGGCCACCGAACAACTGGACCTGACCATCACGCCGGAGTCCAAGGGCTTTCGCATGTTCTCGTTGCGTTCGCCGCTGTACGTCAACGGGCCGTTCATCAAGCCCAATGCTGGTGTGAAAGCCGTACCGCTGATGCTGCGTGGTGCGGGGATGGTGGCGCTGGGTGTGATCGTCGGGCCTGCGGCCGGGCTGCTGGCGCTGGTCGCGCCGAGTGGTGATGTGCCTAACCAGTGCGCACCGCTGTTGCAGCAGATGAAAGAAGGCAAGGCGCCTAAGACGGTGAAGGGCTAACTGACGAAACCGAAACCAAAAATGTGGGAGCTGGCTTGCCTGCGATAGCGCCGTAACAGACAACAGATGTGTTGACTGTTGCATAGCTATCGCGGGCAAGCCCGCTCCCACAGTGGGTTCAGAGGTGTTGCGGTTTACAGGTCTTGCAGGATGTCCGCCATGTCGTCGGCATGCTCTTCTTCCTGGGCCAGGATTTCTTCGAACAGGCGGCGGGTGGTCGGGTCTTTGTCGCCGATGTACTGAATGATTTCACGGTAGCTGTCCACCGCGATGCGCTCAGCCACCAGGTCTTCGTAGACCATTTCCTTGAGGTTCTTGCCCGCAACGTACTGCGCGTGGGAGTGCTTCGACAGCAGGTCAGGGTTGAACTCCGGCTCGCCGCCCAGTTGCACGATGCGTTCGGCCAGTTTGTCGGCGTGCTCGGCTTCCTGGGTGGCGTGTTCCAGGAACTCGCTGGCGGCCACGCTGGCCTTGAGTCCGTTGGCCATGAAGTAGTGGCGCTTGTAGCGCAACACGCAGACCAGCTCGGTGGCCAGCGACTCGTTGAGCAAGCGGATGATTTCTTCGCGGTCGGCGTCATAGCCTTCAGTGACGGCGCCGTTTTCGACGTGCTGGCGGGCGCGGCTGCGCAGGGTGGCCACATCGGTCAAGTGTGCTTCAGTCATCTCAATCTCCTGGTGCTAATCCGGTTTTACGCCACGCTCTGCTGGCGTGATCGCTCCAAGTTGTGAGTGTTGGCTGAAGCAAAAAGTTTTATCGGATTTCAAAGGGCATGGCCGGACAGCTTTGCCTCCTGTTGCACCCACTGGAAAAACGCACGCACCGGCGGATGACGCTCACGTCCCGGTACACACAGGGCGCTGTAACCGGCGCCGTCCACATGGATCTGCGGCTTGTAGGGCACCAGCAAACCGGTGGCAACGCTTTCCGACACCAGGATGTTGCTTGCCAGTACCAACCCCTGGCCGGCAATCGCCGCCTGCAAGGCGTAGTGCTCCTCGTCGTATTCGCGCAGCAAGCTCGTGTGGGCCAGCCACGTTTCGCCGGCCTTCTCGCACCAGGCCTGCCAGCCCAGGGCGTACAGCTCGGAGTTATGCCAACGCACGCTGATCAGCGTCGGCACCTGGCTGCTCGCCCGTGCGACGTGTTCGGGGGAGCCGTACACCGCAAAGCGCTCATCGAACAGGCACTCGCCGTACAGGTGCGGGTAGTCGCCGAGGCTGTAGCGAATCACCAGGTCGACGCTGGCGTCCTGTTGCAGGTCGACCACGTCGCATTGGGTGTCCAGGCGCAGGCTGATGTCGGGGTGGGCGGCATAAAAACGCCCCAGCCGGGGCACCAGCCACAACGCGGCAAACGCCGGGGTGGTGGAGACGGTGAGCTGTCCGGCACTGCGTTGCGGGCGCAACGTGTCGAGGCTATGGGCGACGTCCAGCAAGGCGCCGTGCACGCTGCGAAACAGCCGCTCACCGCCTTCGGTGAGGCGCACCTGGCGCGGCAGGCGCTCGAACAACGGCACTCCCAGCCAGGTTTCCAGGCTGCGTATCTGGTGGGACACCGCCGTGGGCGTCACCGACAGTTCCAGGGCGGCCGCCTTGAAGCTCAATAGTCGCGCTGCCGATTCAAAGGTGCGCAGGGCGGTGAGGGGCAGTGAGGCAAACATGCGGGCTCCATGGATGAGATGAATTCATCCAGATTAACTATTGCTCATTTGTCGGCTCGTGCTGCCATCACTAGATTTGCGAGCAAGCGTGGCGGCCAATCAGGTCGCCTGAGTCTAACTCGTGAAGGTAGTACAGATGAAAAAAATGCTAGTGATTCACGCCAGTCCCCGTGGTGAGCGCTCCCATTCGCGGCGCCTGGCCGAGTCGTTCTTGGAGGCCTGGCAGGCGGCCAACCCGGATGCACAGGTGACCCGTCGCGAAGTCGGCCGGGCGTTTATCCCCCATGTGACCGAAGCCTTCGTGGCCGCCAATTTCCACCCCGAACCGCAGGCGTTGCCAAAGGTGATGAAGGCGGACCTGCAATTGAGTGACGAACTGGTGGGCGAGTTGATCGAGCATGATCTGCTGGTGATCGCGATGCCCCTGTACAACTTCGGCGTGCCCAGCGGCCTCAAGGCCTGGATCGATCAGATCGTGCGCATGGGCCTGACCTTCGACATCACCCAGGACAGCCACGGCAACGCGCAATATCACGCGCTGCTCAAAGGCAAGAAGGCGCTGATCATCACCTGCCGTGGCGGCAGCGGCTTCGGCCCGGGTGGCGAGTTCGAGTGGATGAACCATGCCGACCCGCACCTGCGTACGGTGCTGGGCTACATCGGTATTGATGACGTCAGCGTGATCGCCGCCGAAGGTGAAGAGTCGGACAAAAGCGTGTTCCAGCGCGCATGCGCCGAGGCCGAACGCCAACTGCATGATGTTGCCGGGCGCTTTTAAGGTGTCATGAGTCTGTCACCGGGTGGTCATGTCGATTTATGAAACGCTGGTCTAGGATGGGTTCATCGCCTTCCCTATCAGGACCTCTGCGCCATGCCGCACTCCCTTGCCACGCGTTATCCCCTGGTGCTGGTGCCCGGCATGCTGGGGTTTGTGCGCCTGGGGTGGTTTCCCTACTGGTACGGCATCGTCCCTGCGCTGCGCAAAGGTGGCGCACAGGTCTTCCCGGTGCAGGTGGCGCCGCTGGACTCCAATGAGGTGCGCGGCGAGCAATTGCTGGTGCAGATCGAACGGATCCGCCGCGAAACCGGTGCCGACAAGGTCAACCTGATCGGTCACAGCCAGGGCTCGCTCACCGCGCGTTACGCGGCGGCCAAGCGCCCGGAATGGGTGGCGTCGGTCACCTCGGTGGCCGGGCCCAACCATGGGTCGGAACTGGCAGACCATATCCACACCCATTACCCCGCCGACAGCGTGAAAGGGCGCCTCATGAGTGCGCTGTTTCACCTGGTGGCCGGGGTGATGAGCCTGTTGGAAACCGGTTATCGGGGGCCACGTTTCAAGGCCGACTTGCACGCCTCCCACCTGTCCCTGACCAGCGTGGGCGTGGCGCTGTTCAACCGCCAGTTCCCACAAGGTTTGCCGCAGACCTGGGGCGGGCAGGGCGCTGAAGAGGTCAATGGCGTGCGTTACTACTCGTGGTCCGGCACCTTGCAGCCGGGCAAGACCGATCGCGGGCGCAACCTGCTCGACGGCACGAACCGCAGCTGCCGCTTGTTTGCCCGCAGCTTCGTGCGGGAGAAGGGCCAGTGTGACGGCATGGTGGGGCGCTACAGCTCACACCTGGGGTTGGTGATCGGCGATGACTATGCGCTGGATCACTTCGACATCGTCAACCAATCGATGGGCTTGGTGGGCAAGGGCGCTGAGCCGATTCGGTTGTTTGTCGAGCATGCCCAAAGGCTCAAGGCTGCCGGGGTGTAGCGGGTGGACTCGACCTAATTGTGGGAGCGCGTTCAGTCAGCACGCACCGGCGTCGTCCACCGCTCCGACAAAATCACCCCACCCAACGTCAGCAAACCGCCGACCAGGTGATACATCGCCAACTCTTCCTTCAACACCACCGCCGCAATCAGCGCGGTGATCAGCGGCAGCAGGTTGAAAAACAGCGTGGTGCGGCTCGGCCCGAGCGTCTTCACCGAGTGCATCCACGCCAACGGCGCCAGCATCGAGGCCAGCAGACAGGCGTACAGCACCAGCGGGATGTTCGCCCAACCCAGGCCTGCTTTTGTCGAGAACAGGAACAGCGGAAACAGCACCACCACGGCCACCAGTATCTGCAAGTACAGCAGCACCAGGGGCGGCAGGCGCAGGTGCCACTTTTTCAGCAAGGTGCTGTAGACCGCGTAGGCGAGGGTGGCGACCAGCATCATGGCGTCCCCCAGGTTGACCCCGTGTTGCAGCAGCGCACCCAGGCTACCGGCCGAGACCACCACCACCACGCCGGCGAAGGACAGCACCGCACCGGTCAGCGCGCCAAAGGTGAGGCGCTGGCCGAGGCTGATGATCGCCGCCGTCAGCGCCATCAAGGGCATCAGCGACAGGATGATGCCCATGTTGGTCGCCGTGGTGACCGTCGCCGCGTAGTAGGCCAGGCTTTGGTACACCGCCATGCCCAGCACGCCGAGGATGAAAATCTTGCCCAGGTTCGGCCGGATCTGCGCCCAGTTTGCAATCACCGGCTTGAGCATGAACGGCGTGAACAGCAGCGCCGCCAGCAGCCAGCGGTAAAGGCCGATCTCGGCGGGGAAAATCGAGCCCACGGCGAGTTTGTTGACCACGGTGTTGCCGGCCCAGATAAAGATGGCCAGCAGGGGATACGCGTATTGCATCGAAAGAAACCAGATAGGTTGGTGAGGCAGGATTATCCCTTGTCTGGATCGCAGCCTATACTGCGATCCAGCCAACTGACCTCTGCATCCAGACAACATGCCCAGACACACCGTCCGCCTCGCGGATTTCCCCAGCCTGCCGAGCCCGGTCTACTTCCGCTATTCCGAGTTTGCCCCCGACACCGAGTGCACCCCGCACCGGCATTTCTGGGGGTCGCTGGACTATTCAGCCAGCGGCGTAATGCGCATGGAGGTGGCCGGCAGCCGGTTTATGTCGCCGCCGCAGTACGCGGTGTGGATCCCACCGGATACCGAACACAGTTCCTATAACGCCCAGGCGATTGTCTACCGCTCCGTGGGCCTGGCGCCGGAGCTGTGCGAGCACCTGCCACAGGTGCCGTGCACCTTGGCGGTCAGCGAGATTCTCAAGGCCATCCTCAGTGATTTTGCACGTCGCGACGTCAACATTCCGCAGACCGAGGCTGATGTTCGCCTGGCCCAGGTGCTGGTAGACCAGCTCAAGCAGGCGCCGGTCCACGATTGTTTCCTGCCCTACGCCCGCCACCCTGGCGTGCTGGGTGTGCTGGAGGGCATGCAGGCCGACCCGGGGGACAACCGCCCCCTGGCGCAATGGGCCGAGCAAGTGCACGTGAGCGAGCGCACCCTGGCCCGGCAATTCGTGCGGGAGGTGGGCATGAGTTTTGGCGAGTGGCGCCAGCGCCTGCGTTACCTGGCGGCGATTGACGCCCTGGGCAGCGAACGCAGCGTGCAACATGTGGCGTTTGACCTGGGCTACAGCACCGCGTCGGCGTTTATCGCGATGTTCCAACGCCACGCTGGTTGCACCCCCGAGCAGTACCGTCGGTCGAATATCCGCACTCGCTGAAGATGTAACAGGCTTTGACTACACTGCTGGGTAGGCCGCGCCCCTTCGGTGCGGTAACAGGGAGAAAACTCCATGAAGATGCTGCGTATTCCGCTGTTGATGATGGGCCTGCTGCTGTGTTCCCAAGGTTTTGCCGCGACCGCCCAGCAAAATAAGATGACCACCTGCAACGCCGACGCCACCACCAAGGCCTTGAAAGGCGATGAGCGCAAAGCCTTCATGAGCACCTGCCTGAAGGCGGCCCCGGCCGCCAACGACGCCAAGACCCTGACGCCGCAACAGCAGAAGATGAAAGACTGCAATGCGTCGGCGAAAACCAAGGCGCTGACTGGCGATGCACGCAAGACATTCATGAGCACGTGTCTCAAAGGTAGCTGACAGCACAAGTCTCCTGTGGGAGCGGGCTTGCTCGCGAATGCGGTGTGTCATTCAGCACGTCAATGTCTGGTCCATCGCATTCGCGAGCAAGCCTGCTCCCACACTGTCGGTGTTCGCAATATTCAGAGTTCTCGCTTGATTCCTTCAAGGCTGGCAGACTGCCAATCCTTTAAAGCCGTTCGTTTTGAGGCTGTATGCCAACGTTTTCTCAGCGTCACGTGATATTGCTGGCCAGCTACATCATCATTTTCGGCGGACTGCTGCTGGTACTGCCGCTCAAGTTGCTGCCCAGCCTGCTGGCCGGCCTGCTGGTTTTTGAACTGGTCAATATGCTCACCCCCCAACTGCAACGGCTGATTGAAGGCCGGCGTGCGCGTTGGCTGGCGGTGGCCTTGCTCGGTACCTTGATCGTCAGCGTGCTGACTCTGATCTTTGCCGGTGCCATCAGCTTCCTGCTCCACGAGGCGGAAAACCCCGGGGCTTCCCTCGACAAATTCATGGGCGTGGTCGACCGCGCACGGGGCCAACTGCCGCCTTTCGTTGACGCCTACCTGCCGGCCAGCGCCGCCGAATTTCGCGTGGCCATCGGCGACTGGCTGAGCAAGCACCTGAGCGAACTGCAGCTTGTGGGTAAGGATGCTGCCCACATGTTCGTCACCCTGCTGATCGGCATGGTGCTCGGCGCGATCATCGCCTTGCAGCGCGTACCCGACCTGACCAAGCGCAAACCCCTGGCTGCCGCACTGTTCGATCGCTTGCACCTGCTGGTCCAGGCCTTTCGCAACATTGTCTTCGCCCAGATCAAGATTGCTGCGCTGAACACCGCTTTCACCGCCGTCTTTCTGGCCGTGGTGCTGCCGTTGTGCGGGATTCACCTGCCGCTGACCAAGACCCTGATCGTGCTGACCTTCTTGCTCGGCCTGTTGCCGGTGATCGGCAACCTGATGTCCAACACACTGATCACTATCGTGGCGCTGTCGCTGTCGATCTGGGTGGCGGTGGCGGCGTTGGGCTATCTGATCGTGATCCACAAGATCGAGTACTTCCTCAACGCGCGCATTGTGGGCGGGCAGATCAGTGCCAAGTCGTGGGAGTTGTTATTGGCGATGCTGGTTTTCGAGGCAGCATTCGGCCTGCCGGGGGTGGTGGCGGGGCCGATTTATTATGCGTATCTCAAGAGCGAGCTGAAGCTCGGTGGGATGGTTTAAGCCTTGTAGTGACTGGGCTGTCCTCTTCGCGAGCAAGCCCGCTCCCACGCTGACTGTGTTCACAGGTCTAAATGTGTAAACACAGTCAGTGTGGGAGCGGGCTTGCTCACGAAGGACGCGCCACGGTCTTTCAGTTAAAACTCAGTAGCCGTACCGCTTGCTGGCCTCAATCGCCAGGCCACTGCCGATACTGCCAAAGATATTGCCTTCCACATGCCGCGCATTCGGCAGCATCGCCGAAATGCTGTGGCGCAGCGCCGGGATTCCGCTGGAACCGCCGGTAAAGAACACTGTGTCCACCTGCGCCACGCTCACCGAAGCGTCGTTGAGCAGTTGCGTCACGCTGCCACGCACGCGCTCCAGCAGGCCGTCAATCGACGATTCGAACAGCGCCCGGCTCAAGTCCACGCTCAAGCCCGCTTCGATACGGTCGAGCGGCACATGGCGGCTATCTTCATGGGTCAGCTGGATCTTGGTCTCTTCCACTTCCATCGCCAACCAGTGCCCGGCGCGCTGTTCGATCAACTTGAACAGGCGGTCGATGCCGCCGGTGTCTTCGATGTCGTAGCGCATGCTGCCCAGGGCCAGCTGGGATTTCTGCGAGTACACCGAGTTGATGGTGTGCCAGGTGGCCAGGTTCATGTGGTGGCTGGTGGGCATGTAGGCGCCACTCTTCATGCGGCTGCCGTAGCCGAACAACGGCATCATGCCGTTGAGCGAGAGCTGCTTGTCGAAGTCGGTCCCGCCAATGTGCACGCCGCCGGTGGCGAGGATGTCGCTCTGGCGGTTGTCGTTGTGGCGACGGTCCGGCGACAGGCGTACCAGGGAGAAGTCCGAAGTACCGCCGCCGATATCGACGATCAGTACCAGCTCTTCTTTCTCGATGGTGGACTCGTAGTCGAAGGCGGCCGCAATCGGCTCGTACTGGAACGAGATGTCCTTGAAACCGATCTTGCGCGCCACGTCCACCAGGGTGTTCTCGGCCTCTTGGTCAGCCAGCGGGTCGTCATCGACGAAAAACACCGGACGGCCCAGCACCACTTCTTCGAACTCACGGCCAGCGTTGGCTTCAGCACGGCTCTTGAGCTGGCCGATGAACAGCGCCAGCAAGTCGGTGAACGGCATCGCCGTGCCCAACACGCTGGTGTCGTGCTTGATCAGCTTGGAACCCAACAGGCTCTTGAGCGAGCGCATCAGGCGGCCTTCGTAGTTTTCCAGGTACTCGTGCAGTGCCAGGCGACCGTACACCGGGCGGCGCTCTTCGAAGTTGAAGAACACCACCGACGGCAAGGTGATCTTGTCGTCCTCCAGCGCCAGGAGTGTTTCCATGCCGGGGCGGATCCAGCCGACGGTGGAGTTGGACGTGCCAAAGTCGATACCGCAGGCACGGGCTGGGGATGGGTTTTCCATGACAATCAGGTTCCGGTTGAAAAACGGCCGCGCAGTGTATGCCAGTCGAGGACGGATGCGTAGGCCGACCATCCGTTAAATCGCGCTTGAAACTGCGCGATTTGCCCCCACATCGGGTACATACGGCAAGCGCCGATAACACTTTGACGCACCCCCCAGGCCACATCACTCAACAGGTGCAATGCAGCGCACGTTGTGCCCCGGGCTGTGCGATCTCGATTAAGGATGGTGAACCGCCGATGGATTTCAAAGACTACTACAAGATTCTGGGTGTCGAGCCGACGGCTGACGACAAGGAAATCAAGGCCGCGTACCGCAAGCTCGCGCGCAAATACCACCCGGACGTGAGCAAGGAAAAAGACGCCGAAGCCAAGTTCAAGGACGCGTCCGAAGCCTACGAAGCGCTCAAGAGCGCCGACAAGCGCGCCGAGTACGACGAGCTGCGCAAATACGGCCAGCATGGCCAGCCGTTCCAGGGGCCACCGGGCTGGCAGAGCCGTGGCGGTTTTGGCGGCGGCGGCGGTGAGGACTTCTCGGACTTCTTCAGTTCGATCTTCGGCTCCCGTGGCGATGCCTTCGGTGGTGGCCAGCGCCGTCCTGCCGGGCGCAAGGGCCAGGACGTGGAGATGCAACTGACCGTGACCCTGGAGGAGACGCTGTCGGCAGAGTCCAAGCAGATCAGCTTCCAGGTGCCGCAGTACGACGCCTCGGGCCGTCACGTGACCAACACCACCAAGAGCCTGAACGTGAAGATCCCCGCCGGCGTGGCCGACGGTGAGCGCATCCGCCTCAAGGCACAGGGTGCCCCGGGAATCGGTGGCGGCGCCAATGGCGACCTGTACCTGATCATCAAGTTTGCCCCGCATTCGAAGTTTGAAGTCGAAGGCGAAAACCTGGTCATCAACCTGCCACTGGCTCCTTGGGAACTGGCGCTGGGCGCGGAAGTGGCTGTACCGACCCTGACCGGCAAGATCAACCTCAAGGTGCCGGCGGGTAGCCAGAACGGCCAGCGCATGCGTGCCAAGGGTCATGGCTTGCTGAACAAGGCCGGCGAGCGTGGGTTCCTGTACATCCAGCTCAAGGCCGTGATGCCCAAGCAGGCCGACGACGAGACCATCGCGTTGTGGCAGGAACTGGCGAAAAAAGCCGCGTTCAATCCGCGGGAACACTTCTGAAAATAACGGCCCCGCGCTGGCTATCCAGCGCGGCTGCCTTGATCGGAGCGACACCGCGGCCGCACGTCCTGTCGGCACCCGCCTGACGAGCTAACTACCTACCGCAGCGAAGGCTGCCGGGCATGGTCTGCTGATGCTTCCTTTGAAGCAGTGAGCAGTCACCCATGCCCATCGATACACCCAGCCTCGAGCCGCAAACCGCGGCCTACGAGGTGATCAAGCAAAAAGTACCCACCTGGTTGACCCAGGCGTCGGCCGCCACCCGCGACGCCTTCAAGGGCGCGCCCACCCATGAAGTCGATTGGCTCGACGGCCTCGACGGCAACGAACGTCGTCAGTTGCAGCACTACACCAGTGCCTGCGCGCACTCGCAAAATGCCCTTGACCAGGCCATGGCCGACCTGCCCAGTGCCGAGGCGTTTGCCAAGCCGTTACTGGCCGCGGCACTCAAGGCGCAGTTCGCGATCGAGCCTGACCTGGACAACACCTACGTGGACTTGCGCAAGCCTGTGGAACTGGGCGCGTTTGGTCTCCGCGTCGGTAGTTTTTCGGTGTTGACCCTGAGCCTGCTGCAAGCGGCGTTGCACAATTTCGAAGAGAGCGAATGCGCCCCCGGTGCCTTTGCCTCTGCGTCACGGTTCAAAAGCGGGCCGGCTGAACATGACGCCAGTGCGGCCGTGGGGATCAGCATCGAAAGTTTCCTGGGCCTGTGCCGGCGCCTGGACATCGGTGCGCAGTACCAGGCGCGGCTGACGGCGTTTTTCCACAACGCCAGCGGCCTGCGCGGCCTGGTGATCCAGGCCCAGAAAGACGCCCTTCAAGCGGCCGCCTACACTGCATTGCTCAAGCAGGACATCGGGCCGGACGACTATGCGGTGATCGGTGCGGTGATCACGGGTGACCAGGAGATCCGCAGTCACGGCAAACCGGTCTGGTTCAACGACCTGAGCCTGATGGGCCTTCGTCTGTCGGGCTGTACCGCGTTCGTTGCCGTGGACAAACACCAGCACGCCGACGAGGTGCTGGTGTACATCCCCCACGACCCGCTGCACCCGCTGAAAAAATACGCCAGCCTTCAAGACCTGCAGGCGGAGCTGACCCGCCAATTGATGGAGGACGCCAAGGTGGGCGCGGGGCTGACGGCCTATCAAGGATTTCTCAAGAACACTATCGCCTACGCCGACCAGCCGACCTACCTGCGGCGCCTCACCGAGGACGCGTCCGATCAGCCCCGTGACCCCTACGGCACCGTGCGCACCGGGCAACACCTATTGCCGTTCGTCTCGCCAATCCTCTCGCTGCTCATCGGCCCAAAACAACTGCCCCCTGCGCCAACTGCACGTGAACCGATCAAGGATCCTAACTTTTACATCCAGGTCATCGCCAAGCGCGAGCTGTGGCAAGCCAACGTCGAGCTCTGGGGGGATAACTTCGACACGCTGCGCGACAAGCTGATCGCCGATGCCCGGGGCCATGCGGTGCCCACTGCGGATGTGGACGCGGCGGTGCGCGCCAGGAAGATCGCCGCCCTGGAGAGTGCCGGGCTGCTGGCGCTGAACCTGGTGTCGATGTTTGTGCCGGGGCTCGGGGAGGTGATGATGGCGGTGATGGCTGCGCAGCTGTTGTACGACGCCTTCGAAGGTGTGGTGGAGTGGCATGAGGGCGACCGCGAGGCGGCGTTGGGACACTTGACCGACGTGGCCGAAAACCTGGTGTTTATCGGTGTGATGGCGGCAGGGGGCCGGGTGGTGCGCAAAGCGTTAAACACTCCGGCGGTGATCGAGAAACTTGAGCCTGTGAGACTGCCCGACGGCCAGCAGAGACTGTGGAGGGCCGATCTTGCCCCCTACAAACTGCCGGTGCAGTTGGCGCCGGATGCCAAGCCGGACGTACTGGGCCTGTATGCCCATCAAGGGCAACGCGTGTTGCCGCTGGAGGGCGACCACTTTGCCGTGGCCTACGACGCGCAAGCCGCTGAATATCGCATCCAGCACCCGACCCGTCCGCAGGCCTACGCGCCGCGCCTGGCGCATAACCATGAGGGTGCCTGGCAGCATGAGCTTGAACACCCGTTGACCTGGGATGCCCCGACGACCCAGCGCCGCCTGGGGCAGCCGGCGCAAGGCCTGAGCGCCGAGCGCCTGCGCCAGGCCTGTGAGGCCAGCGGCATCGAAGCCGATGCCTTGCGCGCCGGGCATCTGGATCAGGAGCCGGTGCCCCTGGCGCTGGCTGACACGTTGCAGCGTTTCAAGGCCGCGGACGAGGTGGCGGACTTTATTGCGCAACTGAGGTCGGAGAGTGCCTTGGTGTACGCCAAGGCCGACCCGATGCTGCAAATGGATCTGTTGCGCCGCCGGGGCATGCTGCCGGGCGGATCGTACGTGGTGCTCGAACGCGATGGCACTCAGCTCTGGAGTGATCCGGTACTGCCCGGCCAGCCTCGTCAGGCGATAGTGCTTGCCGAGGGGGCGCAAGCGCGTGGGGAGTTGTTGCAAGAGGTCCTGGGTTACTTTCAAGCGGATGATCCGGCGTTAAGCGAGTTTCCCGGCCAGGCGAGTGAGTCATTGCCCGAGCGCGCACGCCAACTGCGCCACTACCTTGGTGCGCAGGCCCAATCCTTTGAAAGCGCGCTGGTGGAGGAGCACTATAAGGCGCGCAATTTCAGCGCCAACCCCGATGTCATGCGACTCCAGGGGCAGTTCCCCAGCCTGCCGAACGCGATGGCCGAGCACCTGCTCAAAACCCTCAATGACGACGCGTTGCAGCGTTTTCGCAGCGCTGGCGAGTTGCCGCCCAACGTGCAGGAGCAGGCCCAATGGCAGGTCCAGGAGTTGCGCCTGACCCGCGCCTGGGAAGGGCTGTTCGTCGAGTCGCTGGCCACCGCCGACACCCCGCGCCTGCAAGCCCTGGGTACCGATTCGCGCGCGAACCTGCGCACGGTGTTGCTCGAACAGCCGCTGCGCAAGCCGGCCTACGACCCTTCGATGCGCTTGCTCGGCGGCGGACGTGGTGTACGGCAGCTGATGGACGCGGCCGCCAACGCCCTGCGCTCACCGGCCGAACGCGTGCGCCGGCTGTTCCCGGACTATACCGCGGACCAGACCCAGGCCTTGCTGCACTCACTGGGGGCCGAGGTGCGCAGCGGGTTGTCGCGCCTGGAGGACGAATACGCCACCCTGGAGCGTGACCTCAAGCACTGGGTGCGTGACAACGCTCCGCCGGTCAGCTTCACTGCCTTTGATCGCCAGGGAGGTTTCGTCAAGACGTTCGCTGATGCGATCAAGCGTTGCTGGCGTCGCCAGACCAGCACCCTCAGCATCGTCCCTGGCCATCCGCTCAACCTGCCTGCGCTCACGGCGGATTTCAGCCATGTCGAAGCGCTGGAGTTGGCCAACACGCCGTGGAACCGCGACGCCCAGACCTTCCTGAATAACTTCAGGCAGCTCAAGCGCCTGAGTATCCGCGAAGCAGCCCTCAGCGAACTGCCCGAAGGCCTGGAGCAGATGAATCAACTGACTCAGTTGCAGTTGCGCAAGAATCGGATTCGCTTGACGCCTCAGGCTGTGGAGCAACTGGGGCGCCTCAATCGGATGGAGTGGCTGGACCTGTCGCAGAACCCCCTCGGTCTGGCCCCGGATTTGAGCAACATGCCGCACTTGAGGTACGTGTTCCTCAGGAACACCGAACTGGAGCACTGGCCCACCGGGTTGCGGGATCAGAGTGGCCTGCGCGAACTCAACCTGGAGGACAACCACCTGCGTACGATCCCGCCCGAGCACCTAGAGCCGCCGGCCGAGTACGCTGAGCAAATGATCAAGATCAACCAGGTCACGTCGATCAGGGGCAATCATTTATCCGCCCAGGCGGAACAGGCGCTGGACGATTATTGGCGACGCTTGTCCCAGAGCCATCCCGAGTTGTTGCTCAACGGTCGCGGGGACAGTTTCTCGGTAGAATCTCCCTCAATCGCCCAAGTGCGGCAGATGAACCCTAATTACGATATTGGCCGATGCCGGCAGCACATCTGGAATCTGGGGGCAGACGCCGAGGTGCAGTTGTCTCGCCAGTTCCAGGAATACAGCGACCTCAAGGCGCAACTGGACAGTTGGGTGTTTTCCGGTGGTGGTGCGCGTCAGCGCTACGTTCGTATGAACCAGGTAATGGATAACCTTGCCCAACGTGACGACCGCGTCATGGCCCGTACCCGCATCCTGGCATGCTGGCGCCAGGAAACCCCGATGAAGTTTGCCGCCGACAGCACACCCATCGGTTTGGAAATGGACCTCAGTGACCTGACGTTGTCCAGCCTGCCGGACCTGGATGCGGACTTCAGCCATGTCGGTTCATTGCGGCTCACACGCATGCAGTTGAGCGCCTCCCCGGAAGGATTTCTCGGCGGCTTTCGTGGTTTGCGCTGGTTGGATATGTCGAACAATGCGTTACGTGAACTGCCGCCAGCAGTGGGTGAAATGCATGGCCTGACGCGGTTGTTCCTGGACAACAACTCAATTCGCCTGACCCCTGAAACCACGCGGATCCTGTCTGAGCGCACGACCCTCAGGGCACTGTGGATGGATAACAACCCCCTGGGCATGGCCCCGGACTTCAGCCGCATCCCCGACATCCGCTCGGTCCACCTCAGTGGCACCGACCTTCCCCACTGGCCCGTGGGGCTGGGCAGCCAGGCCTTGCTGGACGATATCAACCTGGCCAATAACCAATTGACCACGCTGCCGGTTGACCTCATCGACCCCTTAGAGGAGCAACTGCCTCACGCTGCACGCTTGTCCACGATCACCAACGTCAACAACAACCCCTTCACCGAAGCCACGTTGCAACAGGTGCGTGTCTATAACGCTCGGTTGCTGGAGGAGGAGCTTGTTCAGACAGGTCGGCCGCCGAGGCTCGTCGCTACCGCCCTGGGCCTGCGTTCTCCAGTGGTGGCCAGGCCATTGGGCGTGCCGTTCGAGCGCTGGACCCGAGGCCTGAACCCCGACCAGGTGGCCGCTCGGGCCCGGCAGTGGAGCCTCCTGCACGACGATCCATGCAGCCCGGGTTTTTTCCAGATGCTGGCCGACATGAACGCATCTGCCGACCCTGCTGACCTGCAACGGCGGGTGTGGGAGGTGATCGACAGCATCACCGAACCCAACACCGAGTCCGAAGCCTTGCGCGAGGAGATGTTCACTTGGGCGGGGCGCGCTGCGTGTTGTGACCGCGCCGCGCTGTCGTTCAGCAACCTGGAAATCATGCAGATGGTCTACCGTGCCAAGGCCGGGGCGACCGAGGCGACGCAGGGGCCTGCCCTGTTGCAGTTGGCCCGTGGCCTGTTCCGTCTGGATGAAGTGGAAAAGACCGCCTTGGAAGACATTGCCCAGCGCACGGCGGCCATCAACCATGACCCTGATCTGACACGGGTGCAGAAGCAGTCGAGGATCCAGCAACTTGAAGAAGTGGAGGTGCGCCTCGCCTATCGCTACGGGTTGAAGGGAGAGCAGCAGCTTGATTTGCCGGGCCAGCCGGATCAGGCGCGGTTCATTGCCATGGGCAAGGTCAGTCAGCCGGTGCTGGATGCCACGCGCGCGCGCATCCTGGGGTTGAATAACTCGCCTGAAGAGTTCCAGAGCTTATTGTCCAGGGACTTTTGGAAAGACTACGTGGCCCACAAGTACCGCCCGCAGTTCGAGGCGCAAAGCAAGCCGTATCACGAGCAACTGGCGGCGTTATTGGAGCAGGTGGAGGCCGGGCAACTGTCCCGGGACGCCTATGATACCCAGGCCCAGGCACTGCAGAGCCAACTGGGGATTGCCGAGGCCGGCTTGATTGAAACCCTGACCCGCACCGAACTCCAGGAGCACCCGTTGCCCGGTCCGCCTGAGAACCGGGCAGGCAATGAAGTACGCTAGAACAGGAAATACCGCTGGGCCATCGGCAGCACATCCGCCGGCTCGCACCACAGCAACACACCGTCGGCCTTGACCTGATAAGTCTGTGGATCGACCTCGATGTCCGGCAGGTAGTCGTTGTGGATCAAGTCGGTTTTTTGCACCTCGCGGCAGCCCTTGACCACGGCGATCTGCTTCTTCAAGCCCAGGGCTTCGGGCACTCCGGCGTCCTGGGCGGCCTGGCTGATAAAGGTCAGGCTGGTGGCGTGCAGCGAGCTGCCGAAGCTGGCGAACATCGGGCGGTAGTGTACCGGTTGCGGCGTCGGGATCGAGCCGTTGATGTCACCCATCAGGCTTGAAGCAATCGCACCGCCTTTGAGAATCAGGGTCGGCTTGATGCCAAAAAACGCCGGGCGCCACAGCACCAGGTCGGCCCATTTGCCCACTTCAATGGAGCCCACGATGTGGCTCACGCCGTGGGTGATCGCCGGGTTGATGGTGTACTTGGCGATGTAGCGCTTGGCGCGGAAGTTGTCGTTGCCGGGGCCGTCGCCAGGCAGCGGGCCGCGCTGCTTTTTCATCTTGTCGGCGGTTTGCCAGGTGCGCGTGATCACCTCGCCAACGCGACCCATGGCCTGGCTGTCGGAGCTGATCATGGAGAACGCGCCGAGGTCATGCAGGATGTCTTCGGCGGCAATGGTTTCGCGGCGGATGCGGCTTTCGGCGAAGGCCACGTCTTCGGCAATGCTCGGGTCCAGGTGGTGGCAGACCATCAGCATGTCCAGGTGTTCGTCGATGGTGTTACGGGTGAACGGACGGGTCGGGTTGGTGGAACTGGGCAGCACGTTGGGGAAGCCGCAGGCCTTGATGATGTCCGGCGCGTGGCCGCCACCGGCACCTTCGGTGTGGTAGGTGTGGATGGTGCGGCCCTTGAGGGCGGCCAGCGTTGTTTCGACGAAACCGGACTCGTTGAGGGTGTCACTGTGGATCGCCACTTGCACGTCGTATGCGTCGGCGACACTCAGGCAGTTGTCGATGCTGGCGGGCGTGGTGCCCCAGTCTTCGTGCAGCTTCAGGCCGATGGCCCCGGCCTTGACCTGCTCGATCAACGGCTCCGGCAAACTGGCATTGCCCTTGCCGGTGAAACCGATGTTCATCGGGAACGAGTCGCTGGCCTGGAGCATGCGTGCCAAGTGCCACGGCCCGGAGGTGCAAGTGGTGGCGTTGGTGCCCGTGGCCGGGCCGGTGCCGCCGCCGATCATGGTGGTCACGCCGCTGGTCAGCGCTTCTTCGATTTGCTGCGGGCAGATGAAGTGCACGTGGGTGTCGATGCCGCCGGCGGTGAGGATCATGCCTTCGCCGGCAATCACTTCGGTGCTGGCGCCGATGGCCATGGTCACGCCGGGTTGCACATCCGGGTTGCCGGCCTTGCCGATGGCGTGGATGCGGCCGTTCTTGAGGCCGACGTCGGCTTTGACGATGCCCCAATGATCGATAATCAGCGCGTTGGTGATCAGGGTGTCGACTACCTCATGGGCGAGCAACTGGCTCTGGCCCTGGCCGTCGCGGATGACTTTGCCGCCGCCGAATTTCACTTCTTCGCCGTAGATCGTGAAGTCCTGTTCGACTTCGACGAACAGCTCGGTGTCGGCCAGGCGGACCTTGTCACCGACGGTGGGGCCGTACATGTCGGCGTAGGCTTGGCGGGTGATTTTCATGTGAGAGTGCCCTGAAAAGTTGTGTTGAATATGAAATCGTTATCGCAGGCAAGCCAGCTCCCACATTTGGAATGCGTTCCCATGTGGGCGCTGGCTTGCCTGCGATGGGGCCCTACAGGTCGCCCATGACTCGGCCGGCAAACCCAAATACTCGCCGGCCCCCGCTCAAATCGACCAACTCCACCTCCCGACTCTGCCCCGGCTCAAACCGCACCGCCGTCCCCGCCGGAATATTCAGGCGCATGCCCCGGCTGGCCGCACGGTCAAACGTCAGCGCGTCATTGGTCTCGAAAAAATGATAATGCGAACCCACCTGGATCGGTCGGTCGCCGCTGTTGGCCACGCTCAGAGTGAGGGTGCGGCGGCCCGCATTGAGTTCGATCTCACCGGGCTGGATCAGGTATTCACCAGGAATCATGAAGGTTGCCCCAAGGTCTTGAAGTAGATGGCGGTTGGGTGTGCACGCCCGTCCGGGCTTTGGCAGTAGTCGGGCAGCTCACCGATCTTGGTGTAGCGCAGCGACTGGTAGAAGGCTTCGGCCGGCGAGCCGGCTTCGGTGTCCAGGTACAGCAAGCCGCGCTGGTGCTGGCGCGCGGCGAGTTCCAGTGTGTTCATCAATTGCTGGCCCAGGCCGTGGCGACGTGCCTGGCTGTGTACCATCAGCTTTTGCACTTCGGCGCGGTTCAATCCGTTGGCTTTCTGGCAGAGCGCCAATTGCACGCTAGCGATCACTTGTTCATCGCGCACCACCACCCACAGCAGCAGGCTGGCGTCTTGCAGTTGGGTGTGCACGCCGGTGAAGTAATCGCGGGCCTGGGCCTCATCGATGTCGGCCATGAAACCCACCGAGGCGCCATGCTTTACCGCGTCCAGCAACAACTCGATCAAGCCCAGGCGGTAGTGGGCAAAACTTTCAGCATTGACTCGACGCAGTTGTGCGGCGCTCATCGACGTCACTCCTTGGGCGGTTGTGCGCCCGGGTTCAAGGTCAGTTGCATGAAGGTCAGGTCCAGCCAGCGGCCGAACTTGATGCCCACTTGGGGCATTTGCCCGGTGGTGATAAAGCCCTGGCGTTCGTGCAGGCGGATCGAGGCCTGGTTGCCGCTTTCGATGGCGGCGACCATCACGTGTTTGCCACAGGCGCGGGCGCGTTCGATCAGGGCTTCCATCAGGCGCGGGCCGAGGCCCTTGCCGCGCTGGTCGTTGCGCACGTACACCGAGTGTTCGACGCTGTAGCGAAAACCCTCAAATGGGCGCCAGTCGCCAAACGACGCGTAGCCAGTCACTTCATCGTTATCGATGGCGACCAGGATCGGGTAGGCCTGGGCCCGGCGCGCGTTGAACCACGCCTGGCGGTTGGCGAGGTCCACCGGTTGTTCGTTCCAGATCGCCGTGGTGTTGAGCACCGCGTCGTTGTAGATGTCGCGGATCTGCGCCAGGTCCTGCTCGGTTGCATCACGAATCATGCTCGCACCTCACGCGATCGGCTGGTGGACGGTGACCAGCTTGGTGCCGTCGGGGAAGGTGGCTTCCACCTGGATGTCCGGGATCATTTCCGGGATGCCTTCCATCACTTGCTCGCGCGTCAGCAAGGTGGTGCCAAAGTGCATCAGGTCCGCCACGGTACGGCCGTCGCGGGCGCCTTCCATCAAGGCGGCGGAAATGTAGGCGATGGTTTCCGGGTAGTTGAGCTTCACACCCCGCGCGAGGCGGCGTTCGGCGACGAGGCCGGCGGTGAAGATCAGCAGTTTGTCTTTTTCCCGTGGGGTCAGGTCCATGGTTCAAGGTCCTTCAAACAACATTCATAAAAACACTGGAGATCCACTGTGAAAGCCAGCTCCCACAGGAAGCAGGTTCCACATTTTGATCTTCATGTGCTCCAGATTCTCGGTGAAATCGCTTCTCGGCCGAGGACGGCCGGACGCAACAGGCGCCATAAATCAATCAACCAGGCCCGTGCATGCAGCGCTTCACTGGCCAGGCAACGGGCAACCAGCAAACCCGGCAATTGCGTCAAGTCACCGCGCACCCCGTGGGGCAGGGCGCGGCATTGCTCAAGTAATTCAGGGTCGATCTCAGCCGTCAGCAGCAACGTGGCAAACACCGGCTGGCCATCCAGGCCGATGGGCGAGTCGAGCAGACCGTCGGCGCCTACAATGCGCTGGCGCTCATGCCAGAGCAACTGGCCGTCGCGGCGGATATCCAGGTGCGACTGAAAGTGGCCGAGGTCGAAACGCTCGCCACTGGCAGGGCGGCCGAGGGCGACCACGTCCCAGTAAAACAGCCGGGCGTCGCCTTGCAGCTCAATGCGCGTCGTGAGTTCGGCCTGGGCGGCGCTGAACACGATGGTTTCCTGGGGCAGCCACTCCAGGGTGGCACCGGCTTCCACGGTGAGGTCCAGTTGCTGATAGGCCGGGCTGTTGGCGCGGTACCACTTGGCTGCGCCGGGGCTGGTCAACTGCGCCCAGGCGCCCGCGCCGATGTGGGCGCTGATGTCCAGGCGGTCACCGCCGGCAATGCCGCCGGGCGGGTGCACGATGATGTGCTGGCACACCTCGGGGCCTTCGGCGTAGAGGTGCTTTTGCACCCGCAGCGGCCCAAGGTGGCGGCGCATCACCGGGCGCGTGGTGTCGCCGAAACGCGCATAACCGAGCTCCAGCTCGGCGTGCCAACTGGGGGTGAACAGGGCAGGGGTAACGGGCAGGTTCATGGTGTGTGCTTATCGTCAGGACGCTACAGATTAGATCGTTACGAGCCCGCGTACACCCTCGGCTTCCATATTTTCACCCAGGCCCTGCTGCACGATTTCACCACGGGACATCACCAGGTATTGGTCGGCCAATTCGGCGGCAAAATCGTAGAACTGCTCCACCAGCAGGATCGCCATGTCGCCACGGGCCGCGAGCTTCTTGATCACCGCGCCGATCTCCTTGATTACCGACGGCTGGATGCCTTCGGTGGGTTCGTCGAGGATCAGCAGGCGCGGTCGACTGGCCAAAGCGCGGCCGATCGCCAGTTGCTGTTGCTGGCCGCCCGACAGGTCGCCGCCACGGCGATGCTTCATCTGCAGCAGCACCGGGAACAGCTCGTAGATAAACGCCGGCACTTCCTTGGCCTCGGAGCCGGGGAACCGTGCCAGGCCCATCAGCAGGTTTTCTTCCACGGTCAGGCGCCCGAAAATCTCCCGGCCCTGGGGCACGTAGGCGATGCCGGCGTGCACACGCTGGTGCGGCTTGAAGCCGGTGATGGCCTTGCCTTCCCAGGTCACTGCGCCTTCCTTGGACGGCAGCAGGCCCATCAGGCATTTGAGCAAGGTGGTCTTGCCCACGCCGTTACGCCCGAGCAGGCAGGTGACTTCGCCGACCTTCACGTCAAAAGACAGCCCGCGCAGGATGTGGCTACCGCCGTAATACTGGTGCAGCTTGTCGACTTGCAGCATTTTCACATTCTCCTCGGTTCCCTGATTGGAACCGGATCAACTGTGGGAGCTGGCTTGCCTGCGATGGCGGTGTGTCAGTCAACATCGTTATCGCAGGCAAGTCAGCTCCCACATAAAGCAGTCCGTGTCCGGGTTAGCGGCCGAGGTAAACCTCGATCACCCGTTCGTTGTCCTGCACCTGTTCCAGCGAGCCTTCGGCCAGCACGCTGCCCTGGTGCAACACGGTGACGTGGTCGGCAATCGAGCCGACAAAGCCCATGTCGTGCTCCACCACCATCAGCGAGTGCTTGCCCGCCAGGCGCTTGAACAGTTCGGCGGTGAACTCGGTTTCGGCGTCGGTCATACCCGCCACTGGTTCGTCCAGCAGCAACAGCTGCGGGTCTTGCATCAGCAGCATGCCGATTTCCAGGAACTGCTTCTGGCCATGGGACAGCAACCCGGCCGGGCGCTGCGCCGAGGCGGTGAGGCGGATGGTGTCGAGCACTTCCTCGATACGGTCTTTCTGTTCGCCGCTCAAGCGTGCGCGCAGGCTGGCCCACACCGATTTATCGGTCTTCTGCGCCAGTTCCAGGTTCTCGAACACGCTCAGGGCTTCGAACACCGTGGGTTTCTGGAACTTGCGGCCGATGCCGGCCTGGGCGATCTGCACTTCGCTCAGGCGGGTCAGGTCAAGGTGTTCGCCAAACCAGGCCGTGCCATGGCTGGGGCGGGTCTTGCCGGTGATCACGTCCATCAGCGTGGTCTTGCCCGCGCCGTTGGGGCCGATGATGCAGCGCAACTCACCCACGCCGATGTACAGGTTCAAGTTGTTGAGCGCCTTGAAGCCGTCGAAGCTGACGCTGATGTCTTCCAGGCTCAGGATGGTGCCGTGCCGGGTGTTCAGGCCTGGGCCTGCCGCCTGGCCGATACCGATGGCATCGCGGCCGGTGCCGGCGTCGAGAATAGGTTCGAGCATCACGTTTCTCACTTCTTCAGCAGCCCGATCACGCCCTTGGGCAGGTACAGGGTGACGATGATGAACAGCGCCCCGAGGAAGAACAGCCAGTATTCCGGGAAGGCCACGGTGAACCAGCTCTTCATGCCATTGACCACGCCGGCGCCGAGCAGCGGGCCGATCAAGGTGCCGCGCCCGCCCAGGGCTACCCACACGGCGGCTTCGATGGAGTTGGTCGGCGACATTTCGCTGGGGTTGATGATGCCCACCTGCGGCACGTATAGCGCCCCGGCCAAGCCGCACAGCACCGCGCTCAATACCCACACGAACAGCTTGAAACCGCGTGGGTCGTAGCCGCAGAACATCAGGCGGTTTTCTGCGTCACGCAGGGCGGTCAGCACCCGACCGAACTTGCTGCGCGCCAGGCGCCAGCCGATGAACAGGCTCGCCACCAGCAGCAACACCGTGGCCACGAACAGCACTGCCCGCGTGCCCGGTTCAGTGATGCCAAAGCCGAGGATGCTGCGAAAGTTGGTGAAGCCGTTGTTGCCGCCAAAACCGGTCTCGTTGCGAAAGAACAGCAGCATCCCGGCAAAGGTCAGGGCCTGGGTCATGATGGAGAAATACACGCCCTTGATCCGCGAGCGGAAGGCGAAGAAGCCGAACACCAGCGCCAGCAGACCCGGCGCCAACACCACCAGGCACATCGCCCAGAGGAAGTGTTCGGTGCCCACCCAGTACCACGGCAGTTCGGTCCAGGAGAGGAAGGTCATGAACGCCGGCAGCTCATCGCCGGAGGCCTGGCGCATCAGGTACATGCCCATCGCATAGCCGCCAAGGGCGAAGAACAGGCCGTGGCCGAGGGACAGCATGCCGGCGTAGCCCCACACCAGGTCCAGGGCCAGGGCGACAATGGCGTAGCAGAGGATCTTGCCCACCAGGGTCAGGGTGTAGGCCGAGATATGAAGGGCATTTTCTGCGGGTAACAACGACAACAGCGGCAGGGCCAGCAGCACGGCGAGAATCGCCACGCCCACCGCAATCGTCACCTTGGGGCCGGCCTTTTGCGTGGCCGTGAGCATCAATGGCTGGTTCATCAGTCGATCACCCGTCCTTTCAGTGCGAAGAGTCCCTGCGGGCGTTTCTGGATAAACAGAATGATCAGCGCGAGGATCAGGATCTTGCCGAGCACGGCGCCGATCTGCGGTTCCAGAATCTTGTTGGCAATGCCCAGTCCGAAGGCGGCCATGACGCTACCCGCCAACTGGCCGACACCGCCAAGCACCACGACGAGAAACGAGTCAATGATGTAGCTCTGGCCCAGGTCCGGGCCGACGTTGCCGATCTGGCTCAGCGCCACGCCGCCCAAGCCCGCGATACCGGAACCCAGGCCGAACGCGAGCATGTCCACGCGGCCGGTGGGCACGCCGCAGCAGGCGGCCATGTTGCGGTTCTGGGTCACGGCCCGCACGTTCAGGCCCAGGCGCGTCTTGTTCAGCAGCAGCCAGGTCAGCACCACCACGCACAGTGCGAAGGCGATGATCACAATGCGGTTGTACGGCAGCACCAGGTTGGGCAGCACCTGGATGCCACCGGACAGCCATTCGGGGTTGGACACTTCGACGTTCTGCGCACCGAACACCAGGCGCACCAACTGGATCAGCATCAGGCTGATGCCCCAGGTGGCCAGCAGGGTTTCCAGCGGCCGGCCATACAGGTGGCGAATCACCGTGCGTTCCAACGCCATGCCGATGGCGGCCGTGACAAAAAACGCCACCGGCAGTGCGATCAGTGGGTAGAACTCGATGGCGGCAGGCACATAGCGCTGCATCAACAACTGCACCCCATAGGTGGAGTAGGCGCCGAGCATCAGCATCTCGCCATGGGCCATGTTGATCACGCCGAGCAGGCCGAAGGTGATCGCCAGGCCCAGGGCCGCCAGCAGCAGGATCGAACCCAGGGACATGCCGCTGAAGGCCTGGCCGAGGATTTCGCCGAACATCAGTTTGCGCTTGACCTGGGCCAGGCTGGTCTCGGCGGCGGTGTGCACGGCGGCGTCGGCTTCGACGCCAGGAGCGAGCAGCGCTTCAAGGCGCGTGCGCGCCAGCGGGTCGCCGGTGCTGCCGAGCAGACGCACGGCGGCGAGGCGCACTACCGGGTCAGGGTCGACCAGTTGCAGGTTGGCCAGGGCCAGGCTGAGGGCGGTGTGCACGTCCTCGTTTGTCTCGGCGGCGACCTGCTGGTCGAGGAATTTGAGCTGCGCGGGCTGTGCGCTTTTTTGCAGGGTTACTGCGGCGGCCAGGCGCACCTTGGGGTCGGCGGCGAGCAATTGCTGGCTGGCTTGTACGTTGTCGATCAGGCTGCGCAGTCGGTTGTTCAGGCGCACGGTTTTGGTTTCACCGTTGACCGTGAGTTGGCCTTGTTGCAGAGCGTCCACCAGCTCGATGCGCGCGGGATCCGGCTGGGCAGCCCAGTCCTGGAGCAGTTTGGCTTGTTGGCTGGGGTTGGCGGCGAGGAAGTCTTCGGCGTCGCTGGCGTGTGCTGCGAAGGGCAGCACAAGCAGGGCCGTGAGGATGAAGCGGTACAGGGCAGTGGGCATAACAAAGTGTCCTGATCATGCACGGTTCAAACTGTGGGAGCGGGCTTGCTCGCGAATGCGGTGTGTCAGTCAATGCATTTCTTGCTGATCCACCGCATTCGCGAGCAAGCCCGCTCCCACAGTTTTTGACCGAGTCGGGCTTTAGTTACTTTTCACCGCGTAATCCGGCTTCTTGTCATTGCCCGGGATGTAAGGGCTCCACGGCTGGGCGCGGATCGGCTTGTCGGTCTGCCACACCACCGAGAACTGCCCGTCAGCCTGGATCTCGCCGATCATCACCGGCTTGTGCAGGTGGTGGTTGGTCTTGTCCATGGTCAGGGTGAAGCCGGACGGCGCGGCGAAGGTCTGGCCGGCCAGGGCTTCACGCACTTTGTCGACGTCGGTGGACTTGGCTTTCTCTGCCGCTTGCGCCCACATGTGGATGCCCACGTAGGTGGCTTCCATCGGGTCGTTGGTCACGGCCTTGTCTGCGCCCGGCAGGTTGTGGGCCTTGGCATAGGCCTTCCAGTCGGCGACGAATTTCTTGTTCACCGGGTTCTCCACCGACTGGAAGTAGTTCCAGGCGGCAAGGTTGCCCACCAGCGGCTTGGTGTCGATGCCGCGCAGTTCTTCTTCACCCACCGAGAACGCCACCACCGGCACGTCGGTGGCTTTCAGGCCCTGGTTGGCCAGCTCTTTGTAGAACGGCACGTTGGAGTCGCCGTTCACCGTGGAGATCACAGCGGTCTTGCCGCCAGCGGAGAACTTCTTGATGTTGGCGACAATGGTCTGGTAATCGGCGTGGCCGAACGGGGTGTAGACCTCTTCGATGTCTTTATCGGCGACGCCTTTGGAGTGCAGGAACGAGCGCAGGATCTTGTTGGTGGTGCGCGGGTACACGTAGTCGGTACCCAGCAGGAAGAAGCGCTTGGCGCCGCCGCCTTCTTCGCTCATCAGGTATTCCACGGCGGGGATGGCTTGCTGGTTCGGCGCGGCACCGGTGTAGAACACGTTCGGCGACATCTCTTCGCCTTCGTACTGCACCGGGTAGAACAGCAGGCCGTTGAGTTCTTCAAACACCGGCAGCACGGACTTGCGCGACACCGAGGTCCAGCAACCGAACACCACGGCCACCTTGTCCTGGGTCAGCAACTGCCGGCCTTTCTCGGCGAACAGCGGCCAGTTGGACGCGGGGTCCACGACCACCGGTTCGAGCATCTTGCCGTTCACCCCGCCCTTGGCGTTGATCTCGTCGATGGTCATCAGCGCCATGTCTTTGAGCGACGTTTCGGAGATGGCCATGGTCCCGGACAACGAGTGCAGGATGCCGACCTTGATGGTCTCGGCGGCCTGCACGGTCCAGGTCATGCCCATGGCGGCAATGGATGCCGAAAGAGTGAAAGCCTTGATCAAGCTGCGACGCTTCATGGTGCGATCTCCGTGACCGATTTTTTCTTGGATGACTGTTAGAACAGGAGATAGCAAGGGCTGTGCCGAAGTTGAAAAAGCCTTGCTGGGGCGGATCACCACAGGAATTCACAGGTAACGTCACGCACCAATGTGGCGCCTGATGAGGGGGAGCGTGCACGCCGATGTGCCGTTGTGGTGCTTGCCAATATTATGTAGCGCACCTACGGGCTGTGATCGACCGAGGATGAAGGAAACCTCAGCCACCACCCTCACTGGAGCACATGATGAACGGGGACGACCTGTACTCATCCGATACGCCCGCGCCTTCGCTGGAAGAAAAGCTTGCCCTCGAAGGCCCTTTTATCAGTGCCGATGACGCGGCTTTCTGGGCACACAAGCGCATCGACAAACACGATGTCGAATACGGCGGCGCAATTCTGCAAAAGGGTGGTCGCTTTTATGCCTCATCGCCAATCATGGGTGAAGTAGGCGGCTTCGCCCCTAGCGATGTGATAGACATTGGCGATGACGGCAAGCTGATTCTGCCTCCCGGTTATAGCTGTCACGCGTTCTATCACTCCCATCCGGCCAATGACGAAAAATTTAGGAACACTCGCCTCACCGAAGATCAGCGTGTCATCGTGCGTGGCATGTTCTCGTTCTACGATATCGAAATAATCATCCAGTTTCGTCAACTCGCCGCAGCGCATTATCTGTGCGGGCCAGACGGATCGCTGATCAAATACGTGACCAGTGGCACGAAGAACGAGCGCGAATTTCTGCAGCGTATCTCACCTGATCAGCGCAGCACGCTCGATGTGTTTGACGACTACATCCCACTGATGGCCGAGGCGGGTGAACTCTGGGTGATCGTGGCCAACCGCGCCTGGGGGGACGCGCGTGGGCGCGTCGACAAAAGCTGGAAGCAGGGCACGGTATTGAGCTCCGGCGCGATGCAACCGTTGTTCAGAAAAGTCTTGCCCGAGCAGGGGTTCCAGCACCTGTTGCCAGCGAACGCGGCAGTGGTGTTCGGCTACCAGTTAAAGGCGGTTGGCAAAAAAGACGAGTATCTCGTTCCCACCCAAGGCTGGGAGCGCGGCGTACTCACTCCACCGGCCCAACTATTCCCGCAACGCGCGGACGGTGGTGTTCGGCTTGCGTCGAATTTTCGTATCAACGCGATCTATTGCCGCCCCCCACCCCCCGAAACCTGGCAGCATCCGTATTTTTTTACGCCTACGTTGTTGGCCGCTGCTGCTGAACAACTACGCGTGGCCCCCGAGCTATACGACCGAGATCAACGCCTGAGCCTGGTGATGCGCAGCGATGATGGCGCGTTGCTGGCTTATCGTTTTTCAGCTACGGACGGCGAAGCGGGTTTGTTGGGAACGGGGGGCGCCCGCGTTGAAGCACAATTGAAAGCACGCACAATGACGCCGCGCCAATTCGTCGAGCGCCTGGCAGCCATTGGCGAGTTGGATATCGTACAGGCGGGCACCGAGTGGCGTGAAATCGGGCGGTTCCAACCGGAAGAACCGCCTTTCGAGCAGTTGATGAAAACCATGAGCCCGGCGTTCATCACGGCCGATGACGCCGCCCGCTATCTGCACGAACGCATTTCCAGCCGCGACGAGGATCAACTCGGTCTTGTTCTGGAACGTGATGATGGGCGATTTGTCTCCACTGCGCCTCTGCGTGAGTCGGCGTTGAGTACGCAGTTGGGACTAGCGTATGACGGGGCGATTTCGACCAACCTAGTCTTGCCGTCAGGCTATCGTGTGGTTGGTTTTTTCGTCGCCCTGGCAAATCAGATCGAGCAGGTGAAGCGCAAGTTGCCTCTGCGCACGAATGTCCAGGGTGAACTGTCCCTGGATGACGAAGCGCTCCTGTACACCGCCGTCCCTAATTATGCGTATACCGTGAGTATCACCGTTGCGCACCAAACGATTGCTGCGCTTTATTACGCCAGCCCGTTCAATTCGCTGATCAAATATGTTCGCAGCGGCTCTGAGGCCGAGCGCAATTTCAGCGCTTTTCTGAAGGAAGGCTTACGCCTGTTTGCGATCAAGCCTCAACTGGATGGTTTCGACGGTACTTGCGTCGAAATGGTCAGGAAGCTGGTGCGGTTGGGCGAATTCCATGTGCTCGAGTCGAGCTCGGTGTGGGGCAACTCTCTCGGCAGAGTTCCGGGTGTGTGGGCACCGTATCAATCCTTTGTGGCCGCCGGCGCCATTGCTCCTGCGTATAGCTGGGTGTTTGCTGACGCGCAAGCTGCAGCGCAATACGGCCAGGACCAGCAGTCAACGAGTGGCAACCCGCTCGCATTTATTATCAAGTCCCAACAGGCCGAGGCCTATGTGGTCACTCGGCCAGCGGCGCTGCGCCCTGGCCTGCCGGTCTTTTCCACGCAGCAGGTCATGGATGAACTTCCGGCTGGCTATGATCTGTACGGCGTTTGCTTTTCACCGCGCCCACCGCTGGGCTTGAAGATCGTGCAGCATTGGCTGTTAGAGAGTTTCATTTCATCGGGCGACCTCGCCGCCGCGATTGCGCGGTCTCGTCTGGTGAATAGCCCGTTGCGGGTGCTCTACCTCAATACCCGAGACGGCGCCCGGCTCAAATACACGTTCTCTGGCACTCCTCAAGAAAACCAACTCTATGGCATAGCCCCGACGGGCACTGTCACTGACAACGGCCAACTCGCGGCATTGATTGCAGGCCAACTCACCCCCCAACAGTTCGTATTGAAAGTGGCGGCGGCTGGTGAGTTATTTGTGCTGCGCACCGGTACGATGTGGGACGTCGAAGGTGTGGTGCGGGCGTTATGGCGACCGCATGCGCGTTATCCATCACCGGTGTTGAGCCCGCCCTTCCTCAGCGCCGACGATGCTGCACGTTTCGCCCATGACCAGGTCGGCAACCAGCGTGACGTAGAGTTCTGTGGGGTCATCCTGCAGACGGCCGATCAACGATATGTCGCCACGCTGCCTTGGCCTTGCCGTGCCGGCGGCAGGTTCGCCGCTGACTCGCTGTTGCCTGTCGATCACAGTGGCACCCTCATCGTGCCGACCTCCTACACACTGCATGGGCAATATGCGTCCTGCAAAGCGGCAGCGTTGTTGGAACGGTCGCGCATGAGCCGCTACGGATGGTCGCGCGATCAAGCGTATGTCGACTGGCAACTGTTCACCGACGCGGATTTGCGCAGTCTGATCGGCAACCGCCACAGGGTCTCGGTGGCTTACCTGTCGTGCGCCGAAAACGCCTTGATCGCCTATGACTTGAGCGGTTCAGAAGCCGAGTTGGCGCTGCTCAAGTCACTTGAGCCGGGCACCCAGGGTAGCGTGATGGAGCAGCGGCGCGGGCGTGGTGAGGTCCCGCCTGAAGCGATGGTTCGGACGTTGGCGACCACAGGGTTGCGTATCGTGCTGGGCAGCCCTTTGTGGGGCACTGCCGGTGTGGTGACAGAGCACTGGCGTGCCTTTCCTGCCATCCAGGACCACCAGGCTCCTGAGCAGGTCGGGTACGGGGCTGTATTCAGCAGCGCGGACGAGGCCGCCCGGCATGCGCACTCTCGTGTTTCCCGTGGTTATGGTTCGGCGCAAACCTGCTTTGCGTTCGTGCTCAAGCATGCGCAGAAAGATGAATACCTAGTGTCCGAGACTGTCCCGGGTGAGCAGGGAATCCCCCTGTTCAGCTTGGCGAGCCTGTTCGTGAACGATGACGCGGGAGCCTATGTGTACCCGTCCGGATTCGGGTTGCACGGTTTGTTTTATGCGCGGCGCTGGATGCCGGAATTATTGCCAAGTGATCAGCAATGGCTGGCTAGGCATTTTCTCTCCTCCGCCGATTTGTACAGTGGGTTTGAGGCTGCCAGGCGCTGGCGGTCAGCAGGCAGCCTGATTACGTTACCGGTGTATATCTCGACCCTGGATAACGCGTTGCTCAAGTACCAGACCCCGGTATCGACCCGGCTGTTCGACGCGGTGAAACAAGCGTCCGGCAATTTTGAAGATGTGCATACGTTGTTGGCCAGCGGCCAATTGACCGCCCAGGGTTTCGTCACCCAGGTGTGTACCCAGAGCTGGCTGACGGTGATCATCGGCAATGACTGCTGGGATGAAACCGGAAAACTCAGCGTGGACTGGCTGCCCTATGCGGATTTCAATCGTCGAGCGCTCAGCCCGGCGTTTTTCAGCCAGGCTGACGCTGTCCGCTACGCGCAGGCGCGGTTGGGCGTCCAGCGTGAAGACGTATTTGGAGGGCTGATTCTGAGGCGTGTGGACGGCCTATTCGTGGCGACTGAGCCGATGCTTGTGCCTTCGGAAAACTTCGACCCCCAGTGGATTCTGCCATCCGACGACGTGTTGCAGGACCGGCTGGCGCCCAGTATGAAACTGGTAGCGCGCTATCGTTCACGGTGCGACACGCTGCCTGCGTTCCTGCTTGATACTGAAGAATTGGCCGTGTACCGCAGCATGTTTTCCACCGAGGTATTGGCCAAGGCATTTGCTAGCACTCACCTGTGGAGCCATGAATACCTGCTCGGGCTCGACGGCTCGTTGATTGGTTTCAGTTGCAGTGACATCGGCACAGACGTGCTGAGCCCGCAGCAGAAAGCTCGTATTGCCCTTGATCGTCAGACGCTGCAACAGAACCTGGTGCCCTCTGGCCAAACGCCCCACGACCCGCACAGCAACCTGGCAGAGCAGCAACTGCGCGACGGCAGCACAACCCCAACCGAGTATGTTAATCAGGTACTTAAAGCAGCGTCGATGCAGGTGATCCAGGGCAGTGACGTTTGGGGCAGCGCGCAAGCGTTATCCTTGGGGTGGCGCATTGCTCACGGCTACGTCGAGCCTGAGGAGAACAATTATGCGTTGGCTGATCGCGCCTGCGGACCGGTGTTCAGCCATATTGACGACGTGGCCCGTCATATTCATGGGCAGGCCGGTGATCGCAGCGCGTTGACCTTCGGCTTTATCCTCAAGGCCGCTAACGGACACTGGATGGCAACCCTGCCGGTCAAGGGTGAAGACCTGCAATTTCCCAAGGCCCGTGTATGGCTGCGCGGACAGTTACCGCTTGGGTGCAGCGTGCAAGGGCTCTATGTCTGTGCGCCAGCGCGTCAACCGGATGAGCTGGGTGCGTCGCCGATCTATCGCAGCTTCGTCAATCCGACACTGTTGCTTGCCGCATTGACTGCCGTGCGCCAAGTAGCGGAGGGCGTCGATACATTCCTGCCGCTGTACCTGTCGTGCGCCGACAGCGCCTTGCTCAAATACAGTGCTTCGGGCTTGATTGTCGACTGGACGACTTACACCGGTTTGCAGGCTTATGTGAAAAAGCTCAACGGCCCCTATAACGCTGCTGACTATATCCGCGACGTTGCTCGCCATGGAACGCTTGAGGTATTGGTCACTGGGGAGATATGGGCAACACAAGGGCGGGTATCGCAACGCTGGACGGCGTATGACGCCCGTGTCTACACCCCGCGCGAAGATGAACGAATTGCCTTGGGCCCGCTGTTTTCCCATGCCGACGATGCGGCCCGCTACCTATGGCGCGGCGTAAGTCCAACGCCGGGTAAGGCTTGGATGGCCGCCCTGATCGAAAGCAGTACTGCCAGCACGTTTCTGGTGACTGATCCCGTGGATGACAGTGGGCCGACTGTGGAAGTGGGGGCGCGTATGTCCACATCGGCGTTCAATCGTCTTCTGAGGGGCGTCGTAAACCAGCGAGAGCCGAAGGTGTCGCCCAAATATCCTGCAGGCTACCGACTGATGGGGATACAGCAGTTGTACAAGGTGGACGACACCCTCGAGCAACTTGCGGACAGGCATGAGGAGGCGCTCGCCAGTAACTTCATGGCGCGAAAGGAAATACGGTTTTTTGTTGAGATGTTCAAGACCGATAACGTGAAGGGTGCTCGTTATTACTTCACGCCACGTAATGGGGCGCTGTTGATGTACTTACCCAGCTATCTGGAGGCTGAAGGCAAGCTGCTGCGTGAAGACTGGCCGTACCACCTTGCCGACAAGCCCAGCCACGCGATTACCACGCTGGCTAACTCCGGCAAGCTGTACATCCTTGAGCCAGATGGGTTCTGGCAGCCTCGCGGGCAAGTGGGGGTCAGGTTGTTGATGGAGTTGCGCAAGACCGATCAAGCGTAGGTGGCATCTGTCTACGGCCCTTGCTTTATGTAGCGCCCCCAGTCGGTGCGCCGCTTACAAGATGATGAAACGTTCAGTGCCTGCCCTGTGGAGGCAGGCCTGATTTATCAACTCTTGATCAGCAGGCACTCATCATGGATGAATACAAGCTTCGCAACACGCGCGCGACCCTCCCCCAAGGCCACGCCAAACTGGGCACCCTCAGCCCGGCCTTTTCCAGTGCCGATGAGGTGGCACGCTATCTCCATGGGCGCGTGGGGCTCAATTTGCAGGTGGAGTTCGGCAGCGTCATTCTGCGGCGTTTGGCGGACGGTCTTTTTGTTGGCAGCGAGCCGATTTCGGACCGGCCCACCACGTTCAATTTCAGTCTCTTGCTGGACAGCAACCCGGCCAACACGGCTTACCTGGACCCGGAGGGGTACCACATTGTCGCAAGCTGGCACACGCACCCCAATACGACGGCGTGGGTTGCGCGTGAAAATCCTGCGTGGAGCGCGCACCAGATCACGGCTTACCAGGGGTTTTACTCAGAGCCGGACATCATCTTCAACCACCAGAACCGGCCAAAATTCAGGGAGGCTTACCTCTCTGGGCCGGACGGCACGCTGATCAAATACCAGTTTGATGAAACCCCGGCGGCGCTTGGCTTTGCTCACTGGATTACCACTCGAGGGCCGTTCGAATCGCCGCATGCCTTTGACGGGACCATTGAAGGGTATTACAAGAAAGTCGCCTCAGTCGGGCGGTTGACCTTTCTGATATCCAGCCCTTACTGGGGTGGTTCGGTGGGCCAGGTTCCGGCCAATTGGGAGCCTTACAAGCCCTGGCCGGTATTTGCAGACACGCAGCAGGCGTTGGCGCAGGCCACGATACAGATGCGGCGTAAACCCAACATTCGGCAACAGGTATTGATTCTGCAGTCCGATACGCTTTCGGAGTATGTGGCGCGCGATCCGGATCCAATCGAGGGGCTGGCGAGCGAGTTGCCCCCGTTGCCTGTTGGCTATCACCTGCATGGGATTTGCATTAATTCAAGGCCATTACCCGCCCAATACCCAATGCTGGAAAGCTGGCTGTTCAAAAACTTCATCAGCCCACTGGAGCTTGCGCAGCACATTGTGCGGTTTCGTCAGTACAGCCAGGGCGCGCAATCCACGCTGGGCGCGTCGTTGTATATCCGGCTACGGGACGACGCCATCTTGCGCTATCGCTTTTCCGGCTCGGCGCTCGAGTCCCAGTTGTTTGCCTATGCGCCAGACGGTCAGGTGATCGATAACGGCTGGCAAGCCGCGCTCCTGGACGGTTCATTGCTGACCCGCGACTTTGTCCGAAAAGTGGCAGAGGCGGGTGAACTGAGCGTGGAGAAAACCAGTGCGCTGTGGGACCGCAGTGGCGTGGTGGATGCGCAGTGGGTCCCCTATTCGCAGTTCCCGCTGCCGCCCCTGAGTATTGCTTTTTTGTCGGCCGACGACGCAGCCCGCTTTATCCATGGCACCCTCAATGGGCGTCGCGAGCAGGTACTCGGCGGGATGATTCTCCAACGACCCGATGGCCGCTTTGTGGTGACGCAGCCCGTGCCCACGGGGCCGAGGCCCTTTGCTTTTGAAGGCCTTTACCCGGTTGATCGCCAGCACTCGCCCATTATCCTGAACGCGGGTTATCGCCTGCATGCGCGCTATGGCACGCGTGCTGCGCTGTCGACCACTGACCCGGTACTTGTTGCCCGCCTCAAGTGGACCCGCCAGGAGGCTGAATTGGGAGGGCAAATGTTTCACCCAGCAGACGTCGCCGATCTCCTGGCGTCCGGGCTTCCCGGCTACCTGTCGGGATCCCAGGACAGCCTGATCCTCTACAGCCCATCTATCACGACCTCGGATTGGCGCAAGCAATGGGTGCCTGAAACGGCCAATGGCGAGAGTGCGATTGGAAAACGCTTTGCCGACGGTGTGATCAAACCCGTGGATGTGGTGCGCACCCTCGCCGAGGCGGGCACGTTGCGGGTGGTCATCGGCAACGCGTTGTGGGGGCCGGCCGACTTTGTCGAGCTGGACTGGGGCCCGGGGGTGCGCACGTTGCAGTTCCAACGCCCGGCGACGGTGAGCCACGGGCCTCTATTCGGCAACGCCAACGACGCTGCCAGCGATCTTTTTCGACGTGACCCACAGGACTATGCACAACCGTATGCCAGCCTCTACTTTGCGTTCATTCTCAAGCACGAACGCCGGGAAGAATACGTTGCCAGCGAGTTGATCCCGGTCACCCGCCAATCGCCGCTGCTGTCTCTCGCCAGCCTGTATGGCACGACATTGCCCGACGGTTTCGATTGCCACAGCCTGTATTACGCCAACCAGTTTGTCGGCAATGGCTCGGCAGCCTGGTTGAAACGGGTGTTTATCGAACCCGAGGACTTGAGTGAGGCCATTGTGCAGGCGCGTCTCCAGTCGATGCAGCCGCCCTACGGCGCCCCGGTGTTTATAGCCACACCGGAGGGGGCCCTGTTGCGCTACCAGTCACCTTCCACCTTTGCCATGTTCGAGGCGCGCAGCGATGCGGACCCTCTTGAGACCGTGCGGGCCAAGCTGGACATTGGCACGCTGCAACCGATTCAGTTTGTACGACAGGTAGCAGCTTCCGGCCGCTTGCAGGTCATCCAGCCCAGTGATTGCTGGAGCATCGCCGGCGATGTGAATGGGCTGTGGGTCCCTTATGAAAACCTGCAGCGACGCCGGCTCAGCCCGGCGTTTGTGTCGATGGATGACGCGGCGCGGTATATCCGTCGTCGTGTCTTGCCGAGCCTCGACCGATCCTATGGCGGCATTATCCTGCGTCGTGACGATGGCGGGTTCGTTGCCACTGAACCGCTTCGGGTGTCGGATGAAGTATTCGATGTCAAAAGCATCTTCCCTGATGAAATGGTCACACGTGGCCTGTACCCACCTCGCACAACGGTGGTTGCCAGCTACCACTCACGGCCGGCGACGCAATGGCCGTTTCTGCTCGCGCCGGCCCAGTCGGCGGTGTACGGCAACATGTTTTCCACACGTGTGTTGGCGCAGTCGCTGTCCGCTGCTCTAGCGCGTCACAGCCACTACTTGCTGGCGCCCGACGGTGCCTTGATCCGCTTGAAGCCGCGCCCGGAATTGAAATACACGCCCATTTCGGCAGCCGTGCTCGTCACACGACCGCGTAATCGTAACGACTGGCTGAGCGGGTCGCTTGAACAGCAGATACGCAAGGGGGAGTTGGCCCCTGAAGCGTATGTGAACCGTGTGAGCCAAGCGTTCGAATTGCAGGTAGTGACTGGCAGTGCGATGTGGGGGATGCCTGGACCGGTTGACAGTTGGCGCCCGTTTGCCGGCGTGGACCTGCGTGGCCGGCGCTACCTTGAGGCGAGGGTCGACCCTGCGTTCAGCCCGCTGCACAGCCGTGCCGATGATGCGGCGCGCTATGCCCATGAACATGCCGGGTCGAGGGATGAAGCACAGTTTGGCTATGTGCTCCAATCCACCGTCAACGGGCATTTTGTGACCACGTTGCCCGTCACCGACAGTGGGTCGGACCTGGCTCATCGTCGGGTTTTTGCCGATGCCGGTTATCCCTATCGCTATCAAATGGCCGGGCTGTATCTGTGTGGGTTGCAATGGGGCGACATTCAACCCGCCGGCGAGATCATGACGCTGGACTCCATTTATCGGGGGCTGATCTCCCCGTCGCGGTTGATATCGGCGATGTATCAGGTACGCGCGATGGCGAGCCGCGCGGCGTTTCCTGTTTATTTGTCGTGCGCCGATGGCGCCTTGCTGAAGTTCACCGTGCGTAATGACCGCTTTGTCGACTATCAGGACGACCTCAAGTTGAAACTGCGCCTGCTCAGCCCCCGTGAGTACATCCGGCGTACGGCGGCGGCTGGAGAGTTGCGCATCCTGGTGCCCAGTGACAATTGGCCGGGTGTGGGTGTAGTGGATGCGCAGTGGCAGCCGGGTCGCTCACAGGGCGTGTTGCCGGCTGACCAGACCTCATGGGCATTGGGCCCCGTGCATGTTCATCGCGATGATGCCGCCGGTTTCGTGCACGACCGGGCGGGGCGCTATGCCGGTCAACCGGCAATCGGTGCGTTGCTGGAGAAAACCGTGGCCAGCAATCATGTGCCGATACTGCCAACGCCTGATAACGGATTCCCATCAACGGTTGCGGTGAGCCTGTTCAAGCCTGATTCTGTTTGGCCGGACGGCTATCAGGTCAGTGCCGCGCACCTGCTGTTTCACGCGGGCCTGGACCAGGTGAGCGTAGGCGTTGAACGTTCCTACGCTGAGTATTTCGTTTCATGGCGCGAGCTGGGGTTTTACCTGTATGAACTGAAAAAACGCAGGTTACCCATCACCGGCTTTTACCTGACGGCCCGTGACGGGGCCTTGTTGAGCTACACCCCGACGTTCGGCCAGGATGAAGCCAACTTGTTGGCTGTAAATGGTAAGTGGACCGCTGAAGGGGGTTACACGGGCTTCGCCCCGACGCCTTCACACGCGCTGTCGGAACTGGCGCGACTCGGTCAGTTCCGGGTGCTGCGCCGTGGCAGTTTCTGGACCCTGCGCACCCTGGTGGGCAGCGACCTGAGGCTGCCAGGCAACACGATCTACCGGCCGGATCGGGATGAGTTGTGAGTCATCGGTCTAACGTTTGCGCATCAAACCGATAAAAAACAATCCGCCAATCGCCGCCGTGGCCACGCCAATCGGCAAATCCTCGGGGGCGATCAAGGTGCGTGCGGCCACGTCCACCCACACCAGGAACAGGCTGCCCAGCAGCGCACACACCGGCAGTAACCGGCGATGCTCGGCGCCGATCAGGCGCCGGGCGATGTGCGGCACCATCAGCCCGACGAAGCCGATAGAGCCGCTGATGGACACCAGCACACCGGTCATCAAGGACGCCACCAGGAACACCTTCAAGCGCACGTTGCGCGCGTTCAGGCCCAGGGTCACGGCTGTCTGTTCGCCGGCCATCAGCGCGTTCAACGGCCGGGCCATGCCTGCCAACACCAGCAAGCCCATCAGCACGGTAACGGCAGGAATCGCCAACAGCTCCCAGCGTGCCAGGCCCAGGCCGCCCAGCATCCAGAACATCACCGCCGACGCGGCGCGATGGTCGCCCATGAACAGCAGCAGGTTGGCCGCCGCCATCATCACGAACGACACCGCCACGCCGCACAGCAGCAGGCGATCGCTCTCCAGCCGCCCATTGCGACTGGCCACCGCCAGCACCACCAGCATGCTCAGCAGCGCGCCGATAAAGGCGGCGATGGGCAGGGTCAGCAGGCCGACAATTTCACCTACATGCAGCACCACGATCACCGCGCCGAGGGTGGCGCCGGAGGTGACGCCCAACAGGTGCGGGTCAGCCAGCGGGTTGCGCGTGACCGCCTGCAACACGGCACCGATCAAGGCCAGCCCGGCCCCCACCAGCGCACCCAGCAACATGCGTGGCACGCGGATCAACCACACAATATGTTCCTGCCCGGCCGGCCAGTTCACCTCACCCACGCCAAAGGCTTTGAACAGCACGATGCGCCACACCACTTCCACTGGCACCCGCGCCGGGCCGAAGCCCAGGGAGATCACACAAGACACCAGCAGCACCGCAGCCAGCGTGGCGAGCAACAAGGCGTAGCGACGGGTGATCATTCGCCGTGAAACCCCTTGGCCAGGGTTTCCACCGCCAGCACGTTGTCGATGCCTGGCGTGGCCTGCACGTAAGGGATCACGATAAACCGCTGGTTCCTGATCGCGTCCACCGCTTGCAGCGCCGGGTTGTTGAGCAGGAACTGCTCCTTCTGCTCGGCAGTGATTTCGCTGTAGTCGACGATCACGATCACCTGCGGGTTGCGTTCCACCACGGTTTCCCAGTTGACCCGGGTCCAGCTGGCGTCGATGTCATCGAGAATATTGCGCCCACCCGCCGCCTCGATCAGCGCCTGGGGCATGCCCAGGCGGCCGGAGGTCATGGCGCGGTCTTCGCCGCTGTCATACAGGAAGACGCGTGGCTTGTCGGCAGGCAGGTCGCTTTGCACGTTGGCCACCTGCGCCTGCATCTGTGCGATCAGCGCGTTGGCGCGGTCTTGCACGTCGAAGATCTTGCCCAGGTTGCGCAGGTCGTTATAGGTGTCGTCCAGCATGGCGGCTGGGCGCTTCATCACGAACGCGCAGGACTCGGTCAGCTCGTACACGTTGATGCCTAGCGGTTGCAGGGTACTGGGGGTGAGGTCACCGCCCACGCGCATGCCGTAATCCCAGCCGGCGAAGAAGAAATCCACGTTGGCGTTGAGCAGGGTTTCCACCGACGGGTATTTGCTCGCCAACTCCGGCAGGCCGTCGAGAATCTCGGCCATTTCGGGGGTGGCCGACTTCCAGCCGGTCACGCCGCTGTAGCCGGCCATGTGCGACTTGAGGCCCAGGGCGAGCATCATCTGGGTCATGTTGATGTCGTGGCTGACCGCGTGTTTCGGCGCTTCCTGGAAGGTCACGTCACGGTTGCAACTCTTGATGGTCACCGGGTAGTGAGTGGCTTCGGCAACGGCGTGCGAAGCGCCGAACAACAGGGCAACGGCGAGCAGGGTGCGCAGGGTCATGGTTGGGTTATCCAGGTGATTCGGGGGTAGCCGGACAAGGGGTGGGTGTCGATCAGTGCCTCGACGCCGAATACGTCGCGCAGCAGTTCGACGGTCAGTACTTCGTGGGGCGTGCCGCTGGCGACGATGCGCCCGTGGTTGATCACGTACAGGCGGTCGCAGAACGCGGCGGCCAGGTTCAGGTCGTGGATACTGGCGAGCGTGCCGATGTTCAGGCGCTTGACCAGCCGCAGCAGTTCCAGCTGATAGCGCGGGTCGAGGTGGTTGGTGGGTTCGTCGAGGATCAGCAACTGCGGCTGCTGGGCGAGGGCGCGGGCGAGGATCACGCGTTGTTTTTCACCGCCCGAGAGGGTCGCAAAGGCATGGTCTTCGAAGCCCCGCATGCCGACGGATTCCAGCGCCTGTTGGATCAGCTGTTGATCCTGCAGCGTGTCGCTGTCGAACAGCCCTTTGTGTGGCGTACGGCCCATGGCGACCACCTCGTCCACCCGCAGGCCGAAGGCATCGGGGAATTCCTGCAGCACCACGGCGACGCGTTGCGCGCACCATTTGGCGCTGTGTTTCCAAACGTTCTGGTGGGCGAGCGACACGTCACCCTGATCCGGCCTGGTGAACCGATAGGCGCAGCGCAGCAGGCTGGTCTTGCCGCTGCCATTGGGGCCGATCAATCCCACGAACTCACCTTCGCCGACCTGCAGGCTGGCGTCACACAAGTGGAACGAGTGCCGACAGTGGCCGTGAGCCTGGGGTGTCCAGGTGAGGCGGGTGAGGGTGAGAGAAGTCATCAATGCGCTCTGGGTAAACACCGTTTAAAAGTGTGGGAGCTGGCTTGCCTGCGATAGCGGTGTGTCAGGCAAGACACCTTTGCCGCAGAGACCGCCATCGCAGGCAAGCCAGCTCCCACATTGGGTTTGTGTGTATTCAGTTAGAAGGTGTAATCCGCCGTGACGAAGAAGGAGCGCGGCTCGCCCAGGATCCACTGCTGGCCTTCGTTGTATTGGCTGACGGCGTAGGTGCGGTTGAACAGGTTGTTCAATTGCAGGCCCAGGGTGGTGTTGCGCAGGGCCTTCCACGACACCGTCGCGTCGACCACGGTGTAGCTCGGTATTTCATTGGTGTTGGCGGTGTCGGCAAAACGCGAATCCACGTAGCGCACGCCGGCGCCGGCGCGCACGTCGTCGGTCACGGCCTTGCTCAACCACAGGTTGGCGGTGCGGCGCGGCACGTCGGTGGGGCGGTTGCCGTTGCGCGACACCGACTGGCCGTCGACCACTTCGGAGAAGTCATCGTATTGCGCGCGCACGATGGCCGCGTTGGCTTGCAGTTGCCAGGCGTCTGGCAGTTGCAGGTCGAGGCTGGCTTCCAGGCCGTTGGACGATTGCTGGCCGACCTGTTCCTTGAGGTTCGTGCCGGGGATGCTCACCAGCAGTTTCTTCTTCACGATGTGATAGGCCGCCAGGGTCCATTCGCCGCGCTGGTCCCAGAAGGATTGCTTGAGGCCGACCTCGGCCTGTTTGGCAGTGGACAGGCCGAATTGCTGCTGGCTCGGGCTCAGGGTGATCAGGCTGCCGACGCCGTCGGTGCTGGTGGCGTACTGGCCGTAGACCGAGGTGTCGGGGGTGAGCGCATAGACCAGGCCGGCCTTCCAGTTGTTGCCGGTGAGGGTCTTGTTGGCGTCGTTGTGCTCGGGAGTCAGGTCCTGATTGTCGATGTGCAGATAGTCACGGCGCACACCGGTGATCAGCGACAGCTTGTCGGTGAGTTGCAGGCGGTTCTCGGCAAAGCCCGCCAGCTGTTTGGTGGTGCTGACCGACTGCGGGATGAACGGGTCGGCGCTTTCGAAAGGCTGTGGCACCGGGTGGTTGATGTCCACCGGCTGGCCGCTTGCGGTGGCGTCATCGAACGGCGCGTTGCTCGCCAGGCGGAAGCGAATGCGGTTGTATTCGGCACCGACCACGGTCTGGCTGTCGAGGCCGAACAGGGTGTGTTTAAAGGTGAAGGTCTGGCGGTCGCCGACCTGTTCCTGGTTGTGCTTGATGCCCAGGTAGCTCTGTCGCACCAGGCCGCCGTCGACGTAGTTGTAGCTCTCGGCGTTCTGCCAGCGACGCTGGTTTTTCAGGTACGACAGCTCGTTGGTGGCGGTGACGTTGTCGTTGATCTGCCACTCGCTGGTCAGGCGCGTCCACTGGTCGTTGTAGTGCTGGATGGCGTCGCTGACGTTGTAGTTCTTGTCCCGCAGGCCTTTGTGCAACTGGCCGTTGATCAGCGGCGTGCCGTAGTCGTTCTGCGGGGTCTGGTCGCCGTAGTCGTGGGCCAGGGTAAAGCTCAAATTGTCGGCCGGTTGCCAGCGCAGGGCACCGCTGACGAAGTCGCTGGACGAGTCGCCCCGGTCGATGAAGCCGTTGCTGCGCAGGCGGTTGACGTTCAGGCGATAGCTCAGGGTGTCGGTCAGCGAGCCGCCACTGTCGAGGGCTTGCTGTTGGCGATCGTAGGAGCCGTAGCCGAGGCGGACATGGTTTTCGATCTCGCCTTCAAACGGCTTTTTCGCGATGGTGTTGATCACCGCACCGGTTGCGCCCTGGCCATACATCACCGACGCCGGGCCGCGCAGCACGTCCACCCGCTCCACCGACCAGGTGTCCACCGGGAAGGTGGAGGTGCCGGCGCCGTCGAACATGCGCTGGCCGTCGTACAGCTGCAGCACCGAGCTTTGCCCGGTAAACCCGCGGGCCTGCAACGAGGTGCCGCCGTCGCCCGGCGTGCCGGTGCGGGTGATACCGGTGGCGCGGGAGATGGCGTCCTGCACGCTGGCATCGCCGCGCTCGCGGATCTTTTCACCGGTCTGGCTTTCGACGCTGCCCGGGGTTTGCCGTGCCGTGAGGTTCAGGCGTGAACCGGCGGTGGTCGGGGTGTCCAGGTCGATGCGTTCTTCATCGACGGCCGGCGCGGTGATGGGGCTGACGGGCAGGGTCAGGGCCTGGGCGCTGTTATGCAGGGCGAGCAGGCACACGCCGGACGCAAGGTACTTGTTCATCGGTCGATCAGTCTTCTTGGAGGGATGCTCGCCGCGAGGCGCGGCGAGCAACGATAACGCAGAAAGTGTTATAAGTTAACACTTATTGGCTGCGGGACAAAAGTCGCGCAAGGCTACAGAAGGCCTCTGCCATGGGCATCTCGCAGGGTTCATGCAGAACCTGAGGCAGATTCATGTTGGCCGAAGAAGCGTGACAGCACTAGGCGATCCAGTGCCCACACCACGATCAACGAGGCGCCCACCAGCGGGAAAACAATCGCCAGCGCCAGCATGATCACCATCGCGGTTTTCCATTTCGGCAGGTCATGGCGCAGCGGTGGAACACCCAAGCCGCCGGCCGGGCGACGCTTCCACCAGATCACCACACCGCTGACCGCGCTGAGCAGAATCATCAGGCAAATCAACAGCACGATCAGCTGATTGACCCAGCCGAACATCTTGCCTTCGTGCAGCATCACGCCGGTTTCCGTTGCACGGGCGACCGTGTTGTAGTGCTCCCAGCGCACATCGGCCAGCACCTTGCCGGTGTACTGGTCCACGTGCAGGGTGGCGTCGTTGCGTGGGTCGTTGGCGAACACCGCGACGGTGAACACACCGGTGGCGGTGGTCGGGAAGGTGATGCTGTAGCCCGGCTCGACCTTGCGTGCGTTGGCCAGGTCGACCACCTGTTGCAGGCGCACGGTCG